>Ga0098051_1000021_pt1 | contig 60650 bp, 48 predicted proteins | sample 14BtaG_FD_77069 | JGI IMG/M metagenome (GOLD analysis project Ga0098051, IMG submission 77069) | Marine viral communities from the Subarctic Pacific Ocean - 14B_ETSP_OMZ_AT15311_CsCl metaG | ecosystem: Environmental > Aquatic > Marine > Oceanic | place: Pacific Ocean | collected 2015-01-18 | reverse complement strand
TCTTTCTGTTTCGATAGCAAATGCAGAGCCTGTTCTGAACCCTAGGCCCTCAATCGCGTTAGCAGGGCGCTCTAGGTATGTAGGGTTGTTTGACCAGTTCAGCTGCGCCTTTGGTAGTGTGGTGAAGTATGTGTTCGTATGTGTGTACCTAGTGCCTTCAAAGGAAAGCTTATTTGCCGAGATTGGATCACTGCCAGTAATATTTAGACTACTGCCCCAGTGGATCCACTGCGCGTTTGAAGTAGGGTCGCCTACAACTGGGTGTTTCTGCGCGCTAAGGTCGTATGAGCCTGTGAGTAGAATAAATCCCTCTCGGTACAACACGACACCAGCGACAGAGCCATTACGATCAGAAGCGTAACTACTGCTTACCTGAATAAGTTCACCATTTTGCTTGCTATCGACCAAGCTACCAATATAAGTTCCAGTGACATAATAGTCCAACTTTACTGATCCTGGCTTGATCTTGGAGCCGTAGAATACGCTTGGGATAGAGATAAGTGTTGACTGAACTACATCTAGATCTCTCTGTGGGCCGTCTTGAATACTGGCAGAATAAAAGAAGTGAGGACTCTGGAAGGCATTATAGTCTAGTGTGGCTTCCAGCGACTTGAGTGTGCTGGCGGAGATTAAAGGACGAATCTCTTCAGCATTCTGAAAGTCTGAAACGGCCTTGTTTCTGTTAGCGTTGATAACAGCGGCATTGGCTGCCTCCATTACCTCAAGATGGCTGGCTGTAAAGTGCTCCCTAGAGATACTGGCAGAGATGTCGTAAGATCCGGTGAAGGTAGTTCCCGGCTGAGCCTTCTTGTAATCGTCCTGTGATACGTTCTTGAAGATCGGATCGTTCAATAGCGAATCGCGACCCTTTGTCACAAAAGGATATACGACATCAGATGCAGCTCTATCTACATTAATCTGATATAGCGAAACGTAGCCTGTTGGGATTCCGTACAGGTTGTCTACGTTTGCGCCAGAGATCGCGTTTTGGTTTTGATAGTAGATACTACCACTATAGATAAAGAACTCATTTTCTGGGTGAGTCTTTAGAGTGTTGAATAGAATGTCATCGTTTTGAAGTTTGTAGATGGACATATCGCATCAGTAGTCTAGACGGACGCGGATAGTGTAGTTCTGTGTTGGATCCTTGCGAAGTGGCTCGGAGAGCTTGGCTACTGCTAGCAACTCATTGTCAGCAGAGTAAAGTCCAACAGTTGTGAAGTACGCTACTGGCGTGTCGTTTGAGTTATTCTTGACTCGAATCTGTGAGGAGTCAAGATAGGTTGGGTTAGCAGAGTAGTTGAACTCGTTGTGATCTGCGCGGCAGAAGTAAATGGTTGAGTTAAGCTCTACTGTGTTGTTGAAGGAAAGGTTGTACAAGCGAACACGGAGGTCATCAGAAATCTGCTCAATGTTATCGGTAAGTACAGCATCCACAAAGTCATCTTCGCCCACATTATACTCAACGGAGGAAGACAAGATGCCGTCTTCGTCGGTGCCGGTCATTGTTAGCGCCTTCATATTGAGGATCGCAACGCCGGCCTGATAATAAACTAGGCCAACTGGCTGTGCATCAGCACCACCAGCCTGAATGTTGGTACCGTTGATTGGTGATCCAGCAGAGTTGGTCGCGTAGAGGAGACCGTATTCGCCGGCTGGGGAGTTGATCTTGTAGCTGTTTAGCGCGCCGGAGTCAAAGACCTTGATACGCTCTGTGAATACAGAGCCGTCTTTGGCATAGTTAGCTGCGACGCCAAGCTCGACCTCAAATGAGCCCTTCTTGACTTCATCCTTGACTAGGAGGCGGGAGAAAGGAACAGCAGCAATGTAGTCCATTGTTGAGCCAGTTCCGAGAATACCGTCGATGTCAAAGTCGCGGATTGAGCCAGTTACGTCATATCCTACCAAAGTCTGTGCGAACTGCTGATAAATGTTGCGCTTCTTCTGCTCTTGTGAAGTAACTGAGGCAACGTCCGCTGAAAGTCCAAAAGTAACATCGAAAACGTGGTTCGCTGATGATGATAGGTAAGGGTAGTCGTATACTGACTGGAACATACCGTGAGCGTAATTCTTGATGTTCTCGTCTGCGTATGTACCTGAAGCGATGGTTCCAGTTAGTGGAATTGACTCGTGCAAGTTTGTCTTGGCAGAGGTAATATCGGTATTGCGAATTAGCTTAAAAGTGTTAGCCATTTTTTAATCCTTTTATCAGCGGTTTCTAATGAATCTTACTGGAACGTCAACGCGGTAGCCAGTGGTACCACCGGTTACTCGAATTACTGTGTCGATTGAATCAACGTTGTTGCCGAGAAGCGTGGTCTCGGAGCCCAACTGGTCAAACAAGAATGCGCTGGCGTTTAGCTCCAAAGAAGCCTGAACGCTGAAGCGTAGTCTGGTTCCGCGAGGGCCAGCGATAGTCTGGTTGCCGCCAGTTGTTGTGTTGGTGATAGAATCAACAAAATCAGGGTCAGCATCTAGAGATAGAACGTAAGTTGCAATCTGGTCATCGTCGATAAAGGATAGAGGAGCAACTGTATTGCCCTTCTCTGGGATTGAAACGATGGAGCCTAGACGGTTGTCGATCTCTAGGATGTACTGTGTTTCAACGAGGAGTGGGTCAAGCGCACGAGTAGGGGAGATAGCGGAAGTATCTAGGCCCTGATCAAGGCGGATGTTGTTATCAATGTTGCCAGCGCCTGTGCCGTCGATGACGCCAGAGCCGGATGCGAAAGTGCTTACAGTTGCATCGTTGACTGCAATTGCAAACTGACTGATCTCTGTGTTTCTAGCTGTGCCAGCGAAATTCTCGTTGAGCTTAACAACTGGTAGATATAGGAGATTGTTTCTAGGAATGGTTACTAGTCTTGAGTTCATCAAAGAAGTGTTATTGGTGAAGGACTCTAGTACTGGTGTCTGTAGAAGTTCGAGGTCTGCGTATGCAGAGCCGCTTGGGTGATTAAGATCAAATCGTGTATAATTGATCTCGTCGTCGCCAAGTGCGAACTTTACAATCTTGAAGGAGCCGTCGCCCTTCGCCAAACGCATTCTGCCTGTGTCAGTCAACACGGCATCTAGAATAATATCACCTGAATTGTCGAGAAAAGCCATTTGTTCTCCTAAACGCGAGCTATTTCAATTTATAATTAGTTTCCGCTTGGGAAAAGATCTGTTATTTGTTCGCTTTGTTGGTCTAGCGAATTACCACTTTCATTAGTAATAACATCTTCCTCAAAAGATGCAACTACTTTTTTGGATTTATCTACACCACCAACAACCAAAATGCTTGTACTATTACTGGAAGGTGGCGACTGTGTAGGCGCTTGTACCGCACCGCCAAATGGGTATCCGGGGTTCGATCTTTCTCTTGCGGTTTCAATATCTTCTTGTGTAAGTTGGTCGAATTCCGGGGCCATCTTAATAGAATCGTCCTCTCGCGAGAACTCAGACTCGACCTTGGTGTTTACGCAGGTCACATTCAAATCGAAGGCTTTGTTAGTGTTCTTTGATCTGAAGCGGAACTTGAACTTCTTACCAACACCCGGACCACCGAATAGTGAATCTTCTTTCACGCCCAAGAATACTTCCTTACCCTTACTAGTTTCGAGCTCTCCATCAGCATCTGCTAGCTTTGACTTCTCTAGGTTTGGTGTAACCTGTGCAAAGACTGGTCGGATATTGACAAACTTAGTTAGTGATTTTGTCTCTCTGCTGGACTCCTCGCGTACATCGGGCTTTGTGTACTCCCCATACTCAATTCTGGAGATGCCATCCTTGTTAATGTACATAATCTCGAAGATACCTGTAGGATTAGAAGACATACCTAGACGGGTCTTGGCGGTCGCTGTAAGGTAGTACTTCTTATTAGGCTTAAGCTCCAGCACAACAGCCGCAGAGTCTGCAAGGAGGTCAGAATCTGATGCTCTAGTAGATACTGTGGCAAACACATTGTCTCTAAAGTTTCTGTAGTCTGTCTCGGACTGTGGCGGCCTTGACGTGGTGAAGATCGTAAACTGTTCGTTTGTAACCCTGCTCTCATATACAAGCTCGCCGTTCCTGCTATTCATATAGCCGTTTCTCAAATAGCGATTAACAAGCTGCCCGTCAGCGTTCTGAAGGGTCATTGGTCGTGCGACCTCGGAGCCGTACCTAGAGTAGAACACAATCTTTACTCTATTTTCCTGACGTCTGATCGGCAAGATTTCAAACTCTGGCACCATTGGAGGAGGTGAGAGCATCGCAGCTGTTCGGATAAACGCTGGCACTACCACTACGCGGAGCTCTGGGTATGAGTGCGCTACTAGCTTATAGGTACCGTCATCATTCTCACGCAAGTTCTTGTATTCGTATGAGCAGCCGTGAATGGCTACAACATAATTGATTACGTAGGTGTACTCTCTGCCATAGATGACTTGCGAGTCGATGTACTCAATATTTTCTGCCGTGTTTGGAACATAGAAGGTCTGTAGTGGTGTCCCAGTGGAGCTATTACCCTCAAACTTATCCACCTTGTAGTACAGGATCTCTGAACTGCCGAGTTTACCAACGAACGAGTCTTCAACTCTCTTTGCAGCGTTACCGGCCAAAAACTCATCAATGTACTTCTGCGCAACTGTGGAGAGCGCTCTGGTGAACTTTAGCTTGTTATCGTAATTGTTGATTGCCAAATCTGTGCTTGCTGCAGGATCTCTTACATAGTCTACTACAGAAGTGCCGCTATCTAGGTCACCAACCGATGCAGGTGCTACGCCGTTAAGCCACTCAAGCAATGAGTATGACTCGTATGTTTTGTTTGTCGCTACGCCTGCTGGGTTCGCTGCCACATACTTCCCTTCCTGCACAAAAGTCTCTGGGCTCTCTGCGTGCCAGCGCATTAGTAGTGTTCCGATGTCGCCCTCTGAAGGGTTCTCGGGGATCTCAGGGAAGAACATTAGGTTGTTAGCAACCTTTACCAGCTCTTGGGCCTGCTCGATGCTGCCATTAGTGTCCTTCATAGAGACTCTAGCGCAGTATGCTAGCTCTGACGTGTAGTCTAGGCTCTCAGCATCGTAGCTTTGGCGCTCTAGGTTTCTAATCAATGTGTTGGTCTCGTTGATATTCTCAACACTTTCGGGCGGGATAATGACGTTTGTGTACTTAGTGCGCTGTGCAGCGTCCTGTAGTAGGGCCGCCTTGGCCATCTTAATCAGAGAGTTTCTATTACTAATGCCCTCTGTCTGCGGCTCGTAGTAGTTAACGAGCATCTTTTCATCTGTTACATCGCTAACAGTGTCTTCAAGTGCGATGTTCTCTCGAAGATATTCCATCTGCACGCCTACTGCTGGGACAGCTGCTGTGTTGCTGTCTGCATTGGCATCGAAAACGTCAGAAGCCTCATCAGGCATTGTGATTTCGGTAGCATAATCGTAGTACCTTCGATCTAGTACGATGCTTCCGATTGCTTGACGGAATTTGTTGTCGTCCCCTGTAGGGCTGACATTGAACTCAACCTTGTAGAAAGCATCTGCGATTGAATCTGTGCTAGAAACTTTCTTATACTTGACATCTTCGATAGTAATATTGACGGGAATATCGTTGTTGTACTCGTATGCAAGCTTTCTTTTCTTCCGATCCCAAGATCCGAAATTGGTAACAAAAGGATCCTTTAGGTCGAAGTTAAGTAGCTCATCATTTACAAGTGTGACTTTCTTAGGCATTATAGATTCCTTTACTTGCTGCGATCAAATTCAAATCGCAACTCTGTAACCTCTACGGGCTGCTTAACAAATAGTGAAGAGGAGAAGTATTTCTCGTAGATATTAAACCCTACACTATTGATTCTCGAAAGGTCTTCGATTGCAGCGGCCACCGTATTAGATACCTGCGGTACTCTAGGAGCTTCAATGTTGTTTTCGTTAATTAGGTCAGACTGGTCTAGCTTTTCCTGAATAGGAGCGCCCTGAATTACAGCAAAATGCTGTTCTAGGATCTTTGTATCTAGACCAGTAAAGATGTTGGTCAACAATCGTGGGTTGCTATACATATCTACCTTGCAGATATATTTAGTGTTCCTACCAAGGTTCTGCTCATTTAGCTCTTCAGCTGTGAGCTCCCTGTAGATTGGAGTCATTGAGCCTTGCTCAAAATCAACGATAACTTTGACAGTTCCCAAAGTTGCATAATTATAATAATAATAGCTCAAGACATCTTTGTCAAGTAAACTGAACTTATCGTTCGCAAATACAACCTTATCATTTCCTAGCACATTCGAAGAATTTGTTCCCAAACTTGTGAACTGGAACGGGATCTGGCCGGCTGATGCGTTGACCAAGGAGGTGAACGGGTTGGCTACGTTGTCTGGCAGGATACCAAGGGCATTCTCATTGATGTAAGACTTCTGGACAATCTTTGAAATCATAGAAGGAATCTTCGAAGACACAAAGTCAAGATCGACAAAACGGCTCTTCTGCTCAGAGTTGCTTACTTCAAAGCGGCCATCGTCTAGTGACTCTGCAATGATGTTGGCGTCCATAGAAATGCCAAGCGTTGCCAAAGACTCTAGTAGTCCAATATAGCACTCGTAGTTTCTGTTTCTTTCACCAAGCTTGACTTTCTTGGCATTCTTTTTCTTGGTGGTGGAGTACGGTAACTCACCGACATAAATCTGATGCTTTGACTTCTTGATTGAGTCGTTTAGCAAAATAGAAAGGTATTCGATATAGTCCGCATTGTTGCCCATCGTGTCACTAAAGGCAGCCTTGCGAATAAGGTAATCTCTGTCCAAAAGAACTGAATGGAGATTATAGTAGGTCAAGAAAGTATCTGTTGTGTCTGGATTTGACAACGATGTGTCTACTCTAGTGTCAGACTTCAGCACTCTTCTGGAAACTGCTGGCAAGAAAAGTGGCATCTTGCCAGAAATGCCTTCCCTATTGTACATAGGATTATAGGTATCAATGAACTTGAGCCCTACAGCACGGTCGAAGTTAAGATTGATGATGTTGGAAATCTTTTCAAGCTCGATATTCTTGAACTTTCCAGAAGCACTGGAAGCTTCAATATTAAGGTTCCCGGCTGATTCTGCGCCGTATGAGAACTGATCTACTAGGAAGCTGTATAGCTTCTCGTATGTTCTGTAAGCCTTGTCCATCTCGTAGATATTGCCAGTCTCTGTATTAGACGCAAAGTAAGTAGCATTCAAAAGATTGGAAGCAGTGGTCTTGTCACTGAGGTCGAAGAAGAAGCTCATTGCAGAAACCATCTCCGAAAGGACTTCAACCAACTTTGCGTCGTCTTGCTTGCTCTTCGCTCGTGCGTTGAAGTTGCCTTCCGTATCGGAGAAGGTAGGGTTACTGAGCTTAGCGTACAAAGACTTGAATGCTAGGAGCTTTTCTCTAACTGTGTCGATTCTAGACTCTATGAACTTGCCAATTCCATCTGCGATCTGGAGTCTGACAGTGTAATAGAAGTCTGACTTTCTCAAAGAAGTTGGTACCTCGTCAACAAAGGTTAGGGCCTTGAACTTCTTCATAGGAAGGCCGTATGAGTTGCTGTCCTCTTCCTCTAGGTATGCGAATGTTGTAAAGGAGTTACCACCAGAGATAAGAGAGTTGGCAACATTATTTGTTTGTGATTTTGCGTTAGATTCTCCGGGGCGGAAAGAGGTGTTAATGATTGTTTGATCATTTTCCTCACTCCTGTAAATGGAGGTTCTAGAGATTTCTACGAAGTCAAGTGTGGTGCTTCGGAGGGCGTAATTGAACTCATTGTCATCTAGTCTGTCTAGTAGGCTAGCGTATCTTGAATTCTCTCTCAAGATCTGCTCTGCGTCGATGAACATCAAGTTACTGACGTATCTTACAGGAACATTTGATACCTTTGTCCTTTCTTTTCTAACAATACTGCTCATAATCGGACTGAGGCCAGAGGTCTTAGCTGCAAATGTTAGCTTTTCAGAGGTCTTTGTGTCTTCAAACACCTTTGCTTCGGCCTCGAAGCTAAATTCGTCCTTTACTTCTTCGAAAAGTTGCTCAATATCGACCGATCTACGGTCAAATACCTTGTACACACTTGTCTTTTGGGCTACAAGGGCCTCATTTTGGCCACTGATTTCCTTCAAACCAGCAGAATATGTGCCTGCCTGCGTGCCAGAATGTACTGATCCAGCCCAAATTTGGTTATCTGTGTCGGAAAAATAGTAGTATTCGTTAGGTACTGTACCGTCCAAAAGGACAATTTCGCCTGTCAAACGGCCATAAAGCTGCCCTTTGCTGTTCAAAGTTCTGCTATTTAGGTCCTGCGCAGTAGTAAAGGCAAAGACAGCGACGTTTTTGGCCTCTTCTAGGACGATAGAAGCTTCATACGGCAATCTATAGAAAGTCTTGCCATCAAGCATCACCTTTTCTGCCCTCTCTTCTACAGAAGCGAATGAGACTGTCTGGTGGTACAATTCTTTTTGAGAAATCAAGTTCTGAATCTCTGCGAAGGAGTATTCCCCTCCGCGCAAAAGATTGATCTTCTTGTTAGTGTCGGCCACCAAGATGTGTGACTTCAACTCTTTGCTATCCGAGAGATCTCTATACACCTTCTCTGTGAGCATCAAGAACATCTTTACGTCTAGTGCCAAGTTTCTTTCTGGTACCTGCTCGCCAGATGCTAGAGGGCTAACTGAGAACTTCTCGTTTCCGTACTTGTCAATGTACCTTGTTCCCTGCTTGTTGTTTACGCCAAGAGCGAATGAGGTATCGTAATTTACGACTACTTCCTCAATGTATGCGGAAGGGACAATTGTGTCTTCTAGTGATGTGATATTAAAAGATGCCATCGTTTACTAACTAGTTTCCTATGTAAGTTTGGGGTTAACAGTCGTCGGAAGAAGGCAACCCATTAATGTATACCTTGTCGTCAGTAACTGCGATTTGATCTCTAGAGCAAAGCTCGCGTAGCTCGGCATCGAGGGCGAAGTCACCAGTCTTAACTTCTGATACTAGACTACAAATGAAGCTGTCTGGGATTTCATTGTAGGTGTCCGTGAATACGTCAAAATAGTACTCTACATTATCTGTCGTTTGTCTTACAGAGCCAATTGCTCTCTTTCTTTCTCTCTGTTCATCTTCCGTGATGTATAGTCCCTTGTCATCGACCCTAATGTCATCTTCTTGCTTGATGAACTGAAGTTTACGGAGCGGCTGATCTCCTAGGTAGTTAGGCTCGCCGTCTACAATTTCAAATACCTCAACCTCAAAGTTCTCGAAGCCTACAGAAGTATTTTGCTCTTCGATCATCAAAGTGATCTCTTGTGATGCAATATACACGGATCCGCCGTCAGCAAAGATGTCTTGCTCGCTGAGGCCATCATCGACTTCAAAAGGAGTCTTCTTTGCGCCAAACCTATCAATCATAGACTGGAATTCGATATTAACATCGATCTGCGGAATAGGCAGTGCCACTCTCTGGTCACCTGATGATGTGTAGAAGTTGCTAAACGCCTCAATCTCGTTTCCTAGGACGATGACCTTCAACGCAGAGCTTCCGCTATTCTGCGATGCGCAGGTGCCAACAGAATTCATCTTGGCCATCTCGGACTCGAAATCTACACCGACGATGTTGCCTGCCTTGGCATCTCTAGAGTTTGAAAACCGATTCTTCTGCACCTTTCTATACGGAGTGTCGAGCTTGATTCTGCCGTCGACTTCATTCTGTAGCTCTTCGGCAGATGAAGAAAAGTTATAGATGACGTCCTCGTCAGAGAAGGAATAGTATGAGGGACGGAGCTTGCCCTTGGCCAACTGGCTTTCGCCATAGTTAGTGAGCCTCAACTCCAGAACATCCTGCTTTTGATTAAAGAAAGTCATATGTTCTCCTTATCATTCCTTGTCTTCTAGGTCAACTTCTACGTCCAACTTTCCTACCTCTACAAGGCTGAAGTGATCGTATGGCCAGTTGTAGCCGAAGATCTGCTGACCTTCTTCTTCGATGTCTGCGCCTAGGATGTCTCTATCATAATTAGTCTTGGCCTTTTGCTTGACCTTGAACACCATCCACTGAATATCGCTTGGAATAACGGTATCGGATTCTGTGCCGTCATACTTGCCTAGAATCTCGTCGCTCTTGAGTACGTGCGATACTACAGACTCGACTTCTTCAATTGACTTGCCTGAAGGCGGCACTAGGTTCTGCCAAATGTAGTTTAGGTCGTCCTTGCTAAATGTATGCTCAAACTCGAAGACATATGCTGCGTAAGGCTCAACCTTCTCTGGGTAGGTAATGAAGTCCAAGTATGGTGGGAAATTGTAGTCCAACATCTTCTGCACCTGTTGTGCGATGCTTGAGCTGTCTGTTTCGCCATTCTTGATAGAAGAAATCAAATTATCGACCCTATTCTTGGTCTCGGTTGTTCCATCTAGGAGGCTAAATAGCTTCTTTGTACCATTAACATTACGGAATGGAACGGCAACGACAGCTTCCTTTACAACCTTGAACTCGCGTAGCTTACCTAGCTTGACAGGCTTGGTGTTGAACCCACAAACATTAGCCAAAGAAATACTATCCCTTGGAGATACCGATACTGTCTTATCTCCAAATGGATGTACTGTATAGGCTTCGCCTACTGAGGCGGAGCCGATGCCAGTGTAATCGCGGCCAGTACCGATAGTGCCAGATGGGTGATTATCGAGCCAATCGTTAGGGATTCTCTCAACCTTAAGGTAAATTCCTTCGTCTTCCTTTGGAATGCGCCCAAACTGATGCCACATACCTCTACCTACAGATGCAGACAACTCGCCATTTGGCTGCGTAACTGAGTCGTAGCCGGCCAAGTGGCCAAAGTTAGCAATTGGTGCCTCGAACTTAAGATCAATGGACCACCTTGCGTCATCGCCTTCTCCGATTACATTAAAGGCGTTGACACTAGCAGATAGCTGCATAGCGTTGCTGTTTAGGTTTCCGTCCTGTGCTGCGTATGTAGTTCCGGGGTTTGAGCCTGCGTCTTGATCGAAGCGCCAGTACTTCACGAACAAGCCATCTTGCCGAGTTGCAAAGGTGTCATCCTCATTAGTGCCAGAAATTGCGGCATCTGGGAAATTAAACAACTGCTTACTGGTGGTCGGGTCACCGGTCAATACTGGCTTGAAGCCTTCCGGCACTACAGCAGACGAGCCGCTTGCAGAAGTTCCGGGCGGAATATAAATAATGTCCATCCAAGACTCGCCATCGTAGTAAGGAGGCGTAAATGGCATATTGTATCCATTAACGCTATCGTATGCTCCAGAAAAGATAGCAGCATTTGTCTCGGTATTTGCAAAGCCCATTGTAGGAGGACCGAAGGCTGTCGGCCTAGAATACATTGTCAATGTTGGCCTACTGTAACCTACCAAATCAACATTAAGGGAGAAGCTGCCAGTGGCAATTCTAGCCTTTGAATCATCGGTTTGTGTAGTAATGTCTTCATCAATCTCCGTGAGCAACGTGTCACTAATGAAGAAGAAGTTATCTAGAGCGTTATCGGTATTACTAGGTACCGCACTATTAGAGACGGCGAACTCAATTCCGCTTTCTAGCAAGTTTGAAGAGATCTCGATTACTGTAAAGGTGGCGAGGTTAGTGCTAGGTACGCCGCCATTACAAGGATCGCCAGAGCCGGATGCACCCGGCATATTGGCGTATCCAATACTTTGATTAAGTGATCTAGCACTATAATCCGAATTAAGGTTGATAACATTTACCAAGTTGTTTGCTAGATTTTCAATGTTTTGTACTGGAGGCTCTTCGGTGGCTGCATCATATTGTTCTGTCGTGAACTGGAAGCTGTTTCCTCCAGCATCATACTCATCGTCCTGTGCGGCGTTAGCATTGTCAGCTGACAAGCCCGTAATAGTCCAAGACCCAGCCGAGCTACTGAATGTGAATGATGCTGTAAAGTTTGTATCATAATTGGCGTCACGGTCAGAAGAGACACAAGAAGGGTATAGGAGTGCCTTGTAATTACCTCCGATGAGACCATCATTGATATAAATATAAGCCTTCGGACCTCTCGCGCCCTCGGAGACGATCTGCGGAATTGGGTAGTTTCCGTGACTACCAGAAGACATCTTTGGCACATCAAGAGACCTATACATCTTGAGACGCATACCATAAGCCTTGCCCGGTGTGACTGTTAAGAAATCCTTCTGTGGACGAGAAACAATTCTTGTTGTTCTTCCGTCGGCCAAGAAGAAGTTTACAGATTCTGCGAGGTAGTTGTTGACAATATTAATGTATAGATTGTTAGTGTCGCTGAAGCTCACAATATTGCGAAGTCTCTGGCCGGAGTTCAAGCCACCAATGTTGGTGACCTGTGTTGGCTCATTATCAAAGATTGTCAAGCCCTGCAGTAGCTCTGGCTTGTAGAGTGCTTCAAAAGGAACTCTGTGCTGGAAGCTAGAAGTACCAATACATCTTACTTCGTTTCTCTTGACTGTGCTGCCGTTTGCAGTACTATCAAGGGTGAGGTCCTTTGCAATCAAGCGGAAGTCTTCATCATATGAGCCAGTGAATATCGGATAATCTACTGCCATACCTGACTTGATTGCGTTAAACATAAGTCCGGGTGCGAACATAGTCTGCAAGATCGGGCGCAACTTATTAGTCTCTGAGTACTGGGCTGAGGCTTTAGACTCTGCAGGGATAATAAATGACTCTTCGCCATAGGTATCGAAGAACTGTTCTGCGACCTTCCTTGCTCTTTCGGCAGGGAAGAAGCCATCATATGGCAAGAACTTCTTAACTCCTCTAAACTTAAGGGTCAATCGATTTTCTTCTAGTCCGTTATCAGCCGACACTTGCTTGACTTCCTCAAAATGCTTCAAGAAGTCACTATGTGAGTAAATATCAAAGAAGCCTGCTTCTGACGAGTCGGTAGGTAGGCCCCTTAGAAGTGAGCGGGCACCGGTGTCATCGCTGTCTGCCAGCTTGATTGAGAAATTGCTGTTGAACGAAGCAGAATCAAATACATCTGCAGCCTGCAAGTCTGTTCCTACAAAATCAGATGAGATGTACTCTGGAATGACTGACATATCTTTTCGTTTTGTCTTGACGTCGTATGCGTAATCGTCGTATGTATCGTCGAAGGGGCTTGAAGGCTCATCAACAAACACGACTTGACTACCACTATATATGTAACGACCTGCCTGTATGCCGGCTTCCCACTTTGCATAACCAGAGCCAAGCAAAGAATAAATATGATTGTTTTCGTCACCCGGAGGCTTTGGAAGATTTTGAACTACTGTGCCACCGCTAAGCTCAATTTGCATACCGTGCTTTGATACTGCTGAGCGGGGGTCTTGGATAAAGTGGTTTCTTGCCAGCATTGGCTGCACATTGAGAGGTGTTGCTCCACCAAGGGCAGGCTGCTTTCGCTCGCCCGTTGTACCGCCAGAGTATCTAATCTTACTAAACGTAGTGTAATTCTGAAGTATGCCAGAGTTTCCTAGCCCGGAGTCAGAATTGATAGCTGAAGGTTGTGCCGCCTTACTTGTCTGCTCGCTCGCTGGTGCGCTGATGAATTCCGTGGTCTCGAAGCCGGGGTATGCGTCTAGGTCCCAAGATGAACGACCGTATAGCGAGTTAGGATCTGTTACGCCAAAGCGCTTGCCGCGAGTGTCTGTTCGACGGCCCTTGGACTGTCTATTAGCTGCTGTGTCCCTCCAGAAGTTGTTCTCAAATCCGATTCTTTCACGAACCTTCTGTAGGAATGAGTTCTCTTCTGTTGGCCATACTGTTTCGCGGTAGGTCACCTTGTTAACCTCAATGCCACCATTGCTTCCGAAAGTGCTGATTACGGTGTCAAAAGCACTCTGATTTGAGTTCTCTACAACTGCAAAGCCCTTATTGATGTCGTCCTGTGAGAAGTATACCTTTTGGTTGCCGTTCTCAACACTCAATACGTGAGATGCTTCATCAATTTCTACCTCAAGCAAAACTGGCTCATATCGGTTTGTGATAACTGATTGCGTCGCTACAAATGTCTTTGGGCCACTGTCTGTACGGACGATATTTGTATTGGAGTCAGTAAATACGCGAGCGGCACCCGGATAGCTGAAGAGGTTGTTCTTTCTGAAGTATCGATTGATTCTTGACTCACCTGCACGGAGCTGCTTGAATGAAGCATACTGGTATGGTCCGTTGGCGTCGAGGATGTAATCGTTGACTGTACCTGCTGTCCCAGTTGCTGGGTAGCTCAAAGTTAGAGAGGAAGCATCGATAGTAGGCACGAAGATGACATCTGCAGCGCCTGTTACGAATGTGTTAGCGCCAACAAATGATACGTTCGGATTATTGTCTGATGTGGCTACAAAATTAAGCTCGCTTACCAAGCCGGCTGATGTGGATACCACGCCATCGAAGCTTTGGTATACAAGAACGTTTTGTGTGCCCTCGATGGAAGAGGAGATCCACTGGTATCTTAGATCTGTTGCTGGGATGCTAGTGGCTACGTATGCGTTATCGTAGCGGACCTTAGTGTCTGTTCCGTTATCCACGAAGTCTACGCTTGATGTCTGTGTTCTTACAGGTGTTCCGTTTCTCTGCACCTTGTGGAAGCTTGGTACTCCGCGATTGACGCCGTAAAGTGACGAGCTTCCATAGTAAGAAGAAGAGATTACATATGAAGGATTGTAATTGACAGCGCCGGTCGGAGTTGAACTATCACTGCTAAACCCGCCGCTGTTTGCCCTATCAACAAGGAACTTCTTGTTTAGTGGCAAGCGAACAGTAAGGTTTCTAAAGTTTAGATTATTGTAAGGACTATATTCAGCTGCCTCATAATCCAAGCCCGGACCACCTAGGTTGTCTCCCATTGTATTGGCATCGCCGGGTGCGGAGAAGCGGTTAACAATAACGTGCTTTCTCGCGGGCCTAGATGGCTTTGTATAATCGACCACGCCAGTTACGAAGGTAGAGTCAATGCTTGCGGTGCCAAATCCTCCAGCCTGCACAAACGCCACGTTATTAGCTGTTCGTCCACCAAGCTGCATTAGCTCATAGTCTTCCTTGTAGTTACCGTAGTTTTGTGAGCCGGAGTTGTACTTAATATTCTTAATGTTTAGAGGGCGCTTGGCGAGTCCGTCTCTGGTGTAGACCGCATAAGGAAGATTAGTGTTAGGAGCTGCTGTCTGGGCGTCTGCAGCCTGTGGAGCAGCGATCCAGATTACAGGGTTGCCGCCAGTCTGTCCTGCCTTCAGCTTAAATGATTCTGGCCGGTTGGTGGCATCGTCTGATCCGGCGTTAATGTCAATGTGGCGATGCTGGTTACCACCTACGTGCGTCTCCGAAAAGACGCCCTGCGCAGGAATCTCATTACCAATTACGGTATCTAGGTGCATATTACCAATGTCAATCTTTGTGTCAGCTACGCTGTTATAATCTTCTAGCATAGCGTTTCTAGTTGCCGAAGCGCTCAAAATAGTGGCCGGAAGGAAAGACTCTACTTTATAGTTGTAGTAATCGGCGACTTCGCCTGCCTCTTCTCCAATAATGCTGAAGATCGCAAGCTCTTTCTTTCTCTTGCCTAGATCTAGTTCGACGTCATCATTGTCGACTGATGGGGCATCAGTTCCGTTGATTAGGATACGGATGTCTTGCTCGGAAGAGAACTTACTTACCACGCTCTTCAGTAGGGCGGGGTCCTTCGAGGTTTCGGGGTTGACACCAGCAGCCACTGTCTTGGAGGCAGCGACACCAAGAGAAACATTTTCTGCAATCTTGTTATTAACTGAATCTGCCTTGAAGTATGAGGAGCCTGCAGATGTAAAGTTCTTCCTGTACTCTCTAAGGTTTCTGTTCTGTGATACGATCTGTACGGCTGCACTGTCGGAGGCTGCCTCGGAGGCACCTTCCCTCTCTGCACGGTTCTTCCACCAGAGCGTATTTTCTGACTGTGCTGTGGTACCGACAGGGGCGTGGCCGTACTTCCAGTTGTAGTCTAGGTCGTTTCCACCCTGTAGGGTTGCACCAAAGGTGTTGGTGTCCTCAACTACCTGACGGAATAGAGGGTACTGTGTAACTACCTTGTTGCGCTCAAGGATATGGCTTTCAATTACGTTTTGAATACCGTCACGAACGTTCGCTGATTCTGGGACTAGCTGGAGGATAAAGTTAAGAACACTGTCATCAAACCACTTGTAGAATTCGTAGAACTTATTGAAGTCTGTTACAGCCTGCAATCTCTGGAAGAACAAGTCCCTTAGATTAGGTAGCTTGCCGTAGTCGCCTCTGTACTGTGCACCTGCTTCGCCAATGATTTCATTGAATTCGCGGGCGCTGCCCAAGAAATCGATAATCTCTCTTGAGTAAGCATTACTTAGGCTCTTCTCTAGTGATGAGTAAAGTGTCTCTGGACTGTACTGCCTTGTGAACACCTCATCATCGGAAGTCAACACATTAACCAAGTCTGTCGACAATAGACTCTCTGGCATCTGAATGTCGGATCCGACAACCACTCTGTTGTCAACTGCAGCTTGGCTGCTAGCCTCAAAGCCGAAGCCGGAGAACTCATACTGTGTTGCAATACTATCAGCGTAATTTGCAGGGTAGTTATTTCTAATATCTTCGGTAGCAGAAATAGAGCCTGAAGCGAAGTCGACTGCCAAGAACCCACCGGAGGCGTCGGAGCCTGTTACGGTCTGGAAGTCGACGTTAAATAGCAAGCTGCTTACTTCTGGGAAGTACGACCCGGTTGCCTCTTCGGAGTTGAACATAGAAATGTTTCTTGAGGCATCGTTAGGACCGTATACATTTCTGTCCTTTGCGTGGACGGCAACGGTCTCTGGTGTCAAAACAGTATTGTCGTAATGTCTTAGGTATCCGATCTTGACATCGGTATTTGTCTGAACTGAGCCAGAGTAGTTGAAGCGGTCAGCGCCTAGGAAGTATCGTTTGTCCTGTGTTAGGATATTCTGTGCGTATGTAGTGTTGGCAATAGATGCGCTCTGTGCAAAGCTCTCTTTTACAAAGTAGCCTTCTGTATTGTATCCAGTAAGTCCAATGTAATAAGTTGGCTCTGGCATATTGTCCGGGCCGCCTGCATAGTCTTGCTGGCTGTTGAACAAAGACACTGCAAAGGTCCACTCATTACCATCGTATACATTCTTGTATAGATCGGTTGTTAGTAGTGTTCCGCCATATCTTGTAACGATAGCAAAGCGAGCATCCTTGGAGTCCTCAAATGGTCGCAATGCAACAAGCTGGAAGTTAGAATCAGCACCAGCACCGGGGAACCAGTCATATGATCCATTAGAGTCAACTCGGTGAGTACCAAAAATTGATGATGTCAAGAAACTAGTTGTGTAGTATCCGGGTTCGCCCGGTGTACGCTTGCGCGGGAAGTATACGTTAACTTCCGCTGTGAACGAAGCAGAAACATTGTTTGTTCCAGATACGAATGTCTGCCCTCTTGTGTTCGGATTCGAAGAAGCAGTCTGGAAGATTGTGGCCTGAAGGTGGTCTGCACGGTCAAAATCAATGTACTTCTTGTTTTCTGTGTTGTTGACAAAGCGATCTTCGATTACGTACTCTCTATTGCTGGAGTACATATTAAGATTGATAACTCTGTCGTTTACGCCTAGACATCTCAAGAAGTTGCGAACAGACTTTTCAGTACCCTTAGACTTCAAGATGTTCATAGCGTTGTTGTAAATGTTGCTGTAGACTTGGTTCTTGACGTCAGTTAGATCCTTTTCAAAGATCTGGAGGTCGTTTCTGGCCCTTGCAAACTCTTGTAGACTCTGGTCTTCGAACAATTCATTGGTGTCGATACCGATGGACTGAAGTACACGGTCCATATTTGGGTGTGCCTTATAATCAACATCAGCGTTTACATTTGTGTTCTGACCGTATGATACATCCTTAACCTTGTTAACTTCTTGCATCTCAAGGTACATATCGTCAAACTGGCTAGCCATAATCTGGATCGTTGACTTTAGGTTTCCGTTGTCGCCATCAATAACAAAGTTAGGGAATGTGTTGAACAACAAGGATGTATTTTGTGTGTCGTAGTATGAACCACTAGCAGTCAACTCTTCTAGTTTGGCTACATAGTCTGGGTTTGTCTTGTATACTACTGGGTCTCTAAACTCTACTGGGGCTGCGCCGGCTAGGACAATAGCAGAGCCTGTGCTTCGTGCAGCTGGACCGGGGTACCCTACCCAGCTACCGTTAGAAACGCGACCTGAGTAATCCAATACGATAGCGTCTAGTGTATCGTTGAGGGCAATACCCTCGTTGAACTTAAAGTAGATACCAAGCTCTGTATTAGAAATATCTGTGTTTGCGCCGCCGTAAACATTGGTGATGTAGTTCTTTCCAATGTCTTCTGCGCTGCGCTCTGTCTTCCAGTAGCGCAATTCATCGAGTGAAGCAGAAAGCTTGCCAGCGCCTGCTGTCGCTGAGGAGCCAGATGGGGCTGCAATTAGAGCACCAACTCTACCATTAATAGCACCAGTTACTTCACTTAGATCCATCGCAGATGTAAGGGTATTCTTGAGATCGCCATCTAGGTAGCACTTAATGCTAGACTGCCCAGATTCGCTCTTAACAGAGAAAGCATAGTGATGCCACTCGCCGTCAGCAAGTGTTCCGGTGGTCTGCCAAGTGCCTAGATTGATGTCTGCAAAGCCGACTGACCCCGACTTCAAATTCATACGCCAAGGATTGGCACCATCTGCTGAAGCTGACATATAAAGTGTGATGCGACCATATGAATCGCTGGTGTCAGCTGCGCTATTCCATACGTCGAATACGACCTCTTTCTGTGTCGATGAAGGCAAAAACTCGCTCTTCTTCATCCAGAATTCTAGGGTTACTCCGCGCTGGAAGTCCATAAGAAGGTTATCTGTGCGGGTTCCGTTCCTGCCAGAATCGGTGAGGCCCAATGTATCGTAGGGGTTCTCATCGTAAATGTTAGATCCGCTGAAGGTTTCTGCTAGAGGTTTGCCGACCATACCTGCAGAAGCTGTGTTTAGGTTACCTCTGACGGAGATGTACTCTTGGTCTACTGGCATACCAAAGCCATCGGTAATACCGGTGGATGATCCCCAGCCGTTTGATGAAATTACTACGTAACCATTCTGTCGAGGGTACTCGTTCTCAAAAATGTATAGATCAATGTACGACGAAGCGTTAAGGAATTCTACCTTTTCGGCCTCAGAGCCGTCATAAGGGTACTGGTTTGCGATGTTCTCCATCGCACTCTGGTAGTAGAGTTCTGCGGAGCCAAACTTGGCAAAGTTTGAAGCGGTCGCATAGTCGATCCGAGGGATCATTCGCTTCTTGAGTTCTGTCTTTGCACGAAGATTTCTTAGAGATTCAATATCACTGAAGTTTTCTTCGAGGTTTGTGCTCTCAACGACCTTCTTTGGGCCGAATAGATCTCTAGCCTTTGGCATATTAGCTTACCCTCTAATACTAATTACTTGGTTTGTCTTTTTTCAACTCTAAATTTGAACACTTCTTCTTGAATGTCCCAGCCACCTGTGTAGTCATTATAGTGGCAAAGCTCAATACCGTAGGCGTAATCAGGCTCTAGCATTGAGATGTCCAAATCAAAGTAATTTCCTCTACTATCGTAGCTCATTACGGTATGTAGGTCAGACCCTGTTCCAAAGGGAATTACGCTTTGATCGTCTGCGATTCTATAGACCGAGAAGCTAGAACTAGGGATAATGGTTGTCTCTGGTCTTTGCTGGGCTACAGTATAGATGTTTGGCTGCCAGTTTCTTGGCCTTGTGTATACACGGAAACGAGCGGTTTCGTCAGTAAAGTATTCTGGCTTCAAGTTAGTAATCTTATTGATGTACCTTTCAGCATATGCTTCCGATGATGCGTCCAATGTAAGAGGCGTGATTGAGCCGGTCTTAAACTGCACTGTGAGGTCGCTATTGTGCCAGACGTCGAATAGGGTATCCAAAGGTGTTGCGGCTGCTGTAGCGGCAAATGTGGCCTTGTAGATGCCTGTTGAGACGTGCTCTCCGGTTACAACTGTTAGATCACCCGGAAGAACGTGGGTGCCATCTGCCACTAGATCAATTGCAGAGCCTGTTGGCTCTGTGGAGCCTGAGAAAACAGATACATAAATGTTTCCTGTTCCGATGCTAGGAATGTTCCGTAGACGGCCACGGACTCTGTTATAGAGATAAATTGTGTTTAGATTCTCTTCAGCTGATGCTAGTGAACTTGAGTAGAAAAAGTTTCCACGGTCATCCTGCACGGTCGCGTTGAACCGAGCCTCTACTACTGGACGCTTAAAGAAGAACTCTGAGGTTCTTGAGAAGAACTTCTTTGTGTAGTATGAGCGACTTGTGGAGTTCTCTTCTGATGAAGTCAGAAATACGCCGAAGCCGTAATTGGGAACAGTGCCTGCGATCCAGTCTTCCACAATGCTTGTGACATTGATCTCCAAATCTTCCGTTCCCTTATCGAATAACTGGGATACCTCGGAAGCACTATAATAGTCTCCACCTTCTGTTTGCCAACCTACGCCTTCACTAGCAGAGATCCAGTTGGAGACTCCAATGTCAGAATAGTTCTCCATATCTAGGCCCTCGCCCTCTGTCCAAGCAGCCCCAGAAACTGGTGCTGTGACGAGCGTAAAGCCCTTTGGAAGGGTTTGGCCGTGGCGGGCGTTGGCTAGCTTGAGGTAAAAACTAACAGAGCCACTGGCAGGAATCTGGCCCGTAGAGCGAGCATTTGTAATGTCATCAACTGGGAACTGAATAATGGCTCTGGACTTCTCGTTTGACAAGCCAGCAGATGAGCTAGCCTGTGCGTAGATAGAGAATACCTCTAGGATGTCTGCAGCACCCATATTGGAGCCTGTCCCACGAGTAGTGAGATTCGCCTCAAAAGCATTTGTAATAGTGTTGTCTTTCTCTGCGAAGAATCTCTTGATACCCATTACTTAACCTCTCCCTTAATGTCAGTTCCGGGGAACTTGATTTGGAATGCCACGTTCTCAGGCGGAACGATTCTGCGGCCATCAGTTGTTGTATATCTTGACAAGTTAATGTAATTATTATTATAATCGGTTCCAGTCTTTGACGCAAACTTTACTTTAGAAATATCTGCAACTCCGTCTACATTCTGCAGTACGGTGTAGATCTCAAGGATACTTAGTGGCTGTCCAATAAAGAATGGGCGTGCAAAAAAGTTCTGTACGGCTGTAATTGCCTGCTCTAGAACTTCGAACTTGTTGTATGGTTCCAATACCGAAATACTAAACTCAACTCCGATATTGACAATGATACCATTCTGTACGTCGATTGTGTCTCCGATCATACGATAACGGTTGATCCAGTTCTTGATATTATTCTTTGTTACAGAGTTTGGCGCTGATAGCTTACCATTCTGGTCCGATGCTAGAGCATACAAGTTAATGTTTCGATTGTTCGCATCAGCATCTCTTACAGCTCTGGCTCTTCTAATGTTGCCGTACTGTGATGGCAATGTATAGCATAGTGCCTCATAGTCCTGCGCTGTTACTGCACGGCTCTGAGCTCCAAAAGATGCCAAAGCAACCTCTTTTAGATCCTCTAGAGACATAATCGCCGAGGAAGCATTGATTGGCTCTTCGTTGAAGCACTCTAGTGATGCGACTACATCTTTGCGATTTGAAGCGGTAGTCTGGTCTGGATCATTAAAATCCACTGAAGGCGTGAGAACATTTGTAACTGTACCTACAGCCGCATTAGTAGAGGAGTCAATATTCCTTCTATATGTGATTGTTAACGTCGTGTTCTCAGGAGCGATACCAAAGCTGTTATTGCTGATTAGGTTTCTGGGGTCGAAGGTTACATCGCTTACATATGTGCGACCAAACTGCTGGAATGCAACACTGGTTGGTTCAGGGATTGCGTTATCTAGGGCACTGTCCTCTGACCCGTGACCAAAAATAAGTGTTGTCTCTCGGAGATCCTTCTCTGATACAAACCTTCTTGGCACTGGTGTTGGGATCAAGATTGAGGGAGACTGTTCTCTTGTGTTCGGGTCAGTATTTGATTGCTCCTTGAAGACAATCTCTTCCGATAGGTTCTCTACCTCGAAGTACTCGTTACCATCACTATCGATAACCGATAGAATCTCGGTTACATTTGAATCATCTAGAACTACTTTCTTGAACTTCTCAAAGTTACCAACTTCAATCTGTGTTGTTTTAAACTCACCGGAAATAACATCTGCATAAGCCTTCACGGCATAGGACACTGGTAGGCCAGTTGTTTCGTTAATCCTTGCTACAACTACTTCATTGAAGGGGTCGTCAAAGCGAACATCGCTTGTTACGATAAAGGAAGAGCCGTTATTAGAGCCCAATACTGTGTTGCGCTTGAGAATTGGCATCAAAGCGCTATCTGGGCCTCTGCCGGTGGAAGCTGCAGGGACAATAACATAAACAGCGACCTTTCCAGTAGCGGAAGGAGAGCCCTTGAACTTGTATCCCATCTGGCGGGCGAGTCGAATCGCATTATTGTAGTCATTGGATGTGGCTAGCAAAGACTCGTTGAAATTATAATCAGTATAGAAGGACAATACGTCACCGACGTATGCCACAGAATCTAACATCATAGAACCAAAGCTGGCTTCTGTAAAGTCTCTGAATGTGTCAGGGTAGTAGCGCTTTGCGTAGCTAGTTAGATTTTCTTTGATTGTATTGAAGTCTCTGCCAGTATAATCGACAGAAACAAATTTCTTGTTGTACTTTTTCATATATTGTCCCAAGAATCGCTATGACTAAATAGTAACTGTTAGCAATAAAAAGTCGCTAAACTCAATCGTTGAGTTAGCTTCAAAGTGAATACCGACTGTTAGCTGGTTGGCTCCAATGGCACTGTCATCGATCTCGATGCTAGTGATGGTGATATATGGCATAAAGATCTGTGCCTGTTCCAGAATATTCTCTCTCAACCTATTTGCAAGTTCTTGTGTATAGTTTTCGAACAAATAGTTTCGAAGCCCAACGCCGAAGCTTGGAACTCGGATACGTTCACCCGGAGCGGTCAATACGAGGAATCTTAGGTTCTGCGTAATCGCCTCGCTGGGTACCTTAATCAGCCTGTAGTTTCCATCAACTGCGTCGATGGATAGGGGCTCTTGTACGTTGAATCCTTTTGGCATCAGAAATAATCCTCCTCATCTGCACATTCATTATCGAACATATCAAATGGCTTGTCGATCCTGCTTCGACGTTGCCACCAAGGCATTCCATCTAGCATCTTATCGGGGATCAAGTCAGCCAAAAGATCCTTAACCGAATCCTTTCTTCTGTCCCTATCGACCGCTGCTCTTGGTCGAGCAGGTGTCTTGTTCCTAGTTCTATACAGCTCCATAAATAGTCTCTTGAAAATTCTTCTAGAGCGCCTGAAGTTGTCGTAGTTCTTGTCCCATCTTCTAAAGGTAGAGCCGATACGGCCACCGGGAGCGGCCCATCGGTCTCCTGCAGGGATACCCTCTTCGGGATCTGCATTGCCAGAGTTGCCGATTGAAAGATAGAAGGTGTTGGCAACAAAGATTGTTACCAAAGACAAGTATCTCTTCAGAGGGAACAAGTATTCAAAGAAAGCTCGATACTCATCAGTTGCGACCAACTCGTTAACCAAGCACAATGTGTCGTACTGCCTGAGAAGATCTGGTTCCTTAAATACCTTCATATCTGCTGAGCCAGCGCCCAAGAATCTAGTCTCCACTGTGGCATCTGTAATTGTCTGGTCGATGATAGGGAGCTCACCTGCTGCGATTGGTACTAGGATCTTCTTAGTCCCGTCTTCCAAAGTTACTGTCTTTGCTTCGCTGGTGAAAAGTAGGCCCTTATTCTTTAGAAGCTGACCTAGTGATTCGTCGTCTCTGTCGAGCATCAATGACACGCGGAGACCAAAATGCCAGTCTTGCCAATAGTCACTAATCTTGCCCTTTCTAATATCAGCGGGAAGTGTGTTAAGGTATTCGACCCAGCTATTGATATTCACAACACCTCTGAGGCTATCGTCTCTGTTGACAATATCCTGCTCTGGCACTCGGACGCCTGCCTTCTCCTCGATACGAATGTACTTCTCTAGCACAAATGGCCAAGCGGTACCTTCCTTTTCGCTGAGGTCGATTGTGAACGGTAATGCACCACCAAAGACTTCTTTCAACTGCTCGTTGATAGCATCTTCTGTATCTTCTAGCTGGATGGTTCTTGACTTAATATTGGACTTAAGTTTGCCATCAGCTGCGACGTATGGCACATCATAGGCAACCTCGTATTCAATTGTGCCGTCTGGGCGTGTCACATAGACAGGCTCGCTAGCCTCGCCCTCGTCGATGTCGTTGAATACTTCACCCTTTGTGTAAGATCTCTTGGCAATTGCTCCATTGACAAACGTTCCATCCGAGACCATCATAAGGCCAAGATCATCAATCTCTGGCTGTAGTGCCGAGTCTAGGCGCTTGCGCAGAGCATCAAACTCTTGCTTAACATATAGAGAAAATAGTGTCTTGGCTTGGCTTTCTGTTTTGCGGATTGTTGCGTATAGGAGCCCAACCTTGATCCTTCTTGCGCGGGCCTTGCTGAATTTGGCAGAACCTCTTCCAAGGTTCGACTGGTTTCTCGCAGATGGGGATGTTGCTCTATTAATCATATCCTGCGCGGAGATTGCTTCTTCGGATAGCACTGCTTCTGTGCCATCGAAGTTGTTGTAATAATCGTTAATTACAGTTTCAATCTCTGTTAGCGCCTTCTTTTGATCTTGATTTAGGTCCTGATCTCTATCGATTACACCTGATTCGATCTTCCTAATGATGTTGGATACGGCAGTTTCAAGGAAGTTATAGTAATACTTGTTTGTAGGTACTGTATCCTTGCCAATAAAGATAGTTCCTTCTGGTGTTACAGTAATGTTTCGTGTTGGGCTCGTGACACCTTGGTCTCGAACGCGATCAATCACGTAATCACCAAGATATGTTTCTAGCAAATCATCAAAGTTACCTTCGAAGTTGGCAGAATACTGCGATAGAACTGGTACGCACTTCAATAGGAAGTCAATTGTATGCACTCTTGTTGTCATACGAATCATACTTTCCAAAGATACCGTTGTTGCGCTGTCTCTTACAGAGTCGTATGGCGCTTCCTTGGTGCAGAAAGGCTGGAAGTTTAGGCGTTCGTCGCGGTTGAGTTGGCCAAATAGGCTCTGCATATCGTCCGAGATGTCTCTCATATCATATAGCGGTAGGCTCTTTGGATCGCAAGACTCTTCTGGCGGCATAAGCTTCTGTAGCAAACCAAGCCATCCCTTAAATGCCGGTGGCTCCAAGTAATATGGTGGGCGCGACTCGGTTCCGCCGTACTTGGCTGGGTCTAGGACGATAGCTTCAGGCTGTGCAGCGGGGTCATAGCCGAACAAGAAACCATTAGCAATTGCAAGAGTGTTGCTACTATCACTAATCTGTGTCTGGCCGTCCTCTTCATTCTCTACTAGAGTATGCTCTTTGTACTGCTCAGCACTATCTGGAACTGCAATTCTTGCTGCGACCCTTCTGAAGAATCCTTGGTTTACAAAATCGAAGAACTTGACCAACTTATCAGAATCAATATCTTCCTTGAAACGAATATCTTCTTTTGCAATGTTTGCATTTAGCCAGTTTCTAAAGAACTCTGTTTCGTATGAGTACTTTACATCTGACGCTGTAGTGTCGCCGATATACTGATCGATGTAGCCTTGTACCTGTGCGTCTGGCACAGAGCTAATATCCTTATAGAACTGAATGTCAGCGGACCCTGCTGCGCCGGGAACAATAGGGCCAGCCACTGCTCCGGGGACGGCCTCATCTGCATTGTAGAGATCTTCTAGCTGCTGCTTATTGCTAAGTCTCTTCGGCTCACCAAAAGGATTAATTGTCTCAATAACTGCAACTCTGTACTTGTACTTGTCTTCAAAGAACGTGCCATCATCATTCTGCGGGTTCATATTGTAAGTAACAGAGATCTTTACGTCTGGGTCTTCTAGCTGAGATGAGCCGGCGACAAAGGCTTCCTTCTCTCGGTACGGGATAAATTCCATACCAAGTTCAAAAGGATTGTCCAAAGGAATCGGGCTAAATGCAGAATCATAATTGTCCTCTGCGATCTCCATATAAAAGTCACGCAACTGCTGTGTAAGTGTGAACTTGCGTGCAAGATTGATATTATAGTACTGCTTTACGCCAGATCCGATATTGTCAAACTTTCTAGTCTTAATTCTGTCACGGTAGTCGGCAAGACTAATTCCGACAATTCTTCCGTTAATTAGGAGGTTCTTCTTGTCCTTTGCTACAGAACTCAACAATCGCTGCAGTCTTTCTTCTGGTGAGTACTCGCGGTAATTGATTCCGCTCAAGAATATGGGCTGTGAGCAGGCGTTGATTAGGCCAACATAAATTGCGCGGCGCTTTTCAATTGTAGGATTAGTCCAAGACTTTGCTTCTGTGTTTAATGTTTCAATTGTGATCTGGTCTGCGAGGGGAATAGTGTTCCCACCTTCAACTACAGGCATTCCGTCTTTTAGTTCGATGAGCTCAGCCTTAAGGGTCTCGTAATCCACAAAATGTGTTGCAGCGGCCCACTTTGCAATAAAGAGCTTTCTTTTGTTGATAATTCTCTCGTTGCGAACCTTGGCTGACTCAATCTCGTCCCTAATCTCTGGGTCCTGCAGTCTTGTCTTGAACACAAGCTCTTGGCTTACCTTATCTTCTCCTACTAGGCCGATGTCAGAATTCTTCATCTTATTGTAGAGATAAGCCCCAATGGTTGGTGGGAAACCGCCCATAGGCTGAATCAGAGATAGGGCAGCAGGGTACTTCTCGCCGTACTGGTTTACTCTGCGGAGCTCTTTTGCTTTAAGAGTTGTTTCGCCGCGCTTGTTTAGATCAAGTTCAGAGTATACTAGTGCGTCATCGGAATAGAACTGGAATAGCAGGTTCTTTCTACCAATTGAGTTACCAAAGAGCCCAGAAGTCAAAAATCTATGTAGCTTCAAGCCCTGACCTTCGGAATCTGACAGGATCCTTGGGAAAAGTCCATTGTTGCCCATAAGGTCTCTTAGGATTGCGTTCTCGCCAGCTTCTGCATTTGCATCTAGGGCAGCTAGTAAAGCGGTCTGAACTGCTGGTGATGAGCGTAGTAGGCCACTTGAGGGACACTCACCAGAGGCAGCAAGGGACGGCAAATCCTTGTAAGGACCCTTGGTCAATAGGTCTACTAGGTTTTCTAGCTTCTCTTTTGCCCTTTCTTTGGCGTAGTCAAGCTGGTCTTGGATCTGCTGATCTGAAAGGCCCTTGCCTTCGAGGAGCTTCGCCTGAATGTCGCGGATGATGTCCTGTGTGTCTGGAGGGCAGACATTCAAATTATCTCGGAGGAAAACATCCTCTGGGAAATTATCGAAAGCATTTCTAGCATCGATGATGGACCCTAGTCCAGAGAAGTAGCTAATGACGTTATCGATGTTTCCAAAGATTTCTGCGATGCAATCGGAGCCGGATGCCTTAGCTAGTTCGGACACAATCTTATAGGTATTTGGGTTTGCCTCTCCAAGAAGCAAATTATAAAGTTCATTGTATGAGATTGTTACCAAAACAGAATCTAGGAAGTTACCCAACTCTTCCTTTGTTAGGTTCGCAACACAATCAGTCCCAGATGTAGTATTAGTTAGGGCACCGAAAATGTTGCTCATTGCTTCTTGGAACTGTGCGTCTGTTAGTTCGTCATCAGGACATACTGCTCGACGAAGATCCTCTTTGAACTTTGAATTTCCAGTAAGCTCGTCAGCAATAGAAGCTGCGCCTGCGGCGATTAGATCACAGGCCAAGTCTAGCACAGCCTCGACAATTGAAGTAATAGCATTGATGAGCAACTGTGTTGAGAGATCGATCAAGAGATCTAGAAGATAGTCTGCCAGCAACTTGTGGAAGTTTCTTAGATTCGCCTTGATCTCAGCGCCGTTAAGAGGCGGATTCAACCTAGGTCTGGTGAATTCGATCTTGCCTGTTTTGGACAAAGCACATAGGTCAAAGTTGAGAGACTTCAAGCTCTGGCCGAGCGGAGGATTTAGAAGACCGCCATCTGGTACCAAACACTCAATGTCCCTAATCATATTCCTGATGATCGTAAAGCCGGGGGTTGATTCTTCAAGAATGTCAAAGACTCTATCAATCTGGCCCTCGATGGCCTCCATAATGAATTCTACAATTAGATCAACCAACTGAAGGGCGGATTGAGCTGCTTCTAGCGCCTCTTCGTTAACTTCGCTTCGGTATGCTGATGAGGTGATTGTCCCTGTTGGGCTTACCTTCTCTTCTTGGCTGTTCCTAACTTCTCGTTCTCTAATAAGTTCTTGCTTTGCAGTATTCCGCGCATCGGCTCTTGAAAGCTCATTGTCATTGGCAATCAGCTGATTTGACCTATTTCTAATCTTGTCGGCGTACTCGAATGTCTGGTGGCTGTTGGACTCGACCACAGAATTGAGCAAAGCCTCCAGCCCAACGCCAAATAGTTCTGCCACTTCACGTTGAATCTTTGCAGTTGCATCTGGCGCTACTGGTTCTAGGCGATCAATGAATTGCAGGAGTTCTTCTACCCTCATACCCTTTAGGACTTGTGCAATGACAGTCTTCTTGAAGTCGTCAACTCCGAGACCCTTCATCAAGCACTGTGAGGCTTCCAAAATTAGCTGTACGATACCGCACCAGCCGCCTGTCTTATTAATAGCTTCTTGTACTTCTGGTAGTTCTAGTGGCTTAGGAACCATAGGTGTGATTGAAGCCTTTTCTTCTATGACTGCCTGCTCGATGCCATATGTGATAGCTGTTACAAGAATCTTTGCCAGAGGTCGCTCTTCGTAGCTTGACGATGCAACGGATAGCTTTTTCTGTAGCTGCTTTGTGGCACGGTCGAGGCGAGCACTATTCGCAGTCGAGCGCGAGACTGACTTCGCTGTCTTGCGGGCTTCCTTTGCGTTCTTGAGTGCAGTGTTTAGATTATCGATCTCGCTTTCAATAATAAACAGCTGCGTATCGTAGCCTGCGTCTTCTGGGTCTAGAGCATCAAGCTCTTTTCTCTTGGCCTTGATCTGTTTCTTGATTGACTCAACATCCTTAATGCGTTCCGCTGCGATAACATCTTCTTCAGCCAAGCGGTCAGCAGCAACATCAGCAGCTGCCTTGCAAATAGATTCTGTGAGGCCGTCTAGAACGAGGTCAGGGGTGTCTAGAATATCGTTTAGTACTTTGCCTACTAGTTCGGCACCTGTCTTTTGGGCGACGCACTCTGCTAGGCTCCTATCGTCTTCTAGGGTCACTAGATCTAGAGGGTTTTTAAACTCTACTGCTGGGTAGGTAAACTGTGTAATGAAATCTAGCCACACAACCTCTGGGGTTGCGCGGAGGTAGTTCTCGATATTTGGAAGGGCCGCTACATAACCTAGAGTTGTGGGCCTAGAGTAATTGAAGAACTCTGTTACTTCGTTAATCTTGTTGTCGTAATCTAGCAGGCTAAATTCTTTACAGCCCAATTTGTTTAGGACCGCATCCACAACCTTTAGTTGTGTATTGGATTCTCTGGTTTCGAAAACAATTCGAATCTTGTCAAGCTCTGTGATTCTGAACCCTCCGCCCTTCTGAATGGCAGGAATTAGGATGGTCCTCATATACTTCATAAGCTGTCGTGCTTCTTCATTGAAGTCGTACACAACAGGAATTCCAGTTTCGTCGTCAGCTCTGTAGAATCTGCCCTCGTTGGTACCCTTAATAGCTCTTGTGGCGTAAATATTAGATCTTCTCAAGGCATAGCGAGCTTGCTTGAATGCGTTTCGGAGACGTGCTCCTTGAATAGTGACTTCAATAGTGTTGTCAAGATCAAGTTCGCGAGTGATTACTGGTGTCGTCACAATTGCAGTCGGTACCAAAGCAAAGGAATTCGCGTCAACTGAGACTAGAGCTTTTGTAGTTACGGTATTCTTGCCTGCAATTCTGGGGACGAAATATTCAATTGTTACAGCCGGTAGGCCCTGAGCGTTGTTGGTCTCTAGCAAAATATCGGCTGTGTTGACCTGTCGCAGTAGGCGACGGTAGCCAGTTCTAAATCTGGGCATTGAAAGAGGTGCCGTGCCTTCATCGCCTAGAAGCTCGGCTGCGCTAGCGCCCACGTTTACCTTGTCAGCAATTCTGAGACCGTTAAGCTCTTCTTGCTCGCTCTGAATGGTTAGCACTGATAGGTCGCGGTTCTCTGGTTCGTTCTGATTATTTAGTACGTAATAAACTGTTGTCGTGAGTTGGCTCTTACCGTAAGCATCGAGAAGTAGTTCGATTCCTTTTCTCTTGATGCTCTCAATTACCTCTTCCACTTTCGGAATGCCGGTACGGCCAGTGTCTACAACTACTGACTGCTGGCAGGTGCGGCCATTTAGGAAGTTACTGTTTAGTGGTAGCGTTCTCCAGTCTGGAACATATGCAGCTGGGTTCTTCCGGCAAATATTACACTCTTCGAGGCCCCTAAAATACTCTGGTCTGTCGCAAAAAATAAGATCACTGGTGCGTAGAGTGTTCTGAGGCTTAAGAGGATCTTGCAAGTCTAGGGGCACGAACAACAATTCTTCTGGATCTAGGGGTGCGTTGTTTTCCGCTAACGGTGAAGGAACAGAAGGCGTGAGACCAATCTGCTGTGCAAATGCTGCGTCGAGCAAAACTGAACGGCCCTTGAAATACTCAAGCGCTGCTGAAAGTCCTAGATTGTTCTTTGCATTTGTCATCAGTTAGTCCTATTATGCTTACTTAGAATATTCACATCACCATCTTCAATCAAGTAGTCGCCAACCAAAGATAGCAACACAACATCTCTTAGCAGCTGTAGTTCAATAACAGCGTCTGCTAAAAATTCCGTGTTGGAAGTTAGTACTGTAGAAATGGTTGCTGGGTTTGGCACTGTTGGGCCGCCTGTGGGGCTGCTTGTGTGTGGAGCTAGAAGGGCATTGTTGACCTTTACTTGGATCTCCAGAATTCTTTGGATTAGAGAATTCAAATTGTTTACCTGCTCTGTCAACGAAAACAAGAAGTCTTTAAGGTTTGTGCCCTTGACGAGTGGCTGGATGTAGTCCCTGCCTGTTTGGTCGGTGAGGTCTAGGTTGCCGGCGATAAGTTCAATCCCGTGGATAATATTTGACTTATTGCCCTTTGAGTCAACCACCTTTGAGCCGCCAGTTACCAACTTAATACCTTCTCTGGCGATGACTCTTACATCATCTGCCTTCAGAGCAATAGCTGATTTACCAACCGACATACCTCGCTTTCCTTCACGGAGGCCAAAGTTTGCATCGACATCAGTTCTCTGAGATATATGAATTCTAGCTGCATCGCCCGACTGCCTGTTCAGCGAGAGGGCACCAAAGTTTGGGTCGATTACTGTGTCGTCGCTCGGGTTGGTACCTTGGCGTCCTACAACTAAGTCGATTGAGGATGCTCTCGAATCACCGCTACCGCCGTAACCAGATTCCTTTGTAGAAGGACGATCACGACCAAGCACAATCCAAGAGTTGCCTTTGCTAATTACCTTCTCGCTTGGGCGCTGGTTAAACCTTGGTACTTGCTCTTTCTTTTCACGGTTAAAAATACCGTTGACCTCTCCGGTCTCGGGCGTGTTCTCGCGTGAATCAATTGGCTTCTTGGGTGACATATTTCTCTCTACCTATTAAATAGTTGTCAGCCGGTTTCTTCATCAGAGAGTGGGCTTGTTCCAAATGGATCTTCTCCGTTCTCTGCGACTGCAAGTGGAGAAGATTCTGGGAAGCATCCTTGATTCTTTGCGTAATCATATGTTGCAGCAAACTTCTCTGGGTAGCCCTGCTCGTCAGCTTTGGGGCCGTTATAGATGCGAGCGAATGTTCTCCAGTCTTGATTCTCTGCTGCCTCTACTAGCCGAGGATCGGCCTCGATAAAGGCTTCTAGCATATCATAAGACAAAGACTCTGGTTCATTATCAAACCTGTCGAGAAAAGCTTGTGGATCTTCCGAAAGGTGCTCAAGATTACCTGCCGGGATTACCTGAAATGATCCAAAAGAAGTTGATCTAATCGCCGCTTGTGGGTCGATAGCGTAAGCTTTTTCGAAAGCCGACCTGTTAGTCTCCGATCCAACATACGAGACCGTATCAATGCACTTCCCGTTTCTCTTCTCAGGACAAAAGTCTGAGCCGGGGGTGTAATCAATGGCAGCACCCGGAACCTTTCTCAAAAAGAGGTGTGGCTCAAACCTAAGTGCGCTTGGCCTACCGCCTTCAACTCTCGCAATTGTTAACAAGGTTGTTGGGTCGATTCCAAGCTTTGCTGCCGACTCTTCGAGCTTGGACTTTGTAGATATATCTGGGCAAGGCTTCTTCCTAGCTTTACTTGGATCCACCACAATCTTGGGCGCTGGCACCTTTGCCGGTACTTTGGGTGGTACGCCGGTACCAGAGCCTGCTGGCTGCGAGCTACCCTTTGCGTGAGCAGACTTTGCAGAGGGTGGTGGTAAAGTGGATAGAGTGTCGGCTGCCGGGTTCCCCAGCACTTTTACGATCTCCCAGAACTCCCGATTTGCATCCAAGGGACGCACTAGAACATTGGTTCCAATTGTTAGCACTCCAGACTGATTGAGGAACACAGCTTTTGGAAAATTGTTTGCTCGCCTTTGTGTACGTGGTGATGCAGGATCACGGGCATCGGGTACCGGAAGGCTTTCGTCGTGTACAGTCTGAACTCTTACTCGGTAAAAACCAACTGTATGATTTCCGGGACGGTACCCAGTCCAAGTGGATGTGTCGTAGTTTGCGGTATCGCTTGGGATCTCTTCTAGAACCTTTACAATTGTGCCGTGCTTTGGCTTGTCTAGGCCGATGGAGTCTCGCCGGTTATTATGGACGCGATTAGCTGAGAATGGGACCATCCTGTCATCAACGTAATCGCTGCTTGTGAAAGATGGAGAAGTGACATCAAACGGAACAAGCCCAGCCAGATAGTCCAAAACGCCTACTGGCAATGCAGTAGACGCGATCTTGTCTTCATCCTCTTTCTTTGCCATTAATCTTCGTCCTCGTTTCTCTCATCCTGTAGCATATCGAAGATCTGCGTTCTGTCGAGATCTGACAATCCTTCAGATTTTGACTGCTTTTGCATAAGCGCGGCGACCTTAACTAGCTGCTCGTTTGATCGCTGGAGGGTTTCAACATACTTTGCAGCCGTTGCTCCGACGTACTTATGGTTCTCTTCGTTCTTTGAAAGATAATTCGTTACATCATCGAGGAGTGTCCTTGTTACAGAGCGATCCTCTTCGATGTTAATGATTGCATTTTCAATTAGATCTTCTAGGCTCTTTTTCACGTATCACTCTCAATCCAGTCTGTCTTGAATGATCTATACTTTAGTCTGAACTTCTTCAAACTAGATACAACCTGCTTAGTATTCAAGCCAGTTAGCTCTCTTAGGTACAAGTAAATAGCCTTCTTGTTGAAAATTTCAATCTTATCGCACTGTTCAAATAGAATCTGAATTGCCTTGATGACCTTTTCGTCGTTGGTCTTGTCGACATCATTTTCCCAGTCGATCATACTTGCCTTGAGGTTCATAATAAATTCGTCTTGCTCGCGATCTTCTTCGTAAGTTACGCGGGAAGACATACAACGAAGCTCTAGTTCCTTTGGCATTTGGGAAATGTTGATTTCTTCGCGATTACGCTTGGAGCGCTTTTTGGTCTGAGCGATGAACCAGTTCTTGGTAACAACCGTAAAGTAGGTAAAAGCCTTGGCCTTTTCAGGATTGAACTTGCTTAGGATGGTGGTTAGCCATACCTTACACTCTGCCCTGAGTGAGTCGATGTTTGGAAGAGAAGCAAAATTGTAGGTGTATACAATCTTGTCAACCATCTCGTCAAAGACAGGTGCAATCATATTCCTGTAAAGCTCTTCCTTCCTTCTAAAGTCGTCTGTTGAGACGTACTCAAGGATTGCCGCTTCGTGTTCCGCCGTAAAATACTTCCGCTTGCTGCTGGATCTGCGGCGTCTCGTTCTCTTCGCTTGTGCCATCGTCTTCTTCCTGTAGTTCTTCTAGATCGTCTTCAAAGCCGACCTGATCCTCGAATTCTTCGAACTTCTGGACTAGGTGCTTTGTGTGGTTGATCAGGCCCTCAAGTGTTGCATCTCCATAAAAAGTCTCCATCTCATACAATGCTTTTAGGTGAGATGAGAAACTAATAAACTCATTATTGACATCGATCATTGTCTCAGATAGAGAAATTAGTTGTCGGAGAAGGTAGCGTACATAGAAAGCAAAAAACCCATTCACTAGCAGCGATACAACAAATGCTAGTGTCCAAAAGTTTAGAACAATTTCTTGATTACCGATTATGATAGTCATTTGGGTCGTAATCCTTTCTCAAAGTGGTCTTCTCTTCGCGAACAGCTTCTTTGGTCTGCTCAATGTACGCCTTAACAAGCTCTCCCGGCTTGTTGGTGCCGCTTGTAGAGGCCGCTCTAAATAAAGACGGCACTCTATGTAGGCTACCGGTTGCCCCGCACTCTAGACACGTTTCTGCGCGTTCTGACATACTATGATTAATTACCATAGTATTCTCGCACTGGGCACACCGATAGTTATACCTAGGCACTCTCAACCTCATCGTCAGTTGCGAGCTTTACAATAGGTGGGTTCATTACAACTAGTCCTTTATCGGAAAGTCGTAGACGGAAGCCCTTGAGTGTTGGAACAATATCTGTCTGCTCCATTAGGGACTTCTGTAGGGCCATCATAATAGCGCCGACTGCTTCGTCGGATAGATTCATTTCGTTTGACATAGTATAACTCCTATAAAAGAAATATCTTTCTTACTTAAGAATTATAACATCTATACGACAAATGGCAACTAGTTTTTTTACATTTGTTCTTTACTTAATATCAATCATCTTTTTGACTTGATTTTGAATATTAAGATTTTCCAAGGCGTACTGACGATTTGCTTCGCCATATGCAATATCGTACTTGTTGAACTGTTCTGTCATTGTAGCTTCTGTAATTGTTAGCCTATTTGCGCGGCCAGAACAGTTATTCTTGATAATATTGTCGATGTTCTCTGGAGTGAGTAAGCCGTCCATCATTGGTGACTGGTACTGCCTAAAGTCTGCGATCAGAACGTTCTTACCACAAGACATAGATTCATAAGCGCCGCGACCGAGGGTTACAACCATATCTGCTTTCTGGATATGCTCGTGAATCTCAAACACAGGATTCTTGAACTTATTGAAGGAATCAAACTCCCACCCGTTTCTCTTGCACACCTTAGAAAGAAAAGCATTCAACCTCTCTGACTGTGACAAGGATAGGACGTTCTTTAGCTCTTGGTTAATTGACGTCTGGCTAAACTTGTCCGTGTTGATTCCATTCCTAATAACCGTGGACTCGTGTCCCTTCGCCAGAACGTGATCTCGCACCTCCTCAGAGATGGAGATATATTCTACACCCGGATGGCCGCAAGGCTGCTCTAGAGGCGGTGTGGTGCCGTGACAGATTTGAAATGTTTTCTTTGCAGCAATCTTGTTGGCAGCCATCAGATTAAAAATGCTATTGTGGCTAATCAAGGCAAGATCAAATTCAGCGCCGTTCAGGTGGTTGACTTCGATTCCGAAGTTCTCGAAAATCTGATATGCGACAAAGCCTTTTCGCTTCGGCATACATACAACGCGGACCTCGTGCCCTTGGCGGACCAGCTCTTCAACTAGAGCGTAGGTGTAGGTCTCTGAGCCGCCAAGAGTGTCTAGGTGATTTTGTCCAACTAGAATTCTCATCTTTCTGCCTGTCCAAACGAATTGTCTACTACTAGACTTGGGTTGTCTCTATCTGCCCAAGTAATCAACTTGCGACCAAAATCAGAGATTCCGTCGTGTACTGCTTTGCCCTTTCTTTTTCTCCACTTTTCGGAGATGGTTGAATTACCGGGCTGATTCTCAAACAAGTGATTGATGTAATAATCGCAAGTGCTCTCCCACTGTTCGACCGAGATTGCCTTGCCGTAGTGCTTAATAAAGCCAGCCTTGCTCTTTTGCCCGACACCTGCAGGCACTCTTGTGTGGAACCTAACGAAAGGAGTTGGTCTGAAAAGGGTCATAATGTCTCTGTACTCAGGGCCAATCCACTTTCGCTCTAGGAATGTCTTATCTACGTCTTCAGGTGTGATATAGTAATCAAACAGACGCATCTCGTAAGCTCCTACCGAGGTGTCCTCTAGGTCCACTCCCTCTAGGTAGGCAAACTCATCAGAGTCAAAGTAGTAAACCCAATCCGGTGAAGACTTTGCTGCTAGATTGTACACTGCCTGACGCTGCGTACCTTCTAGAACTTGTCGACGAACCGGATTGGGTTCCCAGCTTTTTGCTCTAATAATCTTTGTCACTTTCTCGTGGCTCTTGCAAACCTCGACTGTGCTGTCGGTTGAACAATCATCGAAAACCATAATCTCATCTACAAATTCTGATACGTGATCTAGAGTACTCTTGATAATATCAGCTTCGTTTCTGATTCTTGTAATTCCGATGATGCTCACGTTACCTCACTTAAGTAGCCAATGATTATTTTGTAGTGACCAATCAATTACTTCGCGTAGACGCTCTGTGACTGACTGCTCTGGTACCCAGCCCATCTTTTCCATCTTCTCGCCGCAGAGCGCATAACGTAGGTCGTGGCCCGGACGTGAAGAGTGAAAATCTACCATCTCGTAATTGAGTGGCTTGCCCATAATGGATGCGACTGTCTGTGCTAGCTCAAGATTATCCATCTCTCGCTCGCCAACAATGTTGTACTTGTCACCAATCTTGTGATTGTCCATTAGGAACATCATAGCTGATGCGACGTCTTCTGTGTTAATGTAGAAGCGGCTGCCAGCCTTTGTCTTTGATGGGTTTGAATGAATTGTTACCTTCTCGCCGTCACGGACCTTTTGGATGAGAAGTGGAATGTACTTCTCTGGGTGCTGACGGATACCAAAAACATTCATTGTGTGCGTAATGATGATGGGCATACGGTATGTGTTGCAGTACGCCAAGCACATCTCCTCTGCACCGGCCTTTGATGCAGAGTAAGGATTGCCTGAATTGTAGCGATCCCACTCCTTGTACAAAACGCCTTCTGGTGCTGGGCCGAACACTTCATCGGTGGAGAAGTATAGGAACAACTTCATAGTGTCGCGAATGTGTGTTCTCGCATAATCGAGTAGGTTTGTTGTACCTACTACGTTGTCTAGAACAAATTCTAGAGGGTACTCAATAGAGCGATCAACGTGCGAACCAGCTGCGAGGTGAAATACATAATGTACATCGCCAATCTGCTTTGCTAGTACTTCGTTGATTGGAGCCTTAAGGTCGTGCCACACAAACTTAACTCGGGATCGATATGAACTATCGAGCTCAAGAACCTCGTGTACACGGTTAAGGTTTCCAGACGTATCTAGGCGATCAAGGATTACCACATTGTAATCAGTGTCGTTTAGCATACGATAAATAAGGTGATGACCGATAAATCCGGCACCACCTGTGATCAATACTGTTTCTGCCACGATTAACTCCTAAAAAACTAATTGTGGAATCTTTTCGTTCCAAGTTTTGTAAAATATAACAGAATCGCTGACTGTTTGCAAGTCATTTTTGCCTTCCTTCATAAGAATGGCAGATTCATCGTGGTAAAACATTCTGTCTTTGCCAAAATACATCGGTACAATGCCGGATTTGATTGCCTTAAGGCAAAGGTCGACATCTTGATGTTGCTTGGCCATACTCGGATTGAGTCCACCGAGTTTTTTAAAATATTGAAGGTCCCAAACCTGAAGTGCCCCTGTAATGAAAGAGCATCCTCTGTCACAATCTACGTATGGATTTTCTGGCTGTGCGAAACGCTTGAAATGGTTTGGCCCCCAGCCTTGTGGGTGTGGTACCCACGTATCTCCACCAAATTGCACAGTCTCTCGCCAGCGCCCGTCTGTCATATTCGGAAAGAAAGTCTTGATATTATCAGTGTCGACTTCCTTATTTAGACTCATAGCTGCTGGCGGGTATACCAACTTGGTCCCCGAAAGCTTGCTACCTGACTCTCTGTGCTTCCCCAAAAGGCTAGTGAAGTCTTCTTTACTTCTAGCCCAAAGATCAGAGTTCCAAAGAACAATAGTTTTTACGCCATTGTCATCACATAGCTTTGCTGCGATGTTGTTAAGCATCGAAAAATTAAAGCCCTTATCATTGTCCACTCGAAGATATGAAAAGCCGCTTGAAATAGCAGTCGACTTGATGTCTTCTTCTGACCGGTCGTCAACAATGATTACGTTAGCTACAGATGCAACCTGCGTCTCGATAAGGTTGTCGCAGGTAATCTTCAAAAGCTTGTTGTTATCCTTGATCGGGATAATGATTGCTGGCTTCGAGGAATCCCAGTTTTCTTGCTTAAGCCAAAAGCAGGAGTATTTAATCTCCTGCTTCTGAAACTTGTGCCTTGCATCTGATGGATTGAAGTCCTTGATAGCAAGCTCCCCCTGCTTGACGACAAAACTGCCTTCTCGCTGCGGGGGAGACTTGAAAAAGCTACACTCAAAGAATGATTTCATATTCATCTTCAGTTGCCTCTTGGCTACCTAGAACTGCGTCGCAGAACATATTGTTGATCCTGTCTGCGTCGAACTGCTCAAGGATGTAATCTACGTGCTCTGCTGCGCGCTTAGACCACTTATCGCTCTTCTTGACCTGTCGTAGGCGCTGCTTAAAAGAGGCTTCCTCGGCGTAGCACCACTGTGATTCTGGAATTAGCATATTCTCAACTACTGCCTGTGGCTGAATCTGTGCTAGTGTATATCTCACTGGCATAAATCCGGGCTTGCGCTTGGCATTGGTGAGGAAGTCTAGGTGACCTGACCACTCTGGAGCAATGATTGGCTTTCCGTGCTGTGCAAACTCAAACATAGGAAGGCCAAAGCCTTCGCCGTGAGTTGTTGTGATCATACAGGAAATCTTATCATTGGCATATAGTGCTTGCATCTCTGGCTCGGAGAGGTCTCCGTGTAGGAGGTACACCTTGCATTGACGCTCGGATTCGTCAAGCTTAACAGAATCTACGATGTTCTGGAGGCGCTGCTGTGTGAAGTTGCGATCCATAACATTATTTCTTCTTGTACTTGTCTTGAGTACGAGGCCAACTGGCTGATCCCAGCATTCCTGCAGCCACCAAGTGATTAGGCTAGCGAGGTTCTTTCGTGGACCCCACTGGCCGACTGCTAGGTAGTTGAAATCTGTTTCAAGGTCTAGGCTAAAGCTCTCGTCCGGCGTGATGTCTCGGACTGGGTATCCAACTACTTCTACAGGGGCTGTTATCTTTAGCGTGACATCATTACCGAACTGGTCCTTACCTTCGTATGAGGTGTTCTCAAAAGACCACTTGGCGTGCTCTGAGATAGTAATGATCTTGTCCATCATATTAGACTTCTGCACCCAGTCTGGTGACATCTTAGTTGTCTCGATACCCGCTGTAACCCCGATGTTAACAGGAGCTAGACGCTCAAATTCGCCGGGGATTGCAACCTGAATTGAAATATCAAAAGGAACCTTCTGCTGAATGTACTGCTGGCCCTTTAGGATCGCAGCGTCCATCCAAGCGCGGAACTCAGAAGGGTCTGTTACCCAGCCTGTCTGACCCCAACCAACAGGGATAATAGCGATGTCTAGTTCTTCTTCGCGAGTGCGGAGAGCGCGCAAAACCATACGAGCGTGCTCACCGTAGCCGGACTGTGAGAGGCAAGGGCCTCTAAAAATAATTCTCTTCATCACTTAATCTCCTTTAGTTCCCAAGGGGAGTAGCCCTTTCTATTCTCCCAAGAGCCATATCGCTCGTGAATGGAGTCCATAAGCTCAATCCAACGGGTCTTGAAAGTCTCGAAGTTATAATTCTTCTCAATGTGATTGCGACCCTTGGCGCCAAGCTCCCCTCTTTCCTCTCTAGAAAGCTCATACATACGGTCTAGAGCCGCGTGAAAATCTTCCTTGGAGATTCGGTCTTCATAAATAAAGGGCACCTGCTGTGACCCAATAACGGCGCGAGACGAAGGCTCGATACCAATACCAAACCACTCGTCACCATCTGTGACCTGCTCCTGTAGTCCGCCAGTCATATTTACGATGATTGGTGTTCCGCAAGAAAGTGACTCTAGAGTCGCTAGGCCGAAGCCTTCAGCATCTGAGATGTTAATTGTTACGTCTGAAATATTGTACATAGCTGCCAAGTGCTGTGGCTCTACCTTGCTCTTTGAGAAAACAATGTGTCCGCCTGTGGCATCAAGTTCGTGTACAATAGCTTCTAGGTCTTGACCGTTTGAGTCCTTTGGATCAGTGTGCATAACGAGCTTGACATTATCGGTGCCAACCTTTTGTGCCCACTCGTGGAACCAAAATACCAAAGAGCCTGACATCTTTCGACGTGCATTTCGATTATTCCAGAAGCAAATAAACTTGTCTTCGGAATCAGGGCCAAACTGCTGCTGACGCAATGCGAGGCGCTGGTGCTCCTCTGCTGGCTTGAATACATTCATATCTACTGCGTGTGGTAGGTAGTGGCGCTCAACTGAAGGCGCTACCTGCTTTACAATCTCATCTGTTACCTTTGAGATAGTTGCGATAACATCAGTTGACTCATAGTATGAGCGGTTGAATGTTGGTGCTGGGAAGTTGTCCCAAACGTGATAGTAGACCATAGGGATGTGTACACGAACTTCGTTCTCCATATCCCACAACCACTGATAAAAGCGGGGGTCGGTCATAAACCATAGAATATCAGGGCGCTGCTGCATTAGCAAAGAGCGGACCTGCTCTTGTGTTCCGTAGCCTTGAACTGGGTATACGATCAAATCGTCGCCCCACTGCTCGGTCTTCTGCGGGGAGTAGTCACGATGAGACACTGCTCCACCAAAGCATACGAACTGGTATCGGCCAGTCTCTAGTAGCGATTCGATGATGTAGCGCGTCTGTGTGCCAACTCCAGAAGGAGCGAATGGGTGATCGGAAATCACAAATACTTTTGTCTTCTTATCTGTTGTCATTTAATTCCTCACCTACAATGTTCAGTCCTATAAAAAGGACAATACTTGCAAGACAGGCGGTTCTTGATGAACCTTTGTCTCTTAATATTTATAACTGCATTCTTAAGTGCAGTCAACGCATTGTCGACCTTTTTCTGGCCACTGGTGACCCTGAAGATCTCAACGTTATTTTTCTTTGCTGTTCTTTTTAGAAGTCCGAAGTGGGTCTCGATGTTCTCTAGAGGTACATCGTGCTTCCTAGCCCAGAACCACTTATAGAAGACTAGCTGGTAGCCCAGAATCTTGTCTGCCTTCTTGCGGGCATCCCAGCCCCAAGAGCAAGATTTCCAGTCAATAATGTGGTACTTACCGTCTTCCGACTTAAGAACGAGGTCAATATAGCCCTTAAACTTAAGGCCACCTTCCTCGAATTCTTCGAACAAATCCTCTTCCACCGCAACAAGTTCAAAATTTGGGAACTGCTTCTCCAGCTCAACCAAAACGTGTGGAAGGATATTCTTTCCTTGATCTCTCATCTCTGTGAGAAGTTTGCGGTCACGGTCAGTGACCTCTTCAAGCTCTTCGATCTCGTTGTCGAAAAACTTTTCAAACTTCTCTTCGATGCCTTCGAGGTTCTTTACTGCGATCTCTTCGCAAGCAGAGTGGATGGCAGAGCCGAACGCTGTAAAAGCGTTGCCGGTAAAACCATCAAGACCTTCGATGTACTTTAGTTTGTGTCTCCAAGTACACTCTGACCAGAGCTTGAACTCGGAGAATGAGATGTGTTCTCGCACGACTCCTCCAGATCAGTAAGAGAAGGAGTTACTTTCTTCTTACGTGATCTATTGTACCTCTTCTTTTTTGGAGTGTCAAGAACTTTTGCAAATTTCCAAACTGCTACTTGTGGAAATCTGATGGAGTTAGAGGCTACTACGCCATCGGTGGTCAATTTATACTTATCATAGCCAGCAGATTCCAATAGCTCAATAGCATCAGAATCTTTAAAAATCATTACCGGGATGCCTTGTCGCTTGTGGAAGACCCTTCGGATCTCGTATTCGACTACAACCTCGACCTGACCTTCGCCAGTCTCTCTAATTTCACTCTTCCGTAATGGCATTAACAAAATCCTCTAGGCCAGCGAAAATATCTTTGCTGTTGTCCAAGTCGTTCATCGCCTGCTTGTAGCCACGAATAAAATTCTCTTCCGCGACTGGCAATAGGAACTCAGGGAACTCAGTAGCAAAGACTTCGATGACCATATCAAGTGTAACTTGATTGTCTACCGGTAGCAGTCGATTGCCGACATACTCTGTAACTAGTGCCTTGAGGCCGGTATCGGCCTCGACAGTACTGTACAAATCTTGGTTGATTACGTCTTCTTCGTTTAACATAGTATCCTCATAGTACCTTGGCAGCGAGTGATGCGACCTCTGAACGTTCACCCTTTCGTAGGGTAATGTGGCCAGCAATAGGGTGCTGCTTAAATCTCTCAACGGCGTGTGTAAGGCCAGATGAGCGCTCATTGATGTAAATGTTGTCAATCTGTTCTACGTCACCAGTTAGGACGATCTTTGTACCTTCGCCAACGCGAGTTAGGATTGTCTTGATCTCGTGCTGTGTCAAGTTCTGTGCCTCGTCGATGACAATAAAAGCATTGGCAATTGAGCGGCCACGGATATATGTAAGTGCCTCCATCTCGATAACACCCTTATCCATATACTGCTGTAGTGTGGTCTGGTCGTTACCAGTAAGGAACTTAAGATTATCCTGTACAGGTGCTAGCCACGGGGCCATCTTTTCTTCCATTGTACCCGGCAAGAAGCCAATATCTTTACCCATAGGCATAACTGGTCGTGATACTACTAGCTTCTTGTACAAGCCTTCGCCGCGATGCTTGCCATTTGCCATATCCATAATACTAGGATTTGAAATTACCTGCTCTAGACCAGCAGCAATAGAAATGAGGGTCTTACCAGATCCTGCCTTGCCGACAAGTGAAACAATCTGGACGCTTGGGTCCATTAGTAGGTTGAGTGCGAATAGCTGCTCTTTGTTGCGAGCGTGAACGCCCCAGAGGCCGCGCTTGAACTCCTGTAGGGATAGAAGTGGACTGTGCGGGCCGACATATCTTGCAAGAGCAGACTTTTTATCGTTGTAATTTGATACCAACATAACGAATTCATTTATAAAGAGTTTGTCAACCTCTTCCTCGTCGAGGTAAACGGCCTCTCCAGCGTAGTGTGAATCAATTACCTGCTCGTCTACCAAGATTGTCTTAAAGCCTTTGTAAAGGCCCTCGGAGCGCTTGAGGATTTGATTCTCAATGTAGTCCTCGGACAATAGACCAACCGCATCTGAAATGACGCGCAAGTTGATGTCTCTTGACACTAGGATTGTTTTACGACTTCCATTTGTTCGGTCTTCTGCCAAAGCTGTTGAAAGAATCTTGTGATCTGGTACACTAGCATCTAGATCGGCTGGAAGGTCTTCGATACTGTCGGCTGCGACTCGTAGGATGCCCTTGCCCTTTGCAATCCTTACACCTTTTTGTAGGCTGCCCTTTGCTCGTAGTTCGTCTAGATAACGAATAATTGTTCGTGCGTTCATACCGACGCCATCTTGGCGCTTCTTGTGCTTGTCGATTTCCTCTAGTACCTTAATAGGCAGGAGAATGTCGTTGTTTCCATAGCTGTAAATGCTATCAGCGTCACACAAACACACACTAGTATCCAATACGTAAGTCTTCTTTGCCATTGTTACAGCTCCTTGCTGTTAGTCCCGCTCTAAATAGTCTCGATGTCAGAGACTCTGACCCATCCAAATGATGCGCCTGCAGTCAATTCAACCTTAACTGCTGCATAGTCCTTGAGTTCCCCATACCTAGCAACTTCCAGTTGTAGGTTCTCCTCTAACTCTGTAAAACTCTGGTAGTCGGGGGAGGTATACCTGTCGGCATCGTTCCTCGCAGAATAAATTCTTGTCCCCTTCTTTAGCTTTACGGTACGAATCATTTTCTGATTCTCTTTACAAGTTCAGAAGAAGCAGCGGCTTTGTCTTCGCCGCCAACACCCCAGAGCATCTTGACGCCTAGCTCTTCGCAGACGTCTTGCTCCGGTGTGTTTTCCTTACCTCGGTCGCCACCGTTGGCAAAGTAGTCAGGTTTCCATTCGCGAATGGCTGCGCAGACTGTGTTGTCGCTGTCATCAACCTTTGATACGAACGCTACACCACGGATTGCTCCAAGGATCTCTGCTCGGTGCATCCAATCTTGGAATACGTAGCCCTTCTTTCGCATTAGCCAGTCATCAGAATTAGCAACAACAATGACATCGCCGTATTCGCCGGCCTCTAGAATCATACGAATATGACCCTTATGTACTGGATCGAATCCGCCGCTTACCATAACAGTTGGTCTCTTTTCAGACATTGCGTCTCCATTTGCTTATATTATAAACTTATAACATTGCAAAGGATATGTCAACTGCTATTTTTCAAAAAGTCGATCTAGACCAAATCGTTTTCTTAATTTATAAAAGCGAACTGCCTCCAAACCAAGGAAAGCCATTGCTTCTCTCTGTGATCTGGTGCAGGAATAAGCAAACTTAAAAATGGCTTCCTGAACTATCGTTGGCAGTGTCTTCCACAAAGGAATACTGTAAAGCCTGTTATTAGCTGGCCTTACAGAAAGCTCCATCTTGAGGGCGATAAGGTCCTCAAGAGAAAGCTGTGACATCATAGTCTCAAACTCATCATTTGAAAGACCTTTAGCTCGCAGGTCTTTAGAGATGGAATACTGTTCGTATTTTGAGACTGTTCTTTTTTTTCTCTTCCAAGACATCAGTCGTTGGGCATATTCTGAAGTTCTTTCTCGAAGTTTTCGAAGTGAAGAATTAGATTCTTAATGATGTAGTATCGGAATACGTCGCGCTCTGGCATATCTCTACCGAAAGCTGGTAGCTTATCGGCTGGTACCACAGAGTCTGCATCGATACGCTCATAGGTTCTCTGAATCTGGGTGGAGACGTCATTAAAAGACTCGTAAGCCTTATTACGTCCTGTATTGTCTAGTCCCTGCTTTGCAAGACCGCCAGCAAACTTCTGCTTTTCTTCTTCGTCCTCTTCAGCTTCTGAGTCTTCTTCATCAGCTACACTACTGACAATATCGATCTCTGGCTCTTCCATATCAGCTACAGGAACTTCAGGCTCGTCTTCATCATCAACGATCTCAATATCAATTTCTTCCTGTAGTGGGGACTCTAGTTCTTCAGACGCTGCACTGGCTGAACTACTAGATCTGATAAGGTCATCAATTTCTTTATCTAGCTGTGAGTCGTCAGTGCCATCTTCAGGGTTGGAGTCAATTGTCTTGAGAAGATCGTTGGTAGCGTTAATGATGTGAGCTGAAAAAGAACCTCTCTGTTCATCACTGGTAGTGAGAGACTTATAGTCAGATTCTAGATTCTTCATAATGTTCTGAAATAGCTCATCAAGGAAGTTCATAGCTGTAATGTCGTGAGGAGCATTAGGGTTTGAGCTCTTGACCGAAGCCTCAGAAAGCTTCTGCTTAATCATCTTATAAACTAACTTACGTAGAAGATGCTCTTCCAGTAGATCTACTCTTTCTGACATAATAACTCCGTAGCAGTGACAGCTATTATAATTAGTATCTATCAGCTATCTTTTCTATTGTTTCTACTATAATGTTTCTACTTAGTGTTTCAACTAAATCAGAATAACTGTTTTTATTTATTTAGTTGAAATTTATTTATGACATTATGTTTTGACTTAGAAAGAATACCAAACGTAGGTTGGTTCGACAACAAAAAAATCATAATGTCACACAATCGTCACAAAAGGAATCTCACTCCTTGTCATCCGACACTGGACCCGCAAAGCCCATTCCTCCGACAGCACCGGACATTTCGTCGAGTTCTTCTTCCTCTTCTAGGGGCATTTCGTCTCCTAGGAGCATATCCAGATCAATGAATTGATTCTTAAACTTTTTATTAAAAACTTCTTTAAACAAGTCTTCGAGTTCTTTAAGATTCTCTTCTTTTTTAAAATCTTTTTTAATATTCTCTGAAACTGGCTCTGACTTTTTTAATTTCTTAAAAATTAGCGGAGCAACACTGAGGTCGAATTCTGGTCCCATCACTTTTTTAAGAATCTCCATATCCCCAGTGGCTAGAAGCTCGCGCATTCTAGTACCAGACATACGGCCTAGGCCCTCAATATCAAGAGAGCCAAAAGGTGTAATCGCCAAACTCCAGTCATAACCTTCTTTTGTTGTACCAGAGGTCTTGCTGAACCTTGGGTTTTCAGCCATATCCTTACCGCCAACGAAGTACACGATTTCAACATCTTCAGGATCCATATTCTTGGCGATCTCCATAGCATTGTATGGATTCTTGGCCTTTACGATACGATCAGTCGGTACTCCGTGAGCAGCAATAATCTGCTTTTTCTCTTTGAAGTCGAATGGAGACTTTGGAAGTTGAACCTTGTCGCTTGTCACAACATATACATCGTCGACCAAGCCACTGTCAACAATGGACTTGTAAGCATTATAGTGGTGACGACCCATAGGTTGGAACCGGCCAGCGTAGATGCCGATCTTCTTCTTTCCAGATCTTTCAGCTTCGTCTTGTTCGTTTACTTTCTGAACCGGTGGAATACTACCACGACCATACTTGAAGAGACCAAGAATCTGATTGATAGGAGCAAAGTTGCCGGTTAGCTTGTATGTTTTACCATCATAGATGAACACAAAGCCCTCAGCAGCAGTCAAGGTCTTGTCTAGCTTTTCTAGCTTCCTCAACTGCTGTACTAGTACTTCATTTGCTTCCTCGTTACCGGATGCCTTGATTTGATCAATTGCTTGCTCTACTTCCTTACGAAGTCGCATTGCTTCCGCAGAATTGTCGATAACGTATGCTGATTCAAAGACAGAAAGCATCTCAACAGCAAAATCGTGAATAATATCTTCGATTGGTTGGATGGCCTTCTTCTTGATGTCGGCTGACATCTTGACCATCTGCCTTACAACAGCCTTGTCCTGATCCTCGGGGACCATTTTAAGAATCTTATTAATGTTCAAGCCCTTAACCCCCATAATCTTCTTGATGATTAGGATTTTCGCTTCACGATCTACGTCAACAGCAGCGTCGATCATATTTGAGATTCTTGTAATTAGATAATCACCAACCGTCTGGTTGTCGCTGATACCTTCAGCATCAAGTGCAGCTTCTAGGCGGTCGAGAGTATCTTCTACAATACTGTCATCCTCAAGCTTTACAAGCTTGCGAAGAGCATTCATCTCAATACGGTGCTCACCTTCAAGCTCATCTTGAACTCTCTCAAGTGCGCTCTGGATGGCAGCTATATCGGTGTTAACGTCCCTGCCTGTGGGGGCACCTGTTTCACGATCAAATTCGGCGTGGCCGTCTCGGTGAATCTTTAGTGCCTTGAAGTCATAATTGATGAGATTCGCGTTTCTAGGGTCTTGAATCTCGGCATTGTAATAGATGTTAGTATCAGGGCCGAAGATCTCCAACTTTTCCTCGTCAGAGAACTTCTCGACTGCTTTTTCAAATGCTGCAAAAGCATCGTTGAAAGCAACCTCGACAGTTCCACGTCCAGCAAACTTTGCAGCTAGCTCAGACGCAGAAAGACCTCCGGCCTTGATGTTCCCTTTGTTTCGAGCGGCTTTGGCCTTACCGGTCTTGACATCATAGGACAAGAACAGATTCTGGCCGTCGACCTTCTCTGTGCCCTCTAGTGAGCCCTGTGAGGCCGCTAGAAGGATTTCTTTCATTTTGGTAAAGGTAAGAGAAGGGTCTTCATATAGATGGCTCATATGGCCTGCTACACCGCCCTCAAGCAAAAGGTTCAACATTTAAATCACTCCGCTTTCTTAGCAGCTGGCTTACGTGTCTTGCGACGACGTGTGGTCTTCTTTGGCTTCTCCTCTGCAACCTCGGCGGCTGGTGCCTCCTCAACTACAGGCGCCTCTTCTACAACAGGAGCCTCGACAACTGGCGCCTCGACAACTGGTGCTTCAACTACTGGTGCAACTTCGATCTTTGCAGCCGCAGCTTCTGCACGCTGGCGTCGGAGTTCACGTCTTCTTCTTGGGTTCATAATCCCCTCCTATATTTAATAATTAGTTCTTTTTATTCCCAGTGGAAATTACTGGTGCCTTTGATAGAAGTCTCAATCTTCCGGGTCCGGGTGTACCTAGCGCAAATGGCACCTGAGCTACTGCTTTATCGTACTGTGCTGACAGATCGGCATAAGTATTAATTACGTACTCTGGTGAATAAAAAGATCCAGTTACGGCCTCGCTAGGTGGTGTCGGCGGCGGTGGCGGGACATACAAAGTTCCCGTAAGCTCGAACATAAATACGGATGTACCAGCCCGCAAGAAGTGATCAGCTGCAGAAGCAGAGGTAAACACATCAATGTAGTCTCCACCTGAAGCGCTGTTGAACAAAATGATATTTGTTTGTTCTTGTGGGTCGGTATCGGAATCGAAAGTCTGGTCGAACGTATATACAGAAGTTCCGTTCTTTCTTACACTCAAGCCAACTTCGGTATCGCCGCCAACGTTATAAAGTGCCGATAGAACCATCGCGTAGTTACCATCTCTCCCAAGGTAAAACCGCCCGGAACCAGAATCATACATAACGCTTGAGCTAGCAGCGTTGACTCCCCAAGTACTTGAGTAATCTTCATCAAACGGATTGAGCACGTTGAGCGCTGTAACTTGATCAGTATTATTTAATAGACCCACACTAGCAAAGTTAGCGACAGAAGGGACTTCGATAACGCTGAAACTAGATCCAGCCGAGGTCTTAATGTCGTTTGATAGCACGCCATCCATAGTAGTAAAGAAGGTATCATTGGTGCTGTGCTCATCCATCGCTACAAGAGTTGATTCAACACTGTCCTGCTGCAGATCTAGTCTTACTCTTTGGTAACTCAAAGGAGTGCCATTCTTTTTTACATAATTGTCGACAGAGTGGTCGCTAACCTCAGCTGATGTTGAGTACAAGTTAGCAACAGTGAACGCTCTTGACGTCTGTGATACCTTGAGTGAGCCAGAATTTGCACTTGGTGCTTCAACAACCCTGCCTCCGTCGTCGTATGTTTTTACAATTGTGGCACCACTACCCGGAGCAGTTGTAGCGTCAAACGGGTTGTATTCTGCTGTAGATGCCGGCGTAGTCTCGGCAGTAATGTGCAAGTTTCCAAAGCCTTCGTCGAGGTAATAAATGAAGGCTGCAGTGCCGGCCCTTGAAGTGATTGCATCGCTTTGAAGATCTCCGGTGACCGATAGGTCAAAAGTAATTACATCATCGGCTGCCAAGTCTTTTAGGACTGCGTGGGAAGTTCTCTCGACCTGCCCTAAACTCGAATCTACGCCAAACTGTGCTGTAATTTGGGGAGTACTGTTTAGCTTGATTCTAGATGTGACGACGTTTCTTTCAGCATCGTTTGAACCTACTCTAGCCACAAATACGGCCATATAACTGCCGGAGCGAGTTACGGTAAAACTACCTCGACCGGTCGCAGTATCACTACTGTCAAACACAACAACATTAGTGTGCTCTGTAAAATCAGGGGATGTGTAACTTGCGTCGCTAAAAGGACTAAATGTTTCTCCTTCACCAAACGCTAAAGACCGGCCATTAGAGAGAGCATACGCAAAAGTAGACACGTCGTCAGTGCCCTGTGTATCAGGAGTAAAGAGCGAATAGTCAATCTTTGGGCGTTTATTGGCGTCTGTTGATTCACTATAGAAAGTACCAACTGTCATAAACCCATCCAACCCAGCATCCCGAGGGTTGTTGTCAGTGTAGTCATATGTGTATTCGATCATAGCAAACTTAATTTCGTCGTTTGCCACCATATCGTCAAGCGCATTTTGTGTGAGGGTTACGGAATTGTAAGTAGCCGCAGTAAGGCCCGTAAAAGCATCGCTATAGTCGGTTGACTGCCCAGCAAAGCTATCAGTGGGTGTTGACACGCCGTCAAAAGCGTTAAAGTCATCTGAACTAAATGCTACTGGGCTACCGCCATTGTAGCTGCCGGTAGTGTTATCGGAAAGCTTAACAAGCTTGTACACACCACCAGCCGTAACAGTGCCAGCTGGAATGAAGAAAGAATACTCTGCACCAGTTACAACACTGGCAGTTGTAATCGCACTTGTGTCGAAAACAAAGTAAGATCTACGAATCTGTACATAGTTGCCGTTAGGGTCATCGTCGACACCAATACCGCGAGCTTGCGACTGTGCAGTCGTATTAAGGGTAATAGCACCCGAGCCATCCACACCATTCTTGGCATCCGTCCAACAATCGAAACCGCCAATAGTACAGCCACCTCTAAAGATGACCATATTTGCATCGACAACCGATGTAATAGTTCCCGTACTGTTACTTGGCATTCTTTAGTCTCTCGTAAATAACTCTTCGTTGACTACCAATAGGGCTGACCTTTTGTAGATTGTTCTCAACGATGAATTCGATTTCGGCACCTGTTGCCCACTTACTATTTAGTCGATCAAACAAAGTTTCGGTCTTCCATTCGTTGAGTTCTTTCTTTTGGTAGCCTTCGCCAAAGTGCTGGTCTGTGAAGTCTCTAAAGATATACGCAGCTTCGTATGCTTCCTTCTCCATATTACGGAGATGTGGATCTTCTTGGGCATATCCTAGAGTCATAGGAGTAGAAATCTTGTCGAAATCCCCACGGCAGTTTTGTGCGTGGTGCATAAGTTCGTGTGAAACCGAACGAAGAATATCTTTTGGATGTCGATTATCAGTATAAATAACAACCTTCATCTCATCAGGAACATAATATGCTGTCTTTCCGAGAGGGTCGACGCCGTTCTCTGGGTCGGACACAAGATCAACATCGACCGGCTTATCGAAGCCCATCTTCTTTTTAGCATATGGGATGAACTTCTTCAAAATGTCAATGACATCAGACATATCATACTTTGTATAGTTTTTGATCTTACATTGCATAAGTGTTCGCCCTAATATCTAATTTATCCTGTTTGTCTTCTTTGTGCAAAATAGAAGTTAAAAAAGTATGGTATTTCATTTTTTCGACCTGAAATACTATGGCCATCCAAACAAACCTTCCACCTTTCGAAACCAATTCAAACTCTTTGATAACACCATAGTTCTTGTGGCGGATATTGTCCAAATCAGTCCACCAAACTAGGTCACCAACCTTAAGGTCAGATCTTTTACCAAAGATTTTGTTAGTCTTCATCTTCCTTTTTGTTCCTTAAAACTTCAACAACGCTCTTTGCGTAAGCAACGGCGTCCTCTAACCGTGGAAAAGTGTCATCGAGAAGGTAATCAACATCATCGCCTCGCAAGCCAGATGCCTGTGCTTCCTTCGCCATCTGTGACACAAGACGTCCAATCTGCATCATAGTGTTCTCATAGAACTTGTACTTGGCCTGACTTAAAGCCTGAGTAGGGTAATACTCTGTCGGAGAAGCTTCCCTGTTTTCGTTAATTTTCTCTGCGCTGCTATTAGGAGTAGCAAGTAGTTCATATCTTTTCATTATTCACTCTTCTTTTGCCATTCCATAGAAACTTCATCACTCTTGATGGGGCCGCCTGCGGCCCAAGTGTAGCAAGTTCTTGCTGAATGGCACTTAAAATGGTGCATATAGCAGTAGCCTAGGTAGCCGTCTTCGTCCTCAATGGGTTCCGAAGTTGGTCCCGGCATACACTTCAACATTCTAGGAGAGATGTCAAATGCCACACAGTTGGAGCACTTTGACTCTTTGGCAACCTCTGGTGTAGTGTTCCAGTGTTCGGCTGCTCTATCCCAGTAATCTTCATCGCTTAGGTTTAATGGCCCATACTGAATATAGTCTTCCTTGATTGCTGCGTTCCTGTTCTTAGTATTCAGCTCAAGGTCTTGTGTAGCCTTTGGGCAGACCATATCCATTACTTTGCCAATAATAATCTTGATCATTTGTTTTCTCCAAAAGGCTTTTCTTCAATTAAGGCAATCAAAGTTCCCTCACCCTTGATTACACGGTGAAAGACCCTTGCAGGTATACTATAAGTAGCTGTGTTCTCCAACAATTGTGGAATTTCATTATCCATTTGCAATTGCCAACCACCAGACTCAACAATGAAAACCTTTCGGTCTTCACGGTCACGGTGCCACACCAACTCTTCAGTATCCACATCTGGTGAAAACGTTCGAAGCTTGAGGTTGTTCTCTAGGGCAATCTCTTCAAAAGGAAACTTTTCCATCTTACCACCAAGTGTACTTCTTCTTGGCACCAGTAAGATGTGGGTAGCGTCCAATTCTACAAGACCAGTAGCCTGCGGAGGTCCTTGGCTTCTTTTCCTTGCAATTGTGACGCGCCACAAAAGAAGCCCTAGCTTTATCGTTGCTAATACGAAGCGGCATATCAGGTGATCCGAAAGAGACCTTCTTTACTTTGTCGCCGTCCTTAACGTAAACATAGAACTTCTTGGAACCACCGCGCTTAGGCTTGCCAAGCTCAACCTTTTTGCCTTGGTATTCTGCTTCGTTGAGGAAAGGGAAGTCTAGATAAACCTCCTCGCCCTCATAAAGGCCCTTCTCGCCAATGTTGGTCTCATTTAGGTAGTAGAGCTCATCTTCATTGTCCGTGTTGTAGAGACCCGCTTTGTGGGCGTCTCTAGCTTGCTTGAACATATTAAAGAAACAAGGTGATCCAACCCGATAGAAATTCTCGTGTACTGGAATACCTTTCTGAACGTGCTCTTTTAGTCCGGGCAAAAAGACGCGCTCTTGTAGCATAGAAATAACTTGGTCTCTTGCTTCCTTCATCTTCTTTTTGCGCTTGGATCGCTTTGCGGACTTTTTACCCCAAGATGTGCCTTTGCCCTTATCTTTGCAAGCACCCGGCGTAGGGCGGCAGGAAGGATACTTCGCTCGCTTCTCTCCCTTTTCACGTCCGCACTGCTTGCACTCCGTGCGACCGGTCTTTTTATTTTTCCGACAGGTATTACAATCAACCCATCCACCGGTCTTACCGCGAGGCCCCTTGCGCTTAAACCACCTATCAAGACCTTCGTCGTCGTCTTCTTTTAGCATAGTTTCTAGCTTTTCTAGAACCAACCGCATAACAAGATCTTGATACTCAGTGTTTTCTTTGACGTTTTGCTCTAGTCCCTGAACGGCGTAATAGTCGCCGTCTTCGTGCTGTCCCACAGAGTCAAGAGACTTAAGGAACTCCACTAGGTTAAAATCCTCTGGTAGTTCTATGGCTTCAACAGCCTTCTCTAGAGGCTCCAATCCGGCAGCGCCGCCCTCGACCTTCAAAGTATCTAGGATAACTGCCTCTGCAGCCACTAGAGGGCCTTCTTGTTCTTCCTTGAGGCCCTTCCAAATCTTGCCACGACGACACTGAACTACAGCGCCAGAAGCATACGCAGAAGGCCAGACGTCATACTTTCGCTTAGCAATGCGTGTACAACGGTCATCCTTCTTCTTCTTTTTACGAGATGCAACCTTACGAGCTCTTTTCTTGCCCTTTTGTTGCTTCTTTTTCTTCTTCTCGTCAAGAAGGTTTAGCTCTTCTAGTTCTTCTGGCTTCATAGTCAGCCTCACATCTTGTCTTCGAACTTGTCGCCTAGCATATCTGTGCCGAGAGTCTGCATAGCAATATCAAGCGCTCTGAGAGCAATTTGCTTGTTGCTGTTGTGTGTAAAGTCTGACTTCTCGATGTTGCTAATTAGGCCAACAAGTGCGCTGTGTGCGGCCTCAAGAACGTCTACATCCTCTTTTAGGATTTCGACATCCTTCTCATCGACCATCTCTGGCTTGGCTGGGCCATCACCGTCTCTGTCGATAACCGCTTGATCGCCGGGACCATCTGCAGCAACTACGTGTACTTCCTTACCAGAATCTTTCATACGAGCCTTTTCAGCTTCCATCTTAAGGTCGCGTGATGCTCTGCCATACTCTTCCATAATAATAGAGCGTAGCTTGCTTTCTGTGATCTGCATAATCATCCTCACTTTTGGTTACGTTATAAATAGTTAAATTCTAGACAAAAAACTCAAAGTATCTTGCCAACTATCGACCTTTACACAATTTTGTTCCTTTAGGACCTTTGTGACAGCCCAATCATTGCCACCGGGCATCAATCTGTCACCAAAGAAAAGAATCTCGTCTTGCTCCCAAGCAGTTGCTAGAAGAACTGCTCTGGATTTGTCGTTGCCCTTTGGGTGGATGTCGATGCTAATCTGTCCGCCAATATTAAAATCGAGATCTGGGAACTTCACTGACAATACATCGACAATATGTCGACGCTCACCAACCTCATTATCCCACTCTTCATACTCTTCACGCTGCTCTTGAGTACAGTTTCTTCCGATAGTGCTGAAGTTCACCATCCCAACACGAGTTTCAAGGTGACGTCCCGTAACGTGAGGAGACTTTGTACTGCTAGAGAACTTGATAAGCTCTGTAAGAACTTCTGCCGGCACCTGCCAGTCATTCCTCCAGCTCTCTTGCTCGTGCATATCGCGCCAAAGGGCATTACCAGAACAGGTAAATACGCCTTCGACGATTTCTAGAATCTCTGTTGGCACCTGCTCGGTGACCTTTGGCCAGTCAGAGCCGGTGCAAAGATAAACTTTGTTTTCAATACAGAACGGCAAGAAAAACTCAAGAAACTCCTCGGTCATACGTTGCCGAGGAGGAGTAATTGTATTGTCGATGTCGAATAGAAAAACTGCCATAGTTGCCTCTCAATAGAGACAATATAACATATTTTAAACAACTGTCAACTGAATTTATGCTTTAGCCAACGCCGAGTGAGCCGGACCAGTTTGAACCAGAAGGCGAAATGTTATTAACACGACTTACCGGAAGACCTGTCAAGCCTGCCATCACATATACGCCTGTATGGGCGTTGCCGTTATCGCTCAAGATATACAGCTCTGTGATCTTCATTTCGTAAGGGCCGTTCTGCATAGGGTGATTATCTTCGTGTGTAATGAAGTAATTGTGGCTGCCGTTCTTGACGCCATTAGCAGAAAAACCAAATCGGATGTGTTGATTAGCTTCGGAAGTAATTGTAAACCAGCGAGTTACAGAAGGGAATTCAATCTTAAACGGCTCGGAACCTGATGCCGGCGCTGTTAGATTGCCGGTAACAAAAGGCACACCACTAACCTGATAAGCACCAGCGTGATTCAAGCCCATAGAATATTTGAAATCAGAAGACATAATTATTTACCTCGTAATAAATAGTCTACTTTCGATAGATTAGCTTATCGAGTTGCCCCAACCTGTTGGATACTCCTTTCTCAAACACGTCTGGATGAAGTGCGTGCAGCGCACAAATAAAGGATAACTTAAGCAGAAACAAAGAGATGCACATAGCGTGATAGAAGTGCTCTACGTATGATTCATTTACATCTTCAAGATGACGAAAGTAGTTCATTTTAATCCCCAACATTTGAGAAGAACTTACTCCAAGTTACTTCAAAAATATAATGCAAAACTGTAAAGATACCCATAACGATAGCTGTGATCCAGAGAGATCTAGCCACGTCGCCAAATAGAATACAGTTGATAATCATAGATACCAAAAAAGAAAGCAATCGCCAAGCGATTACTTTCATAAGCAAATTAGACATTTTAACCTTCTCGATCAGCCTCGCTTGATGCGGGGGATCTCCATTACGTCTTCAGTTTCTTTCTCTTCAGCGTTTTCCATATTTGGAAGGCCACCGCTCTTACCTGCGAGAGTAGCGAGAACGCCTGCGAGTACAGCTGGGGCTACATCTAGCATACCAGCGACTTGATCTAGTGGCATCGACATCATTGACATAATATCCATACCTTCATCAAGCTTACCCATAATGTCCCTAATTGATCTCTTGGCCTGTACTGCGCGCTTGCGCTTGATTTCAGGCTGTGCCCTCTTCTCGGCAGCCTTTGCAGCCTCGTCACTACGAGGAATTGCTTTTAGCTGATCGACAGACATACCGTCAAGAGTATTAAGGGCCATAAGAACTTTTGCAATATTTTCTCTACCAACGCCCTCGGCCTTCTTAATCTCATCTTCAATGTCAATAAAGACATCACGACTCTCCTCGGTCTCGCTAGAGACACCACCGGCTTCGATGGCCTTGTCGAGAGCCATATCGAACAAGTCAGCTACCTTCTCTGGGTACACGCCCCTTTGTGTAGACGCATAAGCATAGTAGAGAGCGTTGTCACGGCGCTCCTCGAAGCCACGGCCTTCATTGAGGGCACGATTGATCTCTTCGGCAATAATATTCTTAAGTTGTGTCTTTGTGATCTTCATTTTATTTTCCTTTAGGCTTCGAAGGCTCTCAATCTTTCCGAGGATGGCCTGAACCATCTCTTCTTGAACAAACTTCTTTAGTTTCTGCGTCTTTTCTCCGCTGAGAGGGCGTGATTTGGATAGTTCCGCCACAACAGCACGCGCTAGTTTGTCGCCTAGGCTTCGGACATTCATAAGAGGACCCCTAATTTGCTACAAAATAAATAGTTATGCGCCCTGACTAATTGCAATAGCAGAGTGCATTTTGTTTGCATCTTCGTAAGACATATTCTTTGCCTTATCGTTGACAGGATCGCCGATCTCGCCCTTCTTGTGGCCGTGTACGACTTTCCAACGGGCTTCAGGGTGATCTTTATGCCAATCAGCGTTGGTAATCTTGTCTTCCTTGCGCTTTGCTTGCCATCTTTCGAGCGAATAGCCAACAGGAACAACGTATTCTACAAGTTCTTCCTGCTCATTTGCTTCTGATACAAAACTGTTCCAGTTTTCAAGAAGCTTTTTCACTTCTCTTCTTCCTGAATCTCGCCCATCATAGACGCAGCGTGCATAAGTGCCTCGGGACTGGTGTAATCCATAAGCTCACCGGCCTCCTGAAGCTCTGCAAAGGCTTCTTGGATAGAATTGTCGACCTTCATAACTGTTGCGAGGTCAACTTCAGCCAGTTCAGCGGCCAAAGAATACAATTTATTCATATCATTGCCAACATTAGGCAATTCAGGCTCTTGGCGGTAGTTCATCTCTTCAACTGGACCCTCTTCAGAGAACTGTTGGCATACATCTGCGATACGCTCAAGCTTTCCGTCAAGGTTATTAGGGACGGCTGAGATAGAAATCATCTTCATAGCGTCGTCGCAAGCCGCAGAGAACTCTTCAGCAGTGATTCGCTCACCAATTAGGTTCGCACGGAACTTAAGAAAGGCATCTTCGAGTGCAGGGCCGTCAAGTTGGCCGCTGACGAGCTCAAGAATACCACTTTTTACCATTTCTGTGATCTCTACAGAAGTCAAACCGCTGTCTGCGGCTTCATTTACGAAGCGACCCCAGCTTTCCATAAGTCTACGCATAACATTAGCTCCATTTCATACAAATATAACTAGTTTTACGAAACTTTACAAGAAGTTTTTAATGTTTTCTTGTTATCCCGGCCAATCGAAGCAAGTCTTGTGTTGATTCATTGATGTTTCCGGGTCCAAAGCGCTCTTCGTCGTTAGCAAACATAGACTGTAGGTCAGTTTCTGGTCTCTTACCAGTTACGACGCCGGTCAAGCTATCGATGTAATTGGTCATCTCTTCAAAAGCGCTGCCATACTGTGAGTAGGCACCAGCTTCAAGGTTGTATTCGACACCCATTTTCTTAAAAAAGTTAACAATATTGTCCCAAAGGTTGTATTCCTTGCCTTGAAATTCAAAAGTTTCCGGTGGAGCGTGGTTACCCATCTTCGCACCGTCAATAATTCTGTATCCTTTGATTTGGTAAACCGTCTTCGTTCCCTTATTGAATGAAATCGTGACCAAAGACTTTGAATTTTCGTCATCTTCGCCCTTAATACGGAGAGAATAAAGTGAAACTCCGTCTTCTGGGTCGTCTTCTTTTCCGCAATGCGACATACGAGCAGCTTCAATAGGGCAAGAAGTGGTTTTGAGGTCCTGCCAGTATGAACCATCAGGGTTTTTAATGACAGTTTCGCCTCTTTCTTTCTTTTTGATCTGGTTCAGCGCCTTTGTAGAGGCTTCTGCTGCAATTTCTTCGAATTTTTCGACATCTTCAGTTGTTTTTACGCTCGAAATAGGCTCTGCCAACGCTTTTGCTAGCATAGGTAGAACACGGTGGTCGGATTGGAGCACCTGATTGGTAAGAGTTAGCCTAGAAAGAGCAGCTAGCAAGTTCATTCCAATCATTTGTTCAATTTTTTGATCCCATCTTTCGAGGGCTTGGCCATAAAAAGGCACTGATTTCACATCAAATCCCACCTCGCGGGGCACAACCTTGCCCATAATTCCTTTGATGGACTTTGCGAGCCGCTTGATAGCCTTAAGGCCAACAATTCCTGCTGTTGCGCCAGAGCCAGATGTAAGCTCTAGGATTTGGTCGGCGACCATACTACGAATATTGTATGATTGTGAGGCGTCAATGATGTCCCCTCGAACAAGCGTCTTCAACATACCGTCGACGCCAAGGAAAAAAGGGATTTTTACTTCGCCATTTAGCACTGGAGTGGAAATAAATGCCAGTTTAGTGGCCAAACTGAGCAGCCAAGCCTTCTCTTTCTTCGGCAGGTCGTCCAAAGCGCCTAGGCCCTCGACATATTTAAGAGACTCTTCGGGGATTCCAAGGTTCTCGACGCCCTCTTCGAGCAATTCAAGGGCCTCCTGCAGCGAAGCCCACTCTCTGAATTCATTATGAAATGGCATTTTGATGCTCCCTAGATGGCTGCGTCGATGATAATCCACTTACCATCGCTATTAATTCCGATATTTCCTACTGTAAGATCCGAAATGTTCATATCGTACTTTGCAATTGCACTAGCAAAGTTCTGGAAAGGCTCGGAATTCTTAAGGCCAAACTCTCTAATCTTACTGATCTTATCCATTCCAATCTTTTTAACGATCATCTGCTGCATTGTGTCAAGACCAGCGATCAAATCTGGATCTGAACCGATAGCAGCAGCGCTGAGAAGAGCGTAATAAACAAACATAGGGTTTTCTACACCAACTTCCATAGCATAATCAGTGACCTTTGGGAAGGCAGCCTTGAAAGCTTGGAAGAATTTAGTGTTCAATCTGTCAATTACATCAACCTGATCAGCAATAATCCAGTTGAAGTTAGGGTGATGTGCATATACTCTGGGGAATAGGGAAGGAAAGTCTCTTGAAACTTCATATTCGCCCTTGTTTTGCTCAACATCCCTCTTGTCGTGGACAATCTTGATAATATAATCAGTCTCGCCCTTGGGGGCCATAACGCCACGATAAGAGCCGGCTCCCAAGACCTCCCACTCTGGGAAGGCTTTTCTTACATCTGTGAGTGCCGGGTCGTCTAGGGCCTCTAGATCTTTAAGCCAAGGGATAGAAGCACCTGCATCTTCGTTTAGGTAGTTCAACCAATTTTCAAGTAGGAGTTTCATTTTGTTTCTCCTTCAAAGTTCTTCAAGTAGTTCAAGCCTGATTCTGGATCTTGTATGTAGCGTCGTGCGAACTCTTCCACCAAATCCTCCTCTGCTTCTTCATCAATCTCCAAACCAATAGATTCTACATAAGCGTGTCCCAGTTCGTGAAACAGGGTTATTTTGGCTTCTTCTTGTTGCTCCACCTTATCAGACAAAACTATTACCGGTGACTTATAAGTTCCATTGATGTAACGAGCAAGATGATTATCAAAACTTTCTCCCTGAACATAGTATAAGGCTATTTGACCTAAACCAAGTTTATTTGAAAGTTCTTGAGCAGCATCAAAAGCCATTTCGTAAGCCTCCTGTGATAGAAGACTAGGGCTCTCATTAGGTTCATAATCCCACGCTGGATGGTATTCAGACTTGGAGACTCCTATTTCGTAATAGTCATCAACTTGTTTGAACTCTTTTTCTTCATTCAAAAACTTCTTCCAGTTTTCAAGTAGGAGTTTCATTTTGTTTCCTTTGGTGTCAAATAAACAGGCATCTTGGCCAATCCAAGCCTCTTTGCGGCTTCTAGTCTGTGGTGGCCGTCCAAGACGTAGTAAAATGGCTCTGACATACCTGTCTTGGGCGCTGAAGGCTGCCCCTGAAGCCTATAAGGGTTAACAGGCTTCTGGTTGCACACTTCAATAGGCTTAATATCACCAGCTTTCATAGAATCCATCTTTTGTTGGATAATATCGTCACAGGTCTTGCTTGGGCAATCGTGATCTTTTCCGTGACCCAGCTCTTCAGTGGGCAAAAGCTTTTCGATGCTAACATAGAAGATGTTCTCATCCAGATACTTCTTCCAGTTCTCAAGCAGGAGTCTCATTGTGCATCCAATAGTTCAATACAATAAATAGTATGCTATATACATAACCTGCCAGACGTTCTCACGCAAGGCAGGAGGGGTACAAATAGGCCAAAATATGTGAGCCCCTGTGAGGACCGTGTGAGCCTCGACAGGGGACTAGGGGGAGAATAGGGCTTGCAAGTCAATCGTTTATTATTCGCAAGACTCACGCGACGCCTATTTTTTTATTTTCGATATTGCCCACTATGACGGGATCTTT
>Ga0098051_1000018_pt1 | contig 61464 bp, 28 predicted proteins | sample 14BtaG_FD_77069 | JGI IMG/M metagenome (GOLD analysis project Ga0098051, IMG submission 77069) | Marine viral communities from the Subarctic Pacific Ocean - 14B_ETSP_OMZ_AT15311_CsCl metaG | ecosystem: Environmental > Aquatic > Marine > Oceanic | place: Pacific Ocean | collected 2015-01-18 | reverse complement strand
CTATTGTATGTTAAACTTCCATCACCACCTGAATCAACATGACTTATAAGTGCTCTTACTTCTGCGTTAAAGTCTGTGACTTGCGTATGCGGTATTGCTATGTTTACTGCTGATGCACTTGTTATTTGTCCTTGTGCATTTATGGCTACTTGTGGAACTGCCGTTGCACTTCCGTATGTTGCGGCTGTTACGCCACTATTAGTAATGCTAATTGCACCACTGCTATATGTTATTCCTGTTCCACCACTAAACAATCCTCTTATTTCTGCATCAGTTGGTCCTTGGTAAGTTATAATGCCGCTTGTCTTATCATATGAAAGACTACCGCCGCCACCTGAATCAACACCGGTAATAAGGTCTTTTACTTCTGCATCAAAGTCTGTAACTTGCGTATGTGGTATTGCTATTAATTGATTTGTTACCGCAGTTGTTAAACCTTTTGCATTAACTGTAAAAGTAGGTATAGTTGTAGCACTACCAAAACTGCCTACATTACTGTTTACAGTATCTAGTGTTGCATTTAATACAACATCTGTGCTACCGTCAAAACTAATTGACGGTGATGATAAATCGCCTGTAATACTAAAGTTTCTACCAGTTGCCAATCTTGTTGCTGTAGTAGCCGAAGTTGCATTACCTGAAAAAGAAGGTGCTGTAAGCACACCAGTTGCTGTAATGTCTGTTGCTGAAATATCACCATCTACTGTGAGTGTAGTTGATATTGCTGGGCTGGCTGAAACTGTTAATGTTCCTGCTACTGAGTTAAATAATATAGATGCGTTTGAATCGCCTGATCTTAATTTTAGTTCACTGTTTGTTGCAGTAGTGCCGTCTGTTGCAAAACCGTCTGCATTAACAACAAGTACATCACCATTGAAATTAGTTTGTGTAAAAGAACTTGTCTCAACAAATTCCCTCTGTTCCAGTTGTCCCTCAATCGTGAGTTTACCCTGAACTACCAGTTCCTCATCTGCGTTGATGTAAGTGCGTTTAAAATTAGCCATTTATTATCTCTCAAACAAAATTGTTATTAACAACTATTTATCATAATGAAGAGAAATGAAAATCCAGTCAAAAAAAAGCACACCTAAGTGTGCTTTTTAATGTTTCTATTGAAACTGTTCTAATAAGTCTATTAAGGCTTACTGGAATGCAACGTTGGACATAGTAATATGATCAACGTAGTCTGCCGCGTTACCAAGAGATGACGCAGTATTTGTAAGTTCTTTGTAACCATATCTGGTCATGAAACTTACTACTGGTTCAAAACTTGAAGGATCCATTACAGGTCCTGTGCTCATTAATGGAACGTAAGGACAGTAGAACGCTGGAGCATCAGTTTCTGATGAACCTTTGTAACCTACTAAAATGTCTGTTCCGTCAGCCGCGTAGTTATCTACAAAAACTTTAACAGTACCATTCAATGTACCAACAAACTTAGTGTTTGTAGGTGCTTCGAATGAACCTTCAGTTGTTCTTGCAAAAGTTGAAGTTGACGCACTTTGTAAGATTGTCAATGCTTCTGGAGATACAACAACATAGTTACCAGCGCCACGTCTTGTTCTAGCCGCGATTCTGTTAGCCGCTCTGTTGATCTCAATAGCCAATGCCGCATGTCTGTCACCAACAAATACACTTGTTCCACTTAAAGAACTAAAGTCTAATGTGTTTGTTCCAGTACCTGCAAGAGTTCTTAATGAACCGATAATTTCTTGGTCGATTTCAACAACAATCTCTTGTGCTAAGGCTTGCATAATTTCTGCTTCAACGTCAACGCCGTGCATACTTTCTGCATCTTGAGCCGCCTCAAAAGTCCATCTAGCACTTAGACGTCTAGTCTTTGCTTCAACAGTTTCTTTTAAGATTTGAATGCTCATTTTCTTACCTGGAGTTCCCTCAGCAGATGCTGTTGCATCTGGAGATCCAGCGTATGAATTAGCAAGTTTGAAAGGACTTAATGCCTCGTCACCTGCTGTTGCTCCACCACCAGTTTCCGCATAACGGACCCTTAATGTGTGAATTTGCCCTACTGGGCCAGTCATAGGCTGTACGCCTACTAGTTCATTTGCGATCACGGAAGGCATAACCCTTCTGATCAAAGGTAACATTACCTTGTTTAGTGTTGCTACGGATCCTGCACCTGTGGCTCCTGCGGTTGCGGCCTCTGACAATTGACGCTTTGCGTTTTCGAGTACCACGTCCATAGTTTGCTTACGTTGACCGTTTAGGCCTTCTGTAAGTGCTTCTTTGGTTGCGGACCAGTTGCTTTCAAATAAATTTGCCATTTTAAATTACTCCTGTTATTTTGAAAGTCCGGCTAGTTTACGGATAGTATCAATTTCTACAATACCGTCCGTGCTGTCATTGGCTTCTGCGTTAGCAGTCACCTTCTTATCACCAGTGTGTTCTTTTGTTACTGATTCTGTGATAGTCTTTTTCACTCTTGGTGTGTCGCCATCTAAAACTGATGGAAGATACTTATCGAATTGCTTCGCTAAGTTCTCTGTCTTAACACTTTCAAGTAAATCAGACATTATTTCTTTCTTCTCTTTGCCTAATGGTGACATAAGTTCATTTAATGTTTCTTTACGATTCATTAAATCTTGTGCCACTTTCAACTTGCTTTCTGTTAAAGCAACTGCTTCGTCTTTCGATTCTGCTTTTGCTTCTGCTTCTGCAAGTTTAGTTTTCATTTCGGCTAATGTTTTCTGAACTGCATTAATCTCTTTTGCTTCGTTCAAGTATGATGTTCCATACTCGTTAGCGAATGCTTCAAAAATTCTACGTCCAAAGTCGTTCTCACGAGCTGATGTGATATCATCACGGAAAGATTTAACTTCATTTGTAATTGTTTTATTAACTACACCTTCCACCTTTTGAGCGGCTTTCTTAATGAAATCTTTTTTGGCTTCTGCTAATTGCTTTTTGCCTTCTCTTACCATTTTGACTTTCTGCTCAACTAATGCTTTCTTGTCTTCGTGGAACTCTGAAAGTTCCTCTGCAAGTTGCTCTGCAACAAAATCATCTAGTTTTGTTACATGCTCACTTGTACGAATCCTGTCTGCTCTAAGTTCTTTTACTTCCTTAGCGACTTGTTCTGTTACAAACTTGTCTAATAGTTTTGCGTGTTCACTGACAGCCTTGCGGTACTTAACTTGTTGGTCTGCTAATGCTTTCCTGTCTTCTGCAAGTTCTAATACTTCTGCTTCAACTTTTGTAGTGATGAAGTTGTCCATTGCTTCAACGATCTGACCTTTGTCATGCTCGTATCTTTGGGCAAATTCTTCTCTAAGTTCCGCAGTAAGCTCTTCTCTTGCTTCAACAATTTTGCTTTCCCAAGCCTCTTGAATAGATGTACCCACTTCTTCAGAAAGGTCCATTCCTTCAAGTATCTCGTTAAATTTCACTGCCATAGTAGTCTCCTACTTACTTTGTATTTAATTCCTTAATGAAACGAGTCATTTCGTTCATCAAGTGTTTTTCTGCACTTTTATCGTGTGTTAAAGCGGCCGCCGTATTAAAAATAGTTTCGCCGCCTCTCATATTGAATAAACTCTCATAAATTGTTTTTGGGTAGGCATCCGGAGCACTAGGTTGTGCCACTATGTCTACTGTAACAATATCAAAATCGGAAACTTTGCCACTTTCGTTAACATTACCGCTTCCTCTACTTGATACGCCCAATTTTGCTCCCGCCTTCAACAATGCTGATGCAATGTTTCCCATTGGTGTTTCTATGATTTTAAGTTTACCCATGCCATTATCGCCATCCATGTGCATGTCTGTGATTATATGGCTAACTCTATCTAGGTTAATTTGTAACTCTTCTGGGTGATCTAACTCTCCCATTACAGTTTCTCCTCCACCTAATCTAGTTCTTACATTCTCTACAGCACGTTGAATCTCATCTCTAGGGTAAACCCTACCGTTTTGATTCTCTACTACACCTTGAATGAATAGTCCTTGCATAAACAAGTCCTTTCCATCTTCGGATTCCATTAATTTTAGCCCTGCATGTTGCGGTGCTAAGTATTCATAGAGTTTTCGTGCCATATTAAATTACTCCTAAGTAATATCTATTTAGACTTTTTTATGGTCTACGTTAATGTTATCTGTAGGTGTGTTGTCTTTTGCTGATTCACCTTTTTTACCTTCGCCGCCGTCTTTTGCACTAACTGGTTTTGCTAGAGCTACTGCTGGTTGCTTAGGTGCTTTAGTTAAAGATGATTCATTTGAATCTGCTTCGCCACCTTTTGGTGCCGCTACTGCATCAGAAAGTTTAGTTGCTTCTTCAACAACTTCGCTGTCTTCTTCAGTTGACTCTTCAATGTCATAGTCAAAGGATTCTTCTTCCATTTCTGGTTCCATATCCACGTCCATGTCCATTGGCTCGTCTAAATCAAGCTCTTCTGCATCGTCTTCGCCTTCTGCATCGTCGTCGCCTAATAATTTTTCAAATTCAGCTCTAAGATCTTCTAACTCTGCTTCTAAGTCGTCGACTTTATCTTCGATATCACCTTCTTCTGCTGGTGCATCGGCTTCTTCATCGTCTTCTTCGCCTAGTCTTCCTTCTTGCTCTGCATCAACTTCTTCAGCGTCTGCTGAAATATCGTCTACAAAGTCATGATCCTGACTGATTTCTTCTTCGACTGCTTCTTCCTCAGTCTCAGTAGTTTCTTCTACTGCTTCTTCTTCTGATTCTTCTGCTTCTTCAACAGTTTCTTCTTGTTCGCTATCCGCTTCATCAAGAACTTTCTCGTATTCGCTACGAGCCTTTCCTACCACATACTCATGCAAAAGCTCTTCTGCTTTCTCATTTTCTTCGGCTAAAAGTAGTTCTAGAATCTGCTCTAGATTTGCTTTTGATTCTGACATTAGTGGCCTCCTAATATAAATTTTTTATTTAATAAGGCGCAAGATACGCCTAATACACTTACTACTTAGTGTGAATGTGTAATATAAGTGGGAAATGGTGTGTTTTTGACGGAAAAACGGCTAAAAAGCCATTTATGTTAATATTATTTAGTATTCTACTTAAAAAGTTAAAAACTAGTTTATATTATGCCGCCAGTGCTTTCTTGTGCTGGTTGTGAGTACATAGTTCTAACGAACTCATTATGTTCTATCTGTTCTGCTTGTCTAATGTCACGAATTTTTCTTAACTTATTCAACTCTTGAAGAGTCAGTTTGCCTTTACGCACATCTGTTTCTTTACGTTGAGTAAATTTGTCCTCGTTAGGATTGTAAAATTCGTTTAGTCTCATTATATGCCGCCTTCTGGTGGTCCGCCTAATGCTCCGCCGCCTAAGTTTCCTATAGCATCGCCAACTGCATCAGTTGAACCTGGTTCTGCCATGCCGTCAAGTCCTGATAAATCTGGTTCTGCATCTAAATCAACAGCATCAGTAGGCATTGGTCTAATTCCCATATTGCCTAATCCTGGTTGTCCTTCAGGCTGGTTACTAACATATTTATCTGAATTGTTCTCTTGTCGCCATAACTCTTCATTTTCTAATATTTCGTCTTCAGTTAAACCTAAATACTTCTTCATCTTAAACTGATTACTCATATAAGGTACTGCGGCAACTTGATTGTATAGTTGTGCTCGTTCAGTTTGTAATTGTATATCTCTGAAACTGCTAAAGTTCATTGGTGGATTAAATTCTATAGTAAATGTACCTGAATCAATCTCTATCCCTCTAAACTTGAGGAACATTTTAAATTCTCTGTCTAAATCTTCTTGCACTTGCTTTTGTAGTCTTTCAACATACTTTGCAAATCTATATTCTTGAATATAAGCAATACCTACTTTACCGTCATTGAATGTTTGACTACCATCTTCTGGGCCAGTAGGTAAGTATGAACTTGGTATTTTTAATCCACGTAATAATTTGTTATTAAAGTACCTTAGATCGTCTATTTGTCCTAAGTTCTCACCACCTGGTAATGTATCAACTTTAGAACCTCTTCCTTCTGCCGTTTGTGCAAAGAAATAATCTTCTAACATACTCATTGGATTGTAGGCACTATCTGCCACACTTGCACCGTCTTTGCTTTTACCTGGAACACGTTTTTGTTGTACTTCGTATTTGACTTGTTCTAAGTATTGTCTTGCTTTGTGAGGAGGCATGTTACCAACGTCAATAAAGAACACACGTCTTTCAGGTGCTCTGTGGACTCTGTATATAATAATAGAGTCTTCTAATAATTCTTTTTGTTTAAAAGTTTTAAAAATAGGTTCTAGTATGCTTATACCAAATGGCCAAGCATTATCCATACCTTCTGTTAAACTAATATGTACAATATGTTTTGCATCAACAGGAGTACCTTGGTCAACACCGTCGATAGCACCGGTTAAGTACCCGCCACCTGCTGTTGGATTAGTAGGACTCATGATACCTGTAATACCTTGTCCACTACCATATGGTCTTGCATGTAAGTTAGAAACTTTTGTTGCAACTTTTTCTTCAAATATAGGATCTAAGTTTTTAACAAAATACTGTTCTATCTTTTTACCTGCTGTTTCGTTTACAACAACTTTTTCAATGTTTGCTTGATCACACCAATATAATTCGTATGTTTCTGGATCTCTAATAAAAACCTGATCACCATATTTAATGCTGTTACGGAAAATCCTAAAAGCACGTTTATACATAGTGTTCAAACTACACCATTGTTCTAGTGTTTTGGTTATAATTTTACTTTCTGTGTCACTAGGTGTTTCTGAATAGTTAATAGCAAAAGGTAAACCAGACGATTCGTCCTCTTGTGTACCAAACTCTGCAATAACATCTAAGGCCGCATTAATCTCTGAATCAGCATCCATGTTATCATATTGCATATAACGAATAAGTCTGTTTGGTGATCCAGCATACACTTCAGGTAACCAACTGGCTAACTGATTAGAGGCCGCCCCTGCACCTCCTTCCGATTGTTGACCTTGAATATTTAGTGGTAAGCCACTATTGTCAACTGGTGTAAAATGTTTTCTCCAACTCATAAATTAGTCTCTATTCAAATATTATACACAGTATTTATCATTAGTCAAGAAGAACTTAATACTACATTGGCCAAGGATGATTCATTTGCTTGTCACCATAGGGATAATTAGTATCGTGTAATAATACCTTAGCATCCTGTGTTCGCTGTACTTTAGCGTCTATTTCTGCACAATATTGCAAAGTGTTTTGTGTAACAGCATACCCATTACTCTGTAGAAACTGGCAATTAATAGAGCTAGAAGGGTGAAAGTCGGCTTCTTTTTTAGTCCAATTGTCTGGTTTCCAAGCCGGTATCCATGAGACGGTTGGTGTGGTAAATGTATTACCCATTTCGTTAAATAATGTACTTTTAGACGCCATTTTGTCGTTTAAATGACTGTATGTTTGTATTATATCACTGTTATCTCTAAGCGAGCCATTTAACGTTAAATCGTAATTGTTCTGCTGTTCTGGTTCAACTGAGAACATTTGAAATGCTGTATAAGGTGCATGTTGCATTACTGTGGTGCTATTATCTATTATTGCTAAATCCCTCATTAAAAATCCTCTATCACAATAACCTTCTTTCTTGTTGCCAAATTCTAATTGCGGATGTATTGTATCGCTATGCATATTCCAAGGTTCTGGACGATTTGTTACAATAATAGTGTCTGTGCCTTTTACTAAGTTCTCTAAATTTGAATCGTTTGATGTATAATAGTCTAATCTGTGGAATGTACTCCACATAACACCTACTAAATCTGTTTTGCATAGATTATGTGTGTAATGCAGTTGATTAAGTAATGTGGAGATATATGTGTTGCCTTGCCCTGGTTTAGCAAACGAATGAAATTCTAGATGAGGATTTTGCTTTGCTATGATATTTGCCCAGGTGGGCCACATCCATTGTGTAAAACTACAGCCGACTACAAAAAATCTTTTATAGTGCGAAGTATCAAGTTGAGAGAAATCCGTTAGTAATGACATACTAATAGTTATCTACATTGCCGATGTCTTCTTAGGTAATTCGACTATTGCTTTTTTAGTTTTCTGGGTGTTTGTTGCAATTTCACTTAATAAGTCATGTATTGTTTTGTCTGCATCTTCTTGATGAGCTGGGGTTTCTTTGCCTGGTGTATTGTTAGACGCGGCGGCTGATGGATCAGGCGAACCTGACATTCTGTTAGCAATACTACCTATGCCGTCCATGAATCGTTGTCCAAGTCCTTTGTTGCCGGCATTATTTAATTTTTCTACTGCTGATGCCTGGCTTAAAATTTGTGCTGTGTCAAGAGCATTTAAGTCTTGCAAAGTAGTTATTAATTCGTTCATTCCGCTAGTAAAGTCTAATAAACCTTGACCATCTAACTTGGCAAACTTTTCAAATATATCTAGTTGTTTGTATTGATCGTCTAGGTCTGGACCACTGAACCAACCATCATTTGTAGCATTGCCAAATGCTACCATAGACCCTGCCATAGCATCAATGCCTGATGCAGTTGATTGTAATTTACCAGCGTCTATTTCAGCAAGTTCTTTAATGTTTTTTGTTTGGTTGTTTAATAGCATTGCTTCTTCATCTGCTGTATTACCCATCGAGTCTATTAACATGCTTATACCACCTGCGGCTACACCAATACCTGCCGCGGCTAATCCTACACCTGCCAATGCAACACCAATGGCAATCAAACCTGGTGCGGCGGCAGTACCGGCAATACCTGCGGCGGCTATACCAATTGCAAACGGAAGTAATGCTAGACTTAACATTGCTATGCCCTTGCCAAACTCGGACCACTCCATATCTCTAAATGTATCAAATGCGTCAGAAACTCCCATCATTGCAATACCAACGCCTGCGGCGGCTACACCAAATGCGGCCATTCCTACAGCACCCGCTCCAAATTTACCGCCTGTCTTAAGTGCTTTGGTGCCTGTATCACCGCCACCAAACAGTTTACTAGTTAATTTTGATCCTAAACTTTGAACTGGGCCTTTTATTGCACCTGCAAACAATCCTGCAAATGCAGATTTAACCGACTTGTATGCGGCGGCTATTAGGAATGCATTTACAATAGTGCCAGACATGTCAAATACTTCTGCTTTTTTGCCAGTGGCTGGATCTGTCTCAGTATCTGTGTCAACTAAAATGTTTGTGAAAAAGCCTAATACTGATGCCATAGTGTCTAACAACCCAATCACAACTTTAAAAGAAGTAATCCAACTGTCTATTGTGTCTCTAAATTTATCTTCATTGAAACCGTTAATCCACTTAACTAATTCATCTGTTAGGTATGTGATATATGGTGTCAGTTTTTCACTGATTATTGTACTAACTTCGCCTATTTTACTTGATCCGTCTTCGGCTTTCGCAAACAGGTCAGTGAATGCATCAGTGACCTTTCGCAGTTGATCATTTAAGATAGCAAATACTCCACTTTGCTCCCTGTTGAGAACTCTTCTTCCTTTTTCATCTGTCTTTATTGTCTTACCGTCTTCTTCTAGTGCGTAAGTGACGTTGCTGAACCCGTCCATTATCTGAGATAACGGAGTTCCAAACGCGGCGAGAACATTAGTAACAGAACCTGCTATACTGGCGTTAAGTTTATTGAATGCATTATTTACTGTGGCAGAGGCTTTTGCTAATTCGTTAACATCTGTGGCGGCGGTGCCTGCTTGACTTACTTGTCCAATTGCCAATCCAAACTCCTGCCCTAATGCACCCATGTTTTCTACAATGGCTTTCATTTCAAGTTTCTGATTAGCATCGAGACCTTTTATAGCCGCCATTGCTGTGGCTGGGAAGGCTTTGATCATTTCTTCAGCCTCTTCATAACGTCCTTGTTCTTTCAGGGCATTAATCTTGACAATATCCCCAACTAGCTCAGTTCCATTTTGACCATCTATTAACTGTAGTATTTTATTTAATTCTGGGCCGGCATCTGTTCTAAATGCAACTGTTTCCAACATAGCATTTTGTATAGCATTGTTAACACCTTGCGAAAAGCCTGAGGCTCCAAGTTCTGAACCCATCGCCTTAAACGAATTGACAAAGTCTTGACTTCCGGCTCCCATGCCTTGTAATAACAAGGACACAGAAGCATTGTCTGTTAGTGTGGTTCTAGTAGCGCCTCTGATTTCATCAATACTTTTACCTAATATTGCTGTGGCTTTAAGTTGCATTTCATACAACTGTGCAGATTGCTTTGTTTGTTTCATAGCATCTATTTGCTGTAAAACACCAACTTGTCTAAGTATGTCTAAATCTTCATTTAATAACGCACCTAGTTCTCTGAGTTCTAACCCGAATGCCGAACCTGCACCAGTTAATTTCTGAACTTCACTGGTCATCGCAATGAAATTCGATCTACCTGAAACAGCAATAATACCTGCGGCTTCATCAAATGTTTGTGATACTTCTTCAGCACTATAACCCAGCATCTGGAAGGAAGCCGCAAAGTTGGCGGCATTGCTAAAACCACCTCCGCCTAAGTCTAAACTTGTTCCGCCCCTAGAATCTTGTAAACTGGCGCCTACACCTCTAATGGCTTTGCCCATTGTTAACAAAGCACCTGCGAACAGCGTCAATGATGCACCGGCAAATTTTAATGCTTTGGTAAACACCGTTGTTGACTCACCGATAGCCAGACCGCCTGCGCCACCGCCTGAATCTAAGCCTTGAATTGCCTTGATTAGGTCTTTATCGCCTTGAGCATCAGTTTTATTTCCCTCAGCAGTATTTTCGCTGAGTTTTTTCATCATCTCTTTTTGTTTATCAGTTGCGCCTACAAGATTATCTATAGCGTCTTTCATATCGGACAAGGTGCTTTCAGTTGCCCAAGCCGGGGCATTAAATCGTTGTCCGTCTAATTGAATGTCTATATCAGCCATAATATGTATAAAGTACCATTTTAATGATGATAAATACTTTGTGGTTAAGTTAGTATCATCTTTATACTATTTATCCTTTTTATTAACTGGAGTTTTAATATGGCAAATAAGAAAAGTAATAGCCCTTTAGCAGGGTTCTACAGAGCGCCTAAGATGTATACGCAAATACCTACCGGTGGAAAATACTATGATGAGAAAATCATCGATTGGCCAACAACTGACGAATTGCCTGTTTTTCCTATGACTGCAAAAGACGAAATGATTATGAAGAATCCTGATGCTTTGCTGAACGGTGAAGCAGTTGCACAGATTCTAAGTAGTTGTGTTCCTTGCATCAAAGCGCCAAGAAAAATGGTAAGCAACGATGTTGACACATTGTTAATTGCTATCCAAGGTGCTACTTACGGCGATGAAATCAAAGTAACTGCAAACTGCCCTAAGTGTGAGCATGAGAATACTGGTGAAGCCAGTGTAGAAGATTGCTTAGATAGAATGGCAGTTGTTTCAGAGAATTATACATTCGAAACAACCCAAGGCCTATCAATTGATGTTAAGCCGTTCTTGTATGAAAACACAATACAAGCCGGTCTTGCTAATTTTAAATCAACAAGAAGTTTACAAGCACTACAAAAAGTAGAAGACGAAGAAGCTCAATTAAAAGCATTCAACGAAAACTTTATGACTATTGCCGGTCTGAACTTTCAACTTGTAGTAGATAGTGTAAACAGCATCAGTGGAACTTCGCCCGACGGTGAAGCCTTTCTTGTTACCGATGAAGAGAGTATTCAAGAATTCTTAGAAAACTGTGAGGCTTCTATAGGCACAGCAATCGAAGAAAAGATTGGAGAAATTAATAAAATAGGAATCAATAAAAAGTTTAGTTTACAATGTGAGGAATGCGAAGAAGTTTACGAGACTGAAATTGCATTTGATCCTGTAAATTTTTCCACGGCTTCTTAGCAAACGCAAAACCAGAGGCTATTCTTGAGTTAATTAACAGACTCCGCAAAGAAGCCGATATCCTAGAAAAAAGCCTAATAGAAATCGCAGTATATAGTGGTGGCAGTATTTCTTGGCTAGAAACTCAGATGATGTCTTTATCAGAAAGAGCAATCGCAGTAGAAGTAATTAACAAGTACAACAAAATCAAGTCTGGCAATCTCACAGACGAATTTTAATAGATAATCCTAACAATAGTAAGAGACACTTCGTGTCTTTTCAATCTACATTCGTTCGTTCGTTTCACTCACCTCACTCACTTGATTGAAACTTTTTTAAAAAGTAATTATTAAGTAACATCGATTTCATGCAGATATCGAGGTCATATGAAGCCTACCTAAGTGGCTCCATATAAAAAATCGACCTCATGCGAGTATGCGTCGGACGTAAACGAAGACAGGTATTTATGTTTTGCACTTTGTTTGGCTCTGACCTTACCACACCTGTGTCGATTTTTAATTCCAACTCGCTTCAAGATGGAAATACAAAGTATTGCAATAACTTTTCAACTATTTAGACTTAACAAATGTTTCTTACCATTGGGTAGACATTTTAGCATCCGGCATCACCGGGTAGTGTTAAGAATCGCATAACAACCAATGCATAGGCTTACCATCTCACATCAGAATGGATTTCGCAACGGAATAATAGTTGGCCCGTCAACCGTGTGTGTTGTTTGTATGTTTTAAGAGTTAGACTTTGTGTCTGAGAATGCCATGTTTGTATTGTTCAACTAATAGTTATCGGTCTTTCAATCCTTCACGTAAGATTTTTGAACCACCTACTCTAACATTGATAATACCATTGTAGTAATCGTCTGTAAGGAGCACTTTTCTATCAAATTGCTCTTTTGCTTCTAAGTAACTTGCAACACCTCGGCTGGGGCAATAATGCAAAATTTCTCTTGTAAATTGATCTTCTCCTAGCTCTAAGACATCTGCATTTAGATGATCTGAACTACCCCAATAGGTTTTCCAGTCACTTTCTTTGTAACCTCGTCTTTTATTTTTTTTGCCTTTTAAGGGAGGCTTGGTAGTTTTGAACTTGGCAAGTTTCTTACCAACGTACATCATGCCGTTTTGCTTGTTTGTGATTAGGTATACAAATGCTTCACAATCCTCTGGAAGTGTTTCTACTGTTTTACCGTTAAAAGTCCATTGCATAGTTATGTAAGATATTCCGTGTCAGTGTTGTAAGCAGTAAATCCGCCTTCCTTAACTACTGTTAGAACATTATTTACACGGCCTACTAGTTCTTCCTTATGAGAAATGAGTAGAATGTTTTTGCCTTGCTCTCTATTCATCTTTTTTAGTATTGCTAGAGCGTTCTCTACGCCTGTTGTGTCCATTCCGCTGTCAATAAGCTCATCTACACACATCAAGTTCATAGGATGATTAAGACTTTCAAAAATATCTCTAAATGCCCATGATAGTCCTAATATAAGTCTGTTACGTTCACCTCTACTTAAATTATCAAAGTCTAAGTCTCTGCCGTATTCTGTTATCTCAACACCTAGATCACTTGCAAACTTAACATCATGAGGTAAGCCTAGTTTATCTAAGTAATATGCAAGTCTATGATTTAGATATGCAATGTTTTGATCAATAATTCTCTTACGAATAAAACTGTCTTTGCTTGTGAGCAACTTGTATAAGAAATCTTGATGATCTTTTAGTAATGTTAATTCGTTAATAGTTTCAAAGTCAACTTCTTGCAATCCTGTTTCTTGCAGAGTATGTACTTGCTCATCGTAAGGATTAACGTCCTCTGTCTTTTCTTTTAACTGAGACGCTAGTGTTTCTAGATTATGCTTATGCTCTAATGCACTTTCTAAGTCGTGATAAAATGTGTCTTCTATACCTGGTATTGTCCCAACTTCATTGAGAGCCAATTCTAAGTCAACAATGCGTTGTTCTATCTCTTCTTTGTATCTTACTTCTTCAGCAAGTTTATCTTCTAAGTCTTTTGTGTATTCTTCGTGAGTATCTAGGTGTGCAGTACTTTGTTCACATGCAGGACAAACGCCCTCCTTTGCCTTTTGCACATTCCCTTCTAGTTCTTCTATTTTGGTTATGCTTCTATTAAGCGATGTAACAGATCTAGTATGGTCTGTTTTTAATGCTGTAGCAGTTGCAGATTGCTCGGCAATAAGCGAGTTATCTTTGTGTCTTCTTATCTCTACATCTATGTCCATTTCCATTAGTGTACTAATTGATTCGGTCATATTTTCAATTTTTTCTGTGTGAGTTTTATGCCAGGCCTTGCCTCGCATTGTAATCTCTTGTATATTTTTCTGTATACGTTTGTTACTAGCCTCTGTGGCATTAATTTTAATTTCTTCTTCTTTAATCTTATCCCTACTATCTTTAACTAGCTCTTTGAGTACTTCTGCCTTCTCACTAAGTTCGGTAATGCCTAACAACTGCTCAATCATTGCACGTTGGTCGTTATTCTTCATACCAAGGAAAGGTTCTGTATAGGTGTTTAGAGCAATTAAATGCTTGAACATTAAGTGCGGGAAGCCAATAATTTTCTCTATTTCTTTTTGTGTTTCTCTACTATCACCTTGCTGTTCTTGGTCTTCTTTTTCAGTACCGTTAATAAACAACTTTAAGGTATTAGGACGCCTGGCCCTTTCAATCCTATAGTCTATGCCCTTAATCTCAAAGTCCACAGTAACAATCATGCCTTTACCGTTTGTTTTGTTAATTAAGTTATCTCGTCTAATATTTGTTAATGCTTCACCGTACAATGCATAACTTAATGCATTAATAATAGTAGTCTTGCCTGTGCCATTCCTACTACCATCGCCGCCCATGTCTAAGTTATGACCTAGTACCAAGGTCAAATTAACATTATCAAAATTTACTGCTTGAGTTTGAGCACCAACGCTCATGAAATTCTTTGCAGATACATTTTTAATCTTTAGCATAGTTTAAGTTTCTATTCCGTTATAGATATCAATAAGTCGTTGCCTATCAATTGTTGTAGAGTCAATGGTTTCTAATTGTGTAATAACAATTTGATCCACACTTTCAAATTTAATCTCGCCGCCTTCGTATGCTTCTTCCTCTTCTTTGATTGGTATGAGTTGAAGCTCTCTAACATTATACTGCTCTGCAAACTTTTCTCTAATAAAGTTTGCTTCTTCGTATGAAATGCTAATGTCTAGTTTTACTCTCGCATAAGTATATTCGTCTAATAGAGACTCATGCTGATCAAGTAACTCTTTGAGTGTAAAAGATTTATACTTAGGACATTCTAGCCAGTTTACATATTGAGGTTCTTTGCCCCACTCTAAAAACATAGCACCACGATCAACATCGCCTACATCGGCATAGTTATGTGGGAAAGCATTACCGATGTAATGTATATTATTCTTATATTGTCTTTTATGAAAGTGTCCGCTAAACACATAATCAGGTTTTGATAGCATCTTATCATTTATGCCACCGTGGTCTGGCATTTCTACTAATGCATTCATCTTAAAGTATGGTAACTCCAAGTGTGCAAACATGTACTTACATTCCATATTAGCAACTTGTTTATATTCGTCGCCACATAACCAAGGAATAATTGCAACATCGCCTTCAAGAAAATGTTCATCAATCATCACAATGTTTGGTAAGTCTCTAGCAAACTCGATGCTGTTTAGATCACGTTTTTCTCTGTAGTATAAATCGTGGTTACCTAATATAACATAAACTTTTTCAAATGCATCATTTAACTTTTTTAAGTCTCTGATACTTTGATTCATAGTTGCAATGTTTACACTTGCTCTATGATGATGCCAGTCACCTAGGAAAATACATGTTTCTGCATTTCTGGCTTTTGCTTCTGCAATAAACCAGTCTATAAATCTTTCACAGTCACTTAAATGTAATCTACTATTTTGTTTTAAGCCGTAGTGAATATCCGTAAAACACGCGGCGTTCTTAAAAAGTTGAGACATAAATTATTCAAAGGCTCCTTCATCGCTTTTGCCGGATTCAATTGATTCACGAAGTATTCTCATTTCATCTTCGTGTTTTATTTGTCTACTATAACTTGGTAAGTGTCCTGTGTCAATCAAAATATCATCCCTAATGCTTTGATTACGTTTCTCTAAGTTTAATACTCTTGTAAAACTGTTAATAACTGCCGCAGTATAATATGCAAAAGGATTATCTGACTTTGCTTCATTGAACTGTAGGCCCACTTGGCTAAGTTGAACTAATGCTTGTCCACGCATTTCGTCTACATAAGTGTACCCACGCCAGTTTGCTCTGTGACTAAATCTCTCTACAAGTTTTAAAAACATTGTGCCTAGTTTGTTTGTGATTCTACCTACACCAGGATTAAATTCTCCATTACTTAGACTGCCTTCCCAGTGACTTCTTGCTACTTCTTTAAGTTCACCGTTTTGAAATGCATAATGTTTGAATGGAGGAAAGTTTACTTTTGCTTTTGTTTCTGCTTCGTTCCTAGGATTCTTTTTCCTGCCTGGCTCTAATGGAATATGATCCATACACATAACTCTAAAAGTTACGTCTTCATCTGAAATGGTGTCCAAGTCAACTGCAAATTCTTTTTGCTTAGGCTTATTTCTGTAGTCTCCTGTGCCGTGCTCTATCATTGCAACTGCATACGCTTCACTTTGTATCCTTGATGCTTGATTTTGTTTTGCTTCGAGAATGGTCTTTTTATTAATACTTTTGACATCGTTTAGTATAATGTCGTTTTGAAAGTATTTCTCATCAGATAGCCAGCAAAAACTCATTTTACTTTTGTGTATCTCTTTGAGAATATCTTTGTTGTTGAGGTAATTAACCTTCTTAGGTGCCGCCATGTGTTCTCCAAAATTACGAATTTAAACAGTTATTATACATTATACTTAACAAAAGTCAAGAAGAATTTGCATTATTCGTGAAAAATTATAACAGTACTTAATAATGTTGATAAATACTACTATAGGAGAAATATATGGGATTCGATAGAGCAAAAAATGCCTTTAACGGGTTATTAAACAATAAAATTGCAGAAGCAAGTAGTAAGTTAGGAAATAAGAACCCTCTTGCAAAAACATTCTTTGATCGTATGGTTGGCTCTGCATTTCCAGGATACGGATTACCATCTAACCCAAACACAAATTTAACAGCAACAGAAATTAATGCTAGACTAGGTGCTTTATTGGCAGAAGCAGAAATAGTTGCTGGAGCCTCTGAAGCTCTCGATACAGACGAAACACTTAAGAATTCTTATGATTGGAGAGCAAGACTTAGACCTAAGAAAGGTGGAGAATCGTTGTTTTACCAAAAAACAACAGATAGCCCTGAATTTGACGACTACTTACTAAGACCTATCGAAGAGTCTGGTGGAATGGTTTGGCAGTATACTCCAACTATTATGTATCAAGCACAAACAAATTACGGGCAGGCACACCACCAAGGCATGAATTATCAGATAAACACTTTTGAAAATTCTGTACCGCCTGCATTGCCTGTTACAGCAGACTTTACTGCAAACAATATTTACGAAGCACGTTATCTGTTAGCAATTTTTACATTTTTAAAGATATGTGGTAAAGGAACATTCGGTGATTCAGCAGTGAAAAGCGGAGATTATGGTAGGCCACCACCTGTGTTACTATTTGAATATATGGGAGATCATATGTTTAATAAAGTACCAGTTGTTGTTACAAGTTATAGTATTTCTCTACCAGATGAAGTTGACTATGTTCCTGTAAAAGTTGGAACAACAGTTACGCATGTACCTACTCGTACAAACATAATGGTTAACTTAGAAGTAACATACACACCACAAAAACTTAGAAGGCAGTTTGATCTTAACAAACTTACTAGCGGTGAAGCATACAAGGATGGATTCATTTAATGGCTACATATAAGAGAAATAGTTTTTTGCAAAATGCAACATACCGAGACAATCAATTTCTAGACGTAAATGTAGGTCTACCAAGCATTGGCAAAAGCATCAATGACGAAACATTTGTAATAACACCTGAGTACGAAGAGAGGCCAGACAAACTAGCACATGTGCTATACGAATCATCTTCATTATGGTGGGTGTTTGCGGCAAGGAATCCGGATATTTTAAAAGATCCGTTGGGAGACTTTAAAGCAGGAACTACTATTAAGTTACCTGCGAGTACTTCTATACAGAATATAACAGGTTAATATGGCCACAGATATACCTAAATATGATGACCCATACGTAGGCGAAGTTTACGGCAACGTTCTCGATAACTTTGCTAACTCTACTTATTACGCAAAATTATACATGCTTAGATCATCATTAAGCCTAGCCGCTCACTCTGGTGTTGCCTCTATAGACCCTTCTCTCACAGGACCGCCCGGAGATCAAGTAATACTTGCACAAACAGGTGTAACTGCCGCAACCATAGACGATATAACTATAGAGTCGCTAACAGCAACAGACGGTCCAAATGCTATTGAATTAAAATTTACTGTCAAGCAACCAGGGGCGGCAACATTCTTAGACCAACTGGCTCTGTCAAGGTTATACTTAGATCAAAAGAATACTGCAATACCGGTGGTGTTTTTAGAAATAGGATTTAAAGGATATACTGGAGATTTCGAAGATGAAGACTCCGAAGAGTCTGGAAAATTCGAATCAGATATTGCTGGACCATATCGATGGAAGTTACACATAACAGATGTTAATGTAGAAGTAAATCAAGGCGGTAGTCAGTACGACTTCACAGCAATACCATCGAAGAGCTATTCGTTTACTAGTCCGTTGTTTAAACTGCCAACAAACTTTGCATCGGTTGGTAAGACAATCACAGAACATGTAACCAGTTTGCAAGAGCAATTAAACACCTACCACAAAGACGTACCAGATCATGCAGTTGCAGATGAAGTTGAGTTTGACTTAACTGGACTTATAGGCAGTGAATCAAATGAAGATGGTACAAATAAGGCAGGTAAAATTACCAATGAGGATTTATATACCAGTGCTGATCAAGATGCTGACGACAGAAATAGACTACTAAACGAAACTTATGCAATAGGCGATGCAGTTGAAGGAAGGCAAGCATTTGTTGATGCTCCATTAGACGAAGGTGAAGAACCTGAGCAAGTTTTTGATCAAGACAAAATCATGGTACCAAAAGATATAACCATAGAAAAATATTTTGCAATCCTGTTAAGCATGAATGAGGAGTTTCATCAGAAAATTTCTAGAAAGGAAACACTTGATGATCCTGGTTCAGAAATTAAAAAAGGCGAGGCATACGTTTATTGGTTTAAAATGACAGCCAATCTCGAACAACTTGGATGGGATAAGAAAAGAAACAAGTATGGCCACAAAGTAACGTTCAAACCAATACTATATAAAAGTTCAAGAGATGATATTATAGTTGATGCCAAAGAAGCCGAGGTTCCTGCCAAAGATTACGAATCAAGAGCTCAGCAAATAGTTGAAAGCGGTGGACTCAAAAAAGCATACAATTATATCTTCACAGGACTTAATGATCAAATAAAAAGTCTCGATATAAAATACGATAACGGTATAGCATTAATTCTGCCACCGTCTGGCGGAGCAATAGGTTCTGCGGCAGTAGTGTTAGCAGAAAAGGCAGGAACAATAAAAGCAGATGAGGATGTAACATTAGACGGTGTAGTAGAAAATCTAATAGAAGCCAAGAAAGAACAAAATGACAAAGACATATTCAAAGACTTCATGGACGGCATTAACAAACTAAAGGATCTTGCAGAGAACGGATTAAATGGTATTGTTGATCAGCTCACTGATGCCACAGGCCTAGACATTGGCATAATATCAGGCGCATTAAAAGACAACAACGAACAAAATCAACAGGCATTAGAAGCGGCATTAGATGCCGCCGACTTAAAGAAGTTAAGAGAACAAAACGAAATCAATAACCCAACCGTTGAATCGTTTGAAGAGTATACAGCAGAAATGAGCCAATACCATTATGCTGTAGATTTAACTAACCCAATGGAACAAAGTAATAGTATAACTGCTGACCAATTAGAAAAACTTGGATACTTAACAGTAAAGGAAGTTCAAGACGCAGGAGCCGAAATATTGCCTAAAACTACGGCCACTGATGCAAGTGGTAAAGACCCTGGCAGTGATGCCGCAACAATTAAAAAAGGTAGTGTTTCTAATACATTGTTTGGATTCATAGCAGGACAACATCAAGCAGACTTGGCGTTTATGTTAGAACTAGATATGACATTGAGAGGCGATCCGTGGTATTTAGGAAATGACGGAGATAAGTCTACTAACGAAGCTCAAGCAAACTATTACGGCGATGATAATCACATATACCTAACTATACGCTCACCAAAAACATTCGATTTGGACTGGAGAGACGAAGATAGTGATATAAATACTGGTTATTGGAGAGGCGACGGTCTGTCAAGATCATTTGGTGGAGTATATAGATTGATCAGTGTAGTAAATTCTTTCTCTGGTGGTGAATACACATGCGAAGTAAATGCCCAAAGAATAGTACCTCCGATACCTAAAGGAACAGCAACGTAATGGCATATAATAGTAACAAACAAAATCAGAGAATGGACCAAGGCAAGTCCAAATACATTGCTAGTATTAGTAAACGTAATCTAAGTTTAATTTACCGGGCTGAAATTTGTAATGTTAAAGATCTAAGTAGATCAGGGCGATTTGAAGTGTTTATACCTGCACTAGATGGCAGTAGAGGTAATACTAACTCACATATACCTTGCACATATACATCACCATTTGCAGGTGGTACCAATGTAGAAGGACTAGGCTTAGATATCAAAGATCCAATTGGCACACAAAAAGCATATGGCATGTGGATGGTACCACCAGATGTAGGTAATGAAGTTCTTGTGGTATTTGCAGACGGTGTTGCCAGTCAGGCATGCATGATAAGTTGTATGTTCCCAGATAAATTAACACACATGGTACCTGGTATGCCAGCAGGAAAAAGTTATTCTGATCCAAGTTTAATGATGCCTGTAGCAGAAAAGAATAGACGTGATGAAAAACCAACACACAACGATGCTGTTAGACCTGCACATTTAGACCTAGCAGAAGGAATAACAGTTCAAGGATTGTTACAAGATCCTCTAAGAGGTGCAGGAACAAGCGGCTCAAGAAGAGAATCTCCAAGTGAAGTGTTTGGTATACTTACCCCTGGACCAAGAGATCCAAAAAACTTTAATAATAGACTAGGTGGACATCAGTTTATCATGGACGATAAACTAACAAATTCATTAATAAGACTTCGTACTAAGGGCGGAGTTCAAATACTGCTTGATGATACAACCGGCAGTATATACATGGTTAACAAACGTGGTAATGCGTGGTTTGAATTAAATGCAAACGGCGATATAAACTTATTTGGACAAGGTTCTATAAACGTAAGATCAGAGCAAAACTTAAATTTACGAGCTGATAAAAATATCAATATTGAAGCAGGACAAAACGTAAACATGAAAGCCGCAGGTGACAGAAAAGCAGACGGGGACTATGCAGGCATTAATATATTAGGAGCATTGGGACTACCACCTAAAGGTATAGGTGGCAATATTAGATTTGAAGCGGCTGGCGAACTGTCAGGATTTGGTACTAGAAATGTGCAAATCACATCAGCAGGTGGAGACATAGACTTTAGTGCCGCAGGTAAGATTGCAAATTCTGGTGCAAAGTTTGATGTATTTACAACAGGCATTTCTCAGACTTCTGGAGACGGAATTTCAATGATAACAACAGGTGCATTCCAGGCCATAGCGGCAACAGGAGCAACATTAACTTCAGCGGCACCAGTGTCGTTGCTTGGTTCCACAGTATTACTAAACAGCGGCTCAGGAGCAATACCAATGCCAGCCATTCCGGCAGTACCGGCACCACAAATAGGCACAAACAAATTCAAAGATGCGGCGGCCAAGCCAGCAGAGTTTAAAAGACCTGAGGATGGAGAATAAGCATGGCTGATCCAATTTATGAAAAAGATGTAGGCGATGTTCTAACACCAGAAGAATTGTATCGAGCGATGGGCGGCAAGTCTAATAATACCACTGAAGGCGAGGACGGCACTGAAGATGTTTCTGGTGAAGAAAGTGGATCTCAATCTTTGGCTCCAACTGGAGGCTTACGAACAGGAAAAATAGACGAGATAGATTCTATTTGCCAAACAACATTAACCAGTGAACCGTATATAGGCCATGCAACAGCAGATCCTGTTAACGACTCAGCAAAAGAGCCAGCACAAGATCCCGCAGTAGAAGAATCACTGAATCCAGCCTCTTCAAGTAACGAAGATGGTAAACCAGATGATGTACAAACAACAGAAGGCAGTAACGTAGGTGCAGGGTTCGTGGACAAGGCCGGCAATGCCATAGCATTATCTAGTAGTGCAATTCAATCAGCATCAGGTACACTTTCTGAAGGCCTCTCAACTGCTAATGGCATAATGCAGGACCCAGCAGGTGCGGCGGCTGGTGCTCTTACTGATGCCTTAGGCGGCAATCCTGTGTATGACGAAGCATTAGGAATTCTTAATAATTTTAACACAATGAATGCTGAGAAGTTAGTAGAAATAATGGGACTAGGAGGGATGATTGCTGGAATTAAAGCGGCATTACCACCAATAAGATTCCCTACATCAAATGCACTAATGGAAAAAATAATAGGCTTACAAAAAGAACTATCAGCATTACAGGCTCAACTTAATCAATTTGGTTTAGATAAGTTAGGCTTTGACTTAGACTTACTGTCAGCAGATATGCAAAATATGAAGGGTTTAATTAACGATGCAATAGCAGTCGCCAAAGACGGGCAGGACTTAATAAACATTTTAAAAGAAAACGGAATCACAATGCCAGTTGATGGTGAACGAATTTTTGAAGATGCATTTGGTAATAAACTAGTAGATTTTAGTGCTGGTTTAGGTCCAGTAGGTGCAACGTTAGGTTTAATCACAGACATGAATAAAACATATAATACCATAGCAGATGATATTGATGTACCTTTACATGAGAATGGCAGACTTGCAATTACCAGTTTTGCTCAAAGTGTGGGTCCTGAAGTTTTTGCTGGAAGCAGAGTCAGAGACTTCATTAATGCTGGTAGAAATGATTTGGTTGGCAGAGAAATGCAAAAATGGGTACTGAATAGACCAGGTGGTACAGTAGACCCAGTATTAGTAGGAAGAAGACAATACGAATCTCAATTTTTTCAAACTCCAGATGAAATGGAGATTAACTTTGGAGAATTAGCAGACGGTGGAACTACATGGGCCGAGTTAGCATACATGCTTAAAAGACAACGTGAAGAGTTCTATGTCAAGAAGACTTCTGAAGATGGACCAGCAGACAGTTAATCTTACTTTTCGTTGATTTTCTGTGTAAGTTCGTTAATTCTTTTATAAGCATTATATTTCATTTCTTGCTCATTAGCAACTTCTTGCTCTAAGATTTTAACTCTACTTTCCAGATTCAATGCCATCTTTCTATAAACTTCTGCTTCTGTGTTTTCATGATTAGGCATACATATATTTACATAACTTATGTAAAATCCTATAGAATATAGGTAAAAAAGGGCAGTTGCCTGCCCTCTATCTAGCCGGTTACCATCTTTCGCATTTCTGCAAATTCTGGTGGCACAACTTTGGAGTTGTATCGAAAATTACCAACAAGATTGATTGTATTAAACAAACAATACTTCTTGGATTTTGCATCATAGATGCCAAAGGTAACATAACGTTTTTTAGATTCGTAAATCTTAATAAAACTAGCACCATTTCGATTACGTTCTTCCGCATGTGCCCAAATATCATTGAACACGTTAGAAAGGTGACGCATTTCTATCCCCTTTTCGTTAATTTTAGGGAGTAACTACTAAAGTTACGGTATCACACAATGTATGTGCTTATATGTATTTAAACATAATACATGCATTTAGTCAACCTTTTTGGTAAAATAAAACCCATTATATTGATTCTGATAAATAACAGTATGGCTAGATTAATAGGGTTCAGTACAGTAGATAAAGGTAAAGCACCGTTTCGTGTGCTTGGCAAAGAATGTGTGCTAAGAGATTTACAAAACGAGTTCTACACTAAGAAAGGTGAACGCCCAATGAGACCAAGTTTTGGTTGCATTATTTGGGACTTGCTTATGGACCCAGCAACTGGAGAAGTTGAAAAACTTGCCAAAGAAGATATACAACGAATTTTAAAAAGAGACCCTAGGGTAGCAGAGAAAAAAGTTAAGGTAATTGTACTAGATAATTCGATTAGTGCAGAGGTTGTAATTGATGTTATTCCGTTCAACTCGGTAGAAACATTATTCCTAACTTATAATCAGCAAATAGAAGAAGGTATTAGTTAATGGCTCAAAATAGACAAAACAACTTATTTGCCGCTGAAGATTGGAAAATAGCCTATAAGGCATACAGCGAAGTAAATTATCAAGCATACGACTTTGACACCATGCGTGGAGCAATGGTAGATTATGTTAAAACAAATTTCCCTGAAAATTTTAATGACTATATTGAAAGTTCAGAGTTTATTGCTATCATAGAACTATTAGCATATCTATCGCAATCACTTGCATTTAGAATGGATATTAACACCAGGGAGAACTTTTTAGAAACAGCAGAAAGAAAAGACTCAGTATTTAAACTAGCAAGAATGTTAGGATACAATCCTAAAAGAAATATTCCAGCAAGTGGTTTAATGAAAATAACTAGCATTAAAACCTCTGAGCAACTTACAGACAGTTTAGGTAGAAATCTAAGTAGCAGAATAGTTTACTGGGACGATGCAAACAATCCAGACAGTTATGAACAGTTTATAACAATTTTAAATTCTGCAATGAGCAGTACTAATAGATTTTCTTCACCAATTAAAGCCGGCGCAGTTAATGGCATACCAACCGACTTGTATCAAATAAATACACCTATCAACTCTCCGATAAGTTATAACAATTCAGTGAGCGTAGGCGGAGTTAACAAGCAAATTGGTATTGTCAATCCAGATTTTACAGACAACAGTCATTTCTTTGAAAGACATCCTGATCCAACAAACTTATTTAATTTGATTTATAGGAATGACGGCAAAGGCAATAACAGTAAAAATACAGGTTTCTTTGTTATGTTTAGACAAGGACAACTAGAGTCAGCAGATTTTAACTTTACATCACCTATTGAAAGTAGAGTGCAAGATATTCTTGTTAGTAATATAAATGAGACTGATGTATATTTACAAGAAGTAAACAGCAACGGACAAGTATTAAACAAGTGGGAAAAAATTCCTAACACAGTTGGTCAAACATTAAACTACAACAGCAAGAGTTTAGATACAAGAAATTTATATTCAGTAGAGAATGTAGGAGACAGTAATGGTATTAGATTACGTTTTCCCGATGGTGAATTTGGAAACGTACCTGTAGGAATTTACAGAACATGGTATAGAGCAAGTGACCCGTCAAGATATACAATTAGTCCAGAAGAAGCAAAAGGTTTAAACATATCAATACCTTACACAAATGCCGCAGGCAAGCAACACCGATTAACAATAACATATAGTTTACAGTACAAAGTAGGCAATAGTTCGCCGCCAGAAAGTTTAGCGGCAATCAAAGACAGAGCACCTAAGACATTCTATACACAAAATAGAATGGTGTCAGCACAAGATTATAATGTGTTTCCAGAAACACAAAGTTCTAATGTTACAAAAATAAAAGCAATTAATAGAACACATTCTGGACACAGTCGCTATATAGACATTAACGACCCAACAGGTACATATCACAATATTGATACGTTTGCCGATGATGCATTTATATATTCTAACAACACAAACTATACGCAAGAAATTATTGTTAACGATGCTACAACGGCTTTAGAAGTTGTTTCGAGTATTATACCTAACGCACTAAAAGATAGAAAAGTAAATAATTTTGTTTACTATAGAATGAGAAATGCATGGACTAATGCATCAACCGGTGGGTCTTATGCAAACTTTAGATTTCAAACACAAGATCAAGTTGTTTGGAATCCTCTTCCTTTAACAGACACCAGTAAGTCAGGATATATCAGTGAAGAATTTACTGATGGAAATAGGAATGTATTAATCAATACATTAACTGCAACAGCAATGTTTAAAGAAAACACATTCTTAAAATTTGTTGATCCATCAGACTCAATTGGTGGTTCTAAATGGGTAAGAATAGTAAACATAGAAAATGCAGGGCAATTGAGTGCTGGATTAAGTACCAGTATAGGACCAATAACACTAAGTGAAGATGTTAATGCTCTCTGGGAAGTTAAAGAAGTTATAGTATCTATGAGGAAATTATTTTTTCCTAGTGAGATATCTGGAAGTAATGGCATCGAAACAGCCATTAAGAACAGAGAAACATTTGGTATAGGGTATAACTTACTCAATGATACATGGTATAAAATACCTGGCTCAGAGCTAACAACAGCCGCAAAAACAGGTTCATATAGTTTAGATTCTTTAAATGCAGGCCCAAACAGTTGGGTTATACTCATGGAGTATAGTGCTATTGATGTTAATAACTACAAGTATAAAATGACGATTCGTGGCAACGAATATGTTGTACAAAGTGAATCAGACCTTAAATTTTACAATGTTAAATCAGTTAAAACATTAGGAAGTGATAATAAAAGTAACAAAGATACCGTTATCATAACCAGCACAAATACAAAGCCAGGTACATCAGAAACATTTGAGTGGAGCGGCATAAAGTGGGTAAATTCAGAAGTAGGACTTGCTATAGAACCAATTGGTTTAGCAATCAACATTCCATTGAGGACCAGAGACACTAAGGCAGTAGACGTAGATACGCAATGGGTAAGTAACTTTGGGATAATGAAAACATCAGGAACAACAGTTGCTGATCAGGTTGCATACAATAGATATGTAGAAGAAGCAGTCATAACATTAAACACTTTCCATCAGGCAGGTGGCATAACAGCAGAGACAAATGTTGTTATAGCAAACAACATGGGTACCATACAAAGTTTGCCTAGCAAAATTACTATACCGTTTAACAGCACAACATTTGGTTCAAACTTTGTTGATACGTCTGAAGCAATACCGTACATTATATATAGACAAGTACCTAATGGGTTAAGTCTAGGTGCAGAGAAAATATTTAGAGCAAATGCACAAGTTGTTACTGCAAACGGAGTATCAGGAACAGGCGCAGGCTTAGACGATACAGTTAAATCTTGGGGCACAGACGGAGCAAACCAAGATAGCTCACCAGACTTAGGAAGATTGTTTTTAAAATCATACGATACAGTAACAGGTGTAGGAAAATTAGAATACACAAGAGTACAAAATGGAGACTACCATTATTCCAGAGACGGTTCTGCAAACCCTCCTTACAGAGATAAACTAGTCATACATTACGAGAATAGTAATGAAAAATTAGATAGGCCAATAGAATGGGAAGTAGTCGACAGTTTTAAAGAGACCGACGGATACACTGATAACAGAAAGATTGTTGTTGCTCCATTAGATACCGATAATGATTTAGTACCAGATAGACCAATACAGTTCCTAGAATATGTAGATGCAACAGACTATGTGTTCTTTGAGTATTATACAGATTTTGATGGTTATAGATATGATAAGCCGTGTAGCGGAATCATATACGACTACCGTAGAGAAGAAAGTTTAGATATTGATGATACTAGAGATATAATCTCACCAACTTCTTACAGAAAAGAAAGCAAGTTGAGTACTGCTAAATGGATTGTTGTTAAAAATAAAACAGTAGCACTACAGTTTGAAAACTTAGTTAACAGTAAAGGATTAATTGTAACTACTGCTGACGATATGAAAACATATCAACTAACACCGCTGAGTACAGTATCAACACAAATTAAATTAAGTGAAACAACTGATTACTTTGTTAAAAACGGAAGAGGCAGAACACAAAATACTGCCGCACCGTTTGTAGCACCCGGCACTATACGTTGGAATCATGTCGCACCTAGTGACGTGAGAATTGATCCAAGTATTAGCAACATTGTAGAAATGGTTGTGCTAACCACAAGTTATTACACAGAAGTAAGAGAATGGCAAGCAAGACCTATTAGTACTTTCCCACTAGAGCCAACAAGTGATCAATTATCATCAGAGTTCTCAGGCCTTAACACATACAAAAGTGCTAGTGACAGCCTAGTGTATAGAAGTGCTAAGTTTAAATTACTATTTGGTTCAACTGCTGACGAAACTTATCAAGCAAGATTTAAGATTGTTAAACTATCTGATCAAATTAGTGATAACGAATTGAAAGCACAAGTAATTAATGCTATTAATACATACTTCAATGTAGCAAATTGGGAATTTGGTGAGTCGTTTTACTTTACAGAATTAAGCTCGTACATACATCAAAGACTAGGTAGCAACATAGGAAGTATTGTTATATTACCTAAAAATACTGCTGGTAAATTTGGAGAAATGTTCCAAGTAAAAGCAGAGCCTAACGAATTGTTTATTAGTACAGCAACAGTTAATGATATTGAAATCGTAAGTAGATTAGACAACCAAACACTAGGATCATAATAAATGTCTGAGAAGAAAGTTTATCAAAAGTTACCCGCGGTACTTCAAACTACTGCTATTAAAAACTTTTTTGAAAGTACAGTTGAGCAGTTATTCAGCAAGTCAAATGTAGAACCAATACAAGGATACATTGGATCACCGAGTAGTGATGATGTTAATGTGTCTGGAAAATTTCTTGCAGAACCTACAACAACTAAAAGGTTTTATGGGCTAACTCCAGCAGTTAATACTATTAACACCACAACAGGAACAAGCGAAAACTTGTTCTTCTATGACGAACTAGTTGAGACTCTTGAGACATATGGTGTTAACACAAAAAATCATAATAAAATTTTCTCAGAAAAATTTGCATCATTTATACCGCCGATAAACATAGATAAGTTTACAAACTACCAAGAATACTATTGGTATCATTATGGACCTACAGCAATATCTGTAGTAGGAACAGTTACGGATTATATAGATATTGATAAGGATATTATTGGTAGCACAACATTTCAGCCTGCAGGAGGAAAAGCATTCCGTAACGGTATGATTGTCAAATTCTCAGGCGATTACGTCATTCCAAGTTCTAAACATAATATAGAATATGTTGTACAAGGTGTAGGCGAAAGTATTAACTTAGCAAAAAAAGAAATAAATTTAAGTGCAAGATATACATCAACAATGTACTCAGGTACAAGTATTGATCTAGAATACAAAGTAGCAGGATCAATATACGATACTGTTACATATACTGCCGCACAAACAGGTGACGCAATTACATCAGACGTAGGTGAGCCTGAATCGTATATCAAAGGTTGTAATGCACCTGGACTGAAAGCAGAAATAAAAACAGTCAATGTAGGCACACTAAGTAGGTACAATGGAACAACTTCTATAAGCGACGGCACAACAACTATATCAGTTGATCATAGTTCAGCAGGACCAAGAAACATAGTAGAACTAGTTGAGCAGTTACAAGCACAATCAGGATACAGTAATTTAAAGTTTACAATTAGTGTAGCCGATAGAGCACCAGTAGATTATGTTGTACAAGAAAAAAATGCTGTCAACAACAACACCTGGAGTAGAATTAACTTTTGGTATCATAAAAATAACTTTTTAGATGCAGGCGATTCTCTTCCTAGCAGATCGTTTCGTGCAAGTAGACCTATAATAGAATTCGAACGAGAGTTAGAACTTTACAATCACGGCACACAAAAAGCCATTGCTGATGTTGATGCGGTTGCATACAACTTTACATATAAAGATTTAGATGGTAGTCCTTCAACTACTCTTGTCGACGGCTTAAACAAGTTAAACTACGGCAACATTATTTTTAATAATGAAGTTACTGATATTGCAAAATATGTTTACAAGTTAACAAAAGTAGTAGGTGACCCTACTGTTAATGTTACATCAAGTGCAGGTGATGGCGCACAATTTCAAATAGTACTTTCTGGTAAAGGCAGAGACAGTAAGATTAGTGCTGTAACTATTGATACTGGTGGCACAGGATATCAACAAGGTGATACTATAACAATTGGCACATCAGAAAACAATCCATACGGCACAGGTGCTGTATTAACTGCTACAGTGACGTCCGGAGCAATAGTTGGGGTAACAGTAGTAGATGGTGGTACAGGGTACTACAAAGACGGACAGTACAGATTAGAACAAGTTGGCAACCCTGATACTAATCCTGTAGGATCAGTAGAAGGTAATGCATTGTTTATTCCATTACTAGCAGAAGTAAATCAAACAATTTCAGTTATTGGTGGCGAAACACAAATTGGTAAAGAATTTCGTTGGGACGGATTACAGTGGATCATGTGCCAAGAGAAGACTCTACCTAATCAGGCTCCTTTATTTAATTTATATGATGGCTCAGGCACGTTATTGAATGATGAAGCAATATACCCAACATCAACATTTAAAGGCAACAAAATATTTGGGTACGCAACAGATGTGCCTACAACTAATGCTGTAAACATCAGCAAGAGTACAGTAAAAGATACAGAATTAGGAACAGAATTAGTGTATAAGCAATACAACGCACAAAGTGAAATACTTTTTGAGAACTTTATAGAAACTGAAACATATAACTATACACCGTTTGGCAGTAACATTACAACAGGTGTAACATTAGGTGCATCAAATACAGGTGGCCCATATTCCATAAATGGATACTATCCTTTGTATGCTAAAGAAACATTAGCACAGGCGGCGGGTGACGGTACAGTACATGAGCATGTATTCTTTGGCAAAACGTTTTTTATGCCAAATGGATTAGAACTAGGAACTACATCATTCCATGGAAATTACAACGGAACATTGAATTCTTCTGCAGAAGCAGTTGTCGAAACTCCAACAACCTCTACTGTAAATACCAGGAATTCTACAACGATAAATACTAGTACAAGTACAACCGGGTCAAGTTCCGGTTCAGGTTATGGAGGCTCGTACTAATGGCGACAGTTAATTTTGTTGGCGCAACTAACACAGTTGGCCCGTTTGCGATTAATGGTTATTACCCACTTTATGCAACGGAGACAGCATCTAACACACATAATGGTGGTAACGGTACCTCCCACATGCATGTGTTCTTTGGACAAAATTTTTACATGCCAAATGGTCTCACACTTGGATCAACTTTTTTCCACGGTGACTACGACGGTTCACTAACAGCAGAATATAATCAGTCTGCTACAACAAATAGTGCGTCTAATATTCAAGGTTATCATTACTATAAATTAGACAAAACTGCACCTGAGTATCACAATGCGTGGAGAATGATTGACTCGCCTACTAACCAACGAATCATAACATCATACTCGTTTACACAAATTGATATTGATGCAGGAATAAAGGAATTTTGGATAGGTTGCTATCCAGATGTTGATACTACTAGAGCATGTGGTTATGATATTATAATTAAAATAAATGCAATAGAAGATACCAATTTTACTTACGGTGCTGTAAACAGAGAAGGGTTTGTACAATTCCCAACAACAAAAACATTTAAGGCTGGCGACTTTATAGAAATAAGTGCATCAGCAGAAAAAGGATTAGTAAATACAACCGGCGTAAGTAAATATGAATTACCACTAAGTTGGGGTCATAACACACTAAACGCTGATATTACTAACATATCATCGCCAGAGTTTACAGGACATTTTAAAAAGCACATAGAAGGACAGTCTTCGTTTGCTGGCGAGAGTCTAGGTAGTAACAACTACCAAGATAGTAAAAAAGTCGTAGGTGTAGAAGACGACATAGTACAAACAAACCAAGACACATTATTGGGTGCGTTCTTAGTCGATGATCAGCCTGCTAATTTAGTAGATGCAATAAGATTCAACGCAAACGAGTATACTAAATTTAAAAATCGTTTAAGACATGAGATAGAAAAGTTTTATACTGAAAAGGCAACAACAGGTCTAACAAACAATTATATATTAGAGCAAGTACTTAGAAATGTAACAAGTTTTAGAATAGGCAATGATGTTTTTAATAAAACTTATATTTTACCGTTTGGTGATAACTACACAAAAGAAGATTTTATAGTAACACTTGATACTACAGCCTACAACTTGTCTAACTACTTAGATCTAGATAAAATTGAAAATAGTCTGCTAGTTTATTTGAACGACAAATTATTAGTTATTGAAAAAGACTATATAATCTCTAGTTTTAATCCTATACAGATAACATTAGTAACACCGGCATCAGGCGGTGATTCATTGTGTACTAAACTATATAATGCAGAAAGAGATAGTGCCCAGTGCCCACCTACACCAAGTACAATGGGTATATTGCCTTTACATAGACCAGAAATAGTTACTGACAATAGTTTTAGTACTCCTATTTCAACACTTGTAGGACATGACGGTAGCAGACAAAAAGCATTTGGTGATTTCAGAGACGACATACTATTAGAATTTGAAACTAGAGTTTACAACTCAGCAAAAGCAGAATTTAGAACAGCAAACAGTTTACCGGCATACAGCAGTATTGATATACGTTGTGGTGCATTTAGAAACACAGGTTATAGTCATGGCGAGTTTTACGATCTTATTAGACATTATTTTGCCGCATGGACAGTCAACGAAAAACTAGATCCAATTGTAAATGAATTTTACGATGTTAACAACGACTGGACATGGAACTACAGTAATACTGAATTGCCAGGACACTGGAGAGGCTTTTACGAATTTCATTACGATACAGTAAGACCAAATACGCATCCTTGGGAAATGTTAGGATTCACAGAGAAACCTTTATGGTTTGATGAAGAATATTACGTTTATGCAATAGACGACATTGATAGATTGATACCTAGCATAAACTATAGTTCTACAAATACAAAACTTTGGAATGATCTAGAAGAAGGCATTATTAGGCAAGGACCAAGAAAAAATACAGCATCTTATAAAATCAGTAATCCGTATAGACGTATTGGTTTAAGTAAAGTATTACCAATTGACGCTGATGCAAAACTAATTAGTCCTTATAAAATTAAGTCTACCGATACAACAACAATTACTGTTTCTTGGACTCCTTCAGAAGGTAGTGCTGATGACGTATTCCCATTTAGAAGTAATAGTTTTAGAAAACTTCAAGGCATTAATGTTACAGTAGCAGACAAATTATATGTTGAGAGTAACAACTTACCAACTGCTACAAAGAAAACAATAGAGCAAGTAACATCGTTTGAGATTCCAAGACTTACACAATTAACTAATCAAGCGGCTTGGTCAGCATCTCCGCAAATAAAAGCAAAAGCAATTGGTGTGTTAGTTAACGGTGATCCATTGATGAGTATTGACAGCAATACACAATGGGACACTGATAAAGACATTTTAGATGCAACGTGGATTTACAACAAAGCACAACAAAAAGATTTAACAAATCCTGTAATAACTCCAGAAGGCATAGCAACTCATTATACTATTGGCCCTGATGTTTTAGGTCTTACAGAATGGTCCACAACTACTGCATCACCTATTGTAGGTTGGGCATTTGACGGTTTACCGATTTATGGCCCTTATGGTTACAGTGATGCTTCAGATAATACTAGTAGCATTGTAAGAATAGAAAGCGGCTGGGAGTTAGATACTAGAACAAGAGGAACTGCTAACTCAGACGAAACAACGGGACCAGGCGGCAAGCCAACTGGACAATTTATTAAAGACTTTAAGATAAGTTCTAATGCAGGGTCAGGCGGTTATACAGATAGTTATAACTTACGACTTGCAGTTACAGCCGATAGTGCAACACCTATATATCACTATGTAGCAACAATAGATGCAAACGGTAAACCTGCTTTCCCTTATCACGTTGGTGGCGGAATTGTAGGCACAGACAGATGGGCAGGAAAGTTTAGAGCGGCATCAGTTGCAACAGGTACTATCAGTTCGATAGATGTTATCGATGCTGGCGGCTTGTATACATCAGCGCCGAGCATTACAATTACAGGTGATGGTTCTGGTGCAACAGCAACAGCAGTTATAACAGATAAAAAAATTACAAGTATCACAATTAATACCCCAGGTGCAGGCTATACTTATGCAACTGCAACAGTAACAGGCAATGGTGTAAGAGGAAAGGTTAGAGTAAACGTATTAGGAAAAGATAATTCAACATTTGCCGGAACTAGGAACCAAGGCGAGAATCCTGCTATAGGCAGTATTAAGTCTACTACATATTCAACAAAAATTGGTGTTGACGGCATATGGAAACTAGGAGACGGTGCACCAGTTGAAAATGCATTTAAGTACAGTTCAGCATTTGCCTTTGCACAAACAGAAGCATTATTACTTGCTAAGCCGGGTAGATTTGCTACAATATTCTCAGACCCAACACAACTAGAAAGACCTACAGTAAACAATGCACAGTTATTAAGTAAGTCAACTAAAAAACGTTGGAAATTCCTTGATACTACAGATTTCAAAATACACGGTGACGTAGATGTAAATTCTGGTAAGATGATTACTAATATTGGCTACACACAGTTTATTAACAGTTGGTTAAAATTTCAAGGACTAGATACAGTTTTAAATTTTGTTAATCCTTTAAGAACTCTTAATGTTAAACTTGCACACAGAATGAGTGGCTTTATAGACAAAGACACACTGACAGCAAGAACAGACCAATATAGTAATGACGGTAATGCAACCAGTTTAATTATTCCAAAAGAAAATATAACAACTACATTACATAGCAGTAACTATAAATCAAGAAACTTTTACTCCGGTGTTATTATAGAAAAAACAAAGACTGGTTATAGGGTTAGAGGTTTTGATAAGAACAGAGGATACTTTGAAATATTACAACCTGTAAAAACAGGAAAGACTGTAGAAGTAGAAGTAGGCGGCGAAGCCGAAGCATTTACTGTTTGGAAGCCGGGTGTAACTTATAACACAGGCAATATTGTACAGTATAGAAATAACTTTTACATAGCACCACTTAGAATTACGTCAGGCAATATATTTGATACAAAGGTATGGCAAAAACTTGCTAAACTTCCTCAGGTTGGTTCTGCAAGAGCAGTACACTATGTTGACACAAATAATGTTGTTGAAAGAGTGCCGTACGAAATAGAATATACAACAGAACAAGAAGTATTTGATTTACTAATTGGTGTAGGCAAGTTCCAACAAAGCAAAGGATTTGAGTTTGGTGAGTACAGTAACGATATTGGCGAAGTTAGAGATTGGGCCTATAGTGCTAAACAATTCCTTTTCTGGACATCAGGTAAATGGGAAATAGGTAACACATTAGAATTATCTCCTTTAGCAAGTAAAATAAAATTTGTTGCTCCAAGAGGATTTATTGCTAAGATTAACAGATCTGACAGAGAGCAATTCACAATACTAGATCAAATAGGCGAGGGAATTGATCCTACTGATTGTACAATAGTTAGAGAGGATAACTTTATAGAAGTTACTCCGCCGGAGAACAAACAGATATACAGCCTAATGCTTTATACAAAAGAAGTAGAACATGCATTAGTATTCGATAGCACAACAGACTTTAGTGATGTTATCTATAATCAAACATTTAATCAAAGACATAGACGTATTAGATTAAAAGGACAACGAACAGAAAATTGGAAAGGTAAATTCCTCAGTGAAGGGTTTATTATAGACGGTGACGAACTATTGCCTAACTTAGATAACTTAGCAGAAAGTTTAGGACGTTATCATGAGTTTGGATTTATTCCAGTAGAGAAGCAAGTATACAACGCAAGTAGAGCCTTGTTTGGGTACACAGAAAGAGACTATCTAACAGAACTTGATATTCAAGACGATGAGCAATTTGATTTCTATAGAGGAATGATACAAGGAAAAGGTACTAGCGAAAGTTTAGGACGTATTGCTAGAAGTAGTGCAGTTATTTCAGGCAACGTTAACATCTTTGACGAGTGGGCACTTAGAGTAGGAGATTTTGGTGATACAGATAACAACCAGAGTATCGAACTTAAATTAATTAAGTCTGATATAAAACAAGATCCACAACTTATAACATTAGATTTTCCAGAAGATGTAACAAACATAGTAAGCAGGATTGATATTATTGATCCTAACTATGCCTATAATTCTGTCCCTACAATAGAGATATCACAACCACCAGTAGGCGGTGTTCAAGCAACAGCAACAGCATTCCTTGATAGTGATACCAACAAGTTACAAAAAATAACAGTAACTAATTCAGGTAGTGGGTACGGCGAGATACCTACTGCTAGAGTATTAGCAAGTGACATTTTAATTAGTTCAGGAACAAGCACAATACCTAAGGTTGTTGCAACCACAAGTAATTACTTTGACTTTACTCAAACAAGTGCAAGTATTATTATTGCTGATGGCATTTCTTCAAATGCCGCTGTTACAGTAAATGTTACAAACGGTGGTAGTGCTATTACTACAGCAAACGTATTAGCGGCTGTTAACGATAACGTATCAATTAATGCAAACGTGCAACTTAATTTAATACCGTCTGAAGTAATAAGCGGTAGTACAACTGTAACAAAATATACAGCACAATTTGTAGGTAACGACTTTTATTTACAAAGTGGTGCAAACTTTGGTCATGCCACAAGTAATGTACATTATCAACCTACACAAAGATATGCAGTTTCAAGTGCAATGGCTGGCTCAACAAGTCAAACAACAATAGATGATGTAGAAGTATCTATTAATGATACTGCTATTGCTAACTCATTATTTACTTACGATGCTGGAAGTGTAAACACATCAACTACAACAGTAACTTATCCTAGTTTAAACACAACGGCAACTAGAGCAGAAGGCGAAATATTATTTCCTGAGCAAAACAATAGTTTTACAATTACACTATCAACGCCAATTGATCTAAACAACTTAGAAGTAGACACAGACGGTGACTACAAATTCATAGAGTTATACATTGGTGATGTACTAATAAGTAACTCAAAAAATTCTATATCGTTTGGCGACCACGACAACAATTCAGGTACAGCGGATCAAGAATATATCACTGTAAACGGCACAATGTTTACTATTGCCGCCGACGGTGCAAGTATTACATTCCCAGATGTATCGAGACTTCCTGATAGTGTTAAAACAACAATTAAAAATCCTCCTACGCAAACACAGGCGGCAGGCAAGCAACAGCAGTTAGTAAAAGTTATACCAACTGGCTCAGTAATTAAAGTCATTGAAGACCCTACAGTACAACTTGATGCATCTTTAAAATCAGATATATCTGGTGCAAAATTAAATATTAGAGTAACAGCACAAGACGGTATTGCTGTGAGAATGGGCACCAAACGAAACTATCTGATAACCGAAGATGATAAAAGCGACAACACAATTTTAATTGATATTGATGACGCAACAAGATTTATTAAAAAGCCAACAGGTGTTAAAGAAAACAATTTATGGCCTGTAACTAAGTTAGTAAATTCTACAGGTATATACGATAACAAATATGCAACTGTAAGAAATGCTGGTTATGTAAATAGCAGTAATGTTACTTTCCAAGCATTTGATGTTGCAAGTATTCCAGACTTGTATGGAGATGATTTACTACTTACACCTACAACAAATGACTTGATTCATGTTGCTAAGAGCGAGAATGCAGACTGGAACGTATATAAGTTAACAAAAACAGATGCATCAGTACATTACTTAGAACGTCAAGACTCAGGCAAAGTGAATCTTATCACTAACTTCAGTTTATTTAATTATCTCGACACAAACGAAATTGGTCAACCAAACACCGGAAGATACTTAGACTATGTGTTGTCCTTAGACAATCCTAACGTTAATAATAATGTTGTTGTATGGACAAACGAAGAAGTTGTTGCTAGAAAAGAATCTAAGATTAAGGATTTTGAAGCACCACAAATGATACAAGCTCGTATAAAGAGCATAGGTCCAAGAGTAAACAAAACAATTTCAGCAGTTGCTCCACATTTTGGTAAAGCAATTACTGGCATTACTTTAACACCTAAGAACGACAGCGACACAGTTGTGGCAACAGGTAATTTAAGCGACCTACAAGAACTTGATGCTTTTGAATTAGTGGACGGTGTAGGTGTTGTTACTAGAAATCCAGCAACAATATCCGGTCCGACAAACACTGACGAAATAACTGTAGATCCTATTAGGGTTGAAAGCATTGCAATAACCAATGGCGGTAGTGGCTACACAGCAAGACCAACTGTTTCTATAACAAATAGTGCAGGCGGTGATAATGCAACAGCAGTAGCAGAAATTAGTGGACCTATTACTAATTCAGTAACTATCGGTAACGCAGGTGCAGGGTATTCCGCAGATAATATCTCAATAGTGTTTAGTCCACCAGAAAATGTAGATGCAACAACAGGATTATCAAACGTAGCAACAGCAACAGCCACACTAGGCTCAGACGGAGAAATTACTGCAATTACAGTAACTAATGTAGGTAGTGGCTATACGGCGGCTCCTATAATAACAGTTTTAGGTGACAGCACCGATAGAGCATTACTAACAGCAACACTAAATGCATCCGTGGATAACATTGTTATCATTAACGGTGGTTCTGGATACAGCTCAGTAAGTCCAACAGTAGCAATAGCAGGTGGTGGCGGTTCTAGTGCAACAGCAACAGCAACAAAAACTACTGTAGCAACAACTCCTATAGCAAAACTATTTGCGGCGGCAGGTAACGATGCAACAAAAGTAAAAATTAAATTCCTTGCAGGGATTAAAGACTCATTAGAGTTTGACACATCTAGAACGGAACCAGAACAAGCAACACTCGATGCTATACTGTCTGTAAAAGATGAGCCGTTCAAACTAAAAAGTTATAATAATACTACAGGAACATTTGTACTCAAACATTCATCATTTGCAGTTGCAAATGTATTAACCAATTTAGAAAATATTGGATACGAATCTAAAGTTACAACAACATATACTCCAAGTGGTGCAAACTTCTTTGTAGCGGCAAACACTGGATTTAGAAGATTTGAGTTCCAAGACATTACTGCAGGTGCAACAATCGGTTATTCAACTAATGTAACAATAAAGCACTTAAACAAAACTAAACTAACAGTAACTAATCACTCAATGAGAGTTGGTGATGTTATTAGAGTATTTACAAATACTTTTAGTGGTGCTTACAAAATTGATCTTATAGTTGACGAAAACAATATTGTAATTAAGGCTCCATATATTCCAGGATTCAGTTCTGGTTCTGTATACGGAGAAGGCATAGAAATAAAAACAATCGGTGCTCACGGCATATCACCAATATATGCGGCATCAGATAAAACAATTTCTGTTCACTTTGCAGATCCTAAGAGTTATAATAGAAAGTATATAATTGATCACGTTACACCTGAAAGTATTTTCATAAGTGGTAGATGGGCACCAGCAACAGGTACTTCAACATATTATGAACACAAAGTTGGAACGGTAACTGGACAAACAGCATACAATGGGTCAAACCAATCTACTGCAACAAACATTATTAACGTTACTGATGATTTAAAACTAAGCGAGTCATTATTAACATACACCGGAAACGGTCAGATAGTTCCACCACAGCATGTAACAACATCAGGAAATAAAGTTTATATACAACCTGCGGCACTTCCAGCAGTAACATCGAGTGCAGTATATCCTCCAGTTGAAATAGCAGTAGTAAGACAACGTAGCAGAGACATGAACAGATACCCTCTTGTTACAACAGGTGATTTTGACACAGTTACTATTAACGGAAGCCAAATTAAAATTGATAATATTAATAGTGCAAGTGCAGTAGAAAGTTCTATAAACAGACACATGAAACTGAAAAGAGAGCATGTTAAAGCAAATCAGTCAGGTATCGAAATAGGCTTTGCTATGCTCAATGATCCTAATACACCACTGTATGACGGTAAAAAAGCAGGGGCATTGGCTAACTATAATCCTTACGTTCATGATCCAGAACTTATTGCTAAATTAAGTAACGGTGAACTAACGGTTGAAAGAGAAATAGAGTACCAAGCAACCGGCGAAGAAGACATAGATTATAACTTTAATAAAGGACCTGATAACCGCGGTCCTGTATTTGGCTTAACATATACTGACCAGGATACAAATATATATTATGTTTGGAATCCTACAAGATCAAAATATATACCATACACAAATTTAGAAGGTGGAACAGAACCTAATAGGGAAGAAACACCAAGACCAATGCCTAGTAATCATGTAACAGTTCCTTCTGGTGCTACAATATATGGACCATGGCAACCGTCTGTTTCGTTCACAATCAGCGATAATCCTTTAGAAAACATTGCTTATATAAAAGATACAGTTGTTTCTAAGGATGGTAAAGTATACAAAGCAACAGCAGATATTACATTTAGTAATAACATGGTATTTGAACCAGCACGTTGGACAGAAGTTGTAGGTAATAAGACATCTAACGATCCTGAAACATTCTTTGCAGATGATTATGAAGCAAGTATTGACCACTTGATACCAAAACTAATTCCTGGAACTGCAACAACAGTAGGTAGTGCGCCAGGTGTCAAACGTACAGTATACAACATGGAAGCAACACAAACTAAGACGTTGGCTGATTCAAGTACTGTTACACTTCCAATGTTTAGACTGCATCCTAGCAGTGAAAACATATTCGAAGTTTATCAACTAGTTCAAAACGACGGTGCCGGTAGTGCAAACGGTCCTGTGTATTATATATTATTAGACAAAGTAAATCCAGAACTAGTAAATGCAGAAATAGATTACAATGCAACAGTAAATGAATACAGCAGTTTTGGTAACTATAAAAAAACAGAATACTACTATGTAAATGAGATTATTCCTACAGTCGATGCAAATTTAAGAATTACAAATGCAAATGATCCTATAAGACTTGAAAGCACACTTAATGTAGTTTCATTGCCACCAGTTGAACCAGCGACTTTTGTTGGATTACAATTTGTCGAAGAGCCTTTTGCTGTAAGTGGCGGCAATAGTTCAGATGCAATAGCAAATTTACAAAGCATACCAGAACTAAGTATAGAAGGAAATAATGTTGTAGTTAACAGTACTGGATTTAATAATTATCTTATGTGGACACCTGGACTAGGTCCAAGACAATGGAGACCAAATGCTGAAGGGCCTGGCTTCTTACCAGGAGTTAACGGTAACGATACACACTTTGGATATGGCAGAGGATATTACAGTCTCAATGACACACATTTGCCAGCAGACTATCCAGATATTGCATCATACTATCAAGAAGGTAGAACAGCATACAATGGCGTAATGCCTAGGTTTATGTACAGTAAGAAATTTACTGTGTCGCCTATTGCAGTAAATCATCCAGTAGAAACATTCACAGATGCAGAAGGTAATATTATTTCTCATGCAGAAGCAGACATTCTAGGACTAGACGGTGTAGTAACACAACCAACTTATGTTCCTTCAACTGATGAGGATACAGGAAACACAGGCCTTAGACCAGAAGAAGTATTTGTTGCTTGTTTCTGGACAGAAGAATTCATATACGAAGATCAGTTAACAGGAGTTGATTATAACACAACATCTGCAAACGGTCAACCAACTCCAACTTACAGTAATTATACTGGAACAGTAGTAAGGGTAAAATATATTAGACTTACAGAGTTACCTGCAAATGCATTTACACAAAGATTAATACCTGATACAGGTTGGGCAGGAAGAGGATGGAACAATCTAGTTTCAGATAGTTTACCAGAACAAATAAACGAAGATAACATATTTGATTACTTTAATCCTGTGCCTACCGTAGGTGGCGCCACTGACAGTGACGACCCAGAAGTAACTATTGTTCTAGGGTTAGGTGACGGCGAAACAGCAGAAGATTCAGTTGCAATAACTAATACAGGACAATTAGCACCAGATAAAAAAGTTGCACATACAGTACCAGCAACACAACTTGGACCTATTCTAAACGGGGATTTCTTTAACGGATTGCCAGGACCGTGTGCAACATTACCTCTATTAACTCCACCAGACGAGGATACTAGAGCATGTGATGACGTTCCTAATATACACGAATATCTTGCTATAGATAACTATAGTGCTCAGTTACGAGGCAATGATGTTACAGTAACAGAAGAAGAAGCAATCGAAGTAGGGTTAGATCAAAGTGGAGAAGTAACATATAATGACAACATGTCATTCGATTACTCCAGAGGATTAAGCTCAGGTACATTTGCAGATACATACGATAATGCAAACTGGCAATTTGTGAATGTTAAAGTTTCAGGTTCACATCCATTGAGAGTATTCTTTGATTCCTTAGAAGGAGATTTAAAACACTTAGGTATAGTAGTAGTACAAAATAGTGAACCGTACTTTAGTGAACTTGGCGGAAAAGCAGACCTAATTGGAAATTGGGTTAGATCAAGTAGTTCTAATAATAGACCACAAAAAGAAATAGACTGGTGGGCAAATGCTAGAGTTGTTGAGAGTACGTTAGTATCTGGTCAACCAATAGGAACAAGAGGTGATCAGGTTGCACAATACGGTGCGAATTCTATTGGTGCTGATAATAAGAAACGTGATAGTGTAGTAGATAGTTTGATAATCAGTCAGGACGATCATAGAAACTTATTAGAAAAAGATTTTGATAGTAGTTCTAATAAGCCGATTAACTCAAATGAACATAGAGTAAGTGCCAATCATATACATACTCAAACAGGCCCATTTAGTGAACCAATAGAAGAGGATACCACTCTTAGTTATTCCGATGAAGGAGCCAATGCTACACGTTGGTTAGTAAATGATATTGGTGTTCGAGGAATAGGATTTATTGGATCACAGGTTAATTGTGCATTAGGAGAATACGTTACTGTGTTCTTTAGACCAGATGACAGCATAACAAGATCAGATTTAGGAACTAAATTACAATGGCAAGCAGTAATAGACTTCCATGGTGCAGTTGTTGATGGCTCTGAGTTAGGTGCCCCAGTACCACCATGTTTAGAAGGCCACAGTACTGCTTATGCTCAAGGAGCCAGGAGAAGATCATGGAGAGGCAGAAACAGTTGGGGTTACTTTGGACAACATAGATCTAGCAGAGAAAGATTTGATCCTAACAAAACAAGCCAACGTAAGTGTCACTTAGATAATATTTATTTCCCGTATGGAAAATTACCTCAGCCTTATAACTCAAATGCATACACAGAGATGGCAGATGCTAACTGGGGTTCGTGGACAACATGTCATAATGATAATAAATTTGCAGGCTGGAGAGAAAACCAAGAGTTAGCACAACGAACTATACTTTCATTGAATAAAACAACTTTAAATACTTATTCAACAGATGAGATTAAGGGTTACTTTAAAGCACCATATACTGGTAGATACCAGGTAAACGGTTACAGTGATGACGGTATATGGGTATGGATATCAAGTGAATATACAAATACAACATACGCTGGCAAACCAGTTAGAAGAGGAGTCGACGACTTAGCAGGAATAGATGGTGACACCAGACACGAATACTTTAAGGAAGATGGTTTTAGAGCTCAAGACAAATATAACTACCACAGAGATAATTGCTTATTGAGAACTGGTTGGTTAACAACTGACGATAATGTGAAGACTAACAAGCCTGGTGTACGATATGTAGACATGGAAGCAGGCAAGTACTACTTCATGAGAATTATAACAGGTAATAATAAAGGTCCTGGTTACTACGATGCAACATGGACATGTAGAACTAATGTTTCAAACTTTACATTAACACAACAAGAGGCTGATGAAGGAAATCATCAATACACAAATGGTTCTGTAAAGACAGGCAGATTTACATTCACCGGTAGAATATGCAATGTAGAGAATCCTGCAACAGGTTCATCAAATTCATCAAATTATGGTGGTAATGATAACCAAAACACTAATACAAGCGATGGCGTAAATGGCGAAGGCAATACAGGAGCCACTGGAGTAGGCGGTGGATGGTATAATAGATATTCACAGTTTGCTACTGACACCCAAGCAAGAAGATATGAAGCACTGGCAAGACAACAGGGCATATTTGATCAAAGAACATCAGCATTCACAGGCGCACAAATCCAAGCATGGAACGACGTAGGTGTTGCATGTCCTCCAGGAGCATCAGGCTCACAATGCGACCGTTCAACATCAGTTAGCGGTAGTTCTGATACGCCAGGAGTTGCACCAGGATATGTAGGTAACTATGGGCAAATAGACGGAGAATGGATTACTTTGCCAGATGGTCAAAGAGTTTGGATTCCTCGTACAGATATCTATGAGAACATCAATCTAAATATAGGAAGTGTCTTTAACACAACAACACCAGGGCAACGATTCTTAACAGGATTTAATTTCTTACCTTATAGTATGAAACTACCTGTTAAAGCACCACTACTAGATACTAATAGTTACGCATTCAGCGAAGGCGATCTTAGCCAGTCTGTAGCAATAAGCGGACAAGCACAAAGAGTAAGTGGCGGATTAGTTATACCTTTTGCTAAAAAGTTAACTCCAGTAAGTAGACAAACTTATGTGTTAAAGTCTGAGGAATCGTCAAGCGAACCGTGGGCAAAGAATTTAGAAAATAATAAAGATATTAACAAAACAACAAAGTATGTTAAGTATACTCCTAAAAAAATAGGCAGTACTGTTACAATTGGTGGAACAACAATAAACAATGTTACAAGTTCGGGTGCCGGGGATTATTGGAACAAGACAAATAATAATACAACAACAGAATATACTGGACCTGCATACAGCGAGCCAGATGTTAATACACAAACTGACAGCGGCAGTACAGAAACAGTCAATAATGCTAGTACTAATGATTCGAACACTATGGCAACGCAAAGACAAGAACTGGCAATAGCAGATGTTAACGATATCATCTACAACCAGATGCCAGTTATATCAATAGTTCCTAGACAACTAGATAATAACGGTAATTTTTATAATGGCGGTCCTACAGCAGAAGTATACCTCAGACAACCAACTCCAGAAGTTGACATTGACATAAATGACCTAATCGGAATTACAGACGGAACTGAGCTGTTGGTTAACGGCAGAAGAATTGTTAAACGTGGAACATCAGGAATAGATATTAAGACACAAATTAATTGTGCAAACATGGGTGTAAGTGCTGAAATAAACGAAGACACTAATACACTAACATTGATTAGTTGTAGTTCAAACCCAATGACTTTTGGTAACGGTTGCGGTGGCGGAACATTTAAACAAGTAGGTGACTTCCATGTTAATAGAGGTTTTGATCAAAGCAAAACTACCTCAGAAAGTTTTATTGCTCCATTTATAGGACCAAACACAGACTTGTACAAAACAGGTTCAGGTAATGCCACAGTTGCTATAGGCGGTGGTGGTGCAGGTGGTATTCCTGGTTTATCTGAAAGTATAAATGACTATAGACGTAAGCCAGATGGCAACTTAGAAAAATTCTTTAGACAACCTTCTGGATTGCCAGATGTTTACGAACTGCCTGCAAGAGTACCAATGGAAACCACAAACAAGAGTACTGGCGGTAGTAACTATAGAGTAGGCGATAGATTGAGATTAATAGGTGGTACACCTGAATCAGGTTTGCTAGGACCTCTTAACTCAGAAGTATGTATAGAATCAGCAGGTTCAGGATATACAAATCCTGCAAACCTAACAGTTATATTCAATGAAAGCACAACCACACCAGGTGTAGGTGGTGCGGCTACAGTAACAGAACTAGACGAGAATGGCGGTATCGCAAATGTTGTAGTAATTAACCAAGGGGCGGCATATGATCCAAACAATCCGCCTACACTTACAATTCATGATACAAGTCCTTTACCTACTATAATTGATGTTAATGCAGGGTGGACTTCTAATATCACATTAACAGCAGGACAAGTAGCGGCTATAACAGAATCAATTCCAGTATCAAATGCTAATGGCACAAACTCAGACGATGTTGTAATTAACAAAAGATTTGTTAGAGCAATTGGTACATACGCAATGGGAGCCGAACAATCATATACAGTTGCATCATCTGATGTGAGCATTGTATCCGACGATTCAATGACTGACTCTGTTAAAATTACATTGCCTATAACAACAAATCATATTAGACCAGACAGTTATGTTAAACTAAAATACTACCCTGGATCAACACTAGACGATTATTATATATCAGTAAACGGTGCTGTAACTAGTTCTACTACTTTTGTATTAGACTCACTAAACGATGCTGGTGGACAACTGTTTATTAAAACAGGACAAGTTGTGTCTTATAACAATTCCGGTACTATGACAATACTTGGTTATGTAACTAATGTTAATACAAGTACTAAAACTGTAACATTAGACACAGCCGTTACATTAACTGATGATCAAACATTATACTTTGTAGATCCGCAAGAAAAACTATATTATATACCTAAGAAAACTGCTGGCGGTATTGAAACAGTAACTAACTCATACTTTGTTATTCAAAATTCAGCATTTAAAAACAGTAACTTTGTTACAAATTTATTTGGTGCTGGAGCAACAATAACTATTACAGGTAGGACACCATGGTATGAAAACTATAATGCTAATGGTAATCTTGTTGATACTATAGATCCATTTACACCTAAAAATAAAGCAAAACTTAGCATTGCAGTAGGCGACCCTACTGATAGAAGAAACGACGGACCGCTGAGAGTTGCTAAATTTATTGTTACAGATGTTAATGACACAGGTGGCATCACAGGTATTAAAATTATTGACAGAGGATTATATAAAGAATTCCCAACAGACCTCACAATGGGTATTCCTTTAGAATATGACTATGCATTACAGGGTGCAATGAGAATTAATACAGATATACCAGTAGCCGAGCAACCTGGACAAATACTAAACGAACAAAAGAATACATTAGGGTACGGTGATCCAAGTCACCCAGAGTTAGCATTATATGGTGGAGAACATCCAGAGTACCAGTATACACCATTTAAATCAACAGAGGCTTTATCACAACGATTTGCAGGCGAATGGTTAGATGCTGACGAGCAGAGAAAATTAAATGAATTATCTGCAAAACAAAACGCTGGAATACAGTTATCAGATAATGATAGACAACTATTAGATGTATTATTAGCAAAATTAGTAGACAATTTAGGATACGAACAGGGATATAAACACCCTGACTTTGAAGCATACCCAGAATTTATTTGGGATGGCGCACACTTCCAACCTTACTCGGGTACACCTGGTGCTTATGATCCAACAACATTTATATGCATAGACCTTAGAAGTGCAGACCCAGGACAATACAAAGATGATCCAAGTGGTTGGGCTAAACTACAATTTAATTTAGGTAACTTAATTTTAAAAACAAAGATTGTAGAAACAGATCCTAAAAAATATAACTTTGGTAGATATAATCCTAATGAAACAGCAGGTGGTAGTGGTGCTAGAGTTTTCCTAACAGCACAAGAAATTCCTAACTGTACGGAACGAGGTACAGCAAAAGATCAACTAGGATTACCAGATGAAGTAGATCAGATTATTGCTCCTAAATCATTAGCAAGAAACATTAATAATGGACTAAGAGGTGCAGGTTATCTTCCAGACGAGGCAAGAGCAGAATTCAATCCTAAAGGTAACATAGGCGAATTTAAGTTAATATCACCTCAATTCGATGGATTCAAAATTGATTCACCTAACCCAGGAACATTAGAAAAAATAGGTTTCCCAATCGGTGATTATAATAATGGCATGTTATGTATAACGGCACAACTAGAAAAAGACGATGGCACTAGATATACTGAAGCCGAAGCATTAGCAGACATACAACGACTATATGATACTAACGATGACTTAGGGTTATTAACAGCAACAGAATTAAAAGCCAGATTCCCAAGTTATGATGATGGTAGTCTCGACAATGCAAGTGTACTAACAATAGTATGTGCTGAAGTTATACAGCCGCCTTTAAGAGTTAATCCATTCGACAAATACGGAAAAGGCAAAATGGGTCCATTTGATGTATTAAGTCCAGGTAACCCAAATGCATTTGGATTAAACGATAACAATAGTATATTCGGTGATGGCACAATGGATGTGACCAGAGAAGTATTTGCATATAGCATTTCAGATATGTTTGGTGGCAATGTTACTTTAAAAGGTGTTAAGTCACAGAATTCACCAATTAATATATTTGCTAGTAAAAGATTTAATGCAAGGAACACAATTGACGAACTCAGTGTCATAGCAACAAATACATCAGCAGTACCAGGATTAACATCTGAAGCAAATGCATGGGTTGATAGTTATACAAATACAAGACAAGCAATAATAGATAACGAGGCAGGTGTTACTGATTATACTAATACTGTATATAGTATGCCAGACTTTGTAGATGGTGGTTGGGCATATTTAGAAAACGGTGTTCCACAGAGATGGCAGACACCATTAGTAGATGTTCACTTTATTAATAATGCACTAGTTTATAATCCAGAGACTGGTGACAAGATATCTAATTTAGATTTTTGGGACCCGTTCAAAGGAATATTACCAGGCTATATACAAAATGAAATATCATTTATCAGCGAACACGATCCTGTAAGTTATAACAATGCAAGAACTAACTTTGGCAGAAGTAATGTTGGTAAAGTTTGGTGGGACACTAGTACAATAAGATATAACTGGTATGAGCAAGGAACTGATCAAGAAAGAAATGCTCGTTGGGGTTCTGCGTTCCCAGGTAGTCAAGTCACAGTTTGCGAATGGATAGAAAGCAAAGCAAAACCTAGTAATTGGTCTGGCAACGGAACACCACGTTGGTCTAACAAGTTTGTAACTGAAAGAAGATTAGATCCTAAAACAAATGAATATGTAATGTACTATTACTATTGGATTATGAACAGAACTATACTTGATAATAAAATAAAGAGATCTCAAGGTAGACAGTTAGACACTAGGACTATTGCAAGGTATATTTCTGATCCAGTAGGATACGGTTTAGACATGATAAGTTTTGCTAGTGATAAGAGCATACTGTTACATAACATCTCAGATATCAAAGAAGAAGAATCTCATTTACAAGTTAATCTAAGTAGAAACTTGAATCCTGAAGGTATTTCACATACTGCATGGAAACTCATGAGAGAAGGAGATTCTAGCAGTACAGTACCAGAACATCTAAGTGATAAATTGATTGATAGTTTGTGTGGAGAAAATGCAGAAGCATCACCAGTACCTGATCCTAAACTTAGCGAAGTAGAGAAATATGGTATTCAATTTAGACCAAGACAAACTATGTTCAATGACGTTAAGTCTGCAAGACGTATTATGGTTAGTGTACTAAACAGAATTCTAAGCAACATTAGAGTTAATTCAGCATACTCAGGATGGGATAAAACATTACCAACTGCAAGAGCATACTTAACAACCACAGACTGGTTTGCAGTAAGCAGAATAGATGCGGTAACAAACGAGTCAGTTAGATTCAACGATTCCATCAAGCCAGTATTTAATGTAACAAGTGTATCTGAGCTTAGTGGGTTAAAAGATATTAAAGACGGAACTGTAGTACAAGTTAAGAGTAATCAAAATGATACTTCACAACTTTGGATGTACGATGCACCTACTAAGAAGTTTAAATTAGTAAGTGTTGTAAACGATACAGTTCAGTTGCCTAAGACAGTTTATACAGATAATACTAATCCAACATTGAGCAGTGAATTAAGATTAATACTTATTGCATTACGAGACAATGTATTTAATAATACATCACATTGGAACGAATTGTTCTTTGAAATGATGAAACATGCATACATGGAGCAAAAACAATTAAGTTGGGCATTTAAAACTTCTTACTTATATATTGAGAAAGAAGAAAACGATCTAACAAACTTAAATGGATTTAAAGCAGACAACTTCCAGAAAGTTCTAGACTACATGAACGAAGTTAAACCGTTTAGTGCAAAAGTCAGAGAGTACAAAGACGGTAAGAAGGCTCCTATAGATGTTATAGGACAAAACAATATAAGTGACTACGATAAGCCACCGTTTGTTGATTTAGTATCAGGAACTGTTAGAATACTAGATGAGAATGTAGAATTAGATACATGGATTATGTCTAACTCTAAACAATACATTGATTATGTAACAGCAACCAAAGATGGCTTACAAACAAGTGATCCTGTTAGACGTGCAAATACAACAATTAGTTTCGATAGAACAAACTATCTATTAACAGAAAGTGCATGGGACGTTGCAAATGTATCTCTAGAATCTAGTATAGGTTATAACATTGCTAACTTGTCTGTACAAACAAAACAACAAGTATCAGCAAATGCAAGTGTTAGAGCCGCAGACAAACTATTTAAGTTTGATGCAGAAGTACAAGCACAATTTATTGCAGAAGTTAATACATATTACAATGATGTAACAGCCGCTAGAAACACAGAAATAGTTGGCAACGGTACTGTAATGGCAGGACTTGTTACTAGTGGACAACTTAAAAACACATTAGCACTTATTAAAGAAAAAGTAGGTGGCAACTTTAGAGGTGAAACTTTAGATGCTACTAAGTTCTCAAGCATTGTTGATCAAGCAGATTACATGAGTGCTATACAATCAGACTTTGGTTTCGACTCAGACTTGTTTGACGAAAATACAGATAACGACGATACTGTATTTACAGACAGCAGAGACTTAACAAATTATGGACCAGTAACAACATACGGCATAGGCGACACCAAATGGGACGATGTGAAACAAGTTGTTAACTATGAGGGTGTATTTGATTCAAACGCAAACCCTGTAACACTTAGAAGAAGTGGTGATTCATATGATGGATTTGACGGAGTAACATTCCAGAGAGTAGCATACGGTGAAGAAAGACCTGAAGAACTTGCATTGCTTGATCCTTTAGAAAGTGTAATATTTACAGTTACAACTTCAGACTTCTCAAGAGGAGAAGCAGGAAACGTTAGTGTATTTGATGACTTAGATACTGGTAATGCATCGTTGTTCCATTCAACAGCATCATTAACTGAAGATAATACAAGTGTTGCAATTATTAATGCAGGTATTGGTTATAAATCACCAACTGTAACAATAACAGATGCATATGGTAACAACCCTACAACAACAGCAGTAGCAACAGCAAGTGCCAACGCACAAGGTAGTATAACTGCTATAACAGTTTCAAATGGTGGTGCTGGGTACACAGAAATTAATTTAGCATTAACAGAAACATTAACTGAACAAACAAGTGCAGAGGCAGTAGTGGACTCTAATACACTTTCACTAACAAGTGTTGCAAATGTATTAGTTGGACAAATAGTTACAGTTAATAATATTGACATAAGCGAAGTTGCAAGTATTAATGGTACTACAGTAACATTAAACAGTCACTTGACAAGTGATATTGCAAGTGGAACAACTGTTACGTTTAGAGGACAAGACTTTGCTTATCAGTTAAATAATTTAGTTATTACTTCAACTGCTGGTGTTGACCCAGATGATGCTGATAACTTCTTTGCAGTTGATAATGTAGATGGTTGGGATTCAGCAACTGGCTTAGGACAAGCAGGTTCATTTGATACTGCTTTAACAGTAGTCCAAGAAAGACTGACAACAAAAGTGTCTCCTAATGCAAGAGAAGTCACATACAGAATGCATCATAGTTTATTTGGTGATGTAGACTACTTGCGTATAAGCGGAGAGGCAACTACAAAAATTACTAAGAAAATGACACTATCATCAACATCAATCACAGTAGACGATGCAAGTTTCTTACCAAACCCAACATCAATAGTACCTGGTAGTATATGGGTCGGAGATGAAAGAATACAATACGGTAGAAGAAGTGGTAAAGTATTGAGTGCTTTGACAAGAGGTGCATTCGGAACATCACCACAAGACCACGCAGTTGATACAGCAGTATATAGTGCAGAACAGAACGAACATTTCAATCATTTGAATCCTTCAAGTAATGTATGGTTAGATACCGGTACAAGATATGGAACTCCGCAATCGTGGGACAACGACGAGTGGGACGAAATAGAAGCGGCAAACATTGCAACAGCAGATGTTGGTGTAACAATCACTAATGTAACTTCAACAACAGCAACACTAACAGCGATAGGTACAGGATATGCTAATGTTGTTATAGGTGAAGGTGTTAGAGTATTTGCTAATGCTAATGTTAGTTTATTTGAAGTAGTAGAAATATCAGCAAATAATAGCGGTGTGTGGACAATAACAGCAAGTAACCAAGACACATTAGATAATACATTATTTGTAGAAAATGGAACAGCAACATTGAGAAACTTTGTGTACGGAGCACAAAGCGACGATGATGACTTTGATTCAGCAAGTGTAACAGGCCAGTCAGCATTGAGTTTAGCAGATAGAGGAAACGCAGACTTGGCAAACATAAACAGTATTATGAAGTTTTTACATAAACTTTAAAATTAAAAGGTGCTTTAATAAAGTGATAAATAAAGGTATGAGCAAGGATAAATTAAAAGAAACGAAAAAACCAGAAACAAAACCTGATGATAATATGGGACTAAATGTTAGCGGACACATCTTAATAAGAGATGCAGAGACTAAAGAAGAACTGGTAAACAAAAGAAACGCAATTCATTACGGTAACATGGCGTACATTGTTGCTCAAGCATTGACTAATCAAGACGATGCATTTATTCACTACATGGCGTTCGGTAATGGTGCAACAAGTGTCGATACCGCTGGTAAAGTAGTTTATAAAACACCGAGGGTAACAGAAGGGTATGAATCAGGTGCAAACTTATATAGTAGAACTTTTGCTAAGCCAGTTAGTACTGATGCAGAAAATCCATCAAGTGAACGAGCAACTAATAAAATCGAAGTTATCCCAGGTGTAAGTTATACAGATTTAAAGATTACATGTACACTAGGATACAGTGAACCAAACGATGCTGATGCATTCGATAGTAGTGTATCCAATGAAGGAAACTATGTTTTTGATGAACTAGCATTATTTTCTAAGCCAACAGCAGATAGTTATGATGGATGGGCAAACGGTATCGATTCTAGTACTATGCTTACACATGTAATATTTCACCCAGTACAAAAAAGCAAAAACAGGGTAATAGAAGTTATCTACACAATTAGAATACAATTAAGTTAAGAGGATAAACTGTGCCATATATTATAGACAACAGAGCAGGACAAGCCATTACTATTCCAGATGGTGCCCTCAACCAAGACTTTTCAATTGAATTAGTAGGTAGAAATTATACTAATTACGGTGAACCTATTGCAAAATCATTTATAGATTTACTTAATAACTTTGCTAATAATACAGCACCTACAAAACAAACTAACGGTCAAGTATGGTACGATACATCTAAAAAAGTACTTAGAATATACGATAGTGTCGGCGGCAACTGGGTTCCAATGACGCCATTGATAAGTGCGTCTGGTGTGCCAAGTGGTGAAAACGCAACATCTACAAGTTATTACGATCAAACAAATTCTAAATTTTATATTAACGATGGAACAGGTTATAAAGTTATAGGTTTAGCAGGTGAAACTAACACAAGTTTCTCAGGTGAAACAGCAGTTTCGTCTCCTACACGATACGGAACAAGACTAAGAAATATTTTCTTAGAAGACTCTTCATCAGTACCAAGAGCCGTTACAGCAATAGTAACAACAAACAGTTCAGGTGCCGCTCCAGGCTTCACAAACGAAGAACAGATAGTTGCAATCTTTAGCGGACACGCAGAGTTTACTGCAGGTGATATCACAAGTTCAACAGAAGGTGAAGCAGTAAATTACTATACGCAATTAACAGCAACTGGTGGCATTGGTGCAACTATTAAGCCAGGCTTAAACTTAAGAGCAGACAACGACTCATTAATTAAAAATTCTAGCAGAGCATTTAGAAGTGATTCTGCATACAGTTTAAACACAGGTAGTTTTGGTTCAGACTCATCTAACATATCAGCAAGTGCGGTATTCCATAATGCATCAGATTCTATTCCTAACACCGATAACGTAATTGACTTAGGAACAAGCAGTAAGAGATTTGCAGAAGGACACGTTACTAGTTTAACATCGACAAATATTTTAGCATCTGGTACAGCATCATTGGGTGCATCCGGAACACCATTTACAAATGCTTACCTTACAAGTGTAAACATTGCAGGGGCAGTAACATTTGCAGGGGCAAACAATTTAGGTACAACAAGTGCTAGAGCAGGAACTGGTTTCTTTTCTGGGTTGGATACTTCAGCATTTAAACTAGGTACACAAGTATTCCCTGCTTCAGACGGAGCAAGTGGACAACAATTATTCACAGATGGGTCAGGTGCTTTATTTTGGAGAGACCCTGTAAGTTCCATTACAAATATATTTGCAAGAGGTGGTACAGTAAGTTCTAATACAACAGCAGTGGTAAATGGAGTATCAGAAACTACATTCGCTATTGATATTGGAGCCGGTCCAGGCGTAACAGTACTAGACGACACTATTCAAGTTGACATAAGCAGTTTCACATCTGATAACTTGCCAGAGGGAACATCAAACTTATACTACACTAATGCAAGAGCACAGGCGGCAATTAGTGTTATTGATAGTGGGGGCTTAGGCAGTTTATCAGAATCAGGTGGTGCAATAACTTACGCAGGACCTAGCACAACCGACATTAGAGATCAGTTTAGTGCTGGAACAGGTATTAGCATATCAAGTGGTCAAATATCTACAGACGACAGTAATATTTCACATGATAACTTATCAGGCTTTGTGTCAAACGAACATATAGATCATAGTGCTGTATCTATAACAGCAGGTACAGGTTTAACAGGTGGTGGAACAATAGCATCTAGCAGAACATTAAATGTTGCAGGTGGCTACGGTATTACAGCAAATGCAAATGACATAGAAGTTGCAAATAGTGATATCAGAGCATTGTTTACTCCAGGAGTTGGCATTAGTATTAATGCCAGTGGAGAAATTTCTAACACAGGTGTATTAAGTGATCCAGACACCACAGACTTTGTCACCAAAGCAGGTACGCAATCAATTGGTGGTGCAAAAACATTTACAACTGCCATTACTGCAACAGGTGGTATTAGTATGGGAGCGGCAGATGTAGCCTACACCGGCACATTGGTATTCACTGGAGGTAGTGGATCAGTATCATTTGGAACGGGTGGTACTATAAGTGCAACGGGTGACATCACAGCATTCTCTGATCGTAGATTAAAAGAAAATATAGAACCTATTGATAATGCACTAGAAAAACTTCAATCAATTAATGGTGTAACTTTTAATACCATAGGCCAAGAAAAACGTCAAGCAGGACTAATTGCACAAGATTTACAAAAAGTATTACCAGAAGCAGTTCACGAAAACGAAGATGGCATGTTAAGTGTTGCATATGGTAACACAGTTAGTTTACTTGTTCAAGCAATCAAAGAACTGCAGGCGGAGGTGGCTGAGTTAAGGCAGGAGTCATCATCCAATGCCAATAAGTAAAACTAGCGGAATTTCTCTTTCAGAAATAAATTCATTTTTAAGCAAAGGCAATAATATTAGTGCTTACTATGATGAATTTTATTTAGATACAAAAAGAAATACATCAAAAATATTTACACCAGATAGGCCTATTAATTTTGGAGCATTTGACAACCTTGATAAACTTCCAGACGCAGATGTAATACTTCCACTAGTTGAGTTAACCAGTCAAAGAGGTAGTGGTGATTACTTTAAGGGCGACGGTGCAGATATTACACTATCAGTTGTATTAAAAGCAAAGAAAAGTAGTGAGCCTCAACCAGTATTATCTTTTAGACCAGAACAAAGACCACAAAGTACAGTAATAAAATGGTACGAAACAACAGGTGGCGCATTTACAGAAATAACAAGTAACGTTACCCAAACTATGGCTCTCCCTACGTCTTGGAGGTTTAGTTTTGAATTTATGGGATTCGGCAGGAGTCCTAAGCAACCCGAATATGTATTTCGTTCAGTGTTAAAAATACCAAAAGACACCACAGGGACAAGAACATTTGTTGCTAGGGCAGAAGTATTCACATATAATATTGAGACCGACGAAGTGGCAGGTTCGGCAATTACAACATTTGACCCATATAAGATTTCTATTCAAGAAGCAGGTGAACCAGTAGTAAAAGCAACAGTTAATATGCCAGGCACTAATACATCAGGAACAATTATAACTTACACAGATGGTTCAGCAACGTCATATCCGGCACTAGGTGTAGGATTCAATTATACATTTAGTGAAGGTGAATCACCAGGCTATATAAAAACAGATAGATCGGAATCACATGTAAGTTATGTGTCATACAATGGCGGCGCATTTGTGGCTTCTACCGCTAATGGTGTTGGACCATATGGCCCGTTTCATCAGAGTCACGATCCTACTAGAAGTCCTAAAGAGTTTGGCTATTGGGTAAGAGCTCCTATCAAATATACTGTTCCGGGCGAGTATCGTTTCAAATTAATATCATCTGTAAGTAATACATTTACAAAACCAGACGGAACAACAGGTTATGTCATTACAGCAACAGATGAAGCCATTCACACAGCCACAATTGGAAGTAAAACAGTTGATAATGCCGTACCAACATTATTAGGTTGGACAATTAATGAAGATTCTATATCAGAGGATGGCGGAATAGCAACAGCAACATTATCTACACAACATGCTATAGGAGAAGAGATAACACTTGCCGCTAGTGAAAACTTTGGAATTAATCTCAAAACATGGAAGGTGCAGAAAATAACTTCTAACTCAATGACATTTAAGTTCACGTCAAAGGCAAGGAATCACGGCGATAACAGAACATTAACATTATATGCTACACCTAAGGGCAACGACTGGGACGATACTACTAGGGTAAGTGATACTGTTACATTAACTAATTCCGGTGCACCTACACTATTGGATGGATATGGCATGAATGGTGTCAACTCAGTAAATGAAGGCAGTTCGTTTACTTACACATTAAAAGGTGTAAACTTTCAAGAAGAGGATTATACATGGACAACTACATTCCCAGCCGCGTCAGTGGTTAACACTAGCGGTTCGTTTTCAACTCCTTATGCAGGCAATTATTATACTGGTAATTATCACGGCACATTCACAGTTGATACGGTAGTAAGAACAGACCACTACGAAGATGTAACAGGTGGACAAATTAAGGTTTATAGGAATGGCCAGTTATATACTCAAAGTGGTGCAAAACTAAAAATTAAAAACACAACAGCACAACCAGTGACATTACCGTCTTCATCTGGATTGGCTCCGATAGTACATAACAAGATAACGAGAGATACACTCAACGAACCATGGTATGGATTAGGAGGTGTTAGTATTACACTTAATAAAGATAGTACATGGTCTTCCTCATCCGGGCAAACAGGTACTTACGCAACACCGGCGCCATTAGAAGGTGACTGGATTCCAGTAATTTCGGAGGCTGGGCCTATAGCAAAAGCCATCTTCCAAGAAGATCAGATAATTAACATAAAACCTAGTGGCTACTTTGCCTTTACACAGCAATTTAGTCAGAGTAGTGCAACATTGAACGTTAGAGGAGTAGCGGCTCAAAGTATTATAGGCCATGGTAGTTGCACATTTACATACATTTTTAAAAATACAGTTTCAAAAGAAACAAGGACCGGAGGGGTACTTAATTTGTCCGTATTTGTACACGCAATACCTTCAAGACAAATTGGGGTTCAGGTAGTGAATAATTTTGAAGGGGAGCAACAAATCTACGGCGTTGACGTTGACCCAGAGATAGTTGAGGAAGTTCATCCGGCACGTGGCGGTCTAATTAGAGATTATTGTGGCAAGAATAATATAAAATGGGGGGCTTATCATGACGGCAATGGCGGTCATTATGCTCGTATTATAGAACGTAATTCAGTTGATTGTGGATATGTAAATCCATATACTGATAGTGGGATTAAGCCAACAGAAAGACATGAAGAATCAATTGATGTTACTACTCCAAGTTATGCCGCAGGTGGAACAGTTACTAACGAAGTTAACCAAAATATATATAATGCAAAACTTGCCGAAATTGACGAAGAAGCACGCCAGCAGGTGCTAGACTCCATTGCTAAGAACGGATTACCCGATTTAACTAACGTGTTAGCCGGCATAACAGTTGATATAAGCAAGATAAAGATCGATATAGGTAGCATAAACATAGGTAGTATATAATAAATATGTGCGTAGTTAATAAAGATGATAAATAACAATAATGAAAAACAATTTTAATGAGAGTAGACTATAATGTCATATGATATAACAAATACAGACGGTACGTTAAGTTATTCCGTTGCTGACAACCAGGTAAACACTAGTCAGTTTTCACTTGCATTAGTAGGACGTAATACAGCAAATTATGGACAATACTTTGCTCAAAATACCATTAGGCATTTAGAAAATTTTGCTGGTATTTCTGCACCTACTCCAGGTACTAAACTGATAGGTCAACTATGGTTTGACAAAGGCGAAGATATACTTAGAGTATGGGACGGCACAAACTGGAAACGTGCAGGCGTTGTAGTAGGAAACACAAGACCAACAGACGGTGAAGGCTCAGGTACACAATTCTTTAACTTGGGTACAGAAAAATTAGAAATACACAACGGCACAGCCTTTGTAGAAGCAAACTACCCAGGAGAAGTAACAACAGACTATTCCTCAGATGCAACTAATGGTTCACCAGCACATTATGGTGCAAGACTAAGAACATTATTTTTAAAAGATTCCAACGGTAAGACATTACCAGTATTAGCATTAGTATATACTAAATCAGGCTCAACTGGTAACGCAGGTACAACAACAGTAAACGGGCAGAAAGAAACAATAATGACATTGTTCTCTGATCATCCTTCGTTTACGATAGCAAACCCAACAGCAACAGCAGTTGGTACAGAAACAATTGATTACTATCCAGAACTTACAGGTACTGGTGGTATTGCATCAGCAAGAACAGGTAGATCAGCAGGTGTTATATTACCTGGATCTAATCAACGTGCTGAATACGAAGCGTCTCAAACAGCAAACTTCTCAACATTATATGCAACATCAATTGGTGATGCATCTAATCCAGTTTCATCTGGACATGTTGATACATTAACAGTTAATACCCAATTAAATATTCCAGGTGCGGCCGCTGTAACCGGCGACTTAACTGTAGGCGGAAGTATAGGTGTAACAGGCGATGTTACAGGTACAACAAGTACAGCCACATTTGCAAACATTGTTGTTACAGCAGGTTCTATATTAAGTGGTGATACAACAATCAATGGTAACCTAACACTTAATGGTGTTAACACACAGACGTTAGGTACTGATGCACAAAAAGTAGAAACTATATTTGGTAACGCAATTGATACACAAAGTTTAACAGTAGATGGTACAGCCACTATTGCTACACTAAATTCAACATCAATGACTGTATCAAGTTTAGCAACACTAACAAGTGCAACCATTTCAGGAACAACCACATTAAATGGCGCAGTCAACTTAGGTGATGATAGTGCAGACTCTATTACAGTTAACGGTACAACATCGTTTGTGGGTGCAACCACATTTAACAGTGATATAGTATTAAGTTCAGGAACAGACTTAACTATCAGTAACGGTCAATTAATACTAGCAGGTTCAAGTAGTATCACTGGTGCGGCATCAAACATATTAATTGATAATCAGGGTTCATTAAACAATCCTAGATTTATTACATTTGTAAATGGTTCTACTGATGATACACAATATAAATTAGAGAATGACGCAGGTCTTTCATATGTTCCTCAAACAAATACATTATCTACCACAGCAATTACGGCATCGGGAACATTAACGTTCGGTACGTTAAGTGACGGCTCATTATCAGTAACTGCTTTTATTGACGATGATTCAATGGCAACAGCAAGTGCTACAACATTAGCATCATCAGAATCTATTAAAGCATACGTTGATGCACAAGTAACAGCATCAGATGACGACTTAACTATATCAGGCGATTCTGGTTCAGGAACAATTAATTTAGATACCGAAACATTAGGAATTAAAACAGGTGCTGGTTTAACATCGGCGGTGTCTGGTAACGATGCAACTATCACTTTAAATACAACATTAACTGGCATGTCTAGTATTACTTCATCTGCGTTAGTAGGTGATTTAACAGGTGACGTTACAAGTTCAGGAACAAGTAGTTTTAATAATGTTACTTTATCAGGCTTACTAACTGGTATCTCTACAAAAGCACAACAGATTAATTTAACAGCAGAAAATAGTTCCGGATCACAACATTCTATATTATTTAGTCCAGGTGCAACAGGTTACGAAGCAATCAAGACTGACACTGGATTGTATTACACACCTAGCACAAATACACTTACAGCAAGTGTATTTGATGGTACAGCAGACGTTAGCACTAAGCAAACATTAACTGCTACTAATACATCAACTTCAACACATTACCCATTATTTGCAGATGCGGCAACAGGTGACGAAGACGTTAGAACTGATACAGGGTATACCTATGTTCCAACATCAGGAACATTAACAGCAACCATATTTAACGGTGAAGCAGTAACGGCTCGTTATGCGGATTTGGCTGAGATATATTCAGCAGATGCAGACTACGAAGCAGGCACAGTTGTGAAACTGGGCGGCAGTGAAGAAATTACAATGACACTATCACACAACGACACTGAAGTATTTGGTGTCATCTCAACTAATCCTGCATACTTGATGAACAAAGATGCAGAGGGTTTACCAGTTGCATTAACAGGTCGTGTACCAGTTAAGGTAATTGGACCAGTAAGCAAAGGCGACAGGCTGGTATCAAGTGATGTTCCAGGTGTTGCAAGAAGTATTGGTAACGATACATACGATGCTAGAGCAGTTATAGGCCGTGCATTACAAAACAAACAAAATAGCGACGATGGCGTTATAGAAGCAGTCATCGGTGTAAAATAGGTAAATAGTAGTATAAATTAGGAGTTAACAAATGGCATCAGGATCAAGTTATACAGTATCAGGCGGAACTACAATGACAGGAGTCGTTGCAGGAGACGTTATCGATGATGCAGATTTCAATAATGCTAGAACAAACATTAATACATTAATGGGCAATGCCGCAGACGTTACAACAGGAACATTTACTGCATCAAGTACATACGGATGGGGTCAAGGTGGTGCAGGTGTTAGTGCCGCGTCAGCCGGTAGCACAGTTCAAGATACAGGTGCTGGTGGTTTTAAAGACTTACAGGACGATGTGCAGGCAATGTGTGCATTTTTAGGAATTACTGTTAGAGCAAATGTTGGAACTGACGTAACAACATCAACAACAATTAATGCAACAACTTGGACTAACTTGATGTTAAACGTACAAGATTGTTGGAATGGCAGATTTTCACCTAGTTCACGAACTATCTCAACAGATGCAAGTAAAACTTTTACTAGTTCATGGACTGGCACATTAAACCAAGAAACATCATGGACATT
>Ga0098051_1000016_pt1 | contig 65130 bp, 81 predicted proteins | sample 14BtaG_FD_77069 | JGI IMG/M metagenome (GOLD analysis project Ga0098051, IMG submission 77069) | Marine viral communities from the Subarctic Pacific Ocean - 14B_ETSP_OMZ_AT15311_CsCl metaG | ecosystem: Environmental > Aquatic > Marine > Oceanic | place: Pacific Ocean | collected 2015-01-18 | reverse complement strand
GTTCTCAAAAAGACCACGGTAGTAGTCCTTGTCAAATCCCGTTTTAGTGACGGTCGCTTCTGTTGCTTTAGTTCCCCAAGACATATTATTTCCTCCTGTTGTAGCCATATAAAGGTTGGCTTCGCCTATTCTTCGCCCACCAAAACGATTCGGTCGGTGAGTAGCATGAGCCGAGCAATTGATGCGGCGGCTTTGATTGAGTTCACAAGCACAAGCGTAGCGTCGTACACATCACAAGCGTCTTGTGTTTCGATGCTGAACTTCGCCTTGTGAAGATTGGAATAGTAGTGTTTCTGTACGAATAACTTCCTAATATCTGCGAGCGATTGCTCGCTTCCAGCGTTCTTGGTCAGCACACGAACCGGTTCAAGGAGAACCTTCTCCCATCGCTTGTCAGCGCGTGTGAAGGTGTCGGAGGTGGCGGCGGTAGTCATTCGTGCGAGAGTCACACCAGCACCAAGAACAGTACCGCCCTTCATGGCGAGTCGGGTGGCGTTGACAGCATCGTCAACCCTTTCCCTCGTTTCACGAATTTCAGCCTCGCTGAATCCTCCGATGTGAATGTTAGCAATCTTTGAATTTAGTCTTGCGGCACGAGTAAGCAATTTCTCTTTGGTGAAAGAATGAGTGGAAGCGGCGGCTCGCTTTTGCAGACTCAAGACATGAGCAGGCAACAAGTCCTTCCCAACCTCACCAGCGATGATAACGGTTTCTGTTTCGGTAATCCTAATTGTGTCGGCGGAACCAATCATTTTGGAACCAGCGACAACATCGGCGATAGTGTGACCTTCGGCATCGAAGAAGTTCTTACCACCCACAAGGGCTTGAATGTCTTCAATCCAAGCGAGAGGGTCGGCGTAGGGAACCTTGATGGCACACGCCTTGACAACACCACCGATATGATTGGCGATGAGGTTTGACAAAGCAATACCCTTAATGTCTTGACAGACGATGATGAGAGGCCGGTTGTTCTCGACTGCGATTTCAAGAGCAGGCATCAAATCCTCAAAGTCTTCAATTACTGTTTGGGTAAGAATAAACAGCGGGTTGTGATACTCCACAGTTCGCTTGTCCGTATTGCAGAACATCGGAGAAACGAATGTTGTGGGAATACTCGTACCGACAGCGTGTGACCAAATCGTGTGGTCGAGAGAGCCGACCTTGAGATTGACAAGTGCGTCGGGACCGAGTTCGGTGAAGATTTCAGCAACCAGTTCACCGAGAGGTTCGTCGTTGTTAGCGGCAACAGTAGCCACGAACTTTAACCGCTGTTCTAACTCATCCCACTCATCTTCGTCAGTGAGCGCACCAAAGTCTATCTCTTCACTTTGCATTTCGATGTATGCAACGGTTGCGTCTGTGAATTGAGCGATTTCTTGGGCGGCTCGGACTTTGTTGGGATGGTCGGCGTATGCGTTGCAGATTGCACGAGCAAGTAGTGTTGCCGTTGTAGTACCGTCACCGGAAGCCTGTTGAGCCTCAAGTGCGGCCTGTCGGAACAATTGCACTGCGGCTTGTACCGCAGGCTTTTCGGACTTGACGGAGGAAACAATCTTCACGCCGTCGTTCAGCACCGTCGGTGGTCGTTCGGGATGCGTGACGAGAACAGTTCTCGCTTGCGGTCCCAGCGTACCTTCAACAGCATCAGCGACAAGGTTGATTGCTTCCAAGAGAGCGGCTTGCGCCTGCTCACCCATAACTACATTTGACATTTACTTTACCCCCCAAAGTTATAGCGACTCAATCCCAGCCGTCGTCACCTTCGCCAGTGTCAGCAAGCGGAGCGATTCGGTTCATGCACCACCAAGCGGAGGTCATAAAGCGAGCCTCGCCGTCACGGGTGACCCACGGAGAGCCAACAACAACGAGTTCCGAACCAACGCCGAAGTCAACCGAGGTTTCCTCGGAGGCACCGACATAGACTTCGATTGGTGGTGTTTCCGACATAATATCGGCATCAGCCACGGTAACGATGAAGCCACCGTTTTCACGAGGGTCGATGTGAACGACTTCGACAACGGTAGCGTAGGTGGTGTTCCACTTTGCTTTGTCGTCAAGAGTCCCGTAGTGTTCGTGACACTTGTCGAGAGAAGGCATGAGTGTTTCCCCAAGCCAATCAGCGACGAGTCCACTTGCACCGTTTTCATCAACCATGAGAGGTGGGGCGGTGAAGATTGAAGAGAGTTCAGCATCAGCGGTGAAGGCAGTGACCTTCGTACCGTATGCCATTCCCTCACGGTTGGCAGGCTTCATACCGATGGTACCGGTGGTGAAGGTCGGCCAAGATTGCTTTGCCAAAGCACCGTTGTATCGGAAGTCGTGGAGGCTTGGTGCGTCGTTGGAACCAGCCTTGCGACCCAAGAATTGACACGAGCGGTCGGGTTCTTCAAGCGGTCGAGCGGAGCCGTACTTGAAGTTCGGCTTGCCGTTTGCGAAGTGAGTGGTTGCCTTGTCCCAAATGAGCGAGAACGAGGTGTTCGCATCAAGAACCACATGGCGTGGTGGGATTTGGGTGATTTCGTCGGAACGGGTACCTTCGGCGAAGTCCTGTTGGTTCAACAAAGATGGGTTGGCGTGACGAGTCCACGAACCGTCGTGGTTGTTCTCGTAGATGATGAGCGCACCTTGACCAACGAGAGCGAGGCGTTGTGCCATGTCCGGCATAGCCTTGAGCGTCTTGCTCATCTTGTTGTAAGCCATCTTAGCCCAATCCTTTTCACGAGGGACATTGACGAACATACCTTCGTACATCGTTGCGCCACTGCGGGTCAATTTTGCCTTTTCAGCCACCAATTGTCGTGCCGATACTCGTAGGGCAAGAGTCTTGCGTTGTTCTTCGTTCTTGCCGGATGCTTCCCAGCCTGCGCCTTCTTGGGCGAGGATTGCCTCGGCTTTCGCCGATAGCGTCTTGGGGTCAGTTCCGACTTGCTTTGCTACTTTTTCAATCATCTGTTCGTATGCTACCATTAGGTTCACTTCCTGTATTTTGTCGTCATGTTGTGGGGATATAAAGGTTGTTACTGGCTCCCTCCGACCAGCATACGGACAAAATTGTAGCGCACTACCTCTTCATCCACACCGTTGATTATGTCACGCTCGGCGGTAATCGCCGCTTCAATAACACGCATCTTGGACTGTACTTTTGCGCCGGATTCGACGGCGTATTGGAAACACGCTCGGACTTGGTACCGAACATCACCTGTCAACATCTTGACTGCTGTTTCAAAGTTCTTTTCCCGAAAACATACAATGAGCATTTTCGAGAAGTCGATGTGAGGTGCAGTCAAACCGTCGAGGAATGATTCAGCAGTTCGACCAGTCAAACCACAGTATGTTTGCAAAGCACCGATAGCGTTCCGCAAGTCACCGTTGTGCGCCCTTGCTATAACCTCAACAGAAGTCTTGGAAATGTCACCGTTACCTGTTTGCACAGCAATAGAGGTCAAGCGTTCTGTCATATCCAAGATTGGTATTGGGTTAAAGGTACGCACTTGGCACCGACTTTGTAGCCAGCGAGAAACCATCGGAAGGCGATTGCAAGTGAGAATAAAATAACCGTTAGCGTTTTCAATCACACCCTTGAGAGCCGACTGTGCGGCGGGAGTTAATTGGTCTGCTTCATCGAGCAAAAAGATTCTCTCCTTAATACCACTTCGGGTCATAGGGATGAGAACATCCTCAACGAACTCGATACCACGCTCTCTCTTGGAGGATGCGTTGAAGGTAACCAATTGCCAACCCAAGTCCTTTGCAAGAGCATAAGCGACGGAGGTCTTGCCAGTACCAGCCTCCGGAGAGAAGAACAGGTAGTGTTGCATCGGCAGTTCGCCGAGAACGATTTGATGCAATTCTGCGATGAGTTCCGGCTGACCTACTATTCCCGTAAGACTTGTAGGTCGGTGGTGTGTAGCCCAAACGCTCATTCCTCTTCCCCCGTTAGGTCGGTAATCACTTTCTGTGCGGCACATAACTTGCAGTGGTGGCGACCTTCAAATTGAGGGAAGCACTTCTCCGGTCGTGTGCATTTGACGCAGTGAGGGCAGGGGATTCTGCCGATGATTTTGTCCCTGTAAGACCTGCCGCAATGTTGGCATAGAGTCCATCGACCAAGAACCTTGTATGTCATACTTTCACCTCAATACCAAAGGTTGCGTCGAGAGTACAAATCATACAAGCGTGTTCTTGGTTTCCGATAACTGCGTCGTCACATAGAGGACAAAGCCTCATACCTTTCGACTCAAGAACCCGACGAGTAAAGTATCGTGCGACCTTGTTAATCAATTGCCACACCCGCCATGTTTGCAGATTTCGATGTAGTCACAAAGCAACCTTATCTTGTCGCTTGAGCAAGAGTACATGAATCCGAGTCTGTCGTTGTTCCACAAGAGCCACTTCTCATCGAGGTAATCTTCCGTAGCCTGTGGGAAAAGTAGATTCTTAAAAGTAATGTATTCGAGGCGACCGAGGTACTTCAAATCCCCAATCACTCGATTGACTTCACAAAACATTTCACTTGGTCGGGTTTCGTTGGCCCATCCAATTTGAAGGGTACAGTCCCAATTGTTATTCCGTTCACACGCCACAAGGAATGCGACAACGGTATCGACGCCACAATCGTCACACATTTGTTCAATGAACGGTCTGCTGATTTCGCTACCAACCCGTATTCCCGCAATAGTAGCGGCGAGTTCCGTCATGCCACTTAGCGTGACACTCATTCGCTCACCTCGATGGAGTCAACAATATCATCCATGTGATTTGACGAAAGAATGTTGTAGATAGTGTCCCTCAATGATAACCCGCCCATGAGTTCATCAAGGTCAATCTCAAGGTCAAGGCTTAGGTCAATTCTTACTGTTATTTTCATATTTATTCCTCCAAAAAGTCTGCGAGTACGATGCCTTTGTATCTTCGTGTCCCAGCCGGTTGCGTTTTGCTCGCAGGGGCTTCATGTTGCCTTTCACTGCGAGGGGTATAAGGCTTCTGTTCCGCCTCCGGCACGAGTACACGGAAGGCCGAGAAGTATTGTTTCCTTGAAACCATTTGGTTTCCGTTCTTGGCCCGACGGCGTGGGTGCATGAGGTGCCAAGCGACTTCGACCTTGCGACCGTTGACGGAGCGAACCGACTCGGCGTTGAAGAGATAGCCACCACTGGAATGATTAGTGTTCACCACTGCGGTGATGATGAACCCACCGGTCTTGGAGGGGACAGGCGCACGACCAGCACACACCTTGATTTGAGCGACGGTCAATTTCTCGCCGACCTTGAATGGACTTCGTGTTTCGCTCATTCTTCATCACCCTCACAATCGCATTCAAAGCACATTTGACAACCTTCACATGAGCCGTTGTCGCACCACTCAAATTGTTCATCATCGACATATTGACCACAACAATGAGTGTAGCCCTTCTGTACTATTCCGTCAATAGCAAATGGTTCGCCGACTCCGGTGTAAGCACCCTCACAAGTGATTTCGGGATAACCCCTCATGCCGTAGTTAGTGTGACCGATGATACCTGTACCCACATAGCCCTCCAAAGGGTTCGTGTCGCAAAGAGCAAAGGGGATGCAACAAATAGATGCTGTGTCAGCACAATGACTGTTGCCAGCACAGTGCCAAGCCTTCTGTCCCAAGCCGGAGTATTCCCATGAACCGTCGCCACCCGTCGATTGGATAACGAGGTTGAAACCTTTCCACTTGAAATGGTTGGAGCCGTAACCTTGACTCATTCTTGCGGCTTCCCACGCATCACAGAAGTCATACCATTCCGAGTCCTTGATGTAGTAGCAAGGGTCGCTGATGATGAACTCGTTGACATTCGGCTTACCGTCTTCATCCAATTGCCACGGCTTAGGATGCTTGATTTCCTGTGTGTAGGTGTTGTAATGTATTGCGGGAAGACTCATTGGACAATCACCCCAAATTGAATCATGGACTGGATTCGACTCACCTTTTGGCTCATGGACATTTCGAGCATACGCAATTTAGACCTGTCCATAGCCAAGTGTGACACCGTTACATGTGGCGAATTTGACAATTGATACATTCGACTCAAGTCCGAAAGTGCTTGAGTGTGGTGTAGCAAGAATTGTGACAAGCGGCGAGCATCACTAAGATGGTCACCTTGACCAAGCGCAAAATTGCTGGCAAGGGCGTCGCACCAATCATCGACATTCTCCCATGTGATAATCGGGTTGAGTATCGAAAGTTTATCGTGGCTACAAGTCGGACCGTGGTCACAGGTCATTGGTGTAAAGCATTCCCCGCAAATAAAAGCGACATCCGAGCGTTGGCCGGAAAAGGCGTGTAGCGGTTTTTCTGTGTTTGTGTTCATGTGTTTCATTCCTCCTTTTGTTTGTAATCCTTGTGTGTGGGAGGCAGGCGATGCTGGCGTCGGGTCATAAGGTTGCGAATCAAACCAGCGACATTCTTGGCCGCTGTTGTGAAACGCTTCTCGGTCACCGGACAGTCAACCATGTTATCCTCGACTTCATCGAGAGGTATGTTATTCAACACCTCTTTCAAAATCTCGTATTCAACATGTGGTACTGTCTTGGCTCGCATCTCCCTGCCTCTAAATATACATAGACGGCTGGGCTTATAAAGGTTGTGGTGGCCCGACTAAACGGATATTCGACCACAATGCAAACATTCCTCGGAGTTCGGAGGAAAGATGCGAGTTCGACCACAAGCCACACACTTCACGGCTTGTCTGCGCTCCGTTGGAGTCATGGTCGAAGGTTCACGGATGAACTTGATTTCGTCTTTCGACAATACTACTTCACGGTCCAAGTCGTATAACGAATGCGACGAACGGTGGCCGAGGATATTCTCGACCTTGCGCTTGCCGACCGTGATAACCGAATGGGACTTGCACAGTAGTGCGGAAAGCGAGTGAGGCGAAGGGATGTGGTTCACCCCTTTCTTTTCTCCGAGAGCGACGGCAACATCTTCTTTCGTCATTGGTCCGCCTTCCCAAAGTATTTCGAGAATGGCTCGTCGCACACGACGATTCGTTGCGCTCATGGTTGGTCCCAAGCAAGTGATTTATTTAATGTTGCCTCAACAGTTATGAGTCATACCACATCAGCGCATCCATAACGACCGCCGCTTCCTCGGCCCGTTGAGCCGCTTCCATGTGAGCAGGTTGGTACGGGTTGGGTACACCGACACTATTCAGTCGGGGAGCGTGGCCGTACATGATTTGAAGTTCAATAACTCTCATCATCAAGTAACCGTTGAATCCAAGAGAAGCAAAGAAAATAATGAAAACAAGAACATCCATCACAGCCATTCGACCCTTGCCTCCGATTTCTTTTTCACATCCTTCGGGAGTGGTCCGCCCTTCTCTCGCAGTTCGTTTCTTGTTTCAACATCGAGAGCAATAATGTTGCGCCAATACTTATCACTTTCTCGGAAGCCGTCGGGTGGAGATTCGTGTTTCACAGACTTACTCGGCCACTGCCACATACCTCTCCGTGGTCGCACAGCGTATGCGAAAAGGGCTTCGGTGTACATCGCCGGTAGGGTGAACTTGGTCTGTGATAACAATCTCCAAAGTTCTATTTCCTCAACCCTATTCTTGCGTAGGAAAGACAATGCGAGAGGTATAGGTATTGGGTTCTTGCCCATTTCTGTGAACACACGAGTACGGTTGTCCCAACGAAACATCATGTCCACTTCCCGCTTGAATCCAGTGGACCCAGCCTTAAGACTCTTGTCCACGATTATTTCTTCCTTAATTTTCTTTGACAATTTAGGTAACTTGTCAATAACGAAAACCATCCGATACGAAACAACATCGGTCCACCGCTTGATTTCTTTTTCGGTGACCTTAACACCGTGAATGATGTATGTTGTGTTTGGAGCGACGGGTGGGAACTCGATACCACGGGTTTCGACAACATTGCCGACCCGATACGCTCGTTCATCACTCGTCAAGATAACGATGCCCTGCATACTCCGTACCTCCCCACGGGTCTTGTTCCAGTATGTGAGTCTTCAAGCGTTGCATTTGAGCGTGACTGATACCCCATACTTTTCGGACAACAATACTTTGGATAACATAGGGTCCGTAGTACCAAACCAAACCCTTGTCTGTAATCAAACACATGGTACCATGCTCCATCATGGCGGCGATTAACTGCGGGTACTCGGAACGCTGAATGCGACGAGCATAGAGGCTGTTCTTCGGACCCTTTCTCCACTCCATGCTCAATCCTCCCAATCCACATCAACGGTGTGTGTAGGCGGCTTCAAAGCGGCAACCTGTAACTCAATCATGTCAAGCAATTTAGGCTCGTCACGGAGGGTGTTCACAAGCACACCCATGACGCCATCCATTTGTTTTTGCGCTAACAATAATTGAGAGTCAACCCCAATCTCTTTCTTCAATTGTCCGACGAGTCGGAGGGAAGTGTTTGCTTGGGCCACTAATTTTGCGGCGTCGGTGACCCACTCGGAAGTGATGCCACCTTGACTGTCCTTCATCGACTCAAGTTCATCGAGCCAACCGAGAAGCCTGCTCACAATGTCCTGTGCCGCATCGAGTGTGTTGATGGACTCATAGCGCATGGCTTCCATGTGCTTCGCCTCTTCGGGGTCGTAGTCCACATGGTTATCCATGTGTTCCATAACAGTGCCAACAGGCCACGAATACTTCTCTTCAAGATACGAGGTACTCACATCGCCCACATGGATTTCGACCTCAAGTTCTTTTCGGGTTGAGATACCACACATGGGGCATTCGGGAGTATCAAGAACCCAGCGCAGGGTTTCGATGTTCAATGCGTTGCCTTCGCTGGCAAGTCGTTGTTCAATCTCACGCTGACTTCTCATCAGATTCACCTCCCCACTTCTGTACGACTTGTGCTGGGTCGGTCATGGTACCGATTCGACACATGACACCCTTGCGACCTCGCCCCTTAGTCTTGGGGGTATATTCACAGTACCACGGTTGGTTGACGAGGTTGTCGTCAATCCATCGCTTCGCCGCTGTGTAGTCACCACGGGTGATGATACGAGCGATTTCCTTGAGCAAGGTGGACTTGGTAATGTCTTGCATCCAAAACGCATCCTTGATGAGTCGTGCGTCGGAATCCATAACCGACCGTCGCATGACAAGAGCGGCCTCAAGAATCTTGAGTAATTTTTCGTCAAGAGCAATCTTGAGGACTTGGTTGCCCACCCAATTGTCACACATCATGGCGTAGCCGATTGCGATTCTTCGGAACAGGTCGGACTCAAAAGAACGAATGTCGGGTCGGTCCAACCAAGCACCTAACTCGTCGGAAAAGTGAACTCCGCTCGGCGGGTCGAAGATTGCGTCGAGCATCCGTGTGTTAATCCAATTCCGAATGTGGATTACTTCTTCGGCAAGAATTGCTCGGTCTTCACGGGTCATGTTGACCTGCTTGTGTTGCGCCGTCTTGTACGCCGCCTCTTTCTCCGGACTCATCTCAATGTCGATGATGAACAGTCTTCGGTCAAGACCGGACTCCATCTCAAGGCGTGAAGGTTGAGTACCTCCCCACATAGTATAACGAGTATTGTAACGAACCCTTCCGCTTCGCATGGCCTTCTCAACACGACCGTTGTCGAGGGAGGTAAGTAACTGGTTCTTCATGTCAACGCTGTGGTCTTTCTTGTTTGCATCGGTGAGCGAAGACGATTCTTCAAAGCCGAGGAATCCGCCACACATGTCACGAGCGAGAGGGCGACCGACGATGTTTCCATCTTCGTCAACCGAGCCGAACATACCGGCTTCGGTGATTGAGTTAGGGCCGAGCATTGTCCGGAATCCGGAACCATCTTCAAACGCCGTTGGGGTGTAAAGTAGTCCGGTGCCTTCTGCGAGAAACATATTGATGAGCATACTTTTACCGGAACCCTTCTCACCACGCATCAAGATGTGAACTCGTGTGTCTGCCAATTGTGACATTGGCGTGTAAATCGGTGCGAAGGAATGTCGCAAGGGGCAGGTGGGGATGTTGAAGTCTGCGTTGTGCAACGGGTCGAAGTCGCATCGGCTACACTTGTTGATTGCGTTGAAAATGTGTGCGCCAATCGAAGTGACAAAGATTGGGATTTTGTCTTCAACATCGACATAATAGTTCGCCTTTGCGAAGTTAAGTATTCGGTCAATAATCTGCGTCATTGGAACTCCCCCATCGAACCATCCTCATCGAAGCCTTGACTTGAAAGTTCCGTTTCGACACTATTCAACATCTTGATTGTTGCGCCCATAACATCGGTGTCCCATTCGATACCTTGCAATGCCAACCAAATCTGTGTCTTGGCAAGTGCGTCGTAGTCAATGAACTGTCCTTCGTCTTGACTGGTGACAACGCATCGACCGTACATACCCATTTTGTCTGCGAGCCACGGGAATGACCAAGCAGGGAGGGCGAGGTATGATTCGTGGTCTTCGTCGTACTTGGATTGCCAACCGTGATGCGACTCATGCACATGGACCGAAGGGTTCTGTTCTGCGTCGAGGATGTTCATGCTGGTCAAGGTGGTCACCTTCTTGCATCCGTTCTGTTGTAGCCAAGTGAGCAAGGACTTCATGGCTGGGTACGAGTTACTCCAAAGGGTGGGGTTCGGCTCTCCTTGTCCGTCACTGTTCGGGAACCAATTAGTTATAGCGATAAAAACAGTATCTTCATTGACTTGGGTGATTCGCCATGTTGGGAGGTTTGGTTTTGGGAAGCGGTTGAACGATTCGACATTTTGATACCTCGATGCCATCTCGCCAATCTCGTAACCCTTCGCTTCAACGGCCTTGCCACAAATGAGAGGGATGAAACCGTACTCACCTTCGACATAGATGAAAGTATTTGTGGCGTTAATCTTTTTAGTGCCGTCGTTGAGGAAAATGTCAATGTCACGGAAGGTTTGCATCATCTTCATTGGGACTCACCTCGTAGGGTTTCGACATGCCTTCGTACAAACGCTGGCATACGGTCTAAGCGGCGAAGAGGTGAAGCAGTGGGGTCGAGGTAGGGTTTGCATACTTCTTCCATTGTACGGGCCTCTAAGATGCACACAAGGTTGGTGCTTGGAATGCCGGTGGCTCGGTTCAGTGCGCTCATACTTCCGGTGAAGGGATGGGTTTGGTTGGTGGACTCGTTGAACCATCCGACCCTCTTGAACATACGAGATTGGAGAAGGACTTGGGTCAAAGTCTGTTGCTTTGGTATGTCACGAACACCGTACACATTGGTGAGGTGCTTGTGGATAGATGTGGTGGTCATGGCGTCGTCGTGGTTAATCAAGAATGACCATACCCTCTCCGCCAGTCGGTTGTTGTTTCGCTTGCCCATATCTTGTGGTGGGTATGTAGGGTTATAAGGGCTTTGTTTTTGTTGATTTGAGAATCCGAAAAAGAAATAAACGCTGTACTGCGCCCAAATGTGTTAATTCTTTTTTTGTTTCATAGAGGTTTAAGAAAAGAAGTATTAACTAAGATAGGAAGCCTTTACTGAAATACCTATGAAGTAATGAAAGAATTAGAAAACAGGCTCGCAGTGTAGCGTTTTATTCTTTCAGTGAGTCGCTCAAAGAGGAAAAAGAATTGCACGATTGGAACCTTCGGAACTCTAAATCATCCCTCTCGACAAACCTCATTCCGTTACCCAAAGGTTTCAATTGAGGGAATACAAAATTACTACGGAAGATTGTGGAAAGTAAATCCAACCTTTCCCCGATATTTTCAGTCATTTTTTCAAGTCCCGAAACAGGAAAGGTATCGTGCCTTTGTGGTCGGAAACCGGACCCCTCTTTTTCGATAACCGAAAAGATAACATGGTTTCCCCCAATACTATCCATTATTACGACTTTGTAATTTTCGTCTTCCGGTAAAGTAATCACTATTGCGGGAACTGTTTTTATTCTCGTTCTCGTTTGAAAAGTTAAGGGAATACTGTACGAATTTTTGTATTCCCCTGCGAGTAGCAGAAGATTAGGGGTAATGTCAATCTCCGATGCACTTGGCGATGCGCTCAAACAAAATGTTCCTTTAGTCGGGTGGGCTTGGTGGTCAACCCAATCCCCATCTCGTATTTGTAATCGAAGGTGGGGCCATGCAGTAGGGTCTTGCAGTAGCCCGTTTAGCACGACCTTCCCCATCGTGGGGTGCTTCAAGTCGTTGTTGATAGGTATGCGTGGTAGCGGGTCGTCGGGGAACAGTGCGTCGAGTAGGGACCACAAGGCTCTCTTGCCGTGTAGTATGACTTCGCCACTCGGCGTGTCGATTCCGAAGTACGGTTGAAAGATGTACGACGCTGATTTTGTGGCGTATCTCTTTTTACTGTAAGGGTAATAGAAAGATACTGATAATTTGTCTGTTGGAGAAAAGAGCCAAGTACCTATCTTCATTGTTTCACCTTAGCGGCGACCCATGCTTTCCATGCGTCTTCGCTTTCAAGGTAGTAGCCCTCACTCAAATATGTTTCGTCTGCGACGCCTTTCATGCTGACAGTGCGAGAGTTCACACCTTTCATAATTCTCATGGTCTGTGCGACTCCGTTGGAAGTAGGTATGTATGACGAACTCAAGCCGGAGGCGATGAGCAAGTCCTTCATTTCTTTTGCGGAAATAATTCTATCGTCATTCTCTTTGAGAACTCGTATGATTCGATTTTTTAGAGCAAGACGCTTGATTCGTGCCATTCAAATAACCTCCGTCGGGTTCCACCAAGAAGGCGCAGGTACGCCCTTGTCCCAACGAGCAAAGCCACTCTTTTCTCGGTTATAAAAGATGCGGTATGCCTCGACTGCGGTGTACTTTTTGGTGTCGAGCAGGTCGAGATTGCGACCTTGAGATTGGTTGAGGCAACGAGCGAAATCTGTTCTTTTTGTGTCGGGTATGTAGTCTGTCCAAACCACTGCTCCTTTCAATTGCCTCAATTGTTCTTCGGCAAAATGGGTTTTACCAAATCGTACTTGGAATTGGCGGCATAGTTCTTGGGCGTGGCTGAAAAGCCAAATCCAATTGCCGACACTTTCGGAGGCCCACTTTGTTGCTGGGTGGTTTTTGTACCCGCCCTTGTGTGGCTTGCCGGTCGTCTTGGTGAGGGGCATCTTGTAAGCAGGTGCGCCGTTGTTGAGCAGGCCCGAAACGAGCATCTGTACGCTTTCCACACACATCTTGCTTGCGTGAGAATCGCATACCATGCGAGCCGCCGCGACGGGGCAGTCGGAAAGTGCGAATATGTTCATTCTTGCAACCCCTGTACTGCGTTCATGGCTTCTTGGTGGGCTTGCATGAGTCGTTGGGTGAGCGTTGCTGTGAGAGTCGTCGGGTCCATGTTGAGGCTGTGGCATAGTTCTGTGATGATTCGGATTGCATCAACCGCAACCTGTTGTATATCGGCGGCACATTGTTTGTTGATGGCGAGCAACGCATCCATGTTGTTAGCGTAATCGTTGATGGTGAACTTGATGCTCATTCCAACCCCTCCAACATTTCGTGAACTTTTTGTATCTCTTCGATTCCGCTCAATGCGTTTTTGGCAATGTCGGCAATGATGCGAATGCTTGTGGCCGCAGTCGGCATGTGTTCAAAGTCAAGTGAAACATCTCCACCTTCAAGAATGTCAAGTATTTCGGAAAGTATTTGTTTGTACTGTTCCATACTTCACACCTCCTTTGGTTGAAGTGCGTCTTCAACAAGTATCTCGGTGCGAAGTGCGTTGACGATTTCCTCCACAGCATCCGGTCCTCGGTTGCTGAAAGTCCAATCATTGATTGGTATTACATCGCACCACGGGTCGCCTGTGAGCATCACGCTGATGGTCTGTCGGTAACTGTTTGGTTCCATGACGCCCTCGTGTCGAATGCCGTATTGGAAGGTGATGTTGGTGTGTTCAAAGTTCAGTGCTTGGTGTGCAATCTCATGGTAGTCAAGAGCGTGGCCGCACTGGTCGATGAGGTGGTAAAGGTCGTACTTGTCGGGCATCGTGAAGAAGCGAGCGATTGTGAAACCTCTTTTGGTCATTCGTTCAATGAACTTTGCAAGGTTGTCGGTGTAATCGTACTTGCGTAGTGTTGCGTCAATTATATCTGTGTTTTGGGTCATGTGTATCTCTCCTGTTTTGGGTGTGTCGGGTTGTCTGCCTACAAATTAAGTACATTGTCATACTATTTAAAGGTACCGGTGGCCCGACTAAAGAGAGAGAGAGGCTTATCGGCGACTCTCCCTTGCTTTTCTTTCGGTGATTTTCTGCTTCTTGTAGCAGGGCTTGCAAAGGTTCGCACCCTTGCCACGAGTGTTGGGTTTGTGTTCGGAACAGAACAGGTCACGGCACGAATGGCATTGCGCCGGACTCTTGATTGCGTTGATGAATGCTTGTCGTTCCGCTGGGTTGTACAGTGGACTGCCGATGGGAATGCCAAAGTCTTCGGGACCATACACGACCAAATCTTCTCCACCTGCGATGGCGCACATGCCTTCTTCGTGCGACCAAGAGATTGCACACTCGGTACATGAGAAGAACTTTTGGGGCAATAGTTCTTTGAGTGGGGCGGCTTGCCAAGTGATTCCTGTGTACTTTTCAAGACCCCTGCGATAGAGTTCTCGGTTTGAATCGGACACTTTGGTGGCGAACGAAATGTCTGTGGTGATGCGCCACGGACTGCCAAGACCGGCGAAGAACTGTGGTGAGGCACCATCGAGTGAGAATAGAATCATCATTGTTCCACCTGCTTTAGTCGGTATTCCTTTTGTCGCAATTTTTCGTTTGGGTTTTCCTCAAACCGCTCATCCATCTTGACGAACTTTGCGATTTGGTGGCTGGTCGGCATGTAGCGCATGGTCACTGTGGACCGCTTGCGCTGATTGGCCGGTGGGTTCTTGCGCTGGTCTGCGAGCATTTCCGTGAGTCCACGGGTCGTGGTCCACGGGTTGCCACTTGTTGTTAAGGCAAAAGCAAGTCGGTCGGTGATTTGCTTGCGTCGCTTCGCTGTTCTGTCGCCCACCGCCATCACTCTTCACCATCCTTTGCTCGTGGTTGGAGGATTCGCCAGCCGGTTTGAAGTCGGTCGTGGCAATTTTTGCAGGCGATGCGGGTGGTACCGTCAACCAATTTCTTGCAGGTGACGAACTTGACGGCTGGGTGCTTGTTTGAGCCGAAGCGGGATTCAAAGGTGTGCATACCCTCTTCCCATTGGAACTCGGTCGAACCGGCCATGTACCTCAATTTCTCTTTGGGGTATGAGGTCGGTGGGGTCATGGAACTTCCGTGGAACATGCACTTTGAGAAGACGCCACGGGAAATGAGGCGTGGTTCGGTCGTGCCATCGTAGTCCGGTTCGTCTTCGCCATAGAAGGAGAAGTCACCGTCGTCGGCTCGTTCGCCGTACCCGAAAGAGTACCCGCATTCCTCGATGTACTTACGAGCGGCGGCAACGGATTTTGGGCCGGTGATGGTGGCGTACCGAACCATTTTTTCGGTGACAGCAAATCGGTAAATCTTGGTACCGTCTTGTTCCATGTGGTGCGTGGAAAGGTGTTCCGTGGAGAAGTATGAGATGGGGACCGCTGTGCCGCTCATACTTTCACCCCAATAGTAAGGGCGTCTGTTTGACCGTTGGTTTCAAAGTGGTCGAATGACTTTTGCCAAGCGTTGTGTGACATGAAGTAAATGACATTTGGGTGCAACATCATGTTGATTCTTCCGGACTGTTGAACAGCGTAGTAGTCTTGCCACATGGCGTAGGTGATGGTGTAGGGTGTCTTCATGCCTTCACCTCCATGCCTTGTGCGTCGCACTGAACTTCCATTCCTTCGTCATTGAGAAAGAAGAAAGCACCGATTGATGAAGAGTAGTAAATGGTCTTGCCATTTCCGCTTGAATAAACCAAGACCGATTTGACCTTCATGCTTTCACCCACCATGCGAAGTCTTTTTTGCCCACCGGTGTACTTCCGTAGCCGACAAATGACCACTTGTTGGCGTCGGGATAGCCCCACGCATTGAGGTCTGCGGCTGGTATGTCTGCTGTTGGCTTGGCTCTTTTTGGTATCTGTATTTTTTGCATAGTATTTCCTCCATTGTTTTTTTGTGTTTGGAATGTGTTGGTGTCGGGCAAGCATCGTGGCTGGCCGTCATTCACGGTCACATCGGCAACTCAAGCGATGATTCGGGCGACCACCTCATCCCATGCTTTTGCCTTTGTGTTGGAACCGACGCCGAGAACGGCGGATTCGACTCGCTTTTGGTTCACGGTGCCAGCGGCGTTGTGGACCCATGCGTGGTCGATGTATTCGGTGACGACATTGAACGATTGCCAAGCGGTGTCACGCATCGCAGAAGTGTTGTTCGTGCGGGACTTCTCAAGGGCGAGAAGGTGGTTCATGGTGTTGAGTCCACGGGTCTTGAGGCCGTGTTCATTTTCACCATCACGCAATTTTTCGTCGGTCTTGAGGCCGAGAATGTCGATGTAGTATTCGGCCCTGTCAACAGAATCCATCTCGACGGTCAGCAATTCGCCAGCAGTGTCCGCAAAATTTTGATTGAGCGTGTCAGTCAATTTGATTGCGTGTCGCATTTCAGCGAGCCGGTCGTGCATCTTCGATGAGTGTCGGATTGAGAGGTCACGGGGGTTGATGCCAGCCCGCTTGAGGCTTGACATAGCGTGGCGGAACTGGTTGGTGCAACCAAGTCGGACATTGGTCGGTACACATCGCACACCTTGCGACCCGTCATGGGCGTTGGTGAGATAGATGTACTGGTTGAGGTCATCCCAGCCGTCGATGCGGAAGGTGTCGGGCAAGGCGAAGGATGCGTAAAGGCGTGAGCCTCCGTCAATCATTCCCACTCGGTCCCATTCAATCTCGCCTGTTCCCACAAGGGTGTCAGCCATCGCAAGCAGTTCTTCGTTTTGCAAGACATTGTAGGTTTTACCCACGACTCCCAATGTATGGTCGTTGTCTGTTCTTGCAACACGCTGGAACTTGCTTCGGACTTCTCGGCCCTGTGCTGTGTACAGCGGTTCGGTCTTCACACCGAAGTCCATGCCAGCATTGGCAAGTACCTCGGCGGTGTTATCTCCACGGGCCTGTTGGCCCATCGTCATATATGCGGCTATCATTCTGCTCATATTTTTCATCTCCGTTTTTTTCATTTGTTTTTTGGGTTTGGTGTAGTGCGTTGTCGGCTTGTCGGCTTGTTCCGCCTACAAATTAACTAATCCTTCCTACTATTTAAGTCTTTCGGTAGGCCGACTAAACACACACACACCGTTTCACTGCGAGTCCTCAAGCCCCCTGTGGTGTGGGGGCAAGTGGACAGCCCAGCGAGTGGTTTGGCGTTGCACTTTCGTGCCGTCTTCGTATTCTGTTCGCCATTGTCTTGTCGAAACAATACTTGAGGTGTTTTCTTCGTGAGCGTTGTGCTTGCGGGTGTACTGCGCCCATACTGCGGTTGTTGGAAAGTGATTCCGCAGTGGTGATTTTGACACATACGGCCAAACCTTCTCCATCAAATTGTACAGTTCGGTACGGGTGAAGGTCACGGGCCTTCTTCCAACCCGTGAATGGTAGCGCATCATTTTGAACATTTCATCCATGCACCTTGAAGTTAATTTTGTCGTCAAAGTATTGCACCCCCTTGCGGTTCGTCGTCGTCACCCATAGCGGTGTTGAGTTCCGCCATTTCAAATTCCTTGCGGTGGCCGAAGTCGTGCGTGGCGAGCATGTGGTACACATTGTAGTCCGGCCCGACAAATTCGGTGCCGCATGTTTGGCATGTCATGCGTATCATGTTGACCTGTGAAACCCACATCAATCGGTCTTGGAGGTACACTCCGTCGCCGCTGGTTTCGTCGCCAATCATTTCGGATATTACTTTTTCGATAATATCAATGGTGAAGTCCTTTCTTCCGTTCATTCTTTCCCCTCCAAAATGTCTGCGGCGGCACACGCCATTTCCGAGTAAAAGTGGGCCATACAGAAGCCCTCTTCGTTCATCTCTTCGGGCGTAGGGCATGAGTTCAAGACCTTCAAGGCCCGTTCAACCAGTGAACACAGAATTGTCATCGGGTACACACTCCTACGGAACTCCACCTTCGGTGCCTTGCTTCTTGCTTGGCCCACTCGTGGTTTGCGGAGCCAAAAGAATCGACGGCGATGAAAGCGGAATAGTGAAAGTCGCTTTCGGGGTCAGCCTTGTACCAGTATTCGGGGCCAACCTTGTACCAATAGAACACCTTTGTTTCTTTGTCGTCGTTGAGTCCGAGAACTTGGTTTGTGGCTTGTTCAAGGTCGATGATGTGGTCTTCGTCGTTGTACAACCGCACAATGGAATGGAAGTGCGTTTTGTTGGCGCAAACGGCATCGGCGGGAAGCGCACGAAGTTCTGCTCGTTCGTCGTTTCGACCGAGGGTTTTGATGGCGTGAATGTGAATCATTCAAACACCCCGAAGAACTTTGAGTAGCAAGACTGACACACTTCAAGACGGGTACCCTGCGTGAGAGGGAGGGTCCGGTCGCTGTAAATGATGAACCTTCTTCCGTAGATGGCGACTGTGCATGATGGGTATTCGCAAGGTCGGTTGGCCGAGTGGCCGACGAATTTTTCGTGACTCATGCGACCACCTCCCTTTGCCAACAAGCAGTGTGCCTGTCCCATATCCAACCCTCACCTTCGGGTCGGTTGAACATCAGTGCCATGATTTTCATAGCCGCACTCTCGCCTTTCTTCACTTCTCCAATTCCAATCATTCGCAACACCACACATGGCCGTGAGAGAAGGTGAAAGAGTGACGCAGGTCGGCTTTCCAATACCAATCAAAGTCCACATAGCGGAACAGTGGGTTGTTGTTGTGGTTTGAAAGCCAACCGACTTCGTTGGCAAATTCTTCGGCGAACGCTTTGGGTGAATCGTATTCTCCCCTGTATTGTTCTTGGAACCGCTCGGAAAGTTCGCCTTTGAGGTGCGACATGTTCCATGAATCGTTCTCAAACCATCGGAAGAATCCGTCGCCGTGTTCTTCGATGCAGTGCATGACTTCGATGAGGAAGTCAATGTCGGGATTTTCGCCGATGTTGGGAACGCCGTCATAATCGTGAATCGCCCATTCTCCGTCGCCTTCAATCCACCCGTTGGGGTGTCGCCAACCTCGTTGCAAGTCGTCGGCACTTCTCCATGCGCCACGGAGAATCCCGTTGTTGTAGGATGCGAGGCAAGCAATGTACACTTTGGGTGCGCTCATTCTTCCCCACCCCAGTTGTTGTCCTTGTTGCGTGTGCTGTCGGTTTCGTGATAGCACCAAACAGAAATGTGCCATCGGGAAATCTTGAATCGAACGGCTGGCGTTGAAACGCAGTCACGGAACCGATGCGGTTGTGCGTTGGCGTGTTTGGTGAGCAGTTCTTCGGTCTGCTTGTTCGTCATGTCAAACCAATAGCCGTCGGCGGAGTAGCCGGTACCCAAGTTGATTTGTACGCTGTTCTTGAGAGGCGTGGCGTGTAGCCGTGGCACCATCGCAATCTGTCCCCGTCGTCGTCGCAGGGCGTTGTATGTTCTCACAAATTGGGTGGGGTCTGTGACCTCCCAAAATTCGTCTTCAATGTTTGCTGGTATGTGTATTTTTTTCGTCATAATAATTCCTTCCATGTTTTTTGTTTGTTTCAGTGTGTTGTCGGCTTTGTCCGCTTACAAATAGAGATTATCGCCCTACTATTTAAAGGTTTCGGTGACCCGACTAAACACTACTACCCTCATTCTTCGACAAAACCTCCAAAGAGTTCGGTCTTCGTTGGCTTGTCCCAGCACACCATGTACACATGGGTGACGGTTCGCCTGTCGGACTTTCGGGGAGCGGTATCAACCACGACCTTGCCTGTACTGTCGAGGCCGATGGCGTGGTTTGGGGTACGGATGATGAACGCCGCAGGGTTGTAGCAGGTGCGGGTTTCTTCAATCCAAGACTTTTGAGTGTTGGGACAATAGTATGTGGCCTTGCGGACTTCGCCGCCATACGCCTTGTCGGAAATGTCCTGTGCGATTTTTCGGAATTGTGAAACCGTCAATTTCTTTTTCGGTAATAATTTCTTGGCTTCGCTCAAGCGACTGCGGACTGTGAATCTCGTGCGAGCGGCTCGCACTACATCGTGAATGCTGTGCAGGTACCGCACCTTGTCGGCAACACCCAACCATTTTGCGACCGCTTGGGCGCACTTGTTTTGGTTTGGATTATCCGGGTTGTTGGACTGTTCGATTTGATGTTCCCGTAAAATTCTGTTCACTCTTTCGCCTCCACGGTCAACCGGTTGAGGGTTGTGGATTCGTTGTCACGGAAGGAGCCGTGTCGCTTGACGGTACCCGTGAGCGTGATGCGCTGGTTCGGTTTGAGGCCATAGCGTTTGTAATCGAATTTGCCGAAAGATACGATGGCCTCGTTCTTTTCGGTGACAAATTCCGTGAGCGTGTAGCCGTTGCGTGTGATGCGTTGCTCAACGAATCGGCATTCCACCGTGATGCGCTCGCCCACACCATGAGGGAGGCGTTTGGTGGTTTCCTTTGGCTTCGCCTCTTCGACAGCATCGAACCATTCGGCGTGAACGGTCTTGAGCCATCGTGATGAGGCACCGGCGTACACATTCCAAGTCTTCTTGTACACCATGCCGGACTCGGCAACCGAGAGAACTTTTCGGGAAAATTCGCTGGGCCGGTCGTCTTTCATCGCTTCGATGGCCGAGGCGAAGGAGAGCGAGAGCATTTGAGAGTCGGGCGTGTGTTCCACGAGATAAGCGAGGTCTTCCATCTTTTGGCGACCCTTGAACCGTTTCGGCCACACATTTGCGATGCGGAACGATTCGGTGAACTTTTTCGTTTGCATGTGGACAATGCCGACAGCGACTTCATCGCCGTGGAACTCGGCAACGCCGTTGAGAAGCATCGAACCCATGCCGGAGCGATAGTCCCGATTTTTGAGAGCGTATGCCGCCACCAAATCGTTGAGGACCGAGGTCGGGTGTGTGGTCGTGTAGGCACGACCGCCGAAGTAGCCACCACCGGCCTCATCGGGAGGTGGGCGAGTGGCGATGTTCATCAATTTTTCGAGGTCTTCGGGACTGATACCGGTGTAGGAAAACAGACAGGTCGAGCCAACGATTTTCGTTGAGCCTTTCGGCGAGCGGAGGATGAGGGTGCGTTTTCGCCGCCGTGGACCGCTGGTGCAGTGGTCGCAGTGGTCGAGGAATTTTTCGGGGCGTTTCCGCCTACCGATTTTGTCGGGCAATTTTTCGCCGAACATCGGGGTCCAAATCGCAGGGGAGCCGGTCGGATTGTTGGGGTCGGCTGGGTCGCAGACGGCGACCACGGACCAATCGCTGGGTGGCTCGTAGTCCACGACAATTTGAAGCATCGGGTGCGGAAGATACCGAGCGTCGAAGGTTTCCGGTGGAAGCGGTCGCCGATGTTTGAGAGCGGTGAGTTGCTGGTGCGTGAGAGAGGTTCCGGTGAGTCGGGTGAGGCGAGGCGTTTTTGCCAGCGAGTAGCGGGAGCCGTCGGTGGCGACGAAGGGGCCGGATTTGTTTTTCCGGAATACTTTTCCATCGAGCGTCTTCTCGTCAATGCGCCATTCGACCGGCGTGTGGGTTTTGGCTCGCTTGGCGAACTTTTTGAGGTAGGACTCGGCACGACTGCGGAGGTACGGCGAGAACAGGCGGGAAGTGACGGTGACCATCAGCGAACCCTCCCTGTCCAAATGTCGAGGCAACGAGGGCATGAGAGGACAATGTGCATGGCCTTGATTTGACGGATGTCGTCGTGGGACTTGTCGCAGTGCTGACAGGTTTGGTTCATCACACAGCACCCCATAGGAAAGTGAATGTGCCACAGTGGACACATCGGACATTCTCAAGCGAATGGCCTATCGGTCGGAATTTTCGGCAACCGCACTTTTGACATGCGACGCCCTTCACGGTTAGGGTTTCAGTTCGGGTTTGTTGGTTCATTGGGGGTATCTCCTTCGGGTCTTAGTTACCCATACATGTACTACTATTTAAGCCTTTCGGTACCCCGACTAAACGCTTATCTTGTGCGTAGTGTATTATTAGAGAGGCCTGTCGATTTTTCGGCTGAAAATAATTTCGACTAAATAAAACCCACAGAAACCGGCGGAGCGGGTGCAACGGCTGGCGGGTTAGTCGCTACTAAATTTTTTTGTGGTTTTGGCGATTTTGCAACAATTTGATAACGACTAAATTTCTCGGCGATTTTTGAACTTTTGGGTTTTCGACTAAATTCGATGTTGCAAAATTGACCGAAAATGCTTAGTCACTTTAGTCGTTATTCGCTTTTTTTGTAGTCAATAACATTTAGTCGCCCCCCAAAACGCAGTGATGCCTTTAGTCCCGACTAATCCCGCACCACGCAGTACACCGTTTAGTCGCACTTAAAAATTTTCGATGCTGTGTAGGGGAGTCCACTCTTATTCTGATTTAATTCGACTAAACGCTGTACTGAAAGACATTTTTCTAGTCGCTACTAAACGCACCCCGTATCACTGTTTAGTCCCGACTAAATTTCTGCCACGCAGTACCTCGTTTAGTCGGTGTTTAGAGGCACCGGCGTCGTGTCGGAGGTCGTGGCATACCAACGCTGAATTACGACTAAACAGGTGACTGCGCCCCACTTTTTTAGTCGCGACTAGATTTTAAATTTCGACTAAAGTATCAGTCCGCAGTACAGCGTTTAGTCGGTTAAAGTGAACAGGGTCGCTACTCCCCCCTACTGGAAGCCGACGAAGCCAAATACCGACTAAAAGCACGACTGCGCTCCATAAAATTAGTCCCGACTAAAAATTCGCCTCAAAGCAAAGGTTATATACCCCGACATACTCATAGGAGTGGGGTGCCGCTTCCCGAATGCGCCGACGGGAGGGTAATAAATTAGTCGCGACTAAGTAAGACTATCATTGCTGACACAAAATCGGCGTTTAGTCGGCCCCTCCATAACCTTAAATAGTAGCGAGGTGAGCAACATATGGAGGCAAAAACATGGACTACATGATTATTAGCACAGCACTGACAGACGAAAACGAAGAGCAATGGAACGACCTTCCGAGGTACTATCCCACAGGCCGCTTGACCACCGAGCATGACGAATGCACCGGCGAGTCATTCCAAACCTTCACAGTCACAGTGTTCACGAACCTTAAGGAACACCGGTTCATCCAGTTCAAGTGGACAATGATTGTTTGAGCGACTAAAGCAACGACTAAGTACGGCATCATGCCGGAGCCGCCCGAACCCCGCTTCGGCGGGGGGCTGGGCTACCCCTTATATACTTTTCTCTTACCCCGACTAAAACAATTTACCGACTAATTTCTCGACTAATTTTTTATCGACTAAATTTTTCGATAGGTTTGGTTTTCGACTAAATCTTTTGTCTTTTTTATTTCGACTAAAAAATTAAAATTACTCAAATAACGACTAAAAAAATAACAAACCTTCTCATTTAGTCGCGACTAAAGGGTATTAGTTACCCTTCGCTTTAGTCGGTTATTGGGCCTGCGGCCCCCAATTAGGGGCTACCTGTGGCCGACTAAAACGGCCTATCACCGATACCTTTAAGGGGAGAGTGACTATGGTACAAACATGGCACAAGAAACCATAACCCCCGAAGCCCGCCTTCCGACCTACCCCGTGAACCCTGTGGTTCTCGACACCGTGGTACAGATGTACTACTCGTGTGTGTTCGACCACAACTCGCCGAGTGTTGACGACCTACTCAACCAATTCAGCGACACCATCGAAACCCTACTTGGTTCGCATGGCTACTCCACCGCCGCCGCCTCCTACACCGCCACACCCGACATCGCTGTCCCGACCTATGTCCCTCGATACCTCATCGACGCAACCCTTGACCGCCTCATCATCATGTGTCCACACACCGACATTGTGATGCACGAGATTGGAAATGAGCAAGCGGTGGCATACTACACCGAACCGGTCGGTTCACCGTGGGAAAAGGCACAAGGTTGACCAGCACCCACCACCGCTCACCCTCCGGCCCTCGTCTGTGCGCTTGCAGGCGGGGGCCACCCCTCGACTAAAATTTCGATACCGACTAATCGAAAATCCTATTTTTGGTCAAATTGTGCCGACTAAATACTGCTTAGTGTAGTGTCATTTAGTCGCGACTAAATAAAGGAGAATGCCACTCCGGAGGGTATAAAAGGGCAACACCCTTTGTACCGATTACAGGTACTTAACCGGTGAATGGCGGAGATGAAAAGCATGATTGAAAAATTGATTGAAAAATTGAAAGAAGAATTGAGATTGAAAGAGGAAGAGTTCGCTACTTGGGTTAGCACAGGAGTGTTCCCTTCCGATGAAAAAACGAAGAAAATATGTGCCGAGGTGTTCACAGGCAAAGATGCCAAGTATTCGCCAATTGGGAAAGCGTGGCAACTTAGCCCTGCTGGTATAATCGCATACATGAACGGTATTTCCGAACTAAAGGCGACAATCGCAAAGTGTGAAGCGGCTCTTTGATTTCGATAGCGATTTTTTGAAGGGGTTTCTTTTTCGATAACTCTACGACTAAATCGCATTTTATCGCACTGGCACCCGACTAAATTCTGCGAACGATTTCGGTTTTTAGTCCCGACTAAAAAACGGTGTGCAATTTCTCACTTAGTACCAAAGTTGGTACTTGGTACCAATGTTGGTACTTGGTATCACCGGCGGTACTCGGTTCCACAATTACACCGAAGGGTGGTATCAAATTGATACCATAACAAGAACCATTCATGTTGGGGTGGCCAAATAGGGGTCATCGGTCACGCAGTACAGCGTTTAGACAGGGAGAATGACAGATTCATGTTCAAACATGAATCAAAACCCCCAAATTAGCCCGTTTAGGGCGATTGTCGGGCCGGTGCCGAGCCGACCGACGGAAATCAAAAAGGCCGAATTTAGCCGAATTTCAAGGGTTAGTCGGCGTTGCCTTTATGGGTAGAGGCTGACTGGCCTAAGATACAGGAGGGCAACCAAATGCAACCAAGCGAAGAAACAAACACGCAAGGACAACCAGCAAGCACGATGAAGCAGTTCATCAACGGAACCGAGAACCCCCATGAGGTTATCATGGCCACATTGGTGGAGGCTGTGTCAAAGCACAGCAACGCCAACAGGGCAATGACTCGGAAGGTCAACAAGTACCAAGCAAAGGACACCGTACCAGCAAAGGTACTCAAGGCACTGAACGATGAAATGGGCATCAAGAACCCAAGTATGGCGGCCATCAAGTCCGCCGGATTCCGACCGGTCAAGACCATCCGACCAAACCAGCAACCACGAACCTACGACCTCGGCGAACTCGACGCCACAGACTTGGTTCTCAAGCCAGCAGTACGCCGAGCATTGGCCGCTTTGGTCAGCCTCAAGGCCTACCAAGAAGCCAACCGCCAAGCCGTTGAAGAGAGTGGACAGGACAGCATTGAAGTCGAACTCGACCTCATGACCACCACCCCCGAAATGCTCCAAGCATTCGGCCTCATGGAAGGCGACCGAGTACGATATGTGCCAGTCGATTCGGCGGCATTGATTCGTGACGGAATGAACACCTTGAAGCAGATTCAAGACAGCACCAAGCCGGACCTTGCCCTTGACACTCGCAACCGTGTTGAAGGCTCCACTGTCCACCAATACGCCCTTCAAGGCGATGGCGTGGATTGCCTCAAGGCTCACCTTGCCATCAACACCTCTACGGTGCTTGATTGGACCAACAACGGCCACGCCGCTCAACGGTATTGCAAGGTGTGCCAAAAGGCATGGGGACACCAGCAGGTCAGCCGTGGCAACTGTTGCCCGAACTGTGCCAACCCCAAGCGCAACCTCGACCCGAACAGCGTCACATTGCACCTTCCAGTGCTGAACAAGACGCAGGGCGGCCTCAAGGTGTACGGCGGCCACCGAGTTCACTTCAAGTCGTGCCGCATCACCAAGCAACTGTTCAACCGTGTTGTGATGGCTCACCGTGGCCAAATCACCACCGCTCAATTGATGGCCGACATGCTGGCAAAAGACGGCGATGCAAGCCGATTCAGCACCCGCATTCAAGGCGGTAAGTGGTCAAAGATGGACTACGATGTGGTCCCATGCTCCTTTGAGGTGGCCATTGACGGCCAACAGGTGACCCTGCTCGGCATCGCTCTTGAGCGACGCTTCAAGGCTTGAACTGACAGACGAAAAACGACACACTGCGGAGGTATTGACAAGCAAACGAAACGACAACAGCGACCGGTTCTCATCCCGTGCCGGTCGTGGAGCAGTCCAGCGGGATGATTTTTTTCGTTCTATTCGATGCACTGCGAGCCTGTTGAGCAGGTGCCGCCACCGACCGGCCCAAACGCCGAACCAAAAAAACGCCATAGACCCCCCTACAAGCGACGCCTTTCCCTGCGGTGGTACCCATGCCGCCCAGCACCCACGAACGGCCCGTAGAGGCCATGTATGACACCAAGAAACGGCATTCATGGGTTCGGGGTGGGGTCGATTCTGCGGCGTCTTGACTCCAAAAATCGCCGCCCGCCACCCCCACAGCGTTGCTTAGTACCCCGAAAATTCCGCAGTAAAATTTTTCAAAACCTTCTTTATAAACGCCTACTGACGGCTCGGAAAATACCGCCACGACCACGGCTTTTTGACTTGCCACCTTGCCATGCGCCTTTACCCATAGACCGGCCAGCAAATGGAACAGTATCGGATTTAAACGAGAATTGGTCGATAGCGTGTGCCAAAGCCATTACCAAGTCGTTGTGTTTGCCGGTATCAACAATGTCGCCGGACTTCCAAGCATGTGACTCTAATTCTTCTAACATTTCATTGACGACTCGCCTTGTTGAATCGTCGCCATAAGGGAATTGAATCTTGCCTCGTTCAAACCACACTCTTAATCGGTTTAGCAATCCCTGCTTCAAGCCTTTGTTGCTAACCTTTGACTCTCGATACTCAACACCGATACCCTTAGCCTCTAACAAGGACTTGAACAATCGCTGAAATCCTACATCTTCTGCCGCAAGAGGTGCGCTGTACTTTTTACACCACTCACCAATCATGTCAGCCTGTCTGTCGGGGGAGAAGTCGTTCCTTCTCCAAATGTTTGCTACACACAAAGAGCCATCGGATTCTTGGCGAACCAGTACCATTACAGAATAGTCTTTCCCTAATCCTTGTGACGGGTCAAAACCAACAACATACTTGCACCCACCACGCTTTTCACTGTCAAACACCTGCTCTAAGTCCATATTGGCTCGTGTAAATTTACGAGGGTACACAGCCGCCTCATCATCAATGACTTTGCATAGAAATTCTTGTGCAAATTCTAACTCGCCTGTCACCTTCTTCTGCTCAAGCAAAAAGTCCAACGGTCGGAACTCCGGCCAAAGGGCTTCTAACTTTTCCGGTTCATGTTTCTTTTCATCCCAATTGGGAATAGCAGACCAAACACCAGTCTTCCATTGGTCATTGTCAAGCATTTCAGTGTGGTACAAATCAGCCATGCTCATCGGCGTACCAACACAATATAGGAATGCACCGGGGTCGAGCATCGGCATGACAACCTTTCGTAGCCAATGCCTTAACTGCTCATTGTTAAGTTCTTTTTTAGCATCGAGCAACACATCGTCAAGTGCTACGACAGCAGGGTGGTCACCACGAATAGCACTGCCAACAGAAGAGCATCGAATGACTGCGCCATTGTTAAGCCATAGTTCCTTTTTACCACCCTTCTTAGGGTCAATGTATCGAGCCAGTTCTTTATGGCTTGTCAAATCCTTTCGGATTTCTGCTAATCGTCGTACTGCCGTATCTTGACTCGCAGAAAACAACCAAATGTCCATAGGCTTTCCGTTGAACTTTTGAAAAAGACACATGTGCAATAACTTTACACCAAGCGTCGTACTCTTCGAGTGACTTCTCGGAGCAATAATACAAACACGGTGAACATGCGCTCCCTTCCTGTCACTGTAAATATCCATCCATTCCCCAATGTGAGTACCCCAAGCATACCCAAGCCATCGGTAAAAGTATGATACATCATTTCTTGCTCGTTCAAAAGCCAACGCTGATTTAATTCTTGACATTAGGCATCACATACATTCTTATCGGCAATTTCCAAAAAATATCAATCTTCAAAGTCATAAGTTCACCACGGTCGCAAAGCGCGTAAGCCACAATACGGACAGATTCTCGTAAAAGCCTTTGCTTGAGAAAGGTACTTACTTTCCCAACCGCAAGCCGTACAGACAACATGTTCACGCTTCATCACGAACCACCCTTAAGCAACCGCAGTACACCATTTTCTTCTCGTCTTTACACCATTTTTTGTGTGAAGTATAACGGGAATGGCAACGGTGACCGCAATTTTGACATTCTCTTAATTTTTTTACTTGTGGGTTAGTCAATGTTGACCCTCCACAGGAGCAAATAGTGTTCCGACAAGACCTTTTTCTTTGTCAAGTATGTGCGCTGACAATCCGGCAATGCTTGTCGTATAACCTTGTCGAGCGTGGTATCTGTCATGTCCAGCAAGTGAAGGTAATTGAATAATCAAACAGCCGCCCTTTTCAACAACCTGTCTGTGGTGCAAGTGACCGTGGAACCAAGTGTGGTGTTCACAGGCACCCCAAAGTTCTCTCTTCTCATTGCTCATCAATTCGACAAGGTTCTTTGCCCCATCTCCATGAATAAAGCCCATCAAATTGTTACCATACTGGACATACTGCCGAGTGGAAGGGCTAACAATGATTTCACAGTCTTCCACGGTTTCGTATGCGGCACTTAGGTACATCATCAAAGCAATTGCTGACATTCTATCGTGATTACCCGGCATAAACACTACTTCGACAGGAGCAACCTGTCTAAGCAATTCAATGTGTTCTCTTGCCATTTGGCAACCGGTCATTAGTATTTCGGCAGGGCTTCCACACATGTCTTGTGGCGTACCCTTTGTTGTTGTACCGGCATCAGTATCAACATGGAACCAATCGCTACCAGTAGCCAAGATAATCTTTTCCGGTCGAGAAGGAAGGCGACAAATCAATTCTTGCGTCTTTTCCATCAATCGAGTTCTTGCCTCATCGAAATTGTAGGTTTCTCCAACCTCGTCAACCCAGCCATACTTGCCCCAATGAAAGTCGGTAGGACTGATAACAAGAGCATACTCCAACGAATCTTCAACCATAGCCATTTGTGGTGTGCTTGCAGGTGCTTTAGGGACAATTTGCATGAACTCGTTAAGTATTTTTTCCTCAAACATATTGTACTTTTCAGCAGACTCTTCAATAGCCTTCCACTTTGCCCTCTCGAACTTTTGATGTAACTGATGCTTTCTTTTTGTTACCAAATCGTCAACAAGCATTTCGACCTTTGTGCTTGCCAATTGCTCATCAGTGTATGGTGACATGTCATGTGTCCACCCATGTCGGCGTCGGTACTCATCGAACCATGCACGAGGAATACCAAATTGTCTGCAAATCTCGTTCATTGACGCAGGCTTGCCTACCATATTGCTGTATGCCTCTTTCATTGCTCGGTGTTTGTCACCACTAACGCAAATCATTTGGTCTGCTACTCGCAAAAAGGTATGGTACTCGTCTTCAATAGCATTGTAGTGGTACGATTGCTTTACCGCATCAACGGTTGGTTCAATTTCAGTCATTTCCTCAACCGGCATAGGTGAGTTAAGGTTGTTTTTGTAGCGATAAATGGACATTTCCCAACCCTTTACTGACTTTTTACCATCCAAAGCATTTAATTTTCTTGCTATGGACAGAACAGAACTGTTAGGGTCGTAGTGTTCGGCAATCAAGTCGTTCCCATAGTCCGGCTTCGCTCTCATTACTCTAAGCCATGTGGAAGCCCTTTATGAACATTTATCTTTCTATTGATTTCATCACAACAAAAAGAAATAAACGATACACTGAAAGGCCAAACACCTAATTCTTTTATTACTTCATAGGTGTTTAATGCCCCCCACTGCTTAGATTAAGTTAAGAGGTTAATACTACTTTTTCTTACAGGTCTATGAAACAATAAAAGAATAAACAAAAACCGCAATATAGCGTTCGATTTAATTATTTTTGTTAAAATTGAAAGAATAAACAAAAATAAATCGCTACCTTCATAAAACAACGGTGACCTCGTTGACAACATGGGTATCTTTGATAGGTTTCGACGCAACGCTTCTGCCGCAGAAGAAACGGTCGTACACCGTGTTGGTTCAAACATTTCACTATCAGTAGCCGCAGGTTTGCCAAACATCTTTGAGGAAACCGAGAAATTCCAAAGCGAAACAAATTTCATCAACAAGTTCGACTTGTACGACAACATGGTCAAATTAGACCCCGAACTAAACGGTGCAGTCCGAAGCGTGGCTTTGACTGCTAACAATTACGAGATTGACTACAAAAAAGCCAAGAACAGTGCTATCCGCAACGCAATCATGGAAATGGTTGACCGTGTTGACTTTGACGACTTTCTCATTAACGCACTACGCAACCTACAAGTGTATGGCAACGACATTAACAAGTTAGTAGGTCGTACCGGTGTAGGTATCACCAATATCCAAAGCCTGCCTATTCGCCAAATCACTATCGTTGACAACCGTGGAGCCAACGGACTACCGTTCACCGCTGACCAAAACAGTCCGATTATGACAAACGACTTTTACATCTTGCGAGAACAGGGTATCGACACTATGGTTTTCCCTCGTAGCGAGATTGTTCACTTCCGAACCGACTTCCGTAGCAATTGGTACGAAGACACAAAATTGCGTCAAACCTATGGTGTGTGGGGCCAATCTCGGTTTTCTTCTCTTGAGCAAGTAGTTCGTGTTAAGTACAACACAATGAACAACCGTATTGCCCTTGAAGATGTACTAACAAAGCAATTCATTACGATTGACAAGTCTGCTATTGAACACATCCAAGACCCCGACGAACAACAAGAAAGGCTTGGAATTATCATGGATGAAGTTATCAAATTGTTTGAAGGTCTGCGTGGCGACCAAATGCCAATCCTTCCTTCCTATGTCACACTACACCATGTTGACCTCAAAAACACAATTCCCGACAACAGTGGTTTCCTCGACATGGTTGGTGCTAATGTAGCCGCTGTTCTGCATGTCCCTCGTGTCGCCGCAGGGCAAGAAAAGGGTTCGACCTTTGCCGCTACCTACAACGCAAATATGTGGGCTAATACGGCTATCTCTCGGCTTCAATCTATTGTGAAGCAAGGTATCATGGAATTGTTCTCTAAGCAGTTAGAACTAATGGGTATTAAGCACCAAAAGAAAGACTTGCCGGAATTTAACTTTAAGCCAATAGCAGAAGAATCCCCAATGGACTCTATGAAGAGAGCAGTGCTTGGTTATGATGCTGGCATCCTAACACTTAATCAAACACTCGAACTTATCGGAATGCAACCGGAGTCTGAAGGCACAATCCGAAAGGAAGGTACGAAAGGCAAAACCGGCGAACTTCCAAGAACAAATCAACAGGAGGGTATGAAGGATGAGTAAGAAAAACCCAAATTCATTTAACGACAAAATGGTACAGCGCACTGTACTTCCAGCAATTTACCTATGGCTTCTTGCAAGCGGTGCAGTAGTAGGTATGGGTATTTGGAAACCCGATGTAGTCTTGCAAAACCTTGACGGTTTTATTGCACTTATTGCCATCATTGGTGGCGTTGCAGGCCCAGCCCTTTCAACAGTGTTGCGTATGTGGGAATCCGAACAAACCATCGAAATCGACAACATCCCACAAGAACTAAAGCATGAGCGTGAGCGTGACGGAGAAGAGCATGACCACAAGATGTTCTTGGAAAAGAAAGCCCAAGAGCATGTTCATGCTGTTAAGTTCAAAAGTCTTGAAGAGTGAACCACATGATTGTGGAATGTTTGCTTAGAAAAGAACTGGAAGAAATTTGGCAAGACCTGCCATTCCCAAGCGAAAAGGGCTATCCTCAAATCTTTGACAACATGGACTATTGGGTCTTATTTGTTGACGACGAGCCAGTGGCATACACAGGTTCTCTAATCCTTGAAGACTTTGCTTTTGTTGGAAACACCTATGTTAAAAAGAAATACCGCAAAAATAAGTATCACCCATTCTTACTAAGCGAAAGAAACAATTCCCCTATTCTTTGCGATTTGCCAAAGGTCACCGTATTAAATCCAATAGAGCAAATAAAAATGCAGACTCTTGTTAATACTGTTTTGTCGCTTGGTTATCAAAAAGTCTGCTCGTATTATGATGTACAAGATATAATGTCACTTTCTATGTATGAAGACATTCTAAACGAAACCCAACAAATTTGGCGAATGGATTAAAAGTCACTCCGTATGTCGCAACACTATGCCAACCGTCGAAGATGATGAGCAAATCATTCAAGCCGCAGAATATCAAGGCAAGAAGGTGACGCTTAACAAGCCCTTCCGTACACAAGGCGGACCTAAGAAGTTCGCTGTTTATGTGCAGAACTCAAGTGGCAAAGTCGTTATTGTGCGCTTTGGCGACCCTAACATGGAAATCAAGCGTGACGACCCTAAGCGACGAAAGGCATTCCGTGACCGCCACTCATGCTCCGAAAAGAAAGACCGCACCACACCCGGTTACTGGTCTTGCCGACAATGGTCAACCACAAAAGTTCAAGGAAGTTACGACGAACTATGGGAGCAAAATGAAGGAGAAATTCTTGAGGGTATCGAAGAAGCGGTTGCTTCCGAACCATGTTGCGACTCCTGTGGAGAACACGCAGAAGCAAAGATGATTCGCAAAGATGTGTTTGATAACCCAGCCGAAGCCTCTAAGAGAGCAAAGGAAATGGGATTAGATGGTATTCATTCCCATGAAGAAGATGGCGAAAAAGTATTCATGCCCGGAAAGACCCATGAAGAGTACATGAGTAAAAATAAGGGCAAAGATATTCCTAAGAAAGCATACGACAAAGACGAAGACAAAAAGGCTACGGCTGGGTCATGTCCTATTGGCGAAGAAATGGTGGCTGGGTCATGCCAACCCGTAAATGTCACAATGGAAATTACTGTTGACGAAATAGTTGCTAAAGTCGAAGCATCGACAGGCAAGAACATTCTTGAAATCAAAGGTGTTGCATTCCACGAAGGTTACAACAAGAACCGTTGGGCTATCACAAAGCGTGGTGCCGAAAAGGTACTTGACCAAATGATAGGTGCTGACCTAACTCTTAACCACCCTAAAGCAAAGAGTGTGGGCTTTGAAAGAAATACAGATGGCGGGGTCAACGAAGCAAATGTTGGCAAAGTTATTTCGGCAACAATAAATTATCCCGATAAAGAAAAGTATGAAGTCCGCTATGCCGCTCATGTTTATCGAGAAGAACTGTTTGAGGCTCTTGAGTCCGGACTGTGGCTAAAGCCCGATTACGGTGTTAGCATTGGTGGCTATGGTATTCCTATTGCCGCAAGCGAAACCGGTATGGTATTTGACAATGATTTTACATTTGACCACTTGGCGATAGTTCATAAGCCAGCCTACAACCGAGCAACAATTGAGTCGGTTGAAAAAGTCGAAGAAAACGCAGAAGCAAAACACGGTGGACAACATGGCAAACCCGGAAAGAACGACCCAAGAAAGACTCCCGCTAAACCCGACGAGCGACGCAAGGGGTCTAAGAAAAACCCACCCGGCTCCGCAAAAAAGCCTAACAAGTCAATTACCGTTTCCCCTGCTACTCGAAAAACCTTGCAAAACAAAATGCAAGAACACAACAAGAAAGGAAAAGGTAGTAAAGCATCTATGGGCGCACTTCTCACTGTATTCCGTCGTGGTGCTGGTGCTTTTAGCACAAGCCACGCACCCAATATGTCAAGAAATGGCTGGGGAGTCGCAAGAGTCAACGCCTTCATTTATCTCCTTCGTACCGGAAGACCATCAAATCCCAACTACAAGCAAGACAATGACCTTCTTCCCAAAGGGCATCCTCGTGCTAAGAAAACCGCTTCCACCGAAGAAACCTTGATAAGTCAAACGGCTTCTCGGACAGAATACCGAAAGGGGAATAGCAATATGTCCGAAGAACAAATCGAAGAAACCATTTCCGCAAGTGAAATGGAAGCACTACAAGCAGAACTGGTTCTTGCTCGTGCAGAACTTGAAGAAATGAAGGCTCACGAAGCCTCGCAAGCAGAAGAATCCCGACTTAGCCTCGTTGCCTCCGCAACAGAACTTGGTCTAAAGGGACACGAAGACCTTTCTTCGGACACCCTTAACAACCTCATCGCATCTTGGGAAGCATCCCACCCTGCCGAACCTGTGGTCGAAATGTCCCCAGCAGTTCCAGCATCCGAATCAGCAGTGGCTTCCGAAGAAGTCAAGGCTGAACCCGTTGTCGCCAATTACCTAAACGGTAAGATGGTCGAAACCCCACAAAGTCTTTACGCACAGGCATGGAATGCTTGGGCTTCTGCTTGGAACAAGACACTAAGCGGAAACGAGCGTGGAGATGAGCGCATTAGCGCACCTAACTTTACAGAAATGAAGGAGATGATTTGAATGGTAGCATTTACAAGCAACGACCCCCGCAACGCAACTTTGAAAGACGCAAACACCGTTAGCGGCGTTGGCATCGTTCTCTCAAAAGATGGAACGGCAAACAAGGTTCAATTGGGAGCCGCAACCGATGTACCTTTGGGTGTTTCGGCAGGCGAGTCCAGCCGTGACGCTGAACAAGTTCTCGAAACCACTGGCGCAACCTGCTCCTACTTCCCAATGGGCGGTGTGCAAATGATTGCCGCTCTTGCTGAAACCTACACTACCGGACAATTGGTGTACCTAAAGGGTGCTGGCCGAGTCGGTGGAACCGCAGGCTCCGACAAACTCGTCGGTGTTTATGTTGGCGACGGAGAAGTCGTTGCAACTGCTGGTGATTTAATTCCTGTCAACACAACACAATGTGCTACGGCTTGATAACAAAAAAATAAATGGAAGTGAATAAGATGGCAAACCAATCCCTTGAACAAATTATGAACGCATCAGCCGCCGCCGGACCTTTTGGTACCGGTGACGCTGTTCTCGAACAAACCCTCCGTGATTTCATCCAACTACAAAGCACTCGCATTGCAGTCGGAACACAACTCGTTGGAACCCGAACTGTCCCGTGGCTCGAATTTAAGTGGTACACCGGTGTGCAAGGCACATTCTCGTACCCACTTGACGACGCCGCAACCGTTGACCCTACAAAGATTGGAACTTCCAATTACACTGTGAAATTGCAGAAGGGTCAAGGTCGATGTGTCTTCCTTGACACTGTTCGACTCCGTGGCGAATCCTTTGAGAACATTGACCGACAGCAACTCGCAATCGTTCGTGGTCGAGCCGATGTTATCGACAACAACATTCTCTCCACCCTCCACACTGGTGCTGGACAGACCCAAGCCGCAACCGCAACCTTCGGTAGTGGCTCGGCTGACGAAGAAGGCGACCTCTTGAAGACTATGGATTTGGTCTTTGCAAACGGTCGTGTGTCCGGTGACGAGCCAATGGCTCTTGTCCTCCCTGCTTCGACCCGCAGTGCGCTCTTGAACACCCAACTTTACGGCAATGTCGTGGAGTCCCTTCAAGACCACATGAAGCGAATCGCAAAGATGAGCATTTACTACACCCGTGACTACACCGGTGGAAAGTCCTTGCTCCCAAGCGACGCTACTGGTGCAATCGAAGACGACGCTCTCTTGCTCATTCCGGGCGCAGAAACAGCCGAGTTCTTCACCTACAACGGTGCAGGCTACCAAGAAACCGAACTTACCCGTCTTCCGGGCGTTGGTTTCGACTGGCTCTTGACTGGCTACATGGGAAGCGTTGTTCACCAACACCAAGACGGTGCCGCATCCGGCAAGTCCAACCGAATTGCCAAGATTACCGGCGTCGTTTGAGGTGATTTACTTGGCACAGAACCGTAAATTCCAAGACTTTGTGGAAACAAAGTATCTCGCTGACAACGCTGTCACCGAAGCAAAGGTCGGCGGACTACAAATGCACACGCTTAAGTTCGTGTACGATGGTACAAGCCTAACCACTGGTGCAAAGACATTGACCGACGCAACAGGTGCCGCATTGACGCTACCTGCTGGCGCAATCATCCACTCATACATGATTGACGCAGAAGTACCATTTGGTTCTGCTGGCTCGGCAACAATTGCTCTCGGTATTACCGGAGCCGCTACTGCCCTTTTGGGAGCAACCGCTTTCGATAACGCCGCACTTATCCGAGAAACCTCGCACTTCCGACACCCAAGCGCAGGCTCTCTTGTTCTTGCTGAATCAAGTGTACTATTGACCATTGCTGGTGCCGCTCTTCAATCCGGTCTTGCAAATGTGTACATCAGTTACATGAACACCGTTTGAGGCGTTTAACTTGACTAAAGAATGGACAGAAGCAGACGGTACAGTGTACCGTTTGAATGCCGATGGTAACTACGATGTTATCCCCCCTGCTAAGAAGGCCAAGAAGCCTAAAAAGCAATCCAAGAAAAAGGTGGCTGACGAATGAGTGAGCGCACCAAATTGGCAAAGCAATTAAAGGATTTAGGCATTCCGGTGCCAAAAGATGCAAAGGTCGTTGATATGCGACACCGAGCAGAACACTGGATAAGTGGAAACGGTTGGCTTGTGCGACTTGTTCGCCCAAGCAGTCGAAGACCAAACAGCCCAGCATCCCTTTTACCCGACCGTGAAACATATTGGTTGCCGGACAGTCGCATGGCGCACGAAATTGTTAAGACAAAATTAGTAATGGTTCTCGGAAGATGCGCTCAAGCACCAAAAGGCACCCCTGTTATATCAGTACCGAAAGACTATAACGACAGATGGCCTGTGAGCGGATTAGGTGAAGAAGAATGACCGTCACGACCGACAGCATTCGAGATTTGTTAAACAGACCTCGTGGTCTTAACGAAGGCACAATCACCGAATACATCAGTATGCGTACTGAACAAGTCAACAAATCAGCAAGGAACAATGCGTTTCTTGCAAAAGATTCTGTCAATGTGGTCACAACAGCACAAAAAGAATCAGCCATTAAAGCACTTGTGTGTGCAGATTGCCTACAAGTTATGATTGATACCTTACCTTCCTATGTCAACGAGAGCGAGAGAAAAGAACAAGATATTCGTTTGACCGCCCAATTAAGAGGGTTTATGAAAAGGGGTCAAGACTTGCTCGCTCTTGTTTCGGAAAAAGGTGGAACCGCTATCCAAATAGGCTCTACTAAAACCAAACAAAAGTGAGTATTATGGCAACAATAACATGGATAGGTGGAACTTCCACTGATTCGGGAACAGCGGCCAATTGGTCGCCAACCTCTATCCCCACTGCTGGGGATGTTGCTCTTTTTAATGACTCAAGCCTTGCAGACTGTGCATGGACTTTAACAGGCGGAGTGACTTTAACTGTTGATGAAATTGTGATAGAAGACAATTACGAATTTCAAGTTATTCTTAATGCTCAACCAACAATAAAGGGTATGTATCTTGGAGGAATCCTAAACGCAGGTAGTTCCGGCGTAGTCATATTTGAACAAGGTTCGGCACCAAATTACTTTGGCTCATACAAAGACTACAACGAACGGTTTCTTTTGCTTGGTGACAACGCTTCCTATGTAGGAAATGTGATTTTTTCTTTCGACAGTTCAACATCAACACCCATTACAAAATTTGACGACGGTTCACACCCCATTGTTAGGTTAAACGCTGGAAAATTTGCACCAAATTATGTTACCCCAACCGGAACTTCCGGCAAAGCATCATTTGTTAGCATGGAGATTTCCGCAAGTGCATCTTTTGAACCGGAAGGTGACCTTGTTGATAATGACCGGTTAAAGGTGTTTGATTTTACAGTATTTAATGCCACAGCGATAAATACTGTGAACTTTGGGCTTGCGACAACCGAGTTCACTGCGTCAAGTAGTGGCGTAGTGCTACCTACCCACAACGCAACAGGTTACTCTTCCACATTCCAAGCCTACTATCGAAAAATTGTGCTTAAAGCAGATACTCATGGCGATAAAATTTTACTTGCCGATAACACTTTTATTTCTGTGGAAGAATTTGAAATTCAAGACGGATGTATGCTTGTGGGACCAAAAACTGTGGATGCACAAGGTTCCGACATACGAAGTATTGTTCCCCCCAAAATAAGGGGGTCTTGGTCGTACAGTCAAATTAGTCCCGGTATTTATCGAAGTCCCCGACACGCTTCCGGACCAATTGACCTTATCAACGGAAATGTTCACATTACTGGAAAATTAAATGTCGATGGTTTGATTGACCCAACAGGTTTAGAATTAGACCCCGTTAGTTCAAATCCGGGTGGCGTAGCCGCTAACACGCTTTGGCTTAACAGTGCGGATAGCAACAAATTGTATCTTGGCTCAAGCGAAATCGGTGCGGGTGCGGGTTCTCAAGGCCCAGCAGGGCCGCAGGGTCCAGCCGGAGCAGATGGGGCCGACGGAACCGATGGCACAGACGGGACTGATGGTACAGACGGAGCAGATGGTGCAGATGGCGCACAAGGCCCAGCCGGACCAGCAGGTGCAACCGGACCTGCGGGTCCACAAGGCCCACAGGGTCCACAGGGTCCGGCGGGAGCCGATGGAAACGACATTGACATTTCAGCCTTGCCTGCCAACACTGCGATTCGTGATACCGACCTACTTCTTTTAGACGACGGGGCTAACGGCACCAATAGGAAAGTCACCTTCACCGAGGTCAAGGAATGGGCGAGAGGGGGTGGAGTTCCAAGCACCCAAAGCGGGAGAAGCAATGGTGGTATCAACCAATTGGCGATTCGTGATTCAAGGAATGATGGAGATGTCCACCCCAACGACTTCCCTGTAAGGTCTGTTTCGTTTGATTTTACTGACGACATAACAGGCTCACCGAACCAATGGGATTCAGTTATGACTATGAAAGGTTGGAGTGCCAATTATCGGGCTTGGCAGTTATTTTCCAATTCTTCCACCAACTCTTCTTCTGTTGATGAAGAGCCGTTGTTCTTCCGTAGTGGAGAGGAAGATGTGCAAGATGGTTGGGGTGTAATTAGAGAAATTCTAACATTCCCCGGTACTGCACCGAGAGTTGATGGGTCAAACGGTCAAGTCCTACAAACCAACGGTGCTGGCGTACTCTCTTGGGCCACAATATCCGGTGGGGGCGGCGGGGGCGGAGGAACGCCATCGGGTGTGGCCGGTGCTATCCAATTCAGCGACGGTGCGGCTTTTGCCTCCGACGATGCAAACCTGCACTACGACAACGCAAACAACCGCCTCGGCGTTGGGACAAATGCGCCAGCACACACGCTTCATGTTGATGGGGTCGGCAATTTTCCTGTGCGAATACAAGCAAACGAAGGCAATCTTCGGATAAATGCGTACGGCCACTTGCACATTCAAAACGACAACTCAAACCCCGTTGACGGCAACACCATAGACAGTCCCTTGTGGTCTATTGGTCAGCGTGATGGAGGACAATTTGACATATCTTTCGGTGCATTAAGCACAGCATTGGTTTCGTATAATGACCGGTTGCTGGAACTAAAGCGAGAGAACAATAGCCCAACGGGGCAGAAGCAAATTGGATTCTTAGGGGCCGCACCAACGGGCGCAATTGATGACAAAGGTGCGCCAATACAACCCATTCTACCAGTCCTGTTCAACCCAAGTCCCAACGAAGTAGAACTTGCTCTACGATTAGACTTGATTTTGGATGGCCTTCAAAGGCTTGGACTTTTCCTACTATGAGGTGAAAAAATGAATAAATGGCTTGATAAATATGTGGAAAAAATAATGGCGCAACAAATTGTGACAAACAGTATTTTTAAGAAAAAGGTGAAAAAGGATGAGCAAAAGAAAAGGTAAAATTGTTTATCACCCGCCGGAAAGGTGCTACACCAATGTGAACATTGAAGAAACACCCCACGGCTACAAGGTTTATCGGGTGGGCGAAAGCAGACACTTTACCGTCATTCCGCTATCAGCCGTAAAAGAAGTTCTATACAACAAAGGTGAATGAAATGGATATTGAAATGATGATACTACTTGCCGCAATCGCAGTGGGTCTTGGACTTGCTGGGTACAAAATGTACAAAAAATTGATGGCCGACGGAGAAATTACACTGGATGAAATCATTGATTTGGCAGAAGATATTAAGGAAATTGTAAAAGACCTCCCATCAATGTCCGCCATGAAGAAAATGAAGAAAGCCGAGTTAATTGAACTCGCAAACGAAAACGGTCTTGATGTTGATGGCACAAAGGCCGACCTTATTTCCCGACTCAAAGAGGCGAAAGAGGTGATTGAAAATGAGTCAAAATCTTGAACAACAAGTCGAAGACTTGGATGAAAGAGTCAAATTGCTTGAACAAGCAGTGTTTGAACTTTCAGTTATGGCAAAATACTTGCGATACGCTTTCTTTGCCATGCTTGCCTCTCTTGGCGTTGATGTACAGGGGATGATGTGATGGTGTATTACTGCTCAACAAGTGATGTTGGTTCTCGTCTTGGTCTTGACAGTACCCAACGAACAAGGGCAGGGAGTCGCCTCACAAGTGCAATCCGAAGGGCAACCATCGACATTGACCAAATTTACCGTGACTACGGTCGAGATGTACCAAGCAAATCAATCGCAGAAACCACCCTTAACGGCACTGTTTCTGCTGGGGCTACCACAGTGACCCTAACAAGCGGAGCGGCCTTTAGCAGTGCTGGAAACGGCAATATAGACGGTGATTCATTCTCATGGACAGGAAAGTCCACCAACGACCTTACCGGATGCACAGGTATTTCGTTTGACCACGCTTCCGGCGTCACAGTACAAGAGGGAGAGTTCGCTCACATCCTCCGTGAAATTTGTGCAGATATTGCCGCCGCATACTATTTTGAAGATGAGGCTGTTTTTCAAACATCAAGCAACAACGGAACAATCCGAGGCAACAACCTTCGTGAGCGTGGATTTGATAACCTCAAGCGACTTGCTCACTTAGGAAGTGTTGACTAATGCCAGCGTTTCACATCCGTAATCGCTCCGCAAAAGGAATGAGTGTCAACATCGACAACCGTTCTTTTAACCGAGCGTTTCACGAAATTGAAGAAGCAGTGGAAAAGGCTATGATGTACGCAAGCGGTTATGCTCTTAGTGCCGCAAAAGACCACGCATACAAGCATCTTCGAGGATTTATGGGTATGCACCCACAGGCACGAGAAGTCGCTAACTCTCTTGCCTACGAAAGAAGCGTAACATCAAAAAATGGTGATGTGGAACTTAACGCTATTTTTGGAAGCAAAGGACCGGATGGTCGAAACGGTGAGATAGGATTTGGTGTTCATACTGACCCCGACGATAACGGAGGAACATACAACATAGGAGCGGCTTTACAAGAAGGTCGAGATGCAGGTAATTTTGAATGGAATGCGCCCGGTGCTTTGGAATTTGGTCGTCAAGTCGGACCCAAAGGTAGCGATACTGCTTGGTACGGTCGTGGTGGTGGTGCTTACTTTTACGGTTATCTTGCTATTGATTACCTTAGTGTGGCAGAAGAAAGGTTTGAAGCAAGATTCCCAACACGAATGAAATACGAACTAAAAAAGAGGCTTTGATATGGCAATAGCAACAACATCCCAATTTTGGAATTACCGACTAAACGGTGACGACCCCACAAGTCCCGTAGGAACAAACAACGGAACATGGACTACCGAATCCGGTAGCGGTACAGACACAGATGCTTATTGGGTAGTAAATGCCGGTTACTGGAAAGTAGTTCCGACGACAGATGAATACACTATTTTTGCGACAATACAATACACTTCTGTTCCAACAGATGGTACTGTCTTGCTACGATTAGACAACGGAAGCAGAAAGGTCGAGGTTCGTAGTTCCGGTCAAAAAATTGAATTGGTCGGCGACCAAGCAGTTATGAGCGACGACTTAGACATTTCAATGACAGAATCTAACCCAACACCACTTATCCTTCGACTGACCATAGATTCTTCCGGAAATGCAAAATTGTACATTCGTGAAATTACAGAAGACGACGACGGTCAATCAATGGTAATGTCGGCACTTGGAGCGACCAGCACTGCTGGAAAGGTTATCCGGTGGGGAAATACCGATGGGACTGTAAAGTGGGCCAGCGTTTATGCTACTGATACAGGAGCATTTGCTCCCGATGAACTCGCTCCTTCCGACTTTGCAACAGACACATTGATTCGCATGGGACTATCAGTGGTACAGGCACTACGCAGTAGTAGGCGCACATACCTCAAAACACACTTGGATTCCGGCTCAATCAAGTACGGGTACGACATTTCAAACGGTATGTTGTCAAAGATGGTGCCTCCGTTTGTCAATGTAGTGTTGCGTGGTCTTTCATCCCCTACATTTGCCGCTCTTGGTGGCGGTCGAATTGACCAACAGTACGATGTACTAATTTACATTACAAGTCGAGGAACGACTTACGAGGATGCGTACCGACAATCTCTCAATATCGCCGGAGAAATTTTCGATGAACTCTACACCACAACAGGTCTAAACGGAACAACCGACAGTCTTTTCGAGTACGAAATAGAACTGCAAACAAAGTTAGATGATGAAGTCACAATATGTACTCACTTGCTCACCTTGACTTATCAACGCCGCATAAACATGAGGCACCGATGAAACATTTAATAGACACCTCGCAGGTGAAAAACATATCGAGAGAGTGATTTTTAATGGCTATCCAAGACATGAACAACCGATATGTTGCAATCGGAAAAGAAGACACATACGGAACAACCGCATCTTCATCGTATGTTTTTGGTGATATTGACGATGAAACCATCAAGCACTCATACGATTTGCTTACCCGTGAAGACATGAGCCGCTACGGTTCTTCTAAGTCCGTCACCGGAAAGGAATACTCGGAAGGCGACATTAACATGGCTATGATTAACGACGATTTCATGGGTATGGTCTTGCTCGGCCTCATGGGTACCGACACCGTGACAGGTGCAAGCACACCATACACCCACACTTTTACAGAAGCAGGCACAGGTCACTCCTTTGAATTGGCAGTCGCCCGTGAAGAAAAAATTCACTACTACACAGGTGCAGTGGTTGAGTCCATGAGCGTGAACGCCGCAATCAATGAGTACGCCACTGTTGGTGCATCATTTATGGCCAAAGCAGAAGACTCACAGGGTCCACTTAGCGGATTAACCCCTTCATTCCCCGACTCAAAGCCAGCACTTTACTTCTCCGACGCAAAGGTCTTTTTCAATGGTGACACGACAGCATCCAATGCCGTCAAGTCAATCTCTTTTGATGTTGCACTAAACCGTGACGGAGATTCAGCGTGTGGTCTTGGTGACCGAACTTATGTTCGCGCTCCGCCAGCACAACGCCGTGAGATTTCCGGAACTATTGAGTTCAACCGCATTCTTAACACTACCGTAGCCAGCGAGCCTACATACCCCAACCTCGTTGCCGAAGACGGTGTTGAGTTTTCCGGTAGTGGTGTTGAACTTAAGGTTCAATTTGGCGACGAGTCAACCGCAGACCTTGTGACATTCAATTTTTACAAGATTCGATTTGAAGCACCCGACGCAAATGTGTCCGGTCGTGACACCCAAACATTCAGTGTGCCATTCGTGGCACTTTTCAGTAGTGACGATAGCAAAATGATGGACATCGTTGTTAAGAACGAGCGTTCCACCGCTTACTCCGCTTGATAGCGAAGTAAGGTATAGTGTAGTATTCCCCTAAAAGGAAAGAGAAGTGAAGAAAAGATGCCCGTACTAACAAAAGACTTTGAACTTGATGATGGAACGACAATCACTGTGCGACAAGCCGGTGGTATGTCCAAATTGCGAATTGAGAACATTCAAGCGAGTGTTTTTAGGGACCATATGCACTACGGTGCTGACCCTACCGAATGGACAGAAGAACAACAGGCTACCTTTGCTGACGCACTGGAAACAGCAGGTGCCGGTATGGAGTCGCAAATCCGTGAATGGGTTCCAATAAGTATTATTTCCCCTAAAGATTTTGATGCTGACAACCTCACAAGCGCAGAACTACGAATGATTCTTGGCTTTGTCCGTGGCGACGACCCGGAGGGTGCAATCCCTTTGGACAATTCTTCCGAGTAGCACCAACGCTGTGCATGGCGTACAAAGGTACGCTACCCTCGGATTTATGGGAAAAGTATGATTGCGAAGGCGGTCAAGACCTACTGACTATTGACCTGCTTGTGGCTATGGAAATGCAAGACAAAATCGCAGAAGCCACCAAGAAATCAAAGGCTGATGGAAAGTCAATGGCCGCTCGCAGAAATCAACGACAACGACAGCGAGAACTGTTAAGTGACAGTGAAGGGCTGAACATGTTAAGGGGACTTGGTGTTCCCATAGCGAAGCATAGCGAGTGAAGGTGGAGAAAGTGATTGGACAGATTATTTTTTCCCTTTCACCAATTGTTGCACTCTTTGCAATGGTCACTATGCTCGTTTTGCGAGCCGGTGCTTCTCGTGTTTTCTTCGATGTTGTCGGGTCGTTCCAAGCCAACCGTTTGATTGGCGACGCACAGGCCAAAATTACAGTCTTGCAAAGCCTAATGCTCGACGGTCTTTCGGGTATCACCGAAGGCGTACAGATGCTTTCCGACCAAATGGACAAGGCGGTTGACAGCACAGTCCCACTGGCGCAACAAATTGCCGAGGCAAGATTAGAATTTGAAAAGTTCGCTAACTTCCAAGATGTTAATACAGCGACAACAGCAATCGTAAGTCTTGGAGAATCATACGCATTTAGTGGTGACCAAGCCCTTGCCGCCGGTGCTAAGATGGCGCAGTTATCCGACATTGTTGGTGGTGGCAAAGCGACTGTTGCGGCCACCGAAATCGGTATGCAGTTCGGTTTGATTGGTGGCATGGAAACAGAAGACGCCATGAAGAAAATGATTTCCCTTCAACAGCAGACGGGCTTCATGTACGGCGATTTGGAAAAGGCTAATTTTGACCGAATGACCTCGGAACAAAAAGCAAATGTAGTCCGAGCAAACAGCATTCGGATGCTCAACCAATTGAACACAATCGAAAATCGTTCTGCGGCAACCATGTCACAGATTACGCATGTTATGAATCAGTTCGCATCTTCGGGTCAATTGGCTGGCGATAAGACCTCATACATGGCCGCTATGTCCGCCACTTTGATTGAGGCTGGTGAAGAGCAAGGAAAGGCTGGTCGTGCGCTCAAGATGATGTATGCCCGTCTTGGTGCCAACACAGGGAACAACGCAGAAGTTCTCAAGCGATATGGTATTGAGGTAAAGGGAGCGAACGGTCAATTGCGTAGCATGGAGGATATTCTGCACGATGTTTCTATGCGCTACGGCAATCTCAAGGATGCTGACAAATTGGCTCTTGCACAGGCTATGGCTGGAAACGACCACTATGTTCGTGCAATCAAATTGTTTGAGAACCATTCCCGTGTACTTCGACTTGACACACAAGCAACGAAAGAACTTGACACTGCTCAAAGTGAATTGAACAAAAAGATGGAAGATGTTTCGTTCCAATTGAAAATTCAAGAATCCCGACTGTTTAACGCAAAGGCGGCGGTTGGTAATGTTTTTACCCCAGCAGTAATACGAGCCACAAAAGCACAGGCAGACCTTAACTTTGCCTTTGCAGACTTTGCCGAAAGCAACAAATTCTTCGCTTCGATTATTGACGGAATGTTCACCGCACAACAGATTGGAAAATTGTACGCTCCTATCGTGGAAGCGCAATTGAACATGATGAGCCTCAATGTTTCAATGCGAACACAACAGCAGATTGCTCGTGCGCTTAACAACGAACAGTTAGTTCGAGCCGGAGCATACGGCAGTCAAATGGGAATGCAAAAAATGTCATTGGACATGCTCGATTCGGAACTTTCAAAAATGTCCGTAATGACCAACCTAAGCATAGCAAGGATTGGTATAGAAAATTCACAGCAACAGTTAATGTCGGCACAAGCACAAATGAAAAGAGCATTAACTTCCGAAGAACTGAAAGAGGCACAGTTATCCGAAAGAAACCTTCAAACAGAAATTTCTCAATTGGAAGCCGACAAGAAAAGAATGAATGTGGCTAATGCCATTCTCGACATAAAGAACAGGGAAGTTAGCAGAAACCAAAGCAATCACATACTTAATTTACAGGAAAGACTAAGACAGGAAGACAACTTGAAGTTAATGACCGTTGAAGAAATGGCACAGAAGAGGATTGACGATGGTCACTTCAAGCGCATAACACAGATAGACCAAGTGTTGAGAAACAAAGGAATGACACAAAAAACACAAAACATGGCCGATGAAATAAACGCTAAAAGAATGGAGGAAAGCGACGCAAGGCGAAGAGTCATTATGCAACAGTTAATCTTTATGAAAGGCGAACTTGCTGAATCAACACAAAGAGAAATCTTCCAAAACGACATTCTTGTGGCCGATTTGAAAGAACAAAAAATGGTGATGGCTGGGATTATTGCAGACGAAGGCAAAAGAATACTTATGGCAAACGCCTTAGAATCCGAAATCAAAGGACAGACGCAAGGCGAGGTTATTCTTGCGGCGGCGGCGCAACGAGTACAGCAAATCACCGAAATGAAGTCCAATACAGAAACGCAAAGCAAGGCAATAGTACAGGCCATGACGGTAGCGGCAAGGGAACTTGCACAAGCCTACGGTCTTGACGAAGATGCAATTATGAAGATGCTTCCTAAAATGAAAATTTTTGCTCAAGGGTTTTCCGAAATCGAAGCAAAACAAAAGGCAACGGTCGCCGCAAGTATGAGGTTGCAGGGAATGCTGATGAAGACCTCCGGAGTATTGAGCGGATTGGCTATGGGATTCAGTACCTTTGGTGATAGCGAAAGGTCGGCAAGAGCGAGCATGATTTTAATGAACATCGCTATGGTTCCCTCCACTATTCAAATGCTCGCTATGACCAAATCATCTATCGGTCTTGCGGCAGGTATGAACGGTGCCGCCGTTGGAGTGAATAGACTTTCCTTTTCTCTTGCGGGACTAAAGAGCGCATTGCTAAAAACAGGCATAGGAATTGCGGTTGTCGCTATTGGTTCTCTTGCGGCATGGTTGTTCGCAGGCGCAGACGAAGCGGATAATGCGGCAGACTCGATGAAGGAATTTGGACAGGCCATCAATTACACTGCCGAGCAATACAAAGAAATGGCTGATGCTTATCAAGGTGTTGATAGTGCTACAATGGCTTCGGATGTGGCGACAGTAACTTCGGAAATTGCCGAACTGCAAAAATTGAAAGCAGGTACAGACGACGATTCCCTACTAAAGTCTTACACAAACAGAATCGAGGCTCTAAAGGAAGAGCGAGCAATACTTCTCGATATTCAAAACATCAACACGGCGACTTCGTTAGTAGGAGATACCGCCTCCGCAACAGAAGTCTTTGATATGGTTAAAGACTATCAACAAGCAGGTCGAGATGCGAAAGCGGCGGCAGAAGCCAACAATTTCCTTGATGCGCCAAACAATTTCCTTGCGGATAGAGATGTGTACAGTGAAATGTCTTTCGGTCTTTTTGACCCCGAATCAGCAAAGCAAAAACAGGCAAGGTTAGAGGGAGTCTATGCAGATGCGTTCGCCGCTATCCCTCAAGAATTTCAAGGGGCTATCATGGAGTTAGCAGAAAATGCTGATACGGCAGAAGATTTTATCGCTGACTTGGCAGACTTTATTGCCTCGGACATTAACGGTATTCAGTTAGACCAATTCGGAGCGACAGTTCAAGAAGACATTATCGGACCAATCGAAGCGGCAAAGGAGGCGGCATTTGAGTTCGCTAACTCAAGAGAAGAAATGTTCTTCGGTATGGCAAAAGGAAACATTACAGGCGACATGGTAAAGCAAGTCGTCAACAAGGGCGTTGAAACGCTCATAAACACTACGGAAGTGATTATGACAAACAATTTCAACGGCATGACCACAGGACAAGCGGCAAACGAAATCACTAAGCAAGTGGTTAGAGAACTAAACGCCCGTGGTCTAAACATTACAGTGTAGTAGAGAAGTGAAGAACATGTCAAGAACAGCAACAAGCAAGTACGGGTTTTGGCTCGCAGGCTCATACGAAGATTGGGTTGGGTCAAAAGTAATCGCAGACGATGCAAACCAACCATCGAGCGCAGGCACATACGACGCTGACAAAACACACTACGGCAACATCCTAAACGGCGAAGCGACCCTAAGTCCCCGATACCGATGGAGTATTCGGGACCGAGCCAACAATAACGAGTTCTCAACAGCGACCAATTACTTAGCCTCTAACGACGGCATTTCTCGCTGGGCTACCCTTGACCCTATTCGGCTCGGAAAGGGCGAGAATTGGGGTGGGAGAGCGCAATTACAGTACCCTAACTCATTGACCAACGCCAACAGATTCCGATACGACAAGGCAGGCAACAATAACGCCGACGATGCGTACATGCTTATGTCGTCTTCATACAATTCCTCAAACCGTTACTACATCCCCACCGGAGATACTGATTCCTCTTTTGGTCGTGAGTCACTATACGATTGGAATGGTAGGAATTGGACTGCGTTAATCGCTGGGCAAATTACCGGTGGTACCGCTCCCGAATTTATGCAACACGCAAGCCTAACCGGAGTATGGATGGGAGAAAGAATACAATGCAACGCATACAGTCTAACGACAGGGGCGGCAACGACTCACGAAGACACACCCGAAGTTATTTTTTCCCCGATAAAAAGTAATTCCGGAAAACCATTCCTGTGCGTCACAACCTATCTTGCTGACGCTACGGCCAACCAAATCAACAATGTAGCACCAAGCGGAGCATACCGACCAGTGATTGCATCTTCCGCTAACCTCAACACCAAGTCCGATGGCGACTTTTTCACAATCCGAATGTGTACTCAAGCCATGCTTGGTTTTGCCTCAATAGTACCCGATGAAAGTGTGGAGTCCGGCGCACCCGTTAGTTACACTTTGAAAATAGGCTTCCCAACATCAACGACCTTTGGTACAGCAGGTTCCGGTGGAGCGACACCAGCAATCAATTGGACTTTTAGACCCTCAAGTGGAGAGGGTTTAAGCGAAAATGAAAACCTGTATCATGTCGATTGGTTGGCAAGCCAAGACCTGCGCGACCCAAACCGTGACCCGTGGTACGACTTGGATTTCAAAATAGATTACACCAACAATAAGTTCAAGGTGTACCACGAAGGAACCGAAGTCACAGCCACTAACCTAACAGCAGGCGCATACACTGCCGGTGCCAACGGAGGGTACGATATGGCGAACAACAGTGATACCTCCGCCGCATTCAAAGCAACAGAAATGACAGGATGGGAACTTTTCGTAGCCCCCCTCGGAACGGCGTCAAACAAGTGTATTGTTGCGACAATGATTGACCGCTTTGCGGTTTATCGACCACTCACTGATACTCCCGACAATCGCGGTGACCGCTCTCCCGTAGCGGAGTGGCAGTGCAACACGCCCGTCAACGGGATTAGCGACGGAACGATTAAGATTCTTGACGACGACAGTGAACAAAATCTAACCCCGTGGTTTCTTAGCGACGAAATTACAGATTGGAGATTGCTCATGTTTAGCGACAATATCCACAGACCTCTTTGGAATGGTATTATCGAAGGAGTAAAGGTTGCTCAAGTGGCCTCGGATAGAACAAGGGAAATAACAGTTACCGCGCGTGACTCACTTTCTGTTCTCGATAGACAAATTTCATCTTGGGAAGTAGGTCAAGTAGGTCTTGGTAACCAAGACCAAGTTCTTGCACGAAAGGAAGAAATAGCACTATTGTCCGACACAATGTTCTTCGGTGCCGCTCGTCTTGAAGACAGACAACCGACACTTGGGTTTGAATCGGGAACAGGGTACAAACAACTGGAAGGACAGCGAGCGACTTTGTTTTCGGCTCACCCAATCCAAATGTACAACAACGAAGATGTGGCCGGACCCAACAATGTTGAAGACGGTTGGTTAGGCTACGAAGTGGCCGGTATTACCCAAGCGACGGCCAGTGGTGATGCACAGGTTATCTTGCGACATACTGGAACCTCATACACCACAAGCGACACTCCGGATTTGTTTTCGTTTGACGACCACAATGAAAACGGCGTGACAATCAGTGCGGTGGGTTCCGGACCCACAGGCTTTGGTCAATTACTTACTATTTCGGGAATGACATACACGGGTGAAACATCAGCGAACTTCACGGGCTACCAATCAACATCCCCAAGAACAGCCGCCGAATCCGGCTACCTCATACTTCGCTTTTCTTCGGCACCAAGTCGCAACGACAACACTTTCCTTTCGACAGGGGATTTGGTCACAATCCCAGCAAGCGAAACCCAAGTCGGAACATCGTTTCGCAACAAGGTACATACGGTTATTGCCACCCAAACCATAGGTGGGGTGTTTTATGCTAAAACGCAAACGACAACCGGAGCATTGACACCAGTCACTTTTTCGACAGGTAAGTACACCATCGAACAAGGTAAAATTTCCGGAACAGCACAGGACTTAACACATCGTGACGCTCACGCTATTTGGATGCGTGACCTTCCAAAATCAGCATGGTTCAAAAAGCATTTTTCTGTTTATGGATTCTCGTTTGTCGATGCTGGAACAGCATCAGCATCCTTCACGGCAGACTCCAATGTTATCCAAGTAGGGTCTTCGTTCATTGATTCTTCGGAGAGTCACGGCGTAGGCCAAGTCGTCAATAGCGCAGGGTTCGTTGACACCTTCACTTACAACGGCTACATCAGCCCAGCAGACGACGGCAACCATTATCTTGTCGGAGTCAAGGGACTATCCATTGACCACGATAGCGGGGAAACGGTGTACACTCTTTCTGCCGGTACGGACTACAAGCACCTTTGGTTGCAGTGGGCCGACATGCGAAACAACGGTGACGCTAACGCAGACGGTGGGTGGAGAAACAAGGCCTTCGGACTGCTCAAGCCCATCAAGGACAATTACGATGTGTCAATTTCATTCACAGACCAAACAAACAACAACGGAGAGTACGATTCATTTATCTCCATGAACATCGGACAGGACTTGGACATTTGGGAACTCGACGCAACCACAGACCCAACAACAAACGCTCCGTGGTCAACCCCGTTAGGTGGTGGCGCAACAATCCAATTGACTAATGGGTATTCCGGTGATTCTATTATTAGTGACGGCTCAACAGGTATTAAGTTCAAGGTTCTCAACGCTGACTCCGGCGTATCGGATTTAGCGACTGGCGACAAAGTGATTATCTTCAACAGCGATAACTACGACGGAATCCATACTATCTCCGGAATCACAGGCACTACCACCAAAGAAATCACATGTGCCACAAGTACATACACTACGACGGAAACATACACTGCGACCGGTCCATTTGTACGGAAAGCGGAACAGGAGCATCGTGTTTCCGAACTTCAAGGCTGGGAGCAACAGGCCGGAGCCTTGTTGGTGTACGACTGTTCAAAGTTCTTTAACCTCAATACTTTTATCAACAAGGGTACTATCAATCAGCGTAGTGGTGGCACAGTTAGCGTGGGCGAATACGAAACCGAGTATCATGGCTTCCCCGTATTGATGGATAACTATTGGGTCCAAGCCACGAGTACCAATAACAACAACGCCGAACCATTCGCATTCAACCCTAACTTCCGAAGATGGGTCAACGCAAGCGCAGAACTCAATCGAACAATCGAGGTAGGTGACAAGGTAATCGAAACCAAACCCTCGACCTCGCTGGTCGCCGACTTCCCCGAATTTGGTTATGGTAAAATTAAATGTACGAGAGATGCGAGCGGACAGAACCCATCCACTGAAATCTTTTGGTACACCTACGACGGCAAGTTAGATGATGCGGTTGTCGAAACAGCCACATCAAATTCGGCGGTCGCTGGCGCACTAACCATCTTTTGCAGTGGTGCCGACTTCGTAAATGACGGCATCAAGGTAGGTATGCGAGTTAGAAATGTGACCGCTAAGTGGGTTGCCCAAATTACTTCTTTAACGGCAACAACAATAGTCGTTGACGACAGTATTGCTGGTGCAGAAACCGGCAGTACACGGCAGAATGTCAACATCGGAGATAGCATTAGCATTCCACAACAATTGTACGGAATTTACACGCAGTCCGATGCGGCAACGAACTACACAGGTGAAACGGCGGAAGCCTTGCTTGAAGGGATTCAAATGGATGATGTTATCAAAGCCAACGGAAGCACTGCCGAAATAGCAGTCAATCTGCCTAACCAAAGCCAAGTGAGCGGAGCATATGACGAAGTGGTAATCAGCGGTAGTGCGGCACCACGATATGCTCTTCGCTTCTTGATGAGAACAGAAGGGTATGTGTCAAGCCCGAACCTCGGAACCTTCATGGTACACGACAAATTACGCTTCCTGTGGTCTTTCACGCTGTCCGATACATGGCTGACCCAATCAGCAAGTCCTTGCTGGTTTGACCTATCATCGGTACCGCAGACGAACAACATGACGCTTGATGGCACTGACGCCGATTGGGATTCTTTCGGTGGCATATACGACGGTCGGGGTGGCAAGTCCCTATTGTCTTTGGTCCGTGAATCGACAGAAGCAAGTGGCGTAGGTCGAGAGAACGGCAAGAGGCTCGGACTCACATACCAAATGGGAAGAGATAACAAATTGGAACTCCGCCCGTCATACAGTCTTGGGGAAGCATTGACACGAGATAGTATGAATGTCAACAGTCTTGACGCTTCGATGGCACAACAAATTACAAATGTTCGAGTCTATTACAATAACGGTGGCTCTTTTTCGGACTACCCAGCACCATCCCTCAACCAAACCTACCGATGGAAGATTATCGAAGTTCCGGAAATCGGAGTGGAAGAAGAAGCGAATTTGGTGGCCCAAGAAGAATACTATAAAGCCAAAACAAAGTCTATCCGCATCACTGGAAATGTGATGAGAGATTTGACTCACGACGACAAAATGCTTGCCGGTGGTCGCTATGGATATATCGCTGACCCAACCCGTTTCGCAGAAAGAAGCGTTACTCAACAATACGCATTCGGACCTGCTTACCCTGCTGTATCGAACTCACTTAACTTCCAATGGTCTTCTCTCAACGGAAGTCTTGCGAACGGACAGTGCAACGCCTTAGATGGACACATGAGTATCAACGGCGCAGACACCTTGAATCGTGACCGCTACGGTAAAGGACATGTCCCCCCAGCAGGTAGCAGTGCCGGTACCAACCACACCTACGACAAATCGTATTGGTGGTGGGGAGCGCACAGTCTTAGTCACGCTGTCGGTATCGTTCACATACCAACAGATATGCCTTTGGTGAGCGACGGTAGCAACGAGGACTTGCGAATTTGGGTCGCCCTAAAAGACGGGCAAACCGGAACCGACATTGATAACGCCGAGTTCACGATTGGACTCACTGACCCTTCATTCGACACAACCGAGTCAGCCAAATTTAATTCGCATGGTGGAGCGTCGGTGCGTTACGCCCCAACATACGCTAATACTTCCGGAGGTGCCTTTGTCACCACTGTCAATGTCAAGCGTAACGGATTTTACCAAATCGAAATCCCACCGAACTATTGGTCTTCTTTGCCATCCGGAGCAAGGATTACTATTTCGGTAAATGTTGACTATCTCAAGGAATTGCTACGACACCGTTGTGGCGACCCATCAGCATCGGGAATTTTGCACAACGCTCACGATATAACGGAAGCAGGTGTGCCGACATGGACAGCCACTAACACCGACTCAATCTTCCCGCTGGGGCTTCGCAAGTACGAAAACATGTCCGGACTGTGGGGTGTGAGAAATGTGTACTACTGTCCACGCATCCACATCACCAACGATGTTCGATGGCGACCCGCAACGACTGTCGAGTTCACAGACTCCGGACTCGGTTTGTCTAACGAAACCCTAACCATCCAAAATATCCAGTGGAGTGTTTCGGGTCGAGATATTGAAGATGTGGCCTTGAGTATGGAAAGGGACCAAACAAAGAGTCTTGGCGGACTCGGTGCTTATCTTTACCCCAGTGTTGCTCGTGGTCGTGGACAAGGTAGCGGCAGTGGTACCGTCGGGGGGTCCAACGGTGGCTCAAGCAACCGACCACAATTACCACCACCAATGGTCCCACCATCGGGCGGACCTGTGGGTACCAACCCCGTCGCACCCGGACAACAAGAAGGTGGGAGAAATCCATTTGAAGGTAATGGCACCTTCACTAACAGCGTGGGAAGCAACCAATTGGCATCCGGAGTTCACGGAAGAATGACCGGCAGAATGGACTTGCTCAATAATGGCGTTAGCGACTCTTCCTACGGCATTCTTGGACAAACAAGGGTTGCACCCCCTCTCAACGCACAAAGGGCCGTAGATGGGCTGGGAGATAACATACAGGCCACTTCCGGAACTGCTGTCGTATCGGGGGAAGGAATGGTCTTCACAGGAATTGTTGACCCCGACTCATCGACCCGACTGACGCAGACCCACAACATAAGCGTAAAGGTACCCGACGATGTTGCCGACGAAATCATCAGCGTCACGGCTGTCTATTCCCTCGCTAATACAAGACCGGAACTGACGGCAGTCTTGACAGCGACAGTCACAGAAGAATTGTACGGTAATTCTGTTTCGAGAACATTTGCTTTAAGCGGAGGGGCTACCCGACGAACAACGGCAATCTTGGGAGGGACACCGCTGACAGGAGCGAACACCGAAGGTAATACCATCAACATCGAATTGAAGCGTACTCCGGGTACTGGCGAAGATGATGCTCTCTACGCCTCACTGGTAATCCACTCAATCAAGGTGAACTTCCAACGATACAGCATGAAGGGCATTGTCGGGAATGGACTGAACCCCTACTGATGGGTGTAGTCCTTTCTCAACGCCAAGACTTTCTTGGCCTGCTTGCTCGTGATGTTAGCACAGGCAACCATGTCCTTCTGCCGAGTCTTCTTTCTTAGAATTGCGGGAATACTACCATACTCCAACAGGAGAGCAGTGGCCTGTTCTCGATTGATTCCGCAAGTCATTAGACACTTGATTCGGTCGTCGTCGTTGATATTGACAACCTGTTTCGGCAAGTGGCTCTTTGGTGGTTTTATTTTTGCGATAACATTTTGCCTGTGATTGGTGTACAACCATTCGACAAAATCATCCATCGTGGTCAATTGCAAAAAGTGGAGATTAGGAAACCGTTGGTGCATGGTCATTTTGAACGAGTTAATGACAGCCGCCATCTTCTTGCGCTCTTCGGACAATTCCTTAGCAGAAGGTCTGCGACCGTGGAACCACGGCTTAAGTTCGGTATTGTACACGACGAGGAATGGTCGTTCATAGGTTTCGCATAAGTCCTTCAATTGGCCGACGATGGTTCGGGAGCGGCCAATACCGAGGATGCTACGGTAAAGGTCATTGATTTCTTTTGCCTCAATACCCCAACCACCAATGACATAATCACCGGACTTCATCGAGAGAACTCGTGCCTGTCCCTTCGGGTTGTTATCTGCGTCACCCATCTTGACAAGTAATTTGTGGATTAACTTGGGGTTTTCTCGATGGTCAACAAGGAGCATTAGCAACGCCACTCAACCAATGGTCTATGAACCTATTGTTCCGTCGTATTTCCAACACTTGCCAGCACACATACCTCGCAGGTTGTACCAATTGCACGATGGGGCGTTGGCGTAGTTTAGATTAGTCCTAATACCTTGTCGGGTGTAATACTCGTTGAAGTCACGCCAGCCCAATGATTTAATGTATTGGAAAATCGTTTCTTCAATTGACTTTCGCTGTTCTGTCGATAGACTCTTGGGGTCAGCAAACCACCGCAATTCCTGTGCCATGTGTTGCACGAGAGCGACACGAATAGGATGTGTTGGGTTCGGAACTTCAATTGCTTTTTGCAAACATGGCATGATTGGAACATCACCAGCCAATTCGATTTCCCCATTGAACTCTTGAAGTTCAACCTTTGGTTCGGGGTTGTCAGCGGCCCACTTAACAAAGTCAAAGTCGCTGTTGTTTGGTTCGCCAAAGAAGGGACAGAACTGAATCCACAAGTCCTGTGGCTTGTTCGGTATCTTGAAGGAATCATCCAACAAAGCCTTCGGGGGAATGACAACGGCGTAGCGGCCACGGGTCACATTGTATGTGTTTGGAAGGCGAGTTAGTTTAGCCGGAAAAGCAAACCCATCAAGGGTCTTGAGTCCGTCTGCCATCAATCGTTGATAGCGAGAAAGGTGTCGGTGGAACTCACTGCCCATAACAGAACGGGAGAACAATTGGTGGATATGGAACCCTCGACCAGTAGCCACGACTCTAACATCTCCGGCCAATCGAGAGAGAAGAATACATACCTCGCTCTTAACCTTCTCGATTCCGCCGTTATTTCCAGCATCGAAGTCCCACCACGCTCGGTCAATAATGGCCGAAGAAGCGTCATACTTCCACGGCGCATTACGGTCCTTGTCACGAAATGAGTACAGGGAAGTGTAAAGGTTTGCTTTACCGTTTAACTTATTTATGTAAGAGCGTAACTGTTTTTCGGAGGTACAGTGACTACGCTTCAAACCAATCTCACGAGGCATATTCAAGAGGTTGTCCATTGTGTTCCACACCCTTGACATTTATTTACAGTGATTGATTCGGGAGCCAACCCTTGTTGACCCGTTACTCTCCACATTACTTCTGTCTTAATATCTCCACTATCACATTTCTTACAATTCATCGTTGTCCACTCCAATAAGTTCTTCGTTGCACGACAAATGGAAGTCACACCATTGGGTGCAAAAGTATTCGTTCCACTTGATAGGCCACTGTTGGGTCATAATGCCGTGTACGGAGTTATTTAACTTCTTCTCCATAGCGGTGATACTACGCGTGTTAATTTTCTCGTACACACCAACGCCCTGCATCAAACCGCAGTAAATCTCGGTGTTTCTTTTCCCTTCTAACTTAAGCATGAACTCGGCGTCGTCGGAGTCGGGGAAGATGGTCAAGAAGTGAGTCGGTTCGTCGTAACCTGCGAGCATCAACAATTTGCGATAGTAGCACAGTTCCCCACGGGTGCGGGATAACTTGCTCATGTTGGCGTTGCCGGTCTTCAATTCGACAACGACAAGGTGACCGTCGGGATGTCGGAAAACGCCGTCAATCATGCCGACGAGTTCCACCGAGTAGGTGACAGTATCGACGCCATCCTCGGCCTCGTTAGGCACCAAGACTTCGATTGTGTGAGGGATGATGTGCTTGTCCTCAAGTTCAACAATTTCAAAGTGACCCCAAGCATTAGCAACCTCGCCAAGAATCTCACAAAGAGCATCAACACCGACTTCGGTTTGAACATCTTGAGCGACAGCGTGTTTGTCGAATACATTGTGCATCTGCGTATTGACGCCAACTTCAACAGTCTTGTTCAAAGACACTTCCCGTAGCGAATCCTCCATAACTTGGTGGATAGCAGTACCACGAATAGCGGCGTCGCTGGACTTGAACTCCAAGTCCGGAAGTGCTATCTTGTTCCACCAATACTGCCGAGGACACATGGCGTACTGCGTGTACGAAGACTTGCTAACGCGCAAGCACATTTCGTCAGTGACCTTAGTAGGGTCATATGTCGAGTTCTTTACTTCTCCCATGTATATACATACACGGGCAGGCATATAAAGGTTGGGATAGGCGACTAAAGTCACTCTTCCTTCTTAGAAGAAGGTTTCTTGGCAGGTGCTTTCTTGGCAGGCACCTTCTCAACCCAAATGGCACCGTGTTCCCCAAAGAGAGCGAGAGCAGACTCCGCTGTAAAGTTCTGTTTAGCAAGCATACGGCTGTTAGGGAGGCCCAAAAGAGTAGCCTCACGGGAGCGGGTCGAATCAGCAAGCCACCACACATTAGGGTGACCGTGTTGAGCAATGGCTTTCTCCAAGTCGGAAATTTCTGCGGAGTCAACAATGTATTGCATAAGTAATTTCACCTCTAAAGTGTTGTATAAATCATTCCTCGGAGTCAAGCATCTCACCGGTAAATGCTTCTTCCGGCAGTGGGTCGATACGGTGACCGCATTCGACACAGTGAGGGTCAATCTCAATACCGGTCAGCATAGGTCGCATATTCACAACCTCACACGCCGGACACTCTTTCTTGTCGGCAAAACCGAGTTCTTGCAATAGAGAAAACATCACCACATTGACCCGTTGCATGTCGTTAGACACAGCAGTGGAAAGCATGTGGACCCTCGCATTCAATTCAACCAACGCTTGCGTCAATTGATTTTGGCTCATTTTTTTGATTCCACGAACGCCGTTTGCCATCCTCTATCAACCCTTCCCAAGTACCGCCTTCTTATAAACCTGTCTAACCGGCACTTAGAACCACTGTACCTTCGACTTACCGTTCATGGCTCGGTGCAACGGTTCTATGTCCCAATTAGCCACTTTGTAATAAGGTAAAACCTTGTTGATGATGAAGCGTTCGACCATGACCTGCCGACCAATCTCGGCAATACCTTCGATTTCGGATGGGTTGTCAAAGGCTATGTAATTCCCATCCTTATCAATACTACAAAGGAAATAATCACCACCTCGGTAACCTTTACCCAACACACGGTTGGCCCACTGTGCGCCTGCGGCTGGGCCAGCAACGCTCGTATATTGCTTCAAGTCCTTCGTCAATTTACCCTTCATACACAAGTCTTCATCGGGGAACTTCTTCTCCATGACGCCTTCAATAAGTTCAGTCAGTTCAGCGTTCACATCATCGGAGCAGTAGTGCTTTAGCACCGAGTCAATGACAAGACCCATCGCATTCTTCATCACGCTCGGCATCCTTGATTGCTTCATTTCTATTCCCTTAACATAACGCTTGGGTTCGTGAAGTTCCCCATCGGTCCAAGTCACCAAACCGGCGTACCGATTCTTCTCCATCAGTAGGAATGACTGCGACCACTTTTCAAATTGCACAATGATTGGGTACATACGCTTGTTCATTTCAATGACCGATTGCATTCCTTCTTCGGGACTATGTACTTGACACATCACCGAGTCCGTGTGACCGTACACAACAGGGTGACCCATGTCTTCTGCGACGGATGCTAATTTCAGCAAGGTCTGTCGAGAGGTGTATGTGATGGCCGAAGCGATTTCGGGGTGGTACAGCCCGTATTTGCTGTCACCGGCCACACCGTACATCGAAGCGACGAGGGACTTTGTAGCGTACTGCAAGGCGTCGTATCGGACCTTTTCTGCTTCGCTCGTAGCCTCCTTCATCAAGCCCTTGTAGTGGTCACGCAAGACAGTCATTTTGTCCATTTGTCGCACCAACAACCCCTTCTCATCCTGTGAGAAACAAGTCCCATTCCCACAGTCCTTCCCACCCTCGGAGAGTGTGTCCCATGAAATGTTATGCAAAGCGACATTGCTGTGGTACATTGCTTTTATGTCAAAAATACCAATGGCGTCATACACACCTTTCTCACCATCCATGACAATCGCACCTTCATACGCCTCGGCTTGAAATCGTGGCTCACTTGGCAATTGTTTTTTGAACTGTGGGTCACTCAAAGCAAGGCACGAGAAAACCTGCGTGATGTGTGGTGTCGAGCGAATCTCGCATTGAGCAATGTGCTGTACAGCGATGAAGTATTCCAAAGCGTTCACCATCTTGTCTAACTTCGGAAGGAGTTCAACATCTATGCGGTTGTAGTGAAGATACAGAACGGGGTCAGTGTAGTAGGTATCGTGACCATCCTTGAGTTCGACTTTCTTTTCCCCCAATGCTTCCCAAGCAACATCATCCAACTTGTAGTTCGGTAACTTGCCATTCTTCAACTCGTACAACTTGGGGAATGCGAGGCGCAAGTCGATAATGTTCCGACCAACGATTGGTTGCGACCAATCCCTGTACTCGTAGCGTAACTTGTTCATTGGCGACATAGTGCTGGCACGAACGCCGGTTTTGCCACAGCGTTCGATGATTTGCTTTATGTCGGCTCCCGTGACATACCAACCGGTGATAATGTCGGGGTCATGCTTCCGCATGAAAGATACAAAATGCGACAAGAGTTCAGCCTCGGTGTCGAAGAGAATGACGGGTGTTTCGTAGTGGTACTCCTTACCGTCTTCACCCTTGAGCATGTTGTATTTCCCTTTGCCGAGAGAATCCCAATAAGCACCTTTAGGCATCACAGCCCACGAGTATAGTCTTTCGGTAAAAGAATCATAGACCGAGAGCATTGTGATTTCGCCACTGTTGATTTTCCACTCACCGTCAAGGTACCAAACCCTGTGGTTGTAGGAATCAAACGGCTTTTCGCCAGCCTTAACTCTTGCACTCAATGCTTGGTTTGTGAAGGGGATGTTCCCTTCCCAAGTGTGACCAGTCTTGTTGATTTCACGAATGTCCCAAGTGGAATAACCCTCAATTTTCACGAGGGGCGTACCAAAGACTCCTGTGAATCCGTTGGTCTTAGTATAACCGTGAATGTACTTTGAGTCTTCTTCACTAACATAACAGTACGGAAGATACTTCTTGATTACTGTTTCCTGTCGCTTACCGTCTTTGTCACGATAGCGAACGACCACATCGTTCTTACCTTTCTGTTCAACAATCATTCTTCTTCACCCCTTACAGTGAATTGAATTGATTCATTTGATACTTTGGTTTCATCATCCCATTTGTATGAGTATGGAATAAACATGGAAATTGAACCACCATCGGGTGAGGTATAAACACCATACTCATTCAAGAATTGAAAATGTAAATCATGCTTGGACATGAAGTTCATAGCACAATGGGCAAAGCGGTTCAGCCGCTTGACTTCTTCAAGGAGAAGTGGTGCGTCGTTCAGTAGAAAGGCTGTGGTCGTGTGTTGGTCAACCGTTTCAGCGTTCTTTAGCATCCACTTAGACCAAGCCCAAGTCTGTCCTTCGCTTGCTAAGTGTCCTTTGTATTTGGTCAAGTCAATCATCTGTCTGCCCCAATATACCCTTGTATTGTAGGCATATAAAGGTTATTGACGGCGACCACGAGGTCGTGCGGGGATGTTCAATTTCACGAGCCACTGGTGAATACTCATCGGGGTGATATTGAAAATTGATGCTATTTCCTTGAGCGTTTTACCTTTGGTGACATACTCGTTATACAACCAATCTCGGTCCCTGTACAATTTGTCCTTTGGTATTTCGGTAATTTTAACCGAAGCAACAATTGTTCGGCCACCATAATCGAATTGAAATTCTGTTTCGCAATTCGGGCTGACATCCTCGTCAACATCCATCATTCTAATGGTGTTGAGAATTAGATTTTCCTTTAGGGCTTCGGTTAGCGGGTACTGCGCCATGATACTTGATTAGGGCGGGGGGATATAAAGTCACTGGTCAGCCATATAAACCCGAATCACTTCTTCATCACGAACAACACGCTGGGTTCCGCAGTATTTCCGCTCCCCGTTGATGCTAACACGGTGATTGTTGGCGGCGGACATAACTACCCGACCGCAACCGTTACATTTACGAAGACAGTTCCGTGGCATTAGAACCACTCCCTGTCCTGTTTGTCAAGCCCCACCTCTTGGCGATACGCCAGTATTCGCTTCTGCGCTATCTCGCTGTATTTTTCACTGTACTCAAGGAGCAAGGCATTGCGACCATGCTTAATGGATGCGATGGCGGTTGTCCCAGCACCCCCAAAAGGGTCCAGTACGGTGCCGTCGAGGGGACAGCCAGCGAGGATGCAAGGCTCAATCAGTTCGACGGGAAACACTGCGAAATGCGCTTCGGGGAATGGCTTGGGGCCGACCCACCAAACACTGCGCTTGTTTCTTTTATCGTATTGTTTAACACGAGCATCTGCGATTCCTTTCGCCTTGCTTGTGCGGTTGGGGTCGCCTGCGGCCCATGCCTCATTCTCGGCGTACTTGTTGGCAGACTTGTTCTTATCCGGCTTGCTCACAGTAGGCTCTTTGATGGCTTCGTTGTCGTAGTAGTAATCTTTACTTTTCGATAAAAGAAAGATATACTCATGGTTTTTCGTACATCGGTCACGAACAGACTCCGGCATACAATTTGGTTTAGCCCAAATAATATCCTGTCGCAAATACCAACCATCAGCACGAAGAGCAAATGCGAGCATCCACGGGATGCCGACCAAATCCTTCTGCTTGAGGTCGCCGGAGGCTTGGTTGCGTTGAGTAGTAGGAAGTCCACGGTCGCCACCGGCATTGTCCGGCACTCCGGACTTGCGGGAACCTGCACAATACGAATCACCAATGTTGAGCCACAGCGTACCTTCGGGCTTGAGTACACGCTTGACTTCACGGAATACTTTTACCATATTATCAATGTACTCTTCGGGCGTGGCTTCAAGTCCCAATTGACCTTCACCACCACCGTAGTCACGAAGTCCCCAATACGGAGGGGAGGTCACGCAGGTGTCAACGGACTCATCATCCATGTGCGCCATCAGTTCGACACAATCTCCGGTGCGTATTTCAAAATTCATGCTTCCACCAATATGTATGAGGTTTGTCGTATGAGCGGTCAATCAAACCCATACGGGCTAACATTCCGAGAATACTTCCCACCACTTGATTCGACCACCCTTGTCCGTTAGGGATGTATTTGTCACCCAACGCACGAACTTGTCGTGCGCTCAACGGTCGCCCGTTGCTTTGATATTTGAGAACAGCAAGACAGGCCAATTTAAGGTATATTTTCCTACCCTTGAGGCGACCGCCAGTGTGGTCGTACATTTCCTGTACTTGTTCGATTGATAGCCCTTTGAGGCTACCATTGAGAGTGTTGATGGTATTGTCTTCCATGACAATCACCAAACGATACGACGGCGGCGGGGCGGGTACGGAAGAGAAACACAAATCTCCCTCATGCGTCGGAGGTACACTTTTACCCTTTTTCGAGGTGCAAACCCCACCATGTCGTAATCAATAAGTAAGAACTCCCGCTTGGAAAGCAAAGAACTCACTGGCACCCAAAATGTTAGGCCAGTGCATGAAGATTCGCATACCTTGTCCGTATTCACGGAAGTCGTAAATGTAGAGGTCGCAAGTGGATGGCATGAATTTGAACACTTCATCAAGACCACCGTCGAACTGCCATTCCCATGTTTCTTTTGCCATTGTTTCAAGTGCAACATTGGTCGTGGTTTGTCCGAGGTGCATATCGCCGACTTGAATTTTCAAGTGGTGAGAGCCGTATTCCGCACCAATAGTGTAGCGGTTGAGTCGTTGACCGTTCATGGTGTCGCAACGCAAAGCCTCGTACATTTGTGTCGAATCAACACTGTATTTGGCGAAAGGTTGGATGCGCTGTCCGGTACCACTGATGTAATACATACCGTCATTGTGCCAAATACGGTTCGTAAGTTCAATACCTTTCATGTGGAACTCCGAGATAGTGTCCGGACTGTGGGAGAATGCCTTAGCGTTCTTTGAAGCGTCGAGCGTTGTTTGTTTTCCCGTACTTTTAATCTTCAAACGATTCTTCTCTTCATCGAAGATGAGCGTTAATTGAGTACCGTGGTACTTGATGATTCCCAGCATATTGTCAATGCTTTGGATGGGAATGCTACAAACATCGGACCCGTTGACAGTGCAAGGCATGGTGACCTGTGTCAATCCCGACAAGTCCCTCGTTAGGCTCGTGGCAATTGCTTGTCCACCCTTGCCTTCCGCCTTGTCGTAGCCGGTGTGCATACAAGTCAAGAGTAGTGACTCAACCTGTGACTGTTGCTTTCCGTTCACAGTCTGCTTGCGCTTCATAACCGTCAAGAGGCGAGCGAGGTCAGCGTTGGCGATTTCAACGGAGCAATTGCTCATTGTTTCGCCCCCGAAATGTAGTGTGTGAACTTGGAAGCGGGTGCTTCGTGAACTTCTTGAAGTTCTTGGACTGCGGCGACAATGTTGCCTATTTCGGGAAGTTCATCAAGCGTGAACTCCAAATCAGCAAGGCGAGATTCAATCGCTTCGATTCTGTCTTTCAGTGCGATGATAACACCTTGCAACGCTTCAAACAATTCACTGTTCATTTCAAGCACCCCATGTGAGCATTGGAAGTCCAGTCCATTGTACTTTACCCTTGATAATAGAGAGGATGGTGTTGGTCTGTCCGATGAACTCCATGTGTTGCCCCTTGATTTCTTCAATGGTAGCCTTGACAACCCAATCGTCGTCATTCTTGAGAGTCGGGTCAGCCTTGACGCCAGCGGCGGTATCAGCCTTCTTCATGTAGCGTGACAAGAAGATTTGCTGGGAGAACAAGCGCATGGTACCTTTGTCCCATTCCGGTCGCTCGCCGACCTTCATTAGAACCTTGCCACCGGAGCCGTTGTCAACATAGTTCGACACATCTTTGAGGTGGAAGGTGAAGAACACACAAGGCACAGCAAGACCGTGAAGTCGAGTCATAACTTGGCGGAACAATTGGTTGCGGGTGCGCCATTCTTTTTGGTTGAAGGAGTCGCCTTCTTCTTTGATAACACCCTTTCGGAGCAGAACATCAGTCATTGCGAACTCGCACCACTTCAAGAAGGTCGAACCGCCGTCGAATACAATTCCGGCAATATCTTCTCCTTCCTTTGACTTGTCAGCGACAATGTTCACGAAGTAGTTCACCTTGTCAATCAAGTTAGCGTAGTTCACAGTAGCATCCCCGTTGAAGATACTGTCGTCACGCTCGTCAAGAAGGGGAAGGACTGTGATTTCATCGTCGCCTGCGTATGCGGAGTCGATGGTGGCCTTCGCCGAGTTATCAACATCGAACACATAGATGCGACCCTTCGGTCGTACCTGTCGGCAAATGCTGATGGCTGTACCGGTCTTGGCACAGTTCTCCTTACCGATTAGTGCCATGCGTACAGGCACCGATTGTGCGGTGTTGTTCTCAAAAAGACCACGGTAGTAGTCCTTGTCAAATCCCGTTTTAGTGACGGTCGCTTCTGTTGCTTTAGTTCCCCAAGACATATTATTTCCTCCTGTTGTAGCCATATAAAGGTTGGCTTC
>Ga0098051_1000015_pt1 | contig 65206 bp, 97 predicted proteins | sample 14BtaG_FD_77069 | JGI IMG/M metagenome (GOLD analysis project Ga0098051, IMG submission 77069) | Marine viral communities from the Subarctic Pacific Ocean - 14B_ETSP_OMZ_AT15311_CsCl metaG | ecosystem: Environmental > Aquatic > Marine > Oceanic | place: Pacific Ocean | collected 2015-01-18 | reverse complement strand
GTTGCGTCCTTAGTTCCAGTTGCTGACAGACATGTTGTTGCTACTATTGGTGTTACTAAATTACTGTTAATTCTTATCCAATGTGCTAAAGTTGTTGGATCGTCTTGTTTTGCTATAATAGAGTCCCCGGCTTGTAATGACTCTGTAAAAAATGCTGCACCTCCTACGGATACGACATATTGATCACCTTTTTTGACACATGATGGTGAAGTATCTAAATTAGGTGAATTTGAATTTGCATTATAATCTCCTTTAAAAGTTACACTTCCAGCAACTGATGTTGATTTTGCTGTGTCTAGAGTTCCGCTGCCAGAGCCCGCGTCAGCCGAACCGACCATTAATTCTCACCGCGATGCCAAATATCTACGTTTGTTGTTGATGTTGTATGTTTAATCTGAACTATTACTCTTGTATAAGGATTTGATAATGTTTGTATTGATGGTGCTGCTGTAGTTGCTACAGAGCCTGTTGCTAATGTGACCCAGCCTTTGTCATCATCATTTGAACCTGCTGGATCTACTATTGATGATAACGGTTTTGCGTTTGCAAGAATCTGATAATCTAAATCTCCACCTGCATTATTATGAATAATAAAAACTGATTCTCTAATTGATCTGCTGTCAATATCTAATGCTGTTACAAATGCTGCTGTAGTTGCTACTTCTTCATTTTCATTATATTGGCCTACTAGAGAGCCTCCGTCATTTGATACTTTCTCTCTTGGTGTATCTACTTGTGCCATGTTTAAATATGGTCAGAAACATATATAAGGTTTATCATAAAAAAAGGAAGTATAGGTCTTATTAGAACCCAACTACTCGAATTTTGATTGCTAATGAGTTAACAATAGCTGATGCGTTTGCCAATTCAGAAAAGGCCTCTGGGGTAGCATTAACACCTGCTGCATCGTCATTAATATATCCAAAAGCCTTGATCTTACCTGTGGCTGCTGCTCCTGCTGTTGCTGGAACATATTCAAGTAGAAGTCCTTTGTCATTTGATATAATTGATGCTTCAATTATTGTACTAATTCTACCGCCCAATGAAAGGTCAACTGTCACGCCATTTGTTGCGTATGTGTCAGATCCTGCAAAAGTAACATCTACTACTGTTGTTTTTAGTTTTGATGTTAGTTCTGATTGGACTGAAAGAGTTTTCCCTGTTAGATTTTCCCAATCTGAATTCACTGCGACTGTATTTGCCATATATAAATGTAGTTTTGGTTATATATAAGGATATTGTAGAGGGCCCTGCTTGAGATAATAAGAATAAAAAAATTACCTAAAACGTTAGTTTTTCGGTATAGGGTTTTCGAGTGTGATAAGATAGTTCTATTAAAGTTTAATATCTCTAATCTTACCTTGAGCGATGAAACTTCTACATACGGTCTCACCCATAGTTCTGAATACACCTTTCTCAACAAATGCGTTGTTGATGAATGGATATCCTGGACTTCTACGGGTTGCTTCGTAATATTCTGTTGGGATAGAAACCATAATTCCTAATCTTGGGTAACCATATCCTTCTGCATCAGATGTATCTAATGCAAATAGTCTACCAACTTCGTCAGAGTCACAAGCATTGCTTGGAGCATCTTTGGTTGGAATGAATGGAACTCCATAGATAGAGTCTACATGTATACCTACACCAGTACCTTTGAATGTTTGGATACCGTTTACATCGACTTGAACTAATGCTTCACCGTATGGATTTGCAATACGGACTGAAGGCATGAATAAGCCTTGTATTTCGGAATAAACTTCGTGGGAACCGAGGAATACATTTGGATCTTTACCAGCTTTCTTGCGTATTGTTCGTAAGAAAGTTCTCAATGTATCATCAGTCATGATTCCATTAGTACCTAAAGTACCGGATGGAGATACAACTGTTGAGTCATATGTTGAGGAACTATCTCTGTCAATTACAGCGCCAGAACTTCCTTTCCAAGGATCGTAGTTGTCTGTTGAACAAGCTCCTTGTAAGTTTGCTTCTGCTTGGCTTGAGATGATTCTGTCTAAAGATTCCCAATTAAGTGAACCAGTGTGGACAGCACAAGCTGCGGCTGCTCCTTTTTCAACATCAGTTAATAACATTCTGTTTAACAATTCTTTGTGTTGAACTGCCATGAATAGTCTAAGTGAACCTAGACCACCCCAAATATCATCTTTACTGTGTGTTGCAAGCCATTCCATTACCTCTGAGGCACTGAATGGTAATTGAGCGGTTTTTGGTCTTACATCAATTTCTGCAAGTGTTGGTTTTATGGTGTCTGCGATAAGGCCACCTTCAGCTGTACCACCTAGGGCGGTATTGTTGTTCGTACCTGCGTCTGCAAGTGCGTCTGCTTTAGCTGTTATAACCCTCCAACCAGATTTATCCCAAGGATACTTTGGTAAAATACCAAATGCATTTGCTTCAAGGTTTAGTTGAGCCCATGCGTATGCCCCGAATACTGCGTTGAAAGTACCAGTTGTACTGGTTGTTACAGGTGCGTCTGCCTTTCTCAAAGAATTACGATTGTAACCATAGTAAAGTGCTTCTAGCTCATCAATTGTTTGTATTTTTACCATTGTGAGTCACCTTGTTCTGGACTACCGAATTCTCCTTTCAGAATACGTCTTCCGACTGCACCTAGATCATCATGTCCTGCTTGACGAGCTGCTTTGAGCACCTCATTTACTTGGATACCAGAAGATTTCTCTACGGTTTCAAGTGCAGCACCTGGTCTTGGTGTTTCTGTAGTGAAGGTTGCACTGTCTAAGCTTTTCTCTTGCATAGAGAGATTGTTTTTATCACTCTCTTTTGCGTTTTCCTCGTCGGAATCTTTGACACCGGCTTGGTTGGAATTGCTTTGATAATCATCTGGGACTTTGACTTTAGCACCAATATCTTCTTCTGCTGAAACCTTTGGTTTTAGCGGTAAGTCGGTTGGTTCTTCCATGGCTTTAATTCTGGAATCAAAAGTATCAACTTTTTTGCTAATACCTTGGATTTCGTCTTTAAGACCATTGATGTCGAATCCTTTGATGGTTTCAGTCAATGCTTGCAATGATGAGTCAAATGCAGATTTCTCTGTTTTTGATTCTTCTTTGCTTTCTTCAACTTTTTCATCGTCTTTATATTCTTTTTCGTCAGTCATGTTGTTACTTTATATACTGAATTTGATATATATAAGTATAACGATTATTTCTATTTCTTTAATTGTAGAAGCAAATCATTCAAAATCAAGGTTGCTTTATTATAATTCCCTCTGCTTGCTCCAGTAACAGTATCTTCTTCTCCTGCATATTTTGGATTCAAACTACCTCTGTCTTCCTCGCCTGAGTATTCCTCTTCTTCTACCTTACGTGGGTTGTCTTTTTGACCTGTATCTTGTTGAGCATTATCATAGGATGCCCCGGTTCTGATGCCTCCTGAGCCGCTTCCTGGATCCATTATAGCCGTATCTTTTTTTAGACTTGCACCTGGATTTATCTCTGCGTCTATATTCTTACCTTCCACATCTATTGAGTTATTTCCATAGTCTCCAGTCTGTACCTTCTTTTCTACTTCTAGTGCCTCTGCTGGTGGATCGTTATCTAGTCTCATCTTGCCGTTAACTCCGTCTTCTGCGTTGTTTGCCGTCATGGCTCTGTCATTTTTACGTCTCAACTTAGGTACTACACCTCTAATTGAACTATCTCCTACATTACCATGACCTGCATTAAGATATGACTGTTCGGAACATTCCATTCGTGCAAAAGGATTTTTATTTTGGCCAAGTACTTTCCCTCCTTGTCTCTTAGTATTATGAACGTCTGATCCATCTGAACGTGGATTTTTAGTTGGGTTTTTTATATGTCTATATTCATGTTTAGTATCATCTAATCCTTGATCACTTTCTTTCATATAACCTCGTCCATGGTTATTACTAGCTGGGAACTCTCGTTGCCATGATTGATCATCTTCATCGTTACCACCCATACGTGAAAATTCTGTTGAAGCACCTGGACTTACACCTGGTACTCTAAATGGATTTTTAGATCCTAATTTTCCATCACTAGGAGTGTTGGTTATATGATCTTTCTTTACACCTTCTGCTTCTTCGTCATCATACGGTTCATTTACATGTTTAGGCTGATTTACATTATGAATTGATGTTGATTCGTTAGTATCACAAGTCTCGCCTGGCTCTCTGCCTGCAAAACCACCTCTACCTGGTTCTGTATACGGTGCTTCTCCTGTTGCTTTATTTTCTAGCTTTTTTTTTGAATCGTCGTATTCTCTTACAACTTCATCAGTATTGTAATCTTTGTTATATGCTAATTTTTCTGCCAAATCTGGATCTAAATGAGTTGCCTGATAATGACTGACTGAAGCATCTCCTACACTGCCATGTTCCATGTTTTCTTTTGTAGGATTGACATTTCCTGGTGTCTCTGATTCAGTTGTTCTACCTAGTTTTCTATTTCCTACAATTGGTTGCTTCACACCATGTTTACCTCCTTCTCTTGATGTTATTGGTTTAGTAGTTTGTAATTTAATTTTCAATATTGAGTTTAATACATCTAATGTTCTAGTAACACTTTGAGTTATATTTGAAATATATCTCTCTGTTGGTACTGTTGTTATACCCATTGATCCTCTTCTTAATTTAGAACTGTCAATAGTAGTCTGCCCGGTCTCACGGTCATGTGTTACGGTTGCACGTGGTTTAATCTTTTTACCTCCTACTTTGTCTCCTCCCGTTGTTCCAGCTAATTCATCCTGTCTTCTTTTTAGTTGTCCTGGTGACATATTAGGTGATGATCTTGGTTGTATTTGACCTTGTGGTGACTGACTTGTACTATGTCTGGTTCCTTGTTTGTCTTGTGCTGTATCTACTGCAGAAGGCTTCTTTCTCATTACTTTAGGCATTGGATTACCATATCTATCTTTATTGTCTTCTCCATATTTTGGTTCTATGTTATCTTCCTTCTCAATTTCTTTCAAGTCTGCTTCTTCTAACATTTCATCATCGTCTTTGTCCATTGCTTGAACTTTAGGTATACCTGTTGGCTTATCTCCTACGTCTACATTGTTAATTTCTGCTACTTCTGAGTCACATGTATGTGTTCTTCCTTTTGATGTTCCGTGATAGGTAGCCCCGTTTTCCTGTGGTTCTCCTCTGTTGTTCTCCAATGCTTCTGCATCTTCGTCTTTGTTTGGTGTGTTTGGACCTCTGGTATCTGAATAAGTGTCATCTCCTTTGGTTGTTCTAATACCCTCAGTCTTGCCATTTTTATCCGGATGAGTCTCGTTCTTCCATTCATCTAATACGGTTACTTGAGTATTGTCATCCTCGTCATCCTCTATTTTAACTAATGAATCTTTTTCAATATAACATTTAAATTTATCACATCTTATACACATTGTTCCGTCACCTCTTTCTTTTACATCTCCTGCCATTGCTTTTGCTACCTCATTATGTTGGGTAATTAATGCAAGTGGTACTGCTGGTTCTTCACATACGGCTACTTCATATTGTTCTAAGTCTTTTAGAGAATATGCCATTGATCCGTCTTTTTGCATTATAGGTGTTCTGTTTGATTTAGTGGCTCCGCCAAAAGAAAGTCCCTTATATTTGCCTGATTTTATGGCACCCCAGATTTCATTGTCTAATTCATAGTCTTTATAAATCTCACCCTGTATTGTAATTGCTGGATATGATTTACCACACTCACCTACTATGCTAGTCGAACCGAAATTAATTCCTTGTCCTACTACTCTGTTAGAGTGTGTGTCTGTTATAGGTCCTCCCCTTGCTAACCAAATAGGTAGTACTTTCAGTAATTCATCACGTATTGTGATTTCACCTTGTCTATCTTTCATTTCAACTGTTAGCACCCCTTCAAATAATCTTCTATTGCTCTCGACGGCAGTTAAGTCTTTGGTGACCAGTTTGGAGAAAAACAATCGTTCTACCATAATAATTAGAATGTGTTCATCCTATATAATAATATCTATAAAAAAGACGAGAGCCTACCTTAGTATAAGTGAAAAATTTGTCTAAGGAGAGGTTACTGCGTTTCTATTTTTTGCTACGTCTGCTGCTAATACCAATGCTATTGGTGCTAGAAGTGCTGCTAATCCTTGAATATCTGTCAATGGCAGTTTATCCAATAGGAATGCTGGAGCAACGATACCCACATATGCCCATAAGGCGTGATATCTTAGACGACCTGCTTGTTCGAATACCATACTCAGTTCACGTGGATGGCGTATTTAAGTTTTTCAGTAGTCCTCAGTCAATATATCTCTTGTAATTTCCTCAAATGCAGTTTTTCCTGCTTTTGGATGTAATTTTTCTGAACTGCTGTCTAATCTCTTAGATAATATTATAATTGCCTTGCGCACTCTCATTGAGTCATGCCTGCATTTTCTATCTATTTCTTCTAATCTATCATTCAATTCATCTATACGTTTTTCATTATCCTGTATAGCCTTTTTCTTATTCTTAAAATAATTTAAAATATATGCTGAGACACCTGACACTACGAACAATCCTATTCCTGCTGCTATGTCTCCTATTACTCCTTCCATATGATATATTATCAGTGATTTATATTTAAAGAATTGGTTTCAGTAATTTATCTTCAATGAGTGTGAGTATCAATGATTTATCTCTCATCACGGAAACAGTGAAATCGTCATGAATATTAGGATATATTGTAAAGTATCCACAACCCCAACACAGTTTGAACTCGTAATGTCTTACTACTTCATGATCTGTCTCTCTATCCATTGAGTATCTAGAGATTAATTTTCCACATTTCTTACAGTCATTATATCCCATACTCTTATATATCAAGTCCCATATATTATCTTTATGACCAACGCATCGGTATATTTATATGATACGCTTGAAGATTACATGTTAATATATCCTAAAGGACAAGATACAGTTACAGAGAATCATTTATGTGCTTTATGGATTAATAAGAAAAGTATAGTTTTAGTTGCTGATAATAAAGATAATGCAGCCGGATATAAGCCGGATTTCTCCAAATCTTTGGTATATTTTGATCAAGGTGAGAAGGCATTTAAGAAATATGAAGATCAATTCGAACCAGTTGTTTCAGTTGAAGTTGATCCAAAAACAAATTCAGTTATATTTTCAGGTCAAGAAGTGGAAAATTCATTTGCAATAGCAAGAAAATTACAAAGGGGATTTAAAAATAAAAGAAAATTCAATGTTAATGGATATATCCTATATGATAATATAACAACCAGGTTAAATCTTATAATAAATCCTATAAAATAATTACTTTCTAAAGTTTCTGGTATAACCTTCTTTAAACAAATAATCTTTACCTAGGTTTCTACGCATACTCTTCCAAAACGGATCTACCTTAGTAGTGCCTCCTGCTCTTCTGAAATCACGTAACTTCTCTCTGATTCTGCCGTGACAACTATAACACAATCTAGCATTAATTTGTTTTATATCCCATGAATACTTTCCACAGAACATACACAAGTCCCATCCTTTGTCTGCTAACGTTACAAGTGTGAATTCTGGACCTCTATTTCTTCTACAGTGGGCACAGACGTTAAACATTGTTGCTGAAACTGCTTTTTTCTTCTCACAATTCCAACAGAATCCTTCTTTATGATTATTAACATGTTTCTGTTCATCTTTCTGATGCATATCCCATATTTTGTTACCTGCGGCAGTTCCACCTGTATTTACGTCTAACTTATCAGCCATTCTGTTCCTGCCATGCGTCGAATGCGCCTCCTATTTCCTGACTAACTATTGCTTCTATAGCATCAGCAGGTATATCTGTTACTTTCTTCATGCTTTCTACTATTGATTTTGGATCTTTAGAGTGTAGCCCCTGCATTAGACATTGCCTAACCATATCAAAATTATCTGGTGTTATATATTCATAAGGATCTTTCTTCTTATTTTTCATTCTGTTTCTTCTCCCAGCCTCTGTATGCCTCATCCACTTCACATTTTAAACATTTTTCGAAGAAGCTTTTCTTACCACACATAGAACATGTATTTAGTTCTCTCAAGTGATCATCTCCACTGAATGATTTTTTCAATCCTTTGATAAAATTATCCCAGATCATAATATATCTAATGTGTTAGTTACGTTTAAATGTTACCTTTAATCATAGTCAATTGCGGATCTGATTTGATTGCTATTATATCTTCTGCTAATATCATACCTGATACCTTTGGTCTGTTTGGATCTGCTAGTATATGTCCCTTGAATTTTGCATCTGCTTTGATATTTGTGCTTGTGATAGATTCCCCAATCTGATTGCCTGTATGATCTACAAATTCTATATACCAATGATCTTTTCTGATATCAAATCGTAATCTTACTTTGTAAGTATTTTCAGGTATTTCTACATTTCCTTTAATGTCACCTATTCTACCTTTGCCGTTACCTTCAATAAATACATGACCTTTGTTTATTTCTTTCGCATCCTTTATACTGTCCTTTGCAAATGTAAACCGTCCGTGATGGATTCCGTCAAACCATGATCTAGATCCGATAGGTGCGGTTGATGTAATATCTAATGGATATTCTGAAAGTTGACTTGTGAATTCTCCCATCTTTTGTCCAGATTTTAATGTCTCTAACCACCATCTATGATTGTTAGGATCTCTTGCGTTTGAATATACAAAACCTAATTGACATACATCCCAATCCATTTCCATTGGTAGTACTGATCTTTCTGTTATTAATTTTTCAATCTCATTCTGTTTAAGAGTGCTTCCTCTTGGCCTTACGCCTTTAAGATTCCATATAATTGATGATTGAAATTTAGGTGTCCCGTTCTCTGAACCTTCATATGGATTGACTCTGATTTGTGGATTAAGTTCAAACACCATATCATATCCAAGTTCGGTTCTTACCACTAGTGTTTTTATATCTGATTTAAATCTAATTGAACGATACACGTCATCGTTTGGTCCTGGTGGTTTCTGAGATGCAGTTGTTTGTTTAGATTTTTTAGTGTTTCTACTCTTGGCCATACATAATATATACGTTCATCCTATATATAATTGTTATTATCTTTATATATATTAGCACTAGTATTCATCTTTCATGAACTCTTTACCCATATTCTTTTCAATCAAATGTTTGGTAAGATTTTTTCCGTCTGGTAGAATTACTTCTGCAATATATCTGCCAAATTTTCCTTTTTTGTAAACTCTAATTTTTACCTTTTTTCCAAGTATTAATTTTTTTACATAATCCCTAACTTTATAGCCATTTTCTTTTTCTGGTCCTCTTACCTCTGGTGTATTTATTCCTGCCAATCTTAACTTTTCTTTGACTGTGATTGAAAAACCAAGATCAACTAAAAATGTCATAGTATCTCCGTCGTAGACGTCAATTATTTCTGCATTATATTCATACATCAGTATCTGATGTCTCTTCTTCGTCCCCTAATTCATCATCAAATGTTTTTTTCACTTCTTCTTCTATTCTAGGACTCATATCTGGCATTCCTTCCTGTCTCATTATGTATTTTGTTTTGCCTGATTTCTTTTTTCTTTGTACTGTTTCTGCTAATCCTGGTGATAATTCATCCTCTTCAACTGTTGTTGGGAAATAAATGGTTCCGGATTTTTTGTATTCCTTCTCCCATGTCTTTACGATATTTCTAGCTTCATCTACTGATAGGTCAGTCTCTTTTGTTATTTTCCTAACCCAAAAATCTTCTGTGTGTCCTATGGATTTCTGTGATGCGTTGAATGCTCCGGATCTTTGCTTTCCTCCTGCTGTTGGACTGCCTTGTCCTTGACCGCCAGGATCACTTGGGCGCTTGTTCATAGGACCTCCTTGTTTGGAACCTGCAGTTCGTTCACCGTTACCTGTTGTAGAGTTTCCTCTTCCTTGCTTCTGTCCACCAGGCTCTGCTTGTTGTGGTAACATTCCAAGTTCTGCTGCTTGTTCTTGTGCAACCATTTCAGGCAACATGACTTGTTCAAACGTTGGTTCTTTTCCGACAACCCATTCTCCTGTGTGTGTTCTCTTAACATCGAATCCCATTTGTTGTAATGTTGCGTTGTTCTGAATCTCTTGTGCTTCTATTTCGAGATCTCTGAGTTGATCTGCTTCTTCACCTTCTCTAAGTTTTAAACTCCAATCAGTTACTTGTAATTCTTTTGCCAACCTGTCAAATATATGTGTTTTTAAGAAATCTTGTGACCATTTGATATGTCTGTTAGTAATAGTTACTTGCATGCCTTCGTTAGCCCATCCTGATGGAAGTTCTCCAAAGTATAATGGCAATACTCCATATGCTGCACCTATAATCTGTCTTAATTCTCTTCTAATATCTATAAATTGTAATTCTTTTAGTGACCCCGTGAAATCAATCCACTGTGCCATCTGTCTTCCGCCTTTATCTGATTCTACCAACAAAGGATGTACCATATAAGGATCTTCAGTTGCTCTTTGCTCCAAAGTACTCCATGATTTTCTAAAAGTCTCATAGTTTCTTGATGCGATGACCAAAAGTCCTCTTGGTGGTCGCATTTTGTCAAAGTATTTTCTAATATACTCATCCATATGAGATAATGACATTACTTTACTCCATAAAGCATAAATTGGTGAAAATCCGTAAATTAATCCTGGTTTATATTTTCCTGCAACCCAAATAACCTCTCCTTGTGCATAAATTACTCTTTTTGGTTGAGGTACTCCTACAGAATACACTGATGAAACTTCTAACAGTGCTTTTAATGCTTCCGCACCGCACCTATCACAGTGTGGTTTGGAGAGCCTTTTATCTCTATGTTCAAATCGTGGACAAACATACACAGCGTTTCTTTTATCGTCAAAACCTACTCTGCCGTCTGAATCTGCGATGATTGCAACTTGGGGAGGATCTATTCTTATCAATTCTTTAATCTTAGTCTTCATTGGATCAATCTTACCAGTAGTATCATTAATGTAATAGTTCTTTAATAGTAATAAATAGGCATTATCAGCGACTTCCAGGTCTCTTTCGATCATTCTGCCGACATCTTCCATGGTTTGGTCGTTATTATTGACAAAATCTGTAAAAAGTTTCTGTAAAATTTTACGATTTTCTGGTTTTGGACGAGAAATATCTTCAGAAAAACATTCATCACATTGTGGTGGTGAATCATCTTCTTTTGGGCCTGGTACTGAGGCTTTTTTTAGTATTTTTGAAGCATGACTAGCAGGTGCCTTGTCTGTATCAGGGTCTGATGGAGCACCTTCCTTTCGATCAAAGGCATCAGTTGCTGATGGTTTGCCGTCAAACTCTTTTCCACAGTTATTACACTTGTATTTGTACTTTTCAACTACCTCGAAACCGTTTTTAAACATCTCTCTGTTGATTGTTTCAATAGAAATCCTCAAAGCATCCACGTTATCAGATAATTCGTAGATCATTATAAGTGGGAAAGGGAAAATTGGTAGTTTTGCTCCTGTATCGGTTGCCATATATGGCTGCATGATGGCTGGTCTAGACGTAGTTTCTGTATATCCCTTGTCAACTGACGTTAAAGCTTTATATGCATTGGTAAACCTATCTTTAAAGCCCATATATATTAGTGTCTGTTCGCTTATTTAAAGTATGCGGAAAATTTTTTTATTTTTGCGAAAATTTTTGTTTTTTTTGGAAAATTTTTGGTTGACTAGATGACGTATCGACGTTCTTTCTAGTCTTGTGGCTTAAGAGGGTTACCGTCAACCCATACCCGTTGCGCGCTCATGGTGGTATTCCCTGACAGCCACCCCTATATAGGCTAACATCTAATATAAACTTATCTGATTAGCAACAACATTGACAGTCGTCACATTCACAATTTTTGTGATCTGTACAATCACAGTTATCACAATCACAAGAATTAATTTCTTTAGTTACACATTGATCATTTTGCATATACTATATATTAATAAATGATATATAAAGATAATGTTAAATGTTATTAACACCATCTGGATTTAACTGCTTGTCTTTTCCTTTTTACTTTCTTTGTATAGTATTTTTCTTTTGCTTTTCTGATAGCGACCTTTCCTTTTTCAGTTTCTGCATACCTTTTATTCTGTTGTGCTTTTGTTAGAGGTACAAAGTCTGGATCTCTTGGATTCATTCCCAACTTGTCCTTTCTGTATTTTGATGATGCCTTGTTATGTGCTATTCTTCTTTTTTCTTTTAGGATAGGCTCCATTGCAAACTTGTACATACAGACGAACATATCTCGTACAATAAATTCATTATATTCGCTTATGATATTATCCCTTCTGGTTTTAGTATCGTAGAAAAATTCAGCTATATCCTCTTTCTTTAAACCCATTTCATTGGAAATTAATTTTACAAGGATATTGTCTAGTCTTTTCAATTCTGATCTTCTAGCCAGATCATTTTTATTTAGATTATATCTTATCATATATTATATATGGTTAACAGGTAATATATAGCTATCTTACTTTCACTATACTACAAAATCGTTTGTTCCCTAAACTTACTAACTATCACTAATCACTCTATCTACACTATACTAATATTCGTATAGAGCGGATAGTGTGATAGGTGATAATCACCTAAGCTATAGCTTTGTAAAAAATGTAGTATAGAGAATGTGTGATATTATATTGTGTCTTTAAGTTTTTCTTCTTTCTTTTTGGTCTTCTTCACAGTAAACAAACCGTCAGTGTTTAGTTCGCATGAATCTCCGCATCCGCAACCCATAGTATCAATAGTATGTTCCAGGTATTTAAATATGACTACCAATCACATTTTACGAGTATGTTATGTATAAAGTCACATTGTTTTGGCATCAAGACAGGTGTTTGGCCACCCCATCCGTCTTCACCATATATCTTTGCCATCATTATTAGTTCAGGTTCTTGTATATGAATAAGACCAGATTCACTGTTCAAAGCAGGATACATCATTGAACGATCTGTTCCAAATTCATTTTGACTTAACGGATTTGATATGTTGTAATGTAATAGTCCGAACGCATGGCCTAATTCATGTTGCAATATTGCCTGTATAACAGTTAATGACATTGGTTTTAGGTCCCTTGTTGTAGTTCCGTCTTGATTGAAAGTTATACTGTTAGGAACTGTCTCATATGTGTGAACGACTACAATCATATGTTTGTGTGAAGACTTTGAAAAGTCAGGGACTGCATAGCCTAGTCTGTTGCCGTCTGATATCGGTTCAAATAAAATCATGATATTACAATGAGGATAATCATAACGATCTGCATTTACATGTTCTTCCCATGGCACGGTAGGATGTATCTTTATCTCCCAATTGCCTTGAGGGTACTTGTATGACAATGCGTCTACCCACATATCAACCGATACCCTGGTTATTACTTCAAAATTATACTTTCTATCCGCTTCTAACTCTGGATTAGGTTCAAACATACAGACCTCGGGGGCCTCACTATGCCTAAGTTTAAGAGTCTCTAATCTATCACCATCAGCAGGTATAATATTAACACCACCGATTAATATAACAATAGTAATTAAAGAAAATAAGAGTTTGTTGCGCAACAATTTAGTTTGTTTTCGTCTTTTTTAAGTTTTCGTCTTTTTTACCTTTCTTTGCCGTAACTGTCTTCTTTTTTCCTGTTTTTGGCTTCTTTGCTTCTTCTTCCATTCGCGCAACATTTAGTTTTGCATCCAATCCATGTTTTACTTCCATTTTCTTGCCTATCTCTTTTGCATATTTGAAGAGTTTCTTCTCATTTGCCTGGATCTGCCTTACCATGAATGGCCTGTCTTCAACCAGTTTGTCGTTGTCTTCTTTCAAACCTTCCATATCGAAATTAAGTTTTGTAATTACGTTGGAAAGTAATTCTATTTCTTCGACTAACATGTCTAACTTATTTTCCATTTTTTCTCCAATTCCTTTATGCTTATCGGATATTTATTCCTTTGCGTTTCAAGCAATATGGAAATCATACAGTCTGCACAACATCCACCTCCAGCACCCACTGCTGTTTTTCTACAAAGTTTGCACGGAATGGATCTGTCTAAATTAGGCGAGCCTATGTCCATACGTTTATATTTGTGATTGACGTATATTAAGTATGTGGAATGATGAAAAATTAGCAGCCGATCACCACGCAGATTTGTTAAAAGTTAGAGCGAGAGTATCGAGCGAAAAATTACAAAGTGGTTTACCAGGTCAAATAGGTACCACAAAAGAAATGAAAGAATACAGGCTAAAAGTTTTAGATAGTCTTATCGAACAGGCTGAGTCAGAAATGGCTCAAAAACCTGCCAAACAGGGAGAGGTATATAGATGATGGGTTTATGTCATGTTTGCTTTGCAAGCAATGTAGAAATTCATTTTGATGATAAATCAAAACCAGAATGCGAGAGGTGTAGAAAATGAAAATTGATGTATCAGACAACGTAACATTAAGAATACCTAATACTGAAATATCAGGTCAGATAGCACCAATATACCTGATTGGCTTACCTGATGATATTCTAAAAATCAAGGCATTGTTAGAGGAGGTAAAAGGAAATTGAAAATGACAAGATGCTGGATATGCGAGGCAGAGATGCCACTTACAAAAAGCAAGACTTGTATCAACTGCTTTGCAAAAGACGTACAAGTGGGGTTGCCATCTAGATGATAAAATGTCCTGAGTGTGGTTTGCAAACGAATAAGACTCTACGTGGAGGCACATGGGGCATATGCGGAAATATAAAATGCACAGTAGACACTTGGGAATTAAATCCATCAGACGTAAAGCCATTGGAGGATAGAAATGCACATAGCAAATCATATAATAACTCAGGAAGAGGGTAGTAACCATGCCACATGGCTGGATACGTCCAAAACCGTGTTAGTCGGCATCAGCCGACCTTTTATTTGTAACTACTGTAAGGTGACTTTAAGGGGGACCAAGGAACTATGCGGTCCATGCAGGAATTTGTATGAAAGAAAGTTTATTCGTCGAGAGGATGACCGTTTTGTGAAAAGTACAGAATACCAAAGGTCAAGAACACTATCTGATGAATCAAAATCCTTTGGCCGTCTAAGTTCATTTTAACTCATTAGCGCATTTGTCGCACATTACACTTTCTTTATTGTTATTAGGCTCACCACAGTAACTGCACATACGTGTACCTAACTCGTTTACGTCTATACTACCGTCTCGCAGGCCTTGCATAATCAATTCTATCTCTGCTTTGTCAGCAGGGCACAGGTCGTCAAGTTGTCGTTTAAAATTATCATCTAATTCAACATGCCATGTTCCGTCAGGTTTCTTCGTGGCGGAGCCACGGAATTTTTTTGGTTCCATGATTATAATTCTCTATATTCATGTATACCCTTGAATTCACCACTGCGTATGAATCCAAAACCTACATGTTCCTTAGTACAATGTTCACAGTTTATATAACAGTCAAAGTCACCCTTTGGTATAGGCTTGTCTTCAACCAATACCAGGTTAACAGAACCAGCTCTGTCACTGGCAATAGACATTCTCTTGTCACATCCCTTACATTTTAATCCAGGGTTAAGCTTAATCAACATGCTTTAAATACGTTTGCGCATTATAATAGCTTTGCGGTTATCAAAAATCCATCGATTCTGATTTTTTAAGAACTTCTACCTTTCTATCATTTTCCATTATCTCTAGGAATACCTGTCTGCCGAACTCTGCACCATGCCAAAAACCGGCCTTGTGTACCTGTCTTAATAATTTTGGCAAGGCAGGCATGTCAGACATTGTCTCTATGATATCCTCATCTTCGTCAGATATTATCTTTATCACTGTGTCAAACGACAATACTTCCTTAGACTCACCGTCCATCTCTAACTCTTTTACTATGTCTTTCAAATCCATTGGCATGTTTATACTACAAGGTCAGAGTATATATAGATGGTATATATAGTATTATAAAACTAAAATCAGGGCACATATCGTCCGAAGGACGAATCTCTAAAAACATAACCATAAGCACGATCATTTACTAACACTATAGGGACACCTTTAACAGTAGTCAGGGAATCACCTTGTTCGTAAGGGGGGCGTGTGGGTAACTTGTTGTTGATTGCACAGTAATCCGTATACGTAGGAGTGTTCATCTCGATTACGTCAGGCAGTGAACGCATACTTGTGAAATATTTACCCATATTGTATTTTATGCTATATATATCTACTTTTTTCTTTTTATTGATATTTAACTTCACTTGACGTGATTGTATCCCCCTTTCGTAGGCATTTGTACACGGAGTACATATCTGGTGTGCAGACGGATATCCGCAAATTTGACAATCGTAATTCATGTTACCTACTGTAATATGGTTGATAGGCAATATAAATCAAGTGGTGCCCCGATTGTTAAAGGTAACCAACCACGGGACACCGGGAGTAATGAGGCTTCCGGCCTCAAAACGAAGTGTAGTCCTGCCAAGGACGTACGAACGCGTGGACCGTACAGTGTAACGAAATAGGACGAATGTTACAAATAACTTCTGACAGTTGTACGGTACACATGTATTATACGGCTAATGATAATATAAACCCTCCTGTATTTTTTCTCTCTCCTCTCTAAATTTTAACAAAGATTTATAATTCTCTTATAAACGTTTAAATTTCTAATATTTTCCATGTGCACTTGCGACACTATATAAACCTAACTGTATAGTGTGAAAATGTTCCTATTAGGGATTCGTGCCTACCGTGCCTCGCTACGCTAAAAAACGTAGGTATATATAGGGGGAGTACGTGGCAGGTAATATGGGGATAAATGCCTATATCATTAGGAACGAATGGTATCACACCACGTACAATAACACGAACAATACATCATGCTATGGGTATAGGTAATGCTAATAATAGAAACCCCCTGCCTACTAGGTATGTGGTAGGCATGTGGTAGGCATGACTAGGCATGGGCTAGGCATGAGGTAGGCGTGGTGTATATGGGGGTATGTATGTGGGTGTGTATGTGGGTGTGGTGTATATAGGGGGGGTGTATATAGGAAGCCCTGCCCACAGGCGTGAGGTAGGCATGGCTAGTCACAAATCAGGCGTGGCATGTGCCTGAGCAATAAAAACCTATCTGCCCTATATGTTATACATACATATACTCATTATAACAATAACATTAGGGCGACCGATGGGTTTAAATACCGTAGGCACGAATGGTCAGCAGATTCGAACTGAATCGCAATCGAGCATTGTAATGGTAGCATGGTAGTAATACGTAGCGTGTTACAATGTAAAAGATAGATTGTAGGATAGAGAAGCACTCTATAAAAGAGATATATAATACAATGTATTAGTAGCTAGAGTACAGTATTGTGTATAAGGTATTAAAAAAGATAATAGATAGCTCCTTATGTTTTAACATATAGGGGATCGCTGGATTTAAATACCACAGGCACAAATGCTGACCAAATGCGAAAACAATCACTCGAATTGTGTGTATTAGATTACTACAATCGGGAAATGATTACTTTTGCTAGTAATTTAATGGGTAGTGACCACACCACTAACAATACCGAAAAACCAAAACAAGCAACTATAAAAAAGGATAGTAGCGTTGCTTCTACTTTTGAGGTCAAATCAACAATCGCTGACCTTAAAGAACAATGTGCTGGTGTATCAGTAACATTTAGACAGAAGGATAATGGTAACATATCTTTCTTAAAGGATAGTCGCCTCCCAGAAGCACTTTATAAACACGTTGCTTCCTATATCAGAGCAATTCCAAAACGTGGCTATTATATCAGATACGTTCGAAAAGAGAATGTTCCAGCATTTAAACAGATTCTCACAAAATCTGGCATAAATGTTACATATGTCGGGGAAGCTGTTACTCAATGAGTAACATTCCACCCTTTTGTAGTGGCATTCATTTGTGTCAAATCTGTGATAATAAATATAAATGTGAAGGTTGTGCCACATCACACACAACTGATGCTAATGGTGGTAGATGTAATGGGGAATACGAACAATTTTGCCCTAATCATACTGCTAGACAGTATATGAGAAAACACATAGAATTAGGGGATTTACCATGACCGACACACCTGAATGGACAGATAGATCCTTATCTACTATATTAAATCATTTGGCTAGTAAGATAGACAATTTGAATGATAGAGTAGAGGAATTAGAGAGTGCCGTGCCATGCCCACATAGAGATACAGTAGAGGATTGGCATTTTGATGGCGAGGAAGAAAATAGGGTAGATGTGTGTACTGCCTGTGGAGAGGTAGTATGAGTAACACCTGTATTTTCCTCTTTTGTGGGGATTGTAGCAAATATTTGAGCCCTAATAGTGTTAGGTTCTTTAAATGTAATAGTGTCCCCGTATGCCTAGAGTGTTTTTGTATTAAAAAATCAAATATACAATAACAATGGGCAGTCGCTGGGTTTAAATACCACAGTCACAAAATCAGCACGTTCTCGAAATCCACGACAGTTGTGTATATTAATTTATTACAACGTCGAGATGGATACTGACAACAGTAAGCCAATGGGTAGTGACCTAACCACTAACAATGCCGACATTCATTTTGAGAGTATTGAAAACGCACTTTTAGACGTTTATTCTCAAGATAATGAGATAGCCTTTGTAGACGCTGAGGAATATGTTAATGATAGTGAGGAGTATTTTGACTAATTCTCCTTTCTATCGTAGTGCCGATCGTTTATATAAGTTAAGACATGATAAGGGCTTAATATCATGGCAAAACACGGCTAATCCCGAACTAATTATAAATGAAAATCAGATGAGGGAATTGGATAATGAGTAAAACCCTACCAGCTACATTAGATGGTATTGAAGCAATAGATTGGGAACATGAACAAGAGTGCACTAATTGTTTTGTAGGTGTATGTGAGTGCTGTTCAGGACATAGATCATGCCAATGTGGGTGTGGTGGATCAATGAGGGATTTAGATAATGAGTGACATATCTCTTATTAGGGAATTTCATAGTGATTTCTCATCTTTTGTATTGTGTACTGATTGTAATACAAATTGGATAGATACTGACTATGTTTGGGTTGGAGCTCCTAGAATGAATAGATGTCCCGATTGTTTCTCTTTTGAGGAAGAATACGACACAATACATGAGATAGAGGGAGATTCTTCTTGAACTGCAAATGTATATCCTGTCAGTATGAGAGATTGGTATTAGAACACCCCGATTCTATTGATTTAAATAGAATAGCAGGAATATATAACCATGACAGATAAGATAGCAGTTTGTAACCTATGTAGTGCTGAACTGCCTTGTGATGATTTATGGGAAAATAGGGCTTCCCAACATGAACAATGGCATAATCCTAGATCTGTTACAAATAGAATCTATGTTAATACAGTACATGGTATTATTAAATGGAAATATAAATATGTATAATATTAACAATGGGCAACCGTCGGGTTTAAATACGTCAGTCGCAAATACTCGTCGTCGAAAAATCGATTTCGGAATTTAAATATATTTATTATTTATTACAAATTCATTGAATATTACAGTTATGTCAAATAACAAAAAACCAACTCTTACATCTCGTATGAATCAGTTGGAATCCCAAATTGAATCCATGTTAGAACACCAAAAAAGTTCATTGGATCGATTGTCAGAATCAAGAAAGCAATCACAAGTTGCCCTTGATAATATGTTAGAGAAAGTAGACTCTTTCATATCTGGCGAACAAAAATCCCCTTCTAATGTTGCACCTGCACAAGAAGTAAAACCACAACCAGCATTCTACAATTACCAAACAAGTAGAGTGTCAAATACAGTAGTTGAAGCAGTTGAAACACAGCCTATTGGTTGCTTCGATATACTAAAAGCAATAGTAAAACAGTTTGGAACAGGCAAAAATGGTCTTAGCGTATCAGCTCCACACGTTAAGAAAGATGGCACGGTTGGTAATGCGTACATCTTAAATATGCCACGAATAGATAGCAGTTTTGAATTGGTTGATAAAACCAAAAGTGAGGCAGAGCAACTCAAGCAATCTAAAGCATTGTGGAAAAGCGTAGCCTTCAATACCTTCCTATTCACAGGAAAGTATTACTCAAAAAGTGAAGGATTGGTATTCACAACCTACATCAAACAGGCTTCAGAACCAGAAACAGTTGAGTTCTTGAAAGGTCTTGGTGTACACATACCACAAAAGGATCACAGAATCAAAGAGGAATAATATCCTCTCTTTTTAGTAATCAAATAATTTGATACATAGATGATAATGGTGGGTATGGAATCGTTTTTAATAGGTTCAGGTTTGGTATTGTTGTTTCATACGATATCCATGCCCACTATCATTGTCGGAGATTCCGAGAATAGTGTTTTGGTGTCATAGGGCAACTAATCGCAAAAGATGGAAACATAGTTTTCATGATTTTTACTTTTTCCAGCCCAATGTTGTTTTCTTAACACACTCTTTCCTAGAGTAACAGTTGATACATATCCTGCTTTCATGTGTAACAACATCAAAACCATACAATTTAAATTAACATGCTTAAACATATAAAACCATACAAAATAGACGTTGGCGATACTATTATTTTTAGAGGCACACATGCTTCACGAGAAGATGATCTTTTCAAAGATAACTCTAATATTGATCTAGCAGGTCAAAGATTATTGGTGGTTGATATTGAATATAGTGAAGAAGAAGGCAATTATTGTCTTTACCTTAGGTGTAATTTATGTGAAAAATTACATGATATATGGATTTCAGATGATGAAATGAATAATACGTTTGTTACAGTATTTAGAGATGATAGTAAAACCCATGAATATTTTTAGTAGTTATATCAATGAACATATTTATACTAGATGAACAACCAGAAAAATGTGCTGAATATCATGCTGATAAACATGTTGTAAAAATGATACTAGAACATGCCCAGCTCATGTGTACTGCACATCATCTACAACCTAATACACTTGTAGACTATGAGATACCATACAAGGCTACTCATGTAAACCACCCATGTGCTAAATGGGTTCGTGAAAGCAAACAAAACTATCAATGGCTATACAATATGACATTTGCTCTTAATAAAGAATATGTGTATAGATATGATAAAAATGTTAATCATAAATCATGGGACGCAATAGTAGATTTGCCATACCCAGATTTACCAGATATAGATATGACACCGTTTGCACTTGCTATGCCTGATGAGTGTAAGATAGCTACATGTCCTGTTGCTTCATATCGTAAATATTATAACAATGAAAAGCAACATCTATTAAAATGGAAGTCACGTGATACACCAACATGGATAAAGTTAAATTAAACGAATTGGTGTTCGGTGGGTTTAAATACCCCGAACGCAAAATAAAACCGTCGTCGAGCAGTTCGACAGATTATATCAAATATTACAGTTATGAAATATAACACAACATATATAACAGCAAAACAAGACCAACAGGGATTTATTAGGAGTATCAGTTTGGCATTTGCTAGGAGTTTAGTATGAAAATAATCAGTAGATTATCTGATACTGATTATTCTAGTATGTTCATTGAATATGCTGATGAGGTAGATGAAAATGAATGACAAAATGAAAGATAAAATGGAAAGACAGGTTAATGCTAGTATTGAAATGATGAAATGGGCAAAAGAAGGCAAACCATTAGACGAACAATGGGAAGAACTAGGTAGAATGGGACTTTCTGAAAAAGAAAGAGTTGGTGTTGCCAAATGTTTAAGTGCATTTGTGAGTCATAGAAATGGCGACCATTCAAAATGTCCACCTACTTGTCAAGACTTGGAATATGTGTCTAAAAACCACGACATAAAATCAAATAATCTTCGTGATATGATTGACGAGGTAGATCACATGCACAAAATGAACAACAGAAAAGAATTTAGTGATGATGTGTTAGAGGAGTGGAAATGAAAACCAAAGACCAAGAAGGTAACGTCAAAACCTGTAATACATGCAGTAGAGAGATGAATGATAACCATTGTGAAACTCATTCTGACTCTATTGGTGTTGTTAATTGTTACTATTGTCATCTACAAGAATCACATGTTTCCGAATGGGGAGATGATAAGAATACAGATAAGGAAATACCTGTAAATCCTAGTGAGAGTGGTCAAGTATGACACATTGGCATTGTGAAAATAGAGGATATTTAGCTAATGCAGTACACCCCGACAGAGATGCAGTTGAAACATGGAAAACTGACCACCCTGTTAGTTACATCTTGAATGATAAGGAGATAAGTCATGTGTGATTATATGATAATGTGTAATACATTAGACAAAATAAAACATCTATTGAATAAGGAGAATGATGATGAATGAATTTACAGATGAACAAAAAGAGCAAATACTAAAATGTGCTCAAAAGCTACAAAGCCTAATGTTTAGGAATGTTGATCCTCAAGATAGCTTCAAGGAACTCATAAAACTCGGCTATGATAAAGATGTTATCCATGCCTCTTTGGCTTTGCTTGAACAAGCTGTCCATCATAATAAGAGTGAGGACAACGAGATAGCAAGGTGTATTGAGAGAAGTATGGCTAGTATTTCACATGAACGTACTGATGAGGTGTCAAAAGACAGTTTCACTACTGACAAGTTCTATGGTATATGTACTGATGTTTATAAAAATCTTACTAATACTGAAGCTAGAGCAACCCCCCTCGTATTCCTATGGGTAAAAGGTCTTAAGAAACTCGGTGTCGTGCCTATTGAAGTAGAAGGACAAGATGTATCTCCAATGGACTACTTAAAGAGCATAGTTTACCATGAGAATCCTGACGCATATTGTTTTTGTGGAGAGGCTAGTATGAAAACAACTCAAAAGCCATTGAAACAATACAGTTATGGAGATATTCTTAATGATCCGTCATCTAAGGATATAGTTATCGTTCAAGGTAACACTAAGAAAGGAGATGCCAATTATAATGCCATGTATGACATGATATTCGAGCAAGATGGTAATATAGAGTTAAAACTCATGGAAGATTATAAAGGCGAAAATATGGAGAGTGAGAAGTTACCATGACCGACATATATGGCAGAGATTTAGATGATGACGAGATAGAATCAATCAAAAAGATAATTGAGGGCGAGGGATATGAAGCTGTAATGAAAGACGTATCACAAGTTCGTAAAGATTCATATAATAAATTCTATGATTGGTATGGTAAGAAAACAGGTCTATCTGTCCACAAAATGAATGAGGAATTAATAAAGGCAGGTATAAATAGTTACAATAAAATGGTCAAGCCTTTCACAAATTGTAAGAATCTTGAAGATGTTCATAAAGACTTTTCAAGAGAGATAAATATGACATTCATTGATACATTAGGAGCTATGCAGGACAGAGGAATGAAAGTCATACTCGAAAAACACGGCTATGGTAGTGCAGTTGACTTCCTAGAGGGTAAAAGACATTGACGATCGAATGTCCAAATGGGAAGGATCATAGGATTAGATATATATCGACCGATAACGACGACAGATTCAATATCTACTTTTGTAATACTTGTGATACAAAAACCTATGAGGCTCTAAATAGTACAAGTCTAGATGTAATAGAATCCCCTCAAATACACGAAGATTACGAGATGATTGAAAGATTCCAAAAAGATATTGATGACGAACAGATACAAACTGATTTGTTTTGTTCTGAGATGGAAAGACTATGGTAGATGAGCAACTACAACCAAAGTGCTTCATTACTGTTAGAAAGAACGTAGATACGTCATCTAACAATTTATGATTATGTCAAGAAGAATAGATTTAGAAACAGGTGTTAAGTTACCTAGATCTGACAAGAAAAGAACATGGCGAAGATGGAAAGACGCAACTAATAGTAGAGAGAGAAATAATCTACGATTCATGAAGCGTGTCAAATTATTCGCTAAGAAGTTCGGTTTGTCCAAAGAACAAGCTGACGAATTTAGTTTCACAGGCTAACCACCTGTACTTTTTATTACGATTATGCAAAAAATAAAACATAATAACTTTACCAGCTCCTATCGACCAGATGTGTTAGTTAGAGGTAGAGGCGTTGGTTGGAATGAGAAAGGTTATTGGTATCGACAAACAGGAGATGACAATAACAACGTGCCTATATCAATTAGGCTAAGACCACATGGGTGGACTAAAAAATATGAGTATGAGATCACATTTGGTGGTCGAGAAGAAGCGATTGATTTGGAAAGTTCATTTGCTCATGACTTGTTCACAGTAAAAATAAACAAATTAGGCACTAAAAACAACATAGTTTCTAGTAGACGTATATATCAATCTAACTTCGAACCTCAAGACTATACTTGTCCATTATGTCGTAATTCTGTAATATGGAATAAAGACAGCTATATGTGGACATGTTCAGAAAGTACATGTAACTTCAATTATAGTCCAGAAACTTGTGCTGATATGCACAATAATTGGACAGATTCTGACTTTGGAAGCGATAAGACAGATGAGAATCATAGTCATCATGTTGGACATTCTAGGAATTATATTGATAGAAGTTCTCTATTTAAACTAAAAGATAAGGGTATGAGAGAATTACTTTACAAAACTTATAATGAATAGCGTAAATACATTCAATACGACAACACTCGTCATGGCATTTTTTGCTATACAAACCATGATATTCGGAGAGTTGTTATGAGTAGAAAAGAAATCGAAGGACAGATTCCTACTGTTCCCGTAAATTTCGACCTCTACAAGCCAATTAGATTTGGCAAATACATTGAGATGAGTAACGAACTCTCTATGCTGGAAAATGCAATAGAGAACGGGTTACCTTTTCTCATGGAAGGAGAGAAAGGTGTCGGTAAAACTATGGCAGTTACAGAAGCCTGTGCAAAAACCGATACATCGTTAGTTACATTCAGTTGTAGTTCAGGAACTACAATGGGCGACATATTAGGTCGTGAACATCTCTATAACGGGGATTCGGTATTTCAACTAGGCGTGTTGCCTACTGCGATATTATGTGCTAACAAGTCAAAGAACAAGCGAGGAGTTTTGTATCTTGACGAATTGAACGCATTAGATCCAGAGATACAGAAAATGTTGAATCCTGTAATAGATGATAGACGTTGCATATATGTCAATAACGAGAGATATGCTTTAGATGATGGTGTGAAGTTTACCATTATTGCAACACAAAATCCAAGCTATTATTCAGGTGTCAATCCATTGAACGAGGATTTGAGATCAAGATTCGTTGGAAAGGTAATTGAATACCCTACAAGCGACCAGATAGCACAAGTAATCGATTGGACAGATATTGACGAAGATAACATACAACAACCTTTGTTGTCATTGGCAGTTGATACGTTGTCTATGAAGAAAGAATCCAAGATTGATTACGTTATATCTGTAAGAGATATAGCATTGTTTACGAAACTATACAGATCGTTCCTAACAATGAAACTATCTCCAGATGAATGTTTGATTAATGCCATTGAATGTGGTTTGTTAATCAAATATGCTGACGCTGAAGAACGAGAAGTAGTGAGATCAAGAGCTCAAGACACGTTTGGAGTGAACGTATAACACTAGGAAAGAGGAACATAGATATGGAAATAGATAAGACAAATACAGATGGCGAGTTGTATGGAGATGAAGAAATCTGGGATTATATACCAGAAGTCGATTATAGTCAATCAGATGTCGATTATTCTGAAAACCCAGAAAAGATAGGACAAGTAGATTGGGTAGATGGAAAACCCGTCTTATCCTTTTCCTCTCTATGTGATAAAACCAAATCCATATTTAGTGCTGTTAAAGGTGTAGATATACAAGTAACGGAACAAGATGGCGAGAATTACATCTTTCAGGCAAACGAGGGTGGAAGCAAACCCAAGTTTATCATAAATATACCTAAGAAACCCGTTGCAGGTTTAAATAGATATACTGCATTTAACCATGAATTAGGTCATTATGCGTTTGACAGTTTCAATAATATGTTTAACTTACATATTAACGAAGAACTATCAGAAATACCTAAAGGACACCAAGACAAAGCACTTGAAATATATAGGTCAGTATTCAATATAATTGAAGACCATAGAGTAGAATCACTAATGGGAGCTATCTATCTTGGAACGGGCAAACGATTTGTTCAGGCAAGAAAGCGTATGGGCAAACTCAAACCAGAATCCCACAAGGCAAAGAATCCTATCGAAGCGTTACATTGTGCTAGAGAGTTTAGAAATGATTGTGTAACAAGAACGTTTGGCGACGCTAAATATGTGATTGACAAGATACAAAAACGAGATAATGACGCTAGTATATTATTAGCAAAACACTACATAAAGACTACTGTAAATCCTTGGTTAAAGAAGCAGTTCAATGGAATGAATCCACAAGGTGGAGCTAGTGATCCAAAAAAGCCAATAACATCAAAACCTAAACTTGATGCATTATTCAAGAAGCAATTCAAAGAGAATCGTAAATGTGATCATAGAGAACTAACCAATAAGAAAGAACTCGAAGAAGAAACAGAACAAGATATGAGAGAAAAGATGAAGGATTTCAACAGTAAAAACAAGAAAGACATTGAGAAGCAACTAGATCAATCAAAACATTCTGCTCAAGAGAAAATCAAAGCGATCAGAAAGAAAATTGAAGAAGATGCAAGACAAAGTAGAGGCAATTCTGATAACAGCGACGATAGAATAAGAGAGTATAAGGGAACTGAAAGATTCCCTAACTATGATTATAACGAAGAATATAAAAACATGAGGATTGCTAGGCAACTCAACAAAATATTCAAATTACTTCAGGCTAGAAGCAAACCAAAAATAGCAGATACAGGAGATAATATATCAATACCTGCTGTAATCAGAAGAAAGTCAAGAGGTTATGGCGATATACATATCAAGTCAGTTCCTAATGACAGTTTGGCAGTTGTAGTGTCAATAGACGCCTCTGGATCAATGTCAGGCAAACCAATAAGTATAGCAAGAAACATGATGGCAGTATTATTCAAGTCAATAGAGGGAATAAATAATGTCAAACTTAAAGGTGTAGTTTGGTCAGGCACAGAAACTTATACTTCTGCATGTGAAGTTGCTGATCGTAAAGACCTAAGTGCAATTCAAACAAATGGTATATTTGGTGGTGGCACTCCTACTCCTAATGGTGTTAATTTCTCCCTTGAGAAACTAGCAGGTATGAAAGGTAAGAAGAAACTACTCATTGTATGTACTGATGGTTATCCAAATAGTAGTAGTGAACCCAACTTGACACCTGAACAGCAAGTCAGGAAACACGTTAATCAGGCTAGAAAGAAGAACGTTAATGTGTTCGGTATCGGTATAGGTATGAGGTCTAGTAGAAGACAAGAAGGTCGAGATGATTCAATGGAAACAATGTTTGGCAAATCAGGTTACATAACCACAATGGACATGGAAGATACTGAGAAAACAGTTATTAAGAAATTCCGAGATGTAGTTATTAGACAGATGAGGAATTAATAATGAACACAAATAACAACACAAGAAACAAAATCATCAAAGACATAATGAATCTGGAGAAAGATGTCAGATTCATTCCAATGCATAGAGAAACTCAAGATGAGTTAGAATCATGGCATGATGACAAATTGGCACGTTGGCTATGGATGCTAGTGGAGTTGAAAAATAGACAATGAAACCCAAACATCTAATCAGATGTAAAGGCAGATGGTCAGTTCACGGAAAAAGTGAATGTGAAAACAACTTTGAATACTATGGTTCTTATGGCGACCAAGAACTTATAGACCACCAAGAGAAAGAAAAATCATTGGATTGCAAACAAAATTGGTGGACAGGATTCGAGAACGATAAAAAGTTCGACCAACTTAGATATAATGCACAAAATGTATTAAAGTTGGATTTAGATAATGTCAAAGACAAAAATCGCTAGTAAATCTAGCAAGAAAAAGGCAGTTAAATCTGCCAAACTTGTAGGATCAACCACTACAAGAAAGTCAAATAGAAGTAGAAAATCTACTCACTACAAACAAGGCAAACCGTTACTACAAATTGCCTATGATGTAGTTGGTAATGGATTTACTTTTACCATTGACAACAATGGGAGAATCGAGAATAAATTTAGAGTAGACGCTGAATCTATTCTCAACATAATGGGAGTGCCAATATTGGCTAAACCCATTTAACCCCTTTTTTAATGAACAGTTTTAAAACAATTACAAGATTAAGGGATAGGTTGTTCACTCTATTTACCCCACGTTCTTTGGGTAAAGAAAGATCTTCAACCTTTCCAATAGACGAGTTGCACGAAATTCGTAGAAAAATGGAGAAAGACATTGAATAATCCATTTGATGACATACACAAGAAAGCACAAGATGATGTAAAAAACTTCGAGTTACGAGAAAACTTGTATGAGAGAAGATCAATCTTATTATGTATATGTGATCTAGCCACAGAATTGCAAACAAGATTAAAAAAAGATCCAAAAGATATTAATCTACAAGAAAGATTCATGGAAGCTAAAATAGAAATAAAACGTGCAATAAGAGATCACGAACATTTACTTCATGGTTATATAGACATGAATGATGTGGTATCTAGTAGAATGGTCAATGAAACGATAGATCAAGTTATGGAGGCGACACAAGAATGGCGAGTTTAAGGGGATTACTTAGTCGTTCCTTATCCATACTTATCTATCCTTTTGCTTTCTTAATAGGTATGGGTATCATATTCATCTGGAATATAGTCATTAGCCCACATAGTCCTGAAAATTAGGTCATGTTCTTGGTAGTCGTCAATCTCAACATGGTTATATTTGCCTAGACACCAATGAATACATTCGTGCTGAATAGTTGAATATATATCCTCTATGTTTTCATGGTGGTTTAAATACACCAATATTCTACCCTTGCCTTCAAATAGTGTAACACCGTGTTCTTTGGAGTCACGGTCGTCGTGTAGCCTAAAGTCCATGTACATATACTTATATTAGTTATTTAACCTTTAAAGATTATGATGAATATGTGGAATAAATTTTGGAATTGGTATGAAAACAAGATACTAGGATCTGTCATATTAATAGCCATAATACAATTCATACAGATACCTCATATGGTATGGAACGCTGATATTATGCTTGAAGCAGGTATTATTAGTCGTGTCCATCCTGTATTGGATTGGCTTCTTTATGGCGTTGACCTTATAGAGATTGTTAGTATTGTTAATGTAGGAATGATAATGTATTCCCTGCTTAAAAAGAAATATAAGAAATGATATGTAGAGATTGTAAAACATTTGTGCCTAGCCTTATAGTCATAAGTCATGGTGGTATAAGCCAATGTATGCCATGTCATCAACTTTACAAGATGAGAAGGAATAGAGATGAAATATAAATGAACGAATATAAAATAGATATGGACAAAGCAACGTTTGAGATGTGTTCATGTGGTCATTTTGGTGGCAGTAGCATGGATATAGTCAATTCCCACAAGCCTAATTTTCAAAAAGGTCATGGGGAGTGCATAGATTGTGAATGTAATAAATTCACATGGGTAGGTTTCTGTGATAAACATGGAGATGTAATAATACCATGAATGAATTAAAATATTACAAGTGTGAATGTGGTCAAGAATATTACAGCGATCATGGAACACCTAGTGGAATTAGCTGGAGTGACGGACACATATGCACACCGATAGAAACAAATGAAATGTAGGGATTGTTATGCAATTATGCCACAAAGTATGCATATGAATGTTCAAAGAGAAGATACATGTAGACCATGTAGAGAACTTAGGTCGCATGATATAGAGTGTTATGATAGTGTTTTAGATGATATACAAGTTCCTAATGATGATTTAGAATGATAAAAATAAGAAATAATAAATGTAAATATTGTGAAGTATTTATACCACAGTTACATACAAGGAGAAATATATGTAGACCATGCGTTTGTCAAAAATCATATGATTTAATTGACAATATTGATCACACCAAAATTAATATGCTGAATGTGGATAAGGATTTAGTAATGAGAGGTTTCGATATGAAATGTACAAAAACAATACATTATTGTAAAGCCGATAAGAAATCAGGCAAACCCGTAGTGGTTACTGATTCTAAAGGCAGAGCAAAGAATGTAAAGAAATGGCATATGGATTTGTTTGACGAACATGGATATCCTGTAAGGATTGAAGTGGAATTCAACAATTCCGAAGGACAAGCCAAACGTAGTGGGGCAACTACTATGTTAAAAGTCATGGAGACAGAAAGTTGGGTTTAGAGTTCACAGCACGTGTTCTAGTTCAATGTCCTCATTGTGATGAGGAGTTTGAAACTGAGGCAGATGTGGATTATGAGCCTGACTACTGATTTTTTCTAAACATTTAAATTAGACTTCTGTTATTATATAAGTCATGGCAGAAGAAGAACTTAAAGCAGAAGTAGTCGAAAATGAACTACCACCTCCAAGATTTGACCTAGTTAGTAAGATGTTTGACGACGTTGATGAGATGTTGGCAAAATACGACGAATCAGATCATTTAACCATATTTGAGATGGAGATCCTGCTTATGATGTTACGCAAAAAAGTGGATCATATAGGCATAGTCGCAGCTCTATCTCCTCATGGCGAGGAAGAACACAAAGAAGCCGATCCTAATATGTATAAATAGGAAGGCATTTTTTTTATTCTAAATAATCAGAAAATATTTTTTTTATTTCTTCAGTAGATTTTTCTATATTTTTTTCTTTAAATAGATATGGTGCATCAGATTTCCATATATCTATGACAATTACTCCACTATTTTCTAAGTCGTATTTTTGTCTTTGATCTATGATGCCAAAATTTTTTGTTTTATGCCTGTCATCTTGTACTCTCACTGCTATTGTGTCATACTCGTCAAATATTACTATGTCTATTGTTTCTTTTTTTGCTCTTTCACCCATATCATCTCTATATTCTTCAAATAATAACTCTCTTAAAGGTACTTGTTTGGCTAGTATTGCCTTTGGATATATTTCTGATAATATTTTTAATGCTAGGCGTTCCCCCTGCCCAATAATCTCATCCATCTGATAACAGGTCCATATATTTTTCATATTCTTTAGCCTTTTTTTTGCAGGTGCAGCAGTCATGTTGTTTTTTCGTCATATTCCCTTACAAGTATAGTTGGTTTTCCTCTTATTTTAGTTTTTACATTTACAGATAGGGCCTTTTGTTTATACTGCTTACAGAATGATATTATAGGTGCGCTAGGTGGAAATGCATTTGTTTTGAATTGTAGAAATATTAGTTTCCCCTTTGAGTTAAAACCCATACCGTCAAACAGGTTCCAGTAGTCTGTGGCTCTGTATATTTTATCCTTGTTGTACACCATATCTTTATGTCTACAATGAGTCCTTAAAGTGATATCAGTATAGCCCATTTTTATTAAGTATTCAATCGCGACCTTGTTGCTTGATCGCATCTTTGCTCTGTTATTAGATTTGGTCCTAGGTTTTTTTGCAGTAACTGCTCCCATATATAAGGGAGGGTGTTCCTCCTAATTAAGGGTTGTCGATACCTTTGTCAGTTAATACAAACTCACAGTCAAACACTGCTTGTTTTGGACTGTCTATTGCAGTGGCGTAACGTTTTTTCCCTGCTTTCTTAAAGTATAGACGATATGTACTTGCATGGCCTACTATGTGTCCACCTACTGGCACAATAGGATCTCCGTACTGTTGTGCTGGGTTTGTCAATACTTGGTTGGTCATTAGTACTGCTACATTGAAGAAGTATGCACTATTTTTTAGTACTCCCATAAACTTTGCTAGATTTTGTTGTCTTGAAGCTAGAGTTCCCCTGCCAAGATATTCTTCCCTAAACTGGCCTGTTGCACCGTCTATAATGATAAGTTTTATTGACTCATCTTCTACTAATTTTGCGCTGAGATTTTGTACTTCCTCTACAACTGTATCGGTGTTTGGAGTGTGTGTATATTGCAAGTTCTGATCTATGAATTCATCTATTTCATCTTCTGACATGTCATCTGCATATCCTCTTGCCTTTATAATCTGATGTAATCTTTCAGGATCGAAAGTGTCTTCACAGTCAATCCATACAGCCTTCCATTTATGTTTAAACATGGCCTCTACTAGAGTAGAGTAACAGAACTGTGTTTTGCCTGAAGCAAATGCACCGTACACCTCTGTAAGTGCTTCTAGCTCAATACCACCACCTAACATCTCATCCAGTTCTTTATTGCCACATGGTACTTTTGTCATATTTGCTCTGTATTTTCTAAGCTCAGAAATTTTTAGTTTTGGACTGCGTGTTCTTTTGTTGGTCTCCAATACTTTTTTGCATATAACTAACAAGTTGTGAAGTCTTGCGTCTTCCATCTCGGTATATGCTCTGATCTCATTGCTGCCTCTAATAAGCACGTCATACACGGTAGTAATTCCTACTGCTGAAAGCTTTTTGTATGACAGTTCACCTAGACCTGCACCGGAACCAACATAGTCTTTTAAATAAATTGATGTTGGATTTTCTTTATCCTGTTTAACTTTTTTTGCTTTAGTTTTTGGTATCTCCAAAACTTCAGTTGTTATATTTTCTTCTTCACTCATGGTACTATTACACCTGTTCGACATATAAACCTATTCATTCATCCTGTATCTTCCGTTGGCACATTTTCTAATAATACCACCGCCATACATCTGGTTGAATTTGTTCATACTTTGTTTTCTTTCCCAAGAGTATTCCAATTCTAACAGTTCATACAAATCTTTTTCGTCAACATATTTTTTATCATTCTCACATTTCTTCCATGCCTTTGTGAATTGTTGTTCTTTGTTTAATTTTTCAGATTTTGCTAAAGTAATTTGTGAACCACTGTCTTCCAGGTTCTTACCAAATGAATGGTAACTCTCTTTAAACAACTCATATACTGCCAATACATCTGACTCATCAGCCTTGTTTTTGAACAATAACTTTGCGTGTGATATGGAAAGTCGGGCCAATGATTCCAAAGTTCTTGGTGTAACTGGCACGCTGTTATTCTCTTTTGATATATTTCTAAGTTTCTCGTATATTTTTTTCAATTTTTGCTGTGCTTCAACTGTCAATTCTACATCCAGAGACTGGACATAGTTAAGGTATGACGTAAGTTGTTTTGTTGACATATATGTATCTTTTTCTTCTGTAATATCTCCAAAGTCCTGCAATACTTTATCTGATTTCTTTGAGTCCATTATAGAGTCTACCTTGTCTTTGATAAGAAATATCAAATCAAATCTTGTTAGAATAGGTGTAGGTAGATCTATGTTCTCCATCAATGTCAAAGAGTCATCATAATTACCGAATCGGGGGTTTGCTGCTGCAAGTGTTACGGCAACTGCTGGCAAACTGACATTTTTTCCAGCAACGGAACGTGATACCTTTCCTTGTTCCATAACTTCGTGCATGATACCCATGTCTTCTTTATTCATTTTATCAAATTCGTCTACAACTGCTACACCACGGTGGGAAAGAGGATATGTACCAGCCTGCAACACACTGGTTCCATTATCTCTCTTCACCATTCCTGCAGTAAGTCCTGCTGCAGTACTTCCTTTTCCGGTGGTAAACGTGCTTTTCTGTGTGACCTTTTGAACTTCTTCAAGTAACATTGATTTTGCCATTCCTGGGTCACCTACAAGCAATGCATTAATCCATCCTCGTCTTCTTTCGTGAATTCTACCTCGTTTACTTACAATGGCCAATAACAATGCCAATTTAATATTTCTATAACCAAATATATGTGGTGCAAATGAACCTATGATATCATCTATAAGTCCTTCATCTTCTCTGTTCATCCACTCATGTAGATCTTGTTGCTTTGGCATAATCATTTCCACATCCTCTAGGTCCTTAACTGTCAATATATCCATATAGATGTCTTTTTGTTTGCCTTTTGTATCATAATCTACTCTGAATATGCCTGTAATTTTTTTCTTTTGTCCCATATATGTATGGCCTACATCTATATCTACTAGTTTTGCATCTACATCTACTGGTTGATTCTCTATAATTTCTTCTATAGGTTCTTGTAATACTATATCTTGTACTAATTGTGATGTTGTAGTGCCCTCTTTTAATTCCATCTTTGCTCTTTTGCATGAAGGTTTCATACACATAGGTGCCTTTAACACTCTTCTGCTATCTGCATCTGCTCTCTCCTCTTGATCACATATGAGACATTTAAACATACCTGTCAAAGGATATGCCTGTCTCTTAGCAACTGCCAATATTACAGCATTGAATGTGAATGGTTTGTTTTCATGTTCTGTAGTAAGACTATGTAATTTGATATTGCTCTCTTGTTTTAATTTGATTTTAACATTGGCAAAATGAAATACTGCTATCTTTTTTCCACCGTGAACTGTGTCCAATGCTATCATCAATGCCTGTGATGCTAAGCCAAGTATATCTAAATTAAACTTGTCATAAAATGGTTTGATGTATGGATGATCGATATCAAGAAAATATATCTCCTTGTCTTTCATTTTAAGTAACTTATCACCATCTATCCATCTTAAAATAACGGCTAGGTTTTTTGACCATAGTCTTTCCGGATAAGCAGTGTCTAAAATTGATTTCGTTGCAGAACTCATAGAGTATATTATGTCTATACTAAATATAAACGTTTAAAAAAAAATAAGTGAAAGGTGTTAACCTAACAGGTTTTACCCATATGCCATTTCTTACCGCTTCTATCTAATTCTCGTACAAAAACAGTTGCTTTAGCAATAGATAGGACTACAGGTTGATCTGCGCCTTCAATGTGAATATTAATCATCATTTCCATAGATTACTTTAATACGTCATAACTATATTTAACTGTTTCATAAAAAAATTATAAATGGATTTATAAAAAATCATCCGTGTTGGTTTATGTGTTGCTTATATGCATCGAATGTCACTGTCCATGTACCTGGTTTAGAAGTCTTTAACTTGTTTCTTCTGTCAAACCATTGGTCTACACCATCTCTAATGCCTGTGGTGAAACAACCAGAATTAACTAAGATTTGGTCTTTTGTTGCCCATTTCTTCTTTTTATTATCGAAATATAGGCAATCTGATCTGAACCCCATAGGTTGGTGTAGGTGTCCCATCTGATATACATCAGCCTCAACGTTCACCGTGAGGTTTTCCAATGCTTTCTTTGCATCTCCACCACCTGTACCGTGGTTGACAAATAATGTTTTTTTCATGAGTGACTTACCGTGGAACCTTATATCAAGGCCTACGAATCCCTTAGAACCCAGGAATGTAGTGCCATGTTGTTTGGTCCAACGTTTCATCTCTCCTTCTTCCATTACTCTTGAATTATATTCGTGGTTACCCCATTGTTCATACCATATCTTATCTATTCCAAATTTGGATTTATATCTCTGATGTTCTTCAAAGAGGTCCTTCCAAAATTCATCGAATCGATCCATCTGTTCGGATTTGGTTTGCATCCTGACTGATTCATATTTGAATCTAGGATCACCTGGAAGTATCAAATCCAATTGATCACCACCAAATGATGTGAATCTAAATGGGTCATCTAATATTGAATCTCTTCTTCTCTCTGCCAATGAGTCTACAAAATTATTGTTACCCATATGGAAATCTGATATGTTTTCCCACTTTACAATCGTGTCAATCTTATCTAGTTCAACCACTACGTTTTTACTAAACATTATTTATTATATGTTATTACCTACATATAAATGCATTGTAGATGTGGTGGCTGGTATTTTCTGCATAATACTTTTTCTTCCAGAATATGGTGTATGTCTCACTGGTGAACCACAACACTTACAATTCATTGATGTTGTTTTTTTGTATACACCATCCATTGAAATAAATCTCTCACAATGTGTGCATCTCTTATTACCTATGTACATAGAAACTCCTGGAGCATATCTATGTGCTTTATATAATCTTTTACAAATTCCGTTACACATATATATTATTTGTATTATACTTTTTATAAATGTTTCTCTCTTTCAATAAACATACAAGTCAATGATGTGTCACACACTACACAATAATTTTCTTTTGGTTGTGTTGGTGAATTGAAATGACCTCGTGAACAATAATAACCTGCTTCTTCACTGTCCCATTTTGGGAACAGATCTAGTCCTTGTTCACCGTTCTTGCCTTTCTTCTTATGTGAAGATGCTGTCTTTTTTACAAATTTATTCTTAGGACAATTGTGCCAGCCTTTCTCTTTATGTTGTAACCAGTTCTTTCCTTTCGGTGTCTTTGACCAGTTATATCCTACTAGGAATTCTTTACATATTGGACATTGTGATACTGCCATGATTATTATTGTCTTATACTTTATTTAATCCTTTCTATTTCTTCATCATAAGAGAGGCCCTTTTCAGTACAGTCACACCATTCACCATTGCCTTCCATGCAATAACCTCTGCCATGTTCATTACCATGTAAAATAAAACCATGTCCGCACTTATCACACACTGTCTTCGTGTTCTTTTTCATGCTTTAAAATCTCTTTCATAATCTGAGTCTGTCCTTCTATGGACCAGTCACATTTTCTGCATTGGTATCTCATCCTGATCCTACCACCACATGACATGCACATCTGCATTTAACAAGTCCTGCATAAACAATTGGACATCTTCCATGTTCACCGCTCTTACATGCTGGATATATCATGCAAATACTCCATCTGAACAGTCTACCACGGCACCACAGTTTGGACAAATCTGGTGGCAAACAGTCATCTTATCCATCTCAAATTGACATCTGTCACATTCCATATCTATATTAGACATTCCTCTGATTTAAGTTTACTCTCTCTGATGAATGTTCGTATCCTGTCTTCAATACTCTGTTGTGTTTTGTTTTCATCCTTGGTAAAAAGTTACAACAAGGACACCTTAGATTTGCCTTCATTGATTCTTTCTTCATCCATACGCCATGTCCTGATCCACATTTACTGCAAAAAACATGTGTATCATATCTTCTTCCAGATCCTGGCTGATTTCCTATTGGAGGATGATCTGCTAATGCAGAACATATTCCCTTACAGTATCTAATACCTGGAACATGGCCTTCCATCCTTCCAAGTTTTAATTTCTTACTACCCGTTGTGATTGGTTTATACATAATAAACTATAGGCTAATACCTAATATAAACGTAATAAAAAAGGAGGAGTTGTTAACCTCTATCCAGAAGGATAAGTTGGTCAACGAACTTTGATCTGATTTGTCCGCGTGTTTGATCACCTGCTGGTAGACTATATAACTCCTCAACCAGGACATCTGCCTGTTTGATATATTGTTTCAAAGTTTCTGCTGTTGATGTAATCTTTTTAGGAATTTCAACATCCGGTACTTTGAGAGTCACATCTGCTCTTGGTGCGCTAAAGCTTTTGCTGAATGGTTTGTTAAAACCACCAGATGCTTTAGGGGTAATTTTTCCACCTTGTTCTTTAAAACAGTCTTCGTCAATACACATGACGCTGAAACCTGCTGAATTTTTTACAGCGCTGTCCCAATTTGCTTCCTGTCCTACTGCCCAAGGTTTTTTACATTCTGGACATGTACCTGCGCGTTTTGCTACAAGTTTAGTACCCATTATGCTTGAACTCCAATGCCTGCGGATTTCTTATGAATCTCTTTTGTCATTAAGATTAATATAGTTGTTTGTCCAATATAAACCTATGGGAATAAACTTCTATACAGAAAATCTAAACAAACAATTGTATAAAAGCATGATATGGAATATAGTTACAAACTATGGCAAAAATGTTTATGACTTTGTAACATTTTGGGAAATAAATATACACCCATTAAAAGATTTCAGACCTGATTACTTTGATGGTTATGAAACAGCAAAGACACACAAAATAAACTTTGGCATGGCATGGGGCATGACAGGCAAGTATAAGATTGATTTGTATCTTGATGATAAAAAAGGCCACAGACATGCAATGCAGAACAGTACTGTTGTACAACATGAGATAGCACATGCATTGTTATACAAAACACGTCATTTTGTTGTGGGCGTACACGACAATGTTAATAATACGTTCCCAATATCATTCTGGTATAGAGATAGATTCTGGTGGAGAAAGATTACAGTAAGATGTATAGACATAAGGCCAATATTAGATAAACTGAGATAAGATTTATATATATCAGTATTATATTATATATATGCCAAAGAAACGTAAAGAAGGTACAGTTAATACTACAATATCAGTCAGTTGGGGAGATAAAAATAAGATGAGACGACTGGCAAAGCTTAGAAAAACAACAAAAAATGGTGAAGTTTATGAATCAGACAGTGTTATATTTAATAGAATTTTAAGATTTTATATGAATCATAATCCTTCAGAGATTAAGTCTTCTACAACCGTGACGTATCCGGTGAAGAACGTAAGTAAGCCCGAAGACTCTCCAAGTGAATCCCAGCAAGATTAACATCTCTTCTTATCCACTTTATATCTATTCTACGCCAATCTATCTTTCTTAATACCTTCTTATGTAATGATATTAGGTTGTCCCCGTTTACTTTGTAGTCTCCATTGATCTGACTGACTGCTAGTTTGCTGTCACTTAGTATTGTTACTCTGTCTCTAGGATAATATTTATTTGCATATTCTATTCCATATATTATTGCTAGGTATTCCAAATCGTTATTAGTAGTGGCCCCTCTTCTTCTTTTAATAATATATTTCTGACGTTGTGGATCATGAAGACATATTACCATGCCTCTCGTTCCTCCGTCTACGTATAGTTTAATCACTATCTTTCTTAGGATGTTCGGCTGTATAAGCCTTTCTACATAAAATTCCACAGTAGATTCTTTGTCTTCCTTTATATCTATCAGGTAACGTAGTACCACAATTAATACAATATTTTATTTCAGTTTTTCTGCCCATATTTAACTATTACTAATATGGCTTGATATATAAGAGTATCTATTACTAATCTTTACTGTGGTTCTCATAGCCATCAGGTGTATATTGTGTATCCCAATCAGATGTATCCTGTACATAGTCGCCACCCTCACCCATACCTGTAAAATCTGCCCTAGTTTTAGGTTTACTTGGTTTTATTCCTGACTTTTTCCAAATTTCCATTGCTTCTTCTCTCGATACTGTCCTTGGACCATATCTTGTATTATTTTTATTTCTAAATGAAATTGCTTTTTCTTTATATCCGTCTTCATCTGGATCATACTTTGCATTATATCTTGGGTTGTTTGCACCTTCGGTTCCAGTTGACATTGAGCCACCGTCTCCTTCTTTAGAATGGTATCCTACTAATACTTCTTTACCATCTTCTTTAGGATCTCTTGGTGTTTTTTGTTGATGATTGTGATCAAATTCTTTTCCACATACTTCTGGTCTTTTCTCTTCATAGTCTTCGGTTGCATCGAATTGTGTGTCAGTTACTACTCCACCATATGCTCCGTGTTCTACGTCAGATTTCTTAAATGGGTTTGCTGATCCTATTTGTCCGTCACTATCTGAATTATGTGAACTATGTCTACTACTAACATTATTTTGTTCTTCCACGTCACCTGGTTCTGACAATGGTTTTACTTTTTCTACACCACCAATTAATTTTTTATCAAAAGGATCTTCTTTACCACCTAAACCAGAAAAATCAGTTTTACCGTCTACTTTACCTGCTTTAGTATTAGCATAATGTCTTTCGAGATTTTTAGTTCCATTATCACCCTCACTTGGACCTGTTCCAGTTTTCCAATTTCGTTCACTGCTACTAGTACCATATCTATCTGCTGGTGATGTTAGTGTTCTTTCACCTTCACTAGTTTCAATTTTAGTTTGTCCAGGTACAACTGGTTTTAATCTGTTTTTACCTTGTGGCAAGTCACCAAGTTTTTCTCCTGGGATTTTTCCACCTGTTACTTTATTAAGTTGATTTCTAATTTTGTAAATTTCTGTTGCAAGTTCACCATAACTGGTTGCCTTATCCAAACCTTGTGCGAATGTACCTGCACCTGGATCCTCTTTCTTTGGTTTTTTAGCTGTCATTATATCCAATCCAGCTTTTGGTGCATTTGCTACTGCAATATGATTTCTTACATGTTGTTCCTGTTTTCCTGCTTCGTGTTGTCCTAGTAAAGAATTGGCTGCTGGTTGTTTTTCTTTACTTCCTTTACTTCCTTTACTTCCTGTAGGGTTTTTATCTTGTCTTGCTCCTGCCGGTACGTCTTTTACTCCGTATCCTACTGATACTGATGATGGTGATAATTTATCTACTTGATTTAATGATTGTTTAATATCTGCAAATGTTACGCCTTTACCATCTTTAGGTTTAGCTGTCATTATATCCAATCCAGATTGTGCTGCACGACTCATAACTTCTTGTCCTCTTTTACGTTCATTTTGAACACCAGTTGAATGTGCTCTTCTCTGACCTTCTTCACTTGCTGGTTTGGTTTCTTTTTTACCTGGTTTCTTTCCACCTGGAGTAAATGTTCTACTTTGTCCACTTCCACCTCCATATCCTTCACCTGGGTTATATGCACTACGTTCCTGTTGTTTATCATTACCCACTGTTGTTGGTCTTTTTCCACCTCGATATTTTGATCCTGTTGATACAGAAGTAGGGCTTAATTTGATAACGTCTTTAAGGTTAAGTGGTAATTCATTCCATTTTCTGTCTACAAAGTGTAATGGTTCTTGTACTTCTGCTTTATGTAGTGATGCCATTCTAGTTTCATAGTTCATTTGGTCCCATAATTGGTTCATAATACCCATGCTGATAGTGTCCCCTGGAATATAAGTTTCTCCTGCGTGGACTTGATCATGTGCATTTGCATCTTCATTAAAAATTGTGACATATGCACCATCTTTTCTAATAATAGTACCTTGTCCTTTACTGTAAGCGACCATTTCTCCTACTTTGAGGTGTTGAATTTTATCATAATCTACGGATTGTTTAACATTCTTTAAACCTTCTGGTGTTTTCACTTTCTTAGGGTGAGTATTGATGTTCTGTTGAGGTTCATCTTGGTTAAAGGATGTGTCTAGACCTGTTCCGTAAGGCATAATAATAATTAGTGTACAGTCTATATAAAGTTTTATAAAAGAGGGAAAGGAGGTACGATCTGCGTGGTACTGTACCTGGTTTCCAGTCGACGATCAAGGCGACTTTCTTACTAAATGATTGATAAAAAATACATTTAGATATTAAATATAAGGCTAATACTAAATATAAATCATCCCATTATTGACTTCCAACCGTCACCATGGTCAATATAATACCATCCTTCACCGAATGATACTGCATTACATGCCAGGGCTAGAGCGTCTGCATGGTCGTCTTTTGTACCTTCTTCTACCTTTACTTTTAATTTACCTTCTTCTGTATATGCTCTTTTTAGATATGATAATTGATATAATACTCTCTTGTCATCCTGTGGTACTACTATTTTTTTATTCTCGAATATCATACGTATATTACTATACATTTTTGATTTTTCTGATAGAGAGAAAGTGATTCCCCTCACAGGATATTCTCTTCTTCTTGCAAGATCTACCACACCACCACCAAGTCCTGTCTCGTCTATATACACTGTCTCGAATGGATATTTTTGCATTAATTCACCAACCCTTCCAACTATATCTACCATGTTTGACTGTGATTCCTTGTGGTATTCAACTACTCTAATCTTACTATCCTCGTCTACTTCTATAATCATGAACACAGTTTCGTCTCTACCACTTCTTGCAACATCAAGTCCCATAAAGAATCTTGTATGTCCTGATGGTTTCCATGGTCTGTTATGTGCAGCCATCAATAAATCGAATGGTATAAGCGAATCACCTATGTCTAAGAACTCACCCTCTACCTCTTGTGTGTATTCTTCCTGTGACAATGATTTAACTTGTTCAAGGAACAACGGATCGTTTGCAATCTTTGGATTGTCTACAGATCTGACATGAAATTCTTTCCATAACCCGTCTGGATTCTTTGGCCTGGACTGCTGACTGGATTCATAAAAATAACCTTGTTTGCCAAACGGTGTTGACGTCAGCCATACATTTGCCTCTGTTGCCATACCGGATGGCAGGAATGCCACCATGATGCTACGTTTAATGAAAGCACATTCGTCCGCAATAATAACATGTGGAGAATAACCTCTCAACGTCACACCAGTTTCACCTGTTGCTCTGACATATATTTTTGTTACACCTTGTTTGTTTAGCCACTGTATCCACATCTCTGTCTGCGTACTTCTTACAACATATTTTGACAGAAACTCACTGTTCTTTACCAGGGTTCTTATTCTATCGAACATAATACTTGCCTGGTTTTGTGTAGGTGCTGCTATAATGATGGTTGCCTCTTTCTTATCTTTTGCATCCTTACTTAATAACGGGGCAAAATAACTCCAATGTATTGCTTTTACAGCAGTTGTCATTGTCTTACCTGCCTGACGTCCTGATCTGTATACTATGAATCTTTCCTTACTGTCTGCATATTCTTGATTATATTTGAACAGTTTATGGCCTAACATTACTTCACTAAATTTTGATGGACTCTTAGCCATATCTGCCACCATTGTCATTAGTTTTGCACGTTTATCTGTGACGTCTTTTGCTGGTTTGGGCATTATCCGTCTCCTTGTAATTCTAATTGTCTGAATAATTCTTCAAGATTTCCTTCATCGTCAAATGATTTCTTTTCTGTAACTGTTATCTTATTACCCAATTCTACCAACAATTTTGCAATATTAAGGAATGCATTCTGCTGACTGATTGCATTTCTGTCTGGTATATTACCATCCATCTGGGCCTGTACCAGTGCAAGAAATACATTTTCACCCATCTCTTTTGCCATTGTATCTAACAACATCTTTAAATCCTCTGGATTCCTAGTGTTGATCTGGTCCAAGAAATTCTTAATGTCCTTTCGTACAGCGCAAGCAGCACCCTTTTCGTACTTGGGACACCTTCCGTTACCTCCTTCTTCTTCAGATCTGTAAATGCATTTATCGCATTCGGCAGGTAGTTTAGCATATTTTAAATGTTTAGCACTGTTATACGGGCTTACTGTCTTATGTTTGTTTATCTCTACTTTATTATCTTTAGTAATTCTAATAGAGCCCTCCTTCTTGGCCATACAATATATGGAACGAAACTATTATAAAAGAGTTACTTAAAGTTTTCTAGATAACAGCCTAAACTTTCGAACATTGGCATATAATATAACACTAATGGTGCTAGTAATAATGCTGTAGGTTCCCCGTTAACCAGGTCTTTTGGATCTAATCCTGCTCTACTTAAATGTATAAGATTCTTTTGACATGCAAGTTGTATCATTGATGAATTTGATTTGCCTTTCTCTCCAAATAATATCTGTTGTCCTTTCCATACATCTGTCTTTCTTCCTCTTACACCACTTGTCCATGTGGAACTGTCTATACTGTCAACTGCCTCATTTCTATTCTTGGTCCATCTTCCTTTTGCTAGTCCATGGAATGAATAACTTGTTGGTAATTGTCTTAATTGTATGTCTTCCGCTGCTCTGTTTTCTAGTTTACCCAAAGCATATCTCTTGCCTGGGTTGTTTGGTTTGAAAACTGATAATGCTTGTGGATAATTCTGATGAAGTATGGGGATTATATCTTCTTTATACTCTGTTCCTTCCTTCCAATTTTTATAGTTATTTATAACATTTTTAGGATCATCATATTGTAATGCCTCAAATTCCCAATCTCCTATAAAGTTATGGTATTTGTCTTTGTCAGCACCGAACCCTGGACCTATCATAATATTATCAAAACCATTCGCATATTTAGTTGCTCTTTCTCCTACGAATTTATGAGTAAGCATGATATTCTTTGCCCCTATTCTTCTCAATGCTGAAACCTGGGATTTTGTATTAGCGTTAAAATAAAATCTCATTTATTTATCCTCATGAATGCAAGTTTTACTAGACATTTAGCACATACTGTAGAGTCATCTCTAAAAGGGAATGTATTACCTAATGCCCAACACATATCGCAGAGATTATCACTCATCTTCGTCTTCGTCTCCTGTTAACCAATCCCATTCAGGCCTCTCCATCTTCTTCTCCTGGAAGTTTTTTTCTTTTATACTGTGTGAGATCTGGTGGTAGTGTTAATGCTTTTAGGTGTTCCTCCATTTTGGTTAGTAGTTCGTTGGTTGTCTGTAATTCTGCCAATATTTTTTGCATTATTCTGATCATTTATTCATCTCCGAAACATTGGTTTATCCAGGGACACATACCATCACACAGAAAACATCTCGTTCTTTCTGGTAGTTCCTTTGATGCCAAAGATTCTTTTATTGTTCTAGCATTAGTAATCATCATGTTTAGATATTCCTCTGGTTTACCTAGTTTATATGTGATAGGTACTGGTATATCTCTCTTTTCTTTGCTAATACTATTACTGATATAAATATTGCAGCCCCGTTTAGCGTCTCTTCCATAACATTTATTAAGCAATACTCTATAACAGTTAATCTGTATAATATGAGATTCGCTTGCCTTTGAGGTTGCTCTTGAAAAATAATCTATACTGCCTGTAGTTTTTTTATCCACAATGACAAGTTCGCCATCTACTTCTATTAGATCGTCAGCACTTCCATATATTATATCCAAGTGTTTGGGATCGTCTGGTTTCATTGCCTTTGCTTCCTCATATGTTACTGGTTTATCTTCCTCATAATTATACCCAAAGAATAACTCATTGTCTTCTCTGTTTGTTGATAGATTAGTAACCTTATGTACTGCTTGACCATAGAACATAGACTTCATATCTTCTGTTGTCATTTGTTTATACTCATGTGGTACAAATTTATTATACATTACATTTCTCATACAAGGTTTGATTAAATCTGATACGTGTATAACACCTAGTCTTTCTGTGCCCATTGCTTCCATCTGGGCTTTTCTATAAGCAAAATATGCTTCTTTATTTACGTCGCTATTGAGAACCAATCTCGCCACCACTTATCATATATACACTACTGCATTTAGTACATTGATATTTGAAATCATCTTTTGCTAAATTGGGGTCAATGAAACATCCCCAATTACATTGCTTACATCTAAAATTATAGTTCATATATTTATTAGTATAATCCATGATATAAATCTATGGTTGTTTTTTCATGTCATCCTTAGCCCATGAACACGGACCAAATTTATCTACAAAATGTACAAACACTTGTGCGTGATTATCACCATCAAATTTTGAACGCCAATGCCATATCTCACATCCTCTATATATTAACGCATCTCCTGGATTTAATTTTACTTTAACTGGATTCTCATCTCTGTCTAATACCCATATATCCCATGGATCTCCTCCTAGATCTAATGTTATTGATATTTCACATGCTGGTCTATCTCTATGTATTTTTAATATATCCCCTCGTTTGTAAACCCTGGCATATGTATATGTTTTATATAATTCTAATTGTGTTGCTTTTTCTATTTTAGGAAGTAGTTCTAATTGTAGTTTTTCCATTAACTCATCTCCGTAAAATGAAGGTGATCCTTCAGCCTGAACACATGTAAGATTACCATCTTCACGACTATTTAAATGATCATGTAATTCATGTGCATGTTTTTCTGATATTAAATTCCTAATTACATGGTAACCTTTTTTATAAAATGTCATTTTATACCTATCCAACAATTAACAGAGAATCTACCTTTACTGAATGTTTTTGGTGATTTAGTAGGATGTACAAAGTGTGGCAATCTACCTCCAAATACCACTGCCATATTATTCTCTGGGATTATTGTTACCTCTTCTCTTGATTTATCCATTTTTTTTCCTCTAAATATTGGAGAGTCTGTTAATGAAATTTCCCCTCCTTTGTATTTTTTTGGCTCTTCATTAAAGTAATACACCATAGTTAACTGCCTATTATCATTTGAAAATGCATCTACATGGTAATTATATTTCTGTCCTTCATCTCCATATCTACTAACTTGTGTTTCATGGTAGTTAGAACTACTGAATTTGCTTATTGGTGATGGTGAACTTGATAAAACTTCTTTAAATATAGGAGTATTAAATAGGTCATCTATCTTTTTTAATAGTTTAGATTTACTTCTGTCTTGTTGATATATCAAGTCATAATATGCTACAGTGTTATTTCTGAATTTTTTGTCTTTACCTGCTCCAATTACAGATTCTTCAAATTTCTTTTTGTTGTTCACTGCTTCTGCTAATATTTCTTTGTTTTCTTTTTCTGTAAACACATCTCTAATTATAATAATAAATGGGTCCCATAAAAATTCAAATTTCATATAATATTAAAGTATGTTACTATATATTAATCTTTGTTATATTACACTAGCTCTTGCTGTTCCTGCGAAAGCAGTAACTGTTGAATACTGATAAACTCTTTGATCTTGTTTCATAATGTACATTTTAGCACCTGAATTTCCAAATCGTACTGAACTAGGTGCAGTAGTTTGACTAGATACTGAAAAAGAATTTCCTGTATAAGATGAAGTAGAAATATCCCAAGGTGTACTCATTGAATATTCAAAAATCTTGTTATTGGAATCGCCCGAAATATAATAGTAGGTTCCTGTATCGTTAAAATCAATTCCCTTTGGCGATCCATCTTGAGCTGATGTACAATAAGTATTAACTACAGAAGCTGTGGAAATATCCCATGGAGTTGACATGGAAAATTCATTTACACAATCATTACCTGTTAATGCATAACCTTTTGTTCCATCGGATTTAAAATACACTGATTCCGTAACATATGCAGCAGGTTGGAAAGTCGTTCCGCTATAACTAGCTGTTGTTACATCCCATGCCGTGGTGAATTCAACTTCTCTTATTGAATAACAGGTCCCACTTGGTGGAGTACCAGATACCCATGCTTTAGTACCATCAGGTTTGAAAAAAACGGTGGTTCCAAATTCTATTGTAGGTCTTACTCCAGTCCAAGTATCATTATCAGAAGCTGTTGTTACATCCCATGGAGTTGACATATCAATTTCTCTTAATCCAGTATATCCAGCTAAATAGTATTTTGCTCCATCAGATCTGAAATACATACCTCGAAAATAACCACAAAAGGTTTTATTTTTTGAATCGTAAGAAGCAACAGATAAATCATGGCCTTTATCATTTGCACAAATTGTTAAACTACAACTAGGATTTATTATACTTGTATTAACACCAGATTCATAAGAGGCAGTTGTTGAACCATCTATTTTAACATCTATTGTTCCAGCAGTTGTACAACTAGTATCTACTGTTACTGTTGTAAAACCTGTCTGTTTACTCGGTGTAAAAGTACCTGTTGAACAAAATTGATTATATTGGGGACCTCCTAATCCACTTGTTGTTCTTCTTCCTGTTATATTATCTACTGCTGTTACTCCTGAACAATTTGTTGTGGCAATTCCTAAAGGTGTACTACATGCAGGTGTTACTCCTGTAATATTACTTGTGAACTTCCATGCTTGTGGTTCTCCATTAGGATCATTACACATAGTTACATATACGTAATTACCATCACATGGTAAAAGATCTGTCACTTCATCAGTTGTGGTACCTTCTACATATAAACCATTTAATCTTCCAGTTCCTGCTGATACATTAACTGCTAACCCTGTTCCTGCTGACATACAAAAACCAGAAGCAATATGATCTCCAACGAAATCAAAATATTTTTCAAAATCAGAAGTTTGTATTTTTTTTGCGTTTCTATTATCTGAACGAGGAATAAGAACACGAGTCATAGTGACAATTGCCACTCCACAATAGCTCTCTTAGAGACATCTTTTACTAGTGGACTTGCATCTATCTGACGAGCCCACATTTTAGAACCACCTACAGGACTATTTGGTGTACCTTGATTATCACATAATCCTATCTCATTCCATGTAAAATTTGCCTCTGCAAATCCGAAATCTGCTGTAACAAACAATGTTGGTCTTACATATGTTGAATCACATACTGATGTATCTTTCCAGTATTTATTGGATGCTGCTACTAGGTCTGTATCTGATAATGCTGCTGCTGTAGTAGAGTCCCCCACTCCGATTCCTCCTGCCTGTCCACCACAAGTCAATCCGCCTATCCGTCTTAATATACTGTCTTTACCTGTATTAACTATAAGATTATCAAATGTTGTATCTTTAATTATTTTTTCCGTACCATCTGGTTGTTTCTGCCATGCCTTTATATGTACACGGCCCTTTAATGCTTTTAATCTCTCAGATGTCATATATATATATGTTAACTAAAGAAATATATAAGGTTTTAGAAGCGTTGATATCCTACTAGGTATATAACTAATCCGGTCACACCAGTGCCTATCGCATCGATATCAAATGTTATAACACCATTTATATCCAACGTATTATCTGCTATTACTACTGGTGCTGCTGCAGTTCTAGATGTCTTTTCTCCCACATCTATTGTTATAGCTGTTGATAGAATATCTAATCCACTCTGTTGAACTTGTATACTAGGGAGCCCGGATGAAGAAGCTGTTTTAACTGTGGCGAATATATCTGTCAGTGTGAAATTATAAGGCATCTGGAATTCCATCTGGCCACATCCAACTGCTACTGCTGTACATTGATTACCAAAATGAGTTTTGAATGTCTCTCTTACAGCTTGTGATTCATATTTTGTACATGTTAGGTTATATATTAATTGGTCCCCAGCCGCTGCACCTGTATGTTTTATTACATTAGATGAATTTAGATCAATGGTTTTATTAGTTAATGTCGCAGTAGCACAATTAAATGTAAAAGTATCTGCTGCTCCTATAGCTGGAATGGTCGCTACGGCACATGCTGCCAAAATAGTTGTTTTAATGCGAACTGACTGACAACCTGCATTAGGTTCCTGTAAATACAATGATGTGTTTCCAGATACATCTGATTGGAATTCAAATACATTAGATTCATGTATCTCTACAGTACTACAAGAATAACATGATATGTTTACGTTCTGATTATTATACAATCTGGCAAACCGTCTTACATCAGGTGCTCCATATTGAACACATGTTCCTACACAAGTATCAGTTTTTTCCGGCCAATTTGCCATAATAATATATTGTTCTATAGATATATAAAGAATTCTACGCTGGAGGTAAGATACGTATAACTACTATACCTGATCCGCCACCTGCACCACCAGATTGTTGGTTACCTCCTCCTCCTCCACCAGTATTAGCTCCACCACCAGATGTTCCTGGACCTGGCACAGCTCTTCCGCCAGTTCCGCCTGAACCATTATTCGGAGAGTTGTTATGATTTCCTGCTCCACCTCCACCTTGACCTCCGTTACCACCTGAACCACTAGGTCCTGGTGCTCCAGATGCTCCTCCTCCACCTCCGCCATACCAATAATCAACAGCTTCAAAACATGTAATTTGAACACCATTGCCACCAGGTCCTGCTCCACCACTTCCGTTACCACCAGCTCCTGCACCACCTCCAGTATTATAATTAGGAGCCCATGATCCGCCTCCGCCTGAATATCCACCTCCATTAACTGTAGCTGTAAAACATCCTGGTACACAGTTACCAATACCTGTAGCACCAGGTGTTGTTGCACCTCCTCCACCGCCATTAGATCCGTTATTATCCTTTCCAGCCGGACTGTTTCCTGCTCCACCACGTCTTGCTGTTATACCGTTAAAAACAGTATCTTGTTGAGCGCCACCAACTGTGATTGGATATGTTCCTGGTGGGAGACAAAATGCAGTGGTTTGGACTACACCTCCTCCTCCACCTCCACCGTTATATCCAGGTCCGCCTGAACCACTTCCACCTCCACCAACTAATAATACTTCAACTTGAACGGCTCTTGAAACTGTTATTGAACTAGAAGATAAATAAGTATACATTGTTCTACATGGTACACCACCACATTCATCTAAAATACCTGAACCTACATCTGTCAAACGGCTTGATGTGTCTGAATAATATCTTCTTTTTGCTGATGCAGAAGCTGCGGTACTTCCGACCATGCCTATAAAGGACATTTCTACGTCGATGTACCTGCGTTTACTGTTGCTCTTATATTTACACCCAACACTTTACAATCACCTGTTAAGTCATCAGATGCTGTGTCTCTTGATAGTTTGAATACTATTGAATCGCCCGTTGCAGGTGATCCGCCTATCGTTAATACTGTACTAAATGCAGTCACATTGTGATCATTCTGTGCTGTAAAAGTATCAGTTACAGATTTTGCTGTACCAAATGCTGCTGATGCTATAGGATCGTCATCTGATATAGCTACTCCTGCTAAATCAAAATCTATAGTTTCTGCTGCAGACCCACCTGTATTAGTCCAAACTAACTGCCATAGAACAGTTGAATTATCCCAATTTGCTGGTGGATGCCATGTGAATTGAGCATCTTCTGAAGTAGATGCATCAAAATTAATAGTACTTGTATAAACAGATCCTACCTTTGTATCTGTGATATCAGCACCTGTACATGCTGTGGGATCTACAACCCAAGCTCCTGCTGGAATCCAGAAATCCTGAGTTCCTATTACTTTATTTCCACCTATAAAATTATCATATGTTATCTTTAATGTAGTTGCTGGACATGTAACATCTACTATTGGTATGACATCACAAGTACATGCAGTGGTCAATGTTCCCAAATTTGTTATTTTTGTATCAGCCATATTTCATCAATTATCCTGCGTATCTAATAATAGATTGTCACCGTTCTCTATAAGTATTACGCTTCCGTTCTCTAATAATATGGTGAAACTCGTATCTGCTACTACTATTTCAGGCGTAGAACCTTCTCCTAATACCTTGTCACTATCCTCTTTTAATAGGAAATCCCCTGTTTCTAATAATAGATTATATTCTAATGCAGTAGCAGTTAATGCAGCAGTAAATCCACTACTCGTGAATCCAGATTCTGTGAATCCTGCAGAGATTATCTCAGTTCCATATACTCCATCATCTCCACAATACACGTAAGACTGATCATATACAGCAGGTACGACTATTGTAAGACTTATAACATCATTCAATGACATGGATTCAGCCATTATCAATCCTTCAGATAGACCAGTTACAATATTCACATTATCAGATATACACATGACTTCCTCTAACTGTTCAGAACATCTAATATCCTTAATCTCTGTGAGTGCAGATTCCAGATCGTGAAGTTTTTCAATGATCTGTTTTTCATATTCAAGGTCATCAAATTTGAACTCACCTACAAGCATAACAGTCTTCATTTCTGGATATCTCCATGTCAATGATTTCACAACAAATGAACCATCTATATTCTTCACATTATTAATTACGCGAACCACATCTCCCTCATTAACAGAGTTTTTTATTACACCTAATGTCAATTTCAAAGATGTTCTTATTTCTTTATACCTGTTAAGATAACCATTTATGAACCGTATACCGTCATTCCTTGTTCTGATCCAAGGCATTACCATTCTCTTACTGTGTCTGCCGTTTATATCTATACTTGACTGTTTCTCACCTCTTATCAACAGAGGAATCTCATACTGATATTCAACTCTTATATTACATGATGCAGATGCAGGAGCAGAAACAAACGTAATGGTTTTGTTGAGTACACATGTATTGTAATCTTCTTCTGCGGTCTTCTCCACACATGATATAAGAACACGTGATGTCGTTGCACCAAATGTCAAACAAAACTGTGTTCTACATGCATCACCACTGAATGTTTCTACAGTATCATATCTCTTAGTCTCACCTATAACAACAAGATCGTTGATTATCTCAGTATCATCTTGAACACATTCAAAATTAAGAGAACAGTTGCCATGAGTAAACACAAAACAAGTAGGATTAAATGCATTGTCATGCATGTGAAATCTTCCCAATGGATCTGTATTGAATGTTCTGCCGGTTAATTGTGTCAAATCTCTTATTATGTCTATTAGTTTACCGTCAGCATTAAATCTTGATAATACTATACCACTGCTTGATCCATGCATATGAGGAATTAAATCTGTATTATTTCTTACAAGGTCATCTATTATGAATTCTGGAGTTCTATTATTGTACTGTTGTGCTCTTACCTCAGTAATTCCTAATTTCTCTCCTTTTGATTGTGCTATTACTTCTTTTATAATTATCTCTTTTGAAAGTTTGGTAGTTGTCCCTCCAAATTTCATTATTGATGTTGCTTCTACTTCACTATATAATCTAGTTACTTGAACAGTAGATAAAACCCTGGTATATAATCTCACCATATTTATTGCTCCGTCAAAATATGCTGTTCTGTTATGATTTGTACCTATCATAAGTCCTGGAGATGCTAACGTCAAATTTGATCCTACGGTAGTTGTTGATTGTGCAACATTATCTACTTCCAAATGAACCACGTTATCAGTTCCTCTATATATTCTAATAAAATGCCATGCATTATCATTATATGCTGTGCCACATGTTTTTATGTTATTACCATCTACTTCTGCAACAATATCACCAGTGGTCAATCTGTTAACAGATAGAGCAAGTCCATTACCTGATAGAGTACGTCTTGTAAATATATAACCTAAAGTTGTACTAGACCATTTTGCCCATAATTGTATGTCAAATGTGCCGGTAAAATCATAATCTGTAGAATATGGTACTTCATAATAAGAATCAATACCATTGAATAAAACTGCATCACCGTATTTACCTGTAGTTGACTTAATAGTTCCTTGCTGGAACATAGATCTTACCTGTGCTTCACTTAATACCTTTGAGATAAATAAAGCCGCATCATCCATTGCTCCTGCGTATTTTGATGATCCGTTACAGTATGCACCGTATGTTAGATCTGAGCAGTTCAATGTAGTTGATGTCAATGTTGTTGCTATTATTCCATATGTATCCTCTATGCCGTTAATGTATATCTTTACTGCTGCTGCTCCATCAGTAGGAACACCACTATATGTAACTGCAACATGAGTCCACACACATGTGTTTACTGCAGTATCTCCCCTTATATGTAATTCGTTAGTAGTTGTGGTGTTTGTGATTAACAAAGCAACTTGACCAGTACAATTTAATGACACTTCATATCCTGTACTTCCAGCACCTGTTGCTTTTTTAGATATTATTGGTACAGATACATCACTGGTTTTTAACCACACAGAATGAGAAAAAGGTGTAGATAAGTCTAAATCAAATATACTTTCACATGTATATGTAACATAATCAGAAGTACCGTCAAAACACAATGCTTGAGTATTCACCTTTCCTGAAGTTCCTGTGATTGTACCTGTTTCTATTGCAGATGTGTCTCTATATCCATTCTGTTTTAAACCTCCATCATAAACAAGTCTGGTATCTATTCTTGGATACTGAACACACCCAAATGAATTATGATCAAGACCTGATTCATCCAATGCATTTCCTTGGAACATATATCCTCCAACCATACAACTTAGATCTACAGCATCCTGTAATATTTTTAAATTACATCCTATACATACTGCTGAACATGCAGGCACTATTATCTTTGTTTGATCTATAGCTCTCTCCCCTTCACGAGTTACCTCTGATTCTAATAATTTAATCGGAGTATTGTTTACTAATGCCTTCACTCTTGCCATCAGGCTTCACCCACAATTACATCTCCTGATATAAATTCAATTCTGCCCTCATATAATGTAGGTGCATTTGAAGATTTATTAAATGTCATTTTTCTTATAGATCCGCCTCTAACTATATCTGTAGAAGTAGTGTCCCCTGGTATTGTTATCTCCCATGAATCTTCAATACTGTCAGGCTGTAAACTGTTAATCCAATAATGTAACTGTTCGTTAGTGGTTATCACACTTGCAGCAGTAGATATTGTAGATGATTCATCATTAAGTGTCCATGCTATACTTATTGACATTGTATTTCCTTCACCTTTCACCAATATTGCTTTACTATCATTCTCTTCAGGCAATGCCATTGTACTTATAGGTGTATTTAAGTCAAAATCCAATGTTTGAAAGTTTCTTATAGTAATAATTGTACCATTTGGCACTGTATCTACACACTGACCACTTACTTTTCTAAGAGTTATATCTGCCATTATACTATACCTGCCCTTGATGTTGATTCCTTAAGCATCTTTAATATTGCCGGTTTAAGTTGTCTTTCTATATCTCCTATACCTGACGCATTGATTGTGATATTGAAAGTGTTTCCCCCTGATGTTTCTCTTGCTGGGCCTGTTCCTGGTGTAACTCTTTCTGGACCTGCTTCACCCATCAAATATCCTTTGCCTGTATTTTGACCTATACCGAATATTGGTTCTGTAATAAGTCCACCTGCTGCCATTTTCATTATTGACAATATAGGTGATCCTTTGAAGAGCCCTCCTGAATTACGTATTTCATTAAGATGTCTAAACGAACTAGAATTTAACTCTGGAGTGAATATCCTTCCGTCACCTAATGTAATTTTATATCTATCTCTCGTTATTGCTCTAGTTCCTGAGTTCATACTAAATGAATCTTCTAAACCATCTGCCTGTTCACCTTCTTCTGGATTCTCACTTTGTCCTTCTTTATTTTTTATATTGTGTGCTTTTCTAAGAAGATTAGCTACATATTTTGCGGTTGCATTTAAGTTATCAGCCATATTTTGTGTAGCATCAGTCATTAATTGTACATTGGTTTCAGATTCTCTCGCAGCCTCCAACATTAATCCATGTACTTGTGTTGATTGTGCTTGGTTTTCCAATGCTTGGGAAGTTTCCATCAATATTTTATTATATTCTTCTTTAATAGTGCCACCTGTTTCTACTGATTCTTCTATTGCTTTTGAATAAGCTTCCATTTGTGCTCTGCTCTCTGCTGCAAAGTTTTCATATTCCATAACTTCTCTTGATGCCATACATGTGTTTCCACCGCCAGCATCATATTTCTCAAATACACCAGTACCAGTCAGTCCACCCATTGCAGCAGTATCAAGAGGATCAACTGCTCCGAATCTTCCACTTGCTTGTGCTTGTGCTCCTGAACAAGCATTTCCTTCTTTATATTCATTAGCTGCTGCCAATATTCTCTGTGCTGCAGGTGATAATTTTGTTATTTCCACTTCAAGACTACCATCATCATTCCTTACTATGTTTGCTTTTTCAAGACGTAAGTCCATTGCTTCTCTTTCTTTAGCTTTAGCTGCTTCTTCTATTGCCATAGACCCACTAGCAGTTGGTAATACCTTACCTGGTAGATCTTTAGCGAGATCTCTTGCTGCATCGAATACTTCCTCTGCTTTTCTTGTTGTTGCATCTACAAATGGTAAATTCATTCCTGCAACTATATGTTCTAGACTTCCTGCAAACATGTCTCCTAATGGTCCGATTACCACATCTGCTATTTGCTGTGGTAATGCTACTATTTTATCTCCCACAGTTTTTACTTCAGTAGTAGTCTTTTCTTGTGCTTCAGTCTGAGAAATTTGATGTTCTTCAAGAGGTCCCATAAAATCATCGTCAACAATTTCGACTGGAGTGTTCACCAAACCAGTAGATAAAGGCTTAAGTTTTGCATCTATAGCACCCTGATCCAAAAGTCCTGGATATTTTTTATCTATTAATTCATATTGTTCATTCTTCCATGCCTCATTCTCTGCAACTGAACTTCCTCCAAATATGCTTCCTAGATTTTTTAATGCTGTTACAATATTAATCCATGTTTTTTCTAAACTTCCCATTATTGGATTTGTTATGGCTAATTCAAAGAATCCAGGTAGATCTGTAAATAATAAAAGTAATGCTTTTCCAAATTTTGGGCCTAAATCTTTTGCCATTTTAGCTCCTTCTCTATATGCTGGAACTGCTACTTTTGTGACAAATTCTAGAAGTAATGGTCTTAACATAAATCCTATAAAGTCTCCTATAGGTCTGAGTATTAACATGATACCTATATTTAATATTTTTAACATTTGTTTTAACATTGGTGATGAGTCTACAATCATTTTTGCTAGGCCTGCCCCTCCAGCTAATGCTGCTCCAATACCTGCTATCTTAACTGCTTGTGGTATCTTGGAAGTTATCTTACCTGCTACATCTCCTGTTTTTTTTGCTCCTGGAACTTTATCTTCAAATGTTTTTTTAGTGCTTCCAAGAAATGAACCAATTGGTGAATCTTTTATTCTACCACCTATGTCTGCCATAGCATTGAATAAATTTGGTTCTTGTTCTGGTCTTGGTCCTCTATTAATACCTGCCATAGGACCTGGACCTATATTATCATATGCTTGTTGAGTAGCTTTTACTTGTCCACGACGTTTTCTCTGACTTGAGAGAAGTGTAATAATTTGATCCATACCTGCACCACCTGCACCACCCATTCTACCACCTAATAGGCTTCCTATCATTCTAAATGTTCGTTGCTGTTGAACACCCGATTTTTCTAACATGATATTTTGTGCTCTTAATAGAGATTTTTGTTTAGCATATTCAGTCTTTAATGTATATGTGTGTTTTTCTAATTCTTTCCTTTGTTGAAGGCTAAGTTTAGTTGTTTGTTTTTTTATTTTTTCCTGTTGTTTATAGTATTGTTGATCATTTCCACCTGCTCCGCCTGATCCGCCTGAACCGCCACTAAATCCTTTAAACCCTTTTTTAAAGGCAGTTTCTAGCTGTTTCTGTAATACTGCTGCATCTATCTCTAGTTTAAGCTTATAATCTGCCATATATTTATAAATGCATAAAGAGATTTAAAGATTACTTGAATTGTATAGCGTCTTTCATGTTTTCGTTAGTATAGGCTATTATTTTTTTGAGGAACGCGGTTGAATGTTCGTCGGTTTCTCTCTTGGTCCATCCGAACTTGATGGCACAGAAGGAGTAGACTCCGATTGTGGCTCGTTCTCCTCCGGTGAGCCTATGAAGCTCGTCATCCAATCCCCTAAAAAATTAACCAACGGATAGTCTTGTATAATGTGATCTAATACGTCATTTATTACTTTGTTAGGTACGCCATTAATTGATGCCTCTTGTTTGAATGAAAAGGGTGCCTTTCTTAAAGTCTTTAATAGAATTAGTTTACGGAAATTTCCTAGTTTTACTTTAGGTTTTTGAATATCTGATAGATCTAATGATTGATTGATAATAGCTTCTGTGTCCCCGAATGAAAGACAAGTTTCATACTCTATAGTTTCTTTATTACCGTTATAATCTATCTCAAAAGACTTTATTGTCATGATGTATATTACATAAAGATATATATAAGTGTTATCTAAGATTTTGCTGGAGGTGTACTAACTTCATTAACTGCTGCAACTGTACAGTCTCTTGCTTGGAAGTTAATGTCTTCGTATATTGGTTCATTTGGCTCGATAGATACATTGAGATCGTCTAATGCAATACCGCTAATAGAGAATATTATTGTTCTTGAATCATTACCTGCTGCACCGTTGTCAAATGTTAATTTTAATGTTACTTCTTCTACTGCTAATGTCTCTGCTCCAGCATCTGTGTTAGACAAAGTATCTTTCTGTTGTGCATATAGTTTTCGTAATTGATTTGAATTAATATGAGAAGCCTTGAAACTTCCAGTTATTTCTGTAAGTCTTCTAATTGCAGAATTTGCTGTACTATCACCAACACCAAATATATGATCTGCATTTTGTGTGATTGTTAGATTAATATCCTGTACTTCTGCTATTGTTGTACAATTTGGAAATTCTAATTTACCGTGAGCGAAAGTAAATGGAATAGCCTCACAAACAGTTAATGCTGCTGGTGAAGCATCTAATGCAGTACCTAATGTTTCATTTTTATAGTTTGTATCTAATGTAACTTTTGCCAATTCTCCTACAGATGTGCTGATAGATGCACTGTTAACAATACCACCAACTACAGTTCTTACGACATCTGTACTACTTTGATCAATTCCGATTTCTGCACTGAATGAACATATTGCTTCAGAACATGTGCTTAAATCCCAATTATGTGTATATGGACCTGATCCTGAACTTGGAGTTTGTTTAAATCCTATTATTCCCAAGAACCATGGACTTGATAATATGAAATCCAATGAAAGTGATCCTCTGGTCTGACCATAGGCGAATGTTTTAACTTTTACATCGTTTAATTGTGTTAATGGAATTTTATTTTGAGTAAATGACCAGCCGGTAATTTTTTGTTCGAAACCGAAAGTACTGCCAGTTGCTATACATGCTGCTTCAGTACCAAATGCTGCTTCTTTACGCCATTGAATATATGCATATGCACCAGTTCGTACTGTCATGATATATTACATTAGCATTAATTTGTATATAAAGATTTATACGAAGGTATGACTCTCAACATCACTGTATTTTAGGTCAATTATGTGCCTATACATGTTCCTGTAGTCCTGATTTCTGGTTTCTGACTTGTTTATACTGACTTGCAGTAAACCTGCTGAACTTCTTCTTATTATATTCTTTATGATACGGCTGACCTCTTTGACTATTTGATTTTGTCTAGTGATTCCCCCTGATTTATATGATCTAATATCTATTTTTATTAATAAATCATGCCAATATGCAGCTCCATATAGATCGAATGGCTTAATGGGCTCTGATAACGGCTCTATCATTATTCTTTCTGTAGAGTCCCCGTCGAAACCAACTACCTTTTTATCCCAAACAAAGTCTATTGTTGGCTTAGTTCCACCTGCACATGTTGCATCCCATTGTGCACATAGTGCAGTTTTAAGGTCGTCTATGGCGTCATATGTAATTATGGTCATTCTATACCACTCCCTGATGCACCTGCCTGATGGGTGAAATCTGCCAAGTATCTGTCAACCCAATAATGTGAATCTATACCATCTTGATGTATTTTCTTTCTTATACCTGCGGCTGCTTTTCTCTGGTCTCTTTTATTTGTAATTCCTGAATGTTTTACAACCCATTCCAATATCTTGTTGAATGGTGGCGGAGAACTCCATGTCCAGTCTCCTCCTGTATCTGATGCTGCTACGGCCCATTCCTCACTGCCTACAATTTTTGCAGTTTCATCAAACACTATACTTTTCTTTTTATTACTGCATGAATAGTAATATGATGGTAATTGTTCAAATTCCCATTTCATATCGTCTCTTACTCTATTTCCTATATCGTGATTCAGGTTTCTTTTTAACTGGCCTAATGATCTAGAGTTTGCTTTAAATAACCCGGTCAAGGTAATACAAACACCTCTTCACGATCACGGATGATTTTGTCTGTATCTTCTTGCCATTTAGACATTGCTTCTTCTTTTTTAATAGCACCGCCAAATTCAAGGTCATCCATTTTGATTGAGGATCTGATTAAGTCTATACATGTTAGTTTAACTGTAGCATCTTGTATATCTAATGGTACTGATGAATCACCATATCTGTATGTTACTCTTACTCTGTTTTGTCTTAATATTGAGAATATAAATCCTCTTAAATAGAGCTCCCCTTTTATATATTCAATATCATATGATCCTGGTGTACATACGTAATCTGACCATGTTCCATTTGACCCATTCCATATTTCTATCTTGTCTCCTTGAGCTGTATCTAAACATGTATCTGCACCTGATTTATATTTTATATTTCTATGTTTTAATGATATAAATGTACCCCATCCAAAAGTATAAAGTAATGGTAAACTGAATATTTCTGTTGTTGATATTGTTCTCCATGCATGGCCTGTCCTACGGTCTATTTTATCCTCTGCTCTTTTGATCAATTTCTCTACCTGTGCTACACTAGGACTACTAGAACATGTGATTGATATTCTGAGAAAATCTGCTACATCAGCAGTTGTTGCATAACATGTTGCCATGATATATAAGTGATTTTGTATAATTTAAAGATTCCTAGACTTCAGCCCAGGTATTATTGTATATAATGTATTCTTTATTAGTGTCAGTTTCATAGAAAATCACACCCTCACTTATTTTTAAATTAGATTCAGCAGCAGGTGTCAAGTCAGAGCCTAATACTGATAAGTTTGAACCAGATGCTAAATCTCCTGAACCTGTATTATCAAAACTAATAATATCATCAACGGCACTTGTTTGAACGTGTTTAGCTACGGATTCAGCTCTATCTGGAGCTGTTCCTGCACCATCTGCACTTGCATTGACATGATGTGAAATTAATAATTTTTCTTCTCCTGCAAGATTAAAAATATAACCAACACCAAATTCAGGTGTGGTAGCTCCACTTTTAGCTGCATTTACAATATTTGCTCTTGATGAAAAATTAGATTTTCCACCACCGTTAGAGGATTTACCATTTGCATAATTGCTTCCTGTGTCTTTTGTTCCACCACTACCCAATGTCATATACTCTGTAAGTTCTCCCCCTGTTGGCAATCCATGATACAAATATTGTAAACTTGTGTTAGAAGATAATTCTGGTGTTGTAAGTGCATCTCCTGAACTACTTAAGGTTGTTGAACCTGCTTTTCCCCAAGCCATCAGTCGCTACCCCACACTATTAATCTAGCTCCAGATCGTATATTTCCTGAATTTGTAAAGCAATCTATTTCTGTTATCTGTGATGATGTATTTGCCCACTTTCCTACACATTCATTACTTGTAGGTGGATTAGAAGCACCTGCTGTTTCTTCCTCTACGCCATGTGCTATGAGTAACTTTTCAACTGCTGAATTGTTAACGATAAAGAAGTTTGCAAACCTTCCTTGATCTGCTCCTGCATTTCTGTCAATTAATTTTATGCTACTGCCTGATGTTTGTGTTGTATCACTACCATAATTTATAGCGTGTCTATGTGAATAGTTAGAACTTGTGTCATTGTTGAATCTGACCAAAACATCATCAGAGTTTGAAGCATTTTGAAAATATACCTGAACCCATAGGTATTTCTTTGCAGTTATTGTTCCGCTTGAAATCTCAGAAGCATCTGAACCTAATGTAATATCTGCTAATGGTTCCCAAAAGTTATCAGTATGGGTATCATCTGGATCGTAGCCAAGTACGACTACTTCTGTTCCACTCGCATAATCTCCACCTGCACCATTAAACATATTAAACTCATCAATTACATCTGATGTGTTTGCCCATTTAGCCACACCAAAAATTCTTTCAGGACATGATGAAGCTGCTGAACCTGAACTAGAAGTTGAATGATGATGGACAAGTTTTTCGTTGGAAGCCACATTAGATATATATAATTGACTAAACTTGAATGAACCTTGATGTGGATTGGAAGAAAAATATGCTTCACATGTAAATGTTGAATCTGAACCACCATTAGTTGAGTATCTATTAGCATAATTGGAACCTGTATCTCCGTTTAATCTATATTTATTTTGAGCATTTCCTGAATTGATAATATTTGCCAAGACCATATAATATCTCTTATCAGGTAAACTTGTAATATCAACAGCATCTCCTGCTGAACCTAAAGTTGTTCTTCCAACTTCCTTCCAGCCACCTGAGATAGCAGATATGTAATTAAATCCACATGTAGTATTACGTTCTGTACTTGTTCCTCTTATACGGTTTCCTGCTAGCCATTCTACCATTTTAACTCAACCTTATTTCCACATACACAGTCTATAAAGATTGTTGGTGTTTCGCTTCTGTTAGTCATGGTATTACCACAGGTACAAGTGCCTTTCTTTAGTCTCATATAATTCCAACATGGCTCACAGTAATGGTATTGATATTTGATATATTGATCATATTCATAGGCCCCCAATTCTGCTGTCTTGCATTTGTCACAGGTATATGTTTCCCCACTGTTTAGATGGTCATAGTATTCTTGGCTCAATTTATGTCTCCAGAGTCCAAGTGATACTATCGGAAGTTACATTTGAAGCAGGTGCTGAATCGAATGTGGCAACAGGAACTAAAGCAGTTGGTAACCCATCATCTCCCCAAGCTCCAGAAGGACTTCCACCACTTGAATTATGTTTATTATAAATTGTAAATTCCCAACCTGTCGGTGTTGTACTAGGGTGTTTTTCTCCAAATGCTAGATAATTGCCTGAACCATCTGTTCCTGTATATTCAACATAAACTCTATCTCCGTTTGCTAATTCTACTGGTGATGGTAATGTAAATGTCACATCTTCATAAGCAGATGTTCCTATACCTGAAGCTGCAACCCCTGTACTTGTTCCTTTAATAGTTCCAGAACTATCCTCAACTTTCATAAAAACGTTAGATCCAAGTGTTCCAACTCTTTTTAAATTCCATTTACCTACCTTGATATATTTACCTGCGTGTGTAGAAGATACCAATTCCACACCTGCTCTTTCTGCTGAATATGCCTGTGCTGTGCCTGACAATATCTCATTAGTTGATTGTGTAGTTGTATATGTATAAACTGCTTCTGTTGTGACTTTATTTGTTCCCCAATATCTTCTTGCAGTATCTTTTTCTACAAACAAGGAATTGTCTTGGACATCAGTTGGTCGTTGTGTTTCTGTTACTACTGATGTTACACCGTCATAAATTTTCAATTCACTAAACTTTCCTGAATACCTATCATTTCCTGGTATCTGATTGGCATATTCAGAACCTAACATAACATATCGTAACCCTGTCGGACTACTACACATTGTTGTAGTTACAACATTTCCATCTAAGGCAGAAGCAGAATATGAATCATCTGTATAAAATGCTAAACTTGCAGTTGTTGAACTTGTTCGTTTCAATTCAACCCAATTAGTTTTTGCTGATGGTGTAAATCCTGAAACATGATTGCAAGGGTAATTAGTACCGTAACTACAATAATCCATTCCAGCGGTAACAGCATATCCACCTAAAGATGAATAATTAACTCCTGAGTTTTGACCATGATGTACTTTTATTATACCAATAGATGTTGCACCATTGACTTCTCTATCTGCAATACCAATTTCCAAACTTAAATGCTGTGCGTGATTACCTTGTGTAAAACCTGTTACTTCCTGTTTCCAACGCATTACCCATGTATTAGATAAAGTTGTTCCAATATCTATTGAAATTCTGTTATCAGTTTGATCACTTTGAGCATCAAAATCTATCCAACCACTTGAATTGTAACTGTATCTACCTGAATCAGTTGTTGTCCAACCCTTGTCAGTTGAGAAATCATCTTCAAATGTTACAGTTGATTTTCCTTCAGTTGATAATCCAGTAATTCGTTTACTGTCTTTGTATTCTATGGTCATGTTCCTACCTCCTTCCATTCATTAAGTATTGTTCCTGTAATAGTGATATCCGATACTGTTTTACCTGAGCCATCAGGTATACCCAAAACATAATATTCTCCACTAGCTGTTACTGTTGACTCATATACTTCAGTATATCCACTTCCTGTATCAGCGAAATATTTTACTAATCCATCTGAATCCATTGTTACTTTGTAAAGAGTATTGTTATCAGCTCCTGTAAATGATGATCCAGATTTCCCTGATCCTAATTCATATACTTCGTCATGGTAAATCATGTAATCCCCATTGGCAAAAGTATTTCCACTAGTCCAATAAGGATCTTTGGAAAATCCAAACATACCATAATTCTTTGAATGTTTACCGATTACAGTTCCACCACCACGACTAGGGGATATTGTTTGAACAGAACGTGCAATAACTGTCCAGCCACCTGCTGTTGCTGTAAGTGTATTGCCACATATTGTTGCATTTTCTTTACTACTACATTGCCATTCAATGTCTTGATTTGTTACATCTGGATCAATGAAATCATATACCTTCCTGGTATCGGTTTCCTCAAATCTGCTTCCTGCTTGGACATTTGTTGGTTTGGTATCCCCACTTGCAGGTACTTCTGCTACTGGGGTTGTTCCTGTTGATGTAACATCATTATAAAACTGAATATCATCTACATAAGCACCTGGTTGATTTGTAGAAGCAGCTGGATAATTTGCAAATTTAATATATCTTAACCCTGATACACCACTTGCAATTGTGACAGATTGTGTACCTAGCGATGTACTAAATGCGTCTGAATATAACGTATATGTCAATGCTGTTGCACTTGTTCGTTTAATTTCTAACCAATAATCTGTACTATCTGAAAAATTATATACCAAAAGATTACCTGCTGTTGGCGGTAATGTTACACCATCAGCTTCAGCTTCGTAAAGTCCATTCCATGCTGTTGTTGAATACCCTGCTAAGAAACTAACACCTGCAAAGTCTTGTGCCGTACATTTTCCTGCTGTTTCATCTGAATCTGATAATCCGATAAAGCCCTCGTTATCTGCTCCATTAGTTGAACCCATATTAATTTTCATTCTTAACACCCATTTTGTATCTGACACCATTCCTTCTCCTAAATCATAAACAACGGTTTTATTCGTAGCACAACCATTCCACACTGTTTTTAATCTTGAATTTCCAGAATCATAATCCATATATGTTGAACAGCTTGTAGCCCAACCCTTGTCAGTTGAGAAATTATCACAAAGTGTTAAACCTGAACCTGCTTGTCTAGGTGTAATTGATATTCCTTGAATCCTTCTACCTGCGTGATATGTTATTGCCATTGGTCAATCATTCCACCTATGCAATCTGAACCTCTACTGCGGCTCCATTCTTATGAATCACTGTAAATACTCCTTCGTTATTAGCATCAATTTTTCTAATGTAAATTTCTCTTTCTCCTACTCCACTTGCTTCTGTTCCTACTACTACTCCTACATCTATACCTGTTCCTGATGTTCCAGTTCCTCTATATGACGTGCTGCTTTGATTAGTATATGCATGTGTTGCTGTTGCTCCACCGCCACCTGTTCCCCATACTAAACCTGTTGCAGTTGAGGAACATGCCTTTAGAACTTCTCCATCTGATCCAACTCCTAGTCTTGCATTTCCTGTATCAAACGTATAAACGTCTCCTTTAGTGGTTAGTGGGCTTGCATCTACAACTGCCCATGTATCATCTCCACGCAAGAATGTTGTTGCGTCCTTAGTTCCGGTTGCTGATAGATCAGTAGTTGCTACTACATTACCTGCTAAGTCTAATTTACAATATGCTATTGCTGCGGCTGCCTTGATACTTGCGTTTGCAATGTTAGTTATAGAGTTACCTGCGCCATCTTGATCAAAAGTCTTGTTAGTGAGAGTGTCTGTAGATGAAGCTGTGAAACTTGTATCTACAACTACCCATGTATCGTCACCTCTAAGGAATGTTGTTGCGTCCTTAGTTCCAGTTGCTGACAGACATGTTGTTGCTACTATTGGTGTTACTAAATTACTGTTAATTCTTATCCAATGTGCTAAAGTTGTTGGATCGTCTTGTTTTGCTATAATAGAG
>Ga0098051_1000014_pt1 | contig 65825 bp, 70 predicted proteins | sample 14BtaG_FD_77069 | JGI IMG/M metagenome (GOLD analysis project Ga0098051, IMG submission 77069) | Marine viral communities from the Subarctic Pacific Ocean - 14B_ETSP_OMZ_AT15311_CsCl metaG | ecosystem: Environmental > Aquatic > Marine > Oceanic | place: Pacific Ocean | collected 2015-01-18 | reverse complement strand
TTGATCCGCTGTTGCCAAGTGCGGAGAAACAGTTTGTGAAGCACGAGCGGTGTCGGCAGCGATTACAAACTTGCTTTCAAATTGAACTTTCTGATTGAGGGTAAAAGCAATCCTAAAATCAATATACTTAAAAGTTGTTGATGACGGCAGACTTGAAGTCGACTGATATGGTATTGGTCTCGCAAACAAAGCACTTGCACTTGGATGTGTCAAATTGTTGTGGAATATTGAATAATTCGCAAACAACTCGCCAGAACCATCGCTTCCCAGTTTGTCTGTTGTCTTTTTTAATGCAGTTGTGCTAAAACTATCATGGGCGTCTAATGGCCATACTGACAGTTTGGGTATTGTATTGCCTTGTGAGTTGACATGATCCGTCTTAGTTCGCTCTTCTCTTTTCGATTTCCAGAAGTCACCTGCTGTATATTGAGTTCTCTCTCTGGTTCTCTCTAGATATGCGTTCTTTTCTTTTGGAAAGATCTCTATAGAATACTCTGCTATAGCACCTTCTTTGGTGAAGTCGAAACCCTTCAGGTCATCTGTAAGCAAGTTTTCTCTTTCTTCGGTGCGAGTAGGTTCAACGCTCAAAACCTTTGTTAGGTTGTCGTTCGCAAATCTCGTAATCTTGTTGTTAAAAGAAAAACCTTTCTTGAATGGTACGGGTAAAAGTTCCATACTATCATAGGAGTCTCGATAGTAAGACAAGATATCGACAGGAACTATTGTTTCGCTCCTTAGAACAATCGGCAATCTATTCGAAGATACTGGAGGTTCAGTAAATCTATAGTTCGAGTCTGCAACAGATCTGTTAACTGTAGCGGTCCTGTGATCTATGTTGTCTGGCCAGGAATAATTGCCAAGGGTTCTAAGACTCGCTGCGCCGTTTGATACAGGGATGGAATATTGATTATTCTTTTTAAAATACCGACCGAGCGCTGAATCGCCTGCCCTGATCTGTTTCCAACTTGGCCAACCATATGGTCCCTGTCTATGGTGTATCGTGCCAGTCAAATTATATACGCTCGCGGCAGTTACAGTATTTGTCGTTACATCAATATCATCCTGAATATAAGTGTTTAGTCCGGCAAAATCAATAATATTTGTGCCAATCCTATTGCTTGCAGTTAAAAACTCATAGGTTCTTTCGTTTGCTAGTGATCCAGTTGCAGTTCCGAGCGATGCCTGAGTAAAAGAATGTAGGTGACCTGCTATCTCTACTGGTGATCTCCCTGTGACAAGAGATGCTGTGATCCATGCATACTGATAGTCGTTCTGTGGGATCGGATGCTGAACAAAAACATTATCCTTGTTTGCATCAACTTCTCCATTGTAACTGGAATTGTCCATTCTTCTTCTGTGTCTTGGATTGCTGTTGATTTTGTGATTGGTTACAAGACTGTTGGAATCTTTATTGCTTCCTGTTTGCGGTAACTTGCTTAAAAAGTCTAAAGGTCCACGAACTGACAGGTTTCTATAATTTAAAGAATTGTACACAGAGTATTGATTTGTCGCCCTGTCGAGACTGTGCCCACCTCTGCTATCCCCCGACACTTCTGCGCCGCCTGGAGAGGCGAATCTTGCCTTAAACACGGACTTACGCACCGGTCTTGCAAACTTGGCGAACTCCTGAACACCTGGGATGCCTGTAGAGTTTGACGATGTCACTTGTTCTAGGTTGTCAACAAGAAAATCTTTTCTCTGATCTTCAGACGTATACTGAACTATATCATAAATGTGATTATAGTTTCCTAGCGATCTCGCACTTGACGTGATCGAAATATTCCGGATGTTAACCGGTCTCTTTGCCAGAGGTTCTCTTAGGACTTGTGCCGATTGTATGTTGTGATCAATGACAGGCAAGTTGCTGGCGTCTATCCCTGTTGCGTTTGGAGGCAAGACATACAGTTTGCTGTCCTTTGCCAAAATCTTGAATGCCTCTAACCTGTCTGCAGAACCATCATTGATTCCTCTTCTTTTGAAGTTCACGTCAAAAGTTACTGTTGATTTTGTTCTGGTTGCAAAGGCGGACTGTTGAAAGTCGCCCGAGGAGGCCATGGTATCTGTGCAAACAGCGTTTGTGACTGTTGTAGAATCAGAATAAAAGAAAAAGTAAATACCGTTAGACTTTGCTCTGATGTTGTGGAGTCCGAGTGCGTTCGAAGCGTTAATTGCCAGAACCAATCGGCGTAGTTCATCGGGGCCACTTCCTGCCACACCGTTGATACCAACAATAACTCTGCTACTGCCGTCTCTTGATCCATCCACTGTTGTTACAGAGTTGTCAATAATAAACACCTGCGTGTTACCAGATTCATCGGTCAATGTAACTGTGCCGCCATTGGTCATGGGGGCGGCGATTACACCTGTGAGTTCTGCCTGTGGGTTTGCTATTGTTGCTGAGATCAACCCGCCTGAAGTCGGTTCTTGTGCTGATTCATACTTAAGTGTCAAAGTTTGATCACTATTACTAACAACTACAGACAACACTCCGGCATGACCATTGGTGCTTCTAATGGCGCTTGCAAGTTGAGTGGCAATAGATCCAGTCGAGAAGATAGCGGCATCTGTTGCAGGGACCAGCACGCCGTTGGTCCCAACTCTAGTATTTTCTTTGCCATAATCTACATCGTTTCGAAATATATACTCTCTAGTAACGTTATTCGGACTTGTTATGATTATAACTGAGTCGTGCCCAAATGCTTCGGTCGCCCCATCAGATATCGTTATGTCTGCTGTGGGCGAGTTTTCGAAGAGAGGCATAGCATCCTGGTGCCTATGTTGGTTACCACCAACCCATCGCTCTGTAAATGGTGACTGTAAAGCAACCTCTCTATCATCTCCATACTCATCGGAGTGCATGTTTGTTATGTCTACACCCTTTTTGAAGTCTCTATACAACAGTGCTTGATATCCTGATACTGGATCTAGTGAACTGCTGTACACTGTGAACGGTGCGACATCATTGATATCCAAGTCTTTGCTAGTAAAAGCAATGTCAGCAGTGGCGTGAAACTTGTTCTTTTTATTTGGGTTGATAACGTCCTTGCAAGAATCAGTTACTAGTTCTGAACCAGTGACCACCATGTGAGACTTGCCATGCGCTGTGGAAATGCCCGTATAAAGTCTTTTCTTCTTGTTGCCAAATGTATTATCACCGCCCTTCGCATGTCTCTGGTCTTCTACCGATAACCGATATGGTCTTGATAACCTTCTCGTTGCATAGGTTGATCCGGATACTGATGTTATAGAAACTCTTCTGATTATTTCCCTGTCTGAATCTACTGCTTCAGATCCCGAGACCAGAATGTCTGTATTTCTCTGCGCTCTTTCTTTGGTCCATAGGCAGTGATTGTTCGCACCCTTATCTATCGGAGCGTGACCGTGTTGCCAGTCATATGCCAACTCGTTAATGCCGCGAATCTGCCCAACCGGTTCTGAAGACTTGAACTCCATTGTTGGAAACTTGTTGTAGTACTTGCTTCTCTCCAGTATGTGACTTTCAATAACATTCCTGATGTCTTCAGATGCTGCTACAGATGCTGGTACTAACTGGTCGATCATCACTGATAGAGAAGAATCCAACCACTTATAGTACTCCGTATATCTTTCGATATCAGGCGTGTTCTCTATTCTAGAGAAGAAGACTTGCCTCAACTTGGAAAGTCCCTTATAGTTTGGTCGGAAGCGCTCGACTGGTGCACCGATCAAGTTACTAAACTCGTTTATACCAGCGAAAAAGTTTAACATCTCATCTGTTATCGCTGCATACATTGATTTCTCGAACGAGAAGAAGAAATCTGTTGGTTTTGTTTCTCTAGTGAACGTCAGGTCATCATTCAACACAACCTGAACCATGTCAGACGCTTTCACGTTCTCGAAGGGTTGTAGTCTGGTTGCCTGATCGTATTCAACGTCGACGCTAGATGTTGTTGCGGATGCAAAGTTGATTCCCTTGCCTGGGTGTAATCTTCTAATTGTTGGTGCGAGTTTCCCAAAAGTATGGTCGTCGCCAACAGACCCAGAGGACACATCATTTATCCACATATCTCCGTTGCTGTTCGAACCAGTTAGGTTTGAAAAGTTCCAATTGATTGCCAACAAATCTATCTTTGCCAACTGGGTGTTCCCAATGTCTGCTAGTGGAAAACTGATCCTAGACGGATTGTCAACACCGTATGATCTTGGGTCAATAGCATGGGCGTTTATTTCTTCATTAGATAGTTCAGTGTTCCAAACTCTAAAGTTGGCGACCTTTACATCTGACTCATGTTGTAGTGTACCCTCGAATCCATCTCTCTCGGCGCCGATATAAAATCTTCTGGAGTTCTTTATAAAGTTTTTAGCGTTTGTTGCCGTTATTGATCTTTGCACAGAAAAACTATCTTGTATTTCATCTGCTACAGTCTTTGCCCCGTATAGTTCGAATCTGTAAGAATCTCCTGATCCTGAAACAATTGCTCCCGCAGGCGTGTCAGACACTAATCGAACTGCAACATTCCACCTATTAGAATCATACAGATCAACAATGTAATCAGATTCCATCGCTTCAAAAATATCATTTCTACTTTTCAATACGAACTTGGCAGTTCTAGAGTGAAGTTTCTCTTTAACAACATATAGTTGGAAATTTGAATGATCGTTACCAGAACTAGTCCACGTTAATACTGTGTCATCGGTTTCGTCTCCGACGTTGTGACATCCAAGGACGCTCGAACTTATTGGAGTTGCGAAGTGAAACGGGTGTGATATTGGGTAAATCTTTGGCAAATATATTTGTGCCTCAGTGGTCATCCCTATTGAGACTGCATCGTCGTCGCTAATAAGTCCATTTGTGCCCTTCATGAATCCACGAGCATCTACAATTCGGTACGGACTTACAACGCCATCAATCGATTGAAAGACTGATGCTTTTTTGTTAATATTGTCTGCAAAATTAACATACTTCGTCTTTACGGTAGAGTTTTGGTAACTGGTCTCTATCGGATATACAGAATCCGTAGAATATAAATTGATCTTTATTAGTTCATTGTCAACACCAAAGCAACGAAACAGATTCCTAAATGCTTTTTCAGTACCTTTCGACTTAAAAATAGACTCAAGGTTATTGTGGATGTTGTTGTAAATAAAGTTTTTTATGTCAGACGTGTCTTGTCTGAACTCCCTATCTTCATCTCTGTTGACCAAATTATTCAGAGTGCTTGCATCCATGAAAAGTTCTGGTGTCACGAGTCCCATTGACTGAAGTTTTACGTTATTGAACGGGTGTGGTTTTTTATCGAAGTCCTGATAATTGAGATGCCTCAGTTCTCCCATGTCTTTAATCTGAAGAAACAGACTATCAAAATAACTTGCAACAACTTGAGTGATCTTCTTTAAGTCTTGTCCGGATTCTCCGTCCTCATCTACTATCCAATCTGGGTATGAGTAATACATGCTTGATGCATTTAGTAGGTCGTAAGCATATCCTCTTTCTGTAGTTTCTTGTCTGAAATTAGAGACCAGCGGATGGTTTTGATATATAATCGGATCTTTAAACTCTGTAAGTGAAGCAGAAGATTCAACCATCGCAGAATTGTTGTATCTACCGTAACCAGCGTACCCCGTCCACTGACCGTTGGAGACCCTGCCGCTATAATCAAGAACTGTCTTGTCGACTGCTACAGTACCCACTTCGCCTTCGTTGAACTTATAATAGAACCCCAGAGGTGAGTTGGCGGGGTCGGTGTTTGATCCTGCGCCGATTTGAGTAAACCAAAATCGACCTATGTCCTTTGATGATCTTTCCTTTTTCCAATACCTAAAGTCGTCCAAAGAACCTGACAACTTGCCATATCCTCGACCAGGATACTGAAGTCTTTGTACTTCACCTTTTATGCCAGAGTTCGTTATAATCGCAGCGCCGTTAGTGAGAGTTCCATTGTATCCACTAACATAATCTTTGATTCCACCTGTGCCGGTTGTATCGTCGGCGTCTCCCATCTTAAACCAGGAAACGATATTAGAGTAAGCACTAAAAGTGGTCATCTCCAGAATCTTGCCGCCGTTGCGAAGTTCGGTAACTTCTGCAGAGGAAAGTTCCTTATCAAAGATAACAACATCTGCCATCCTGTCTTCGAAAACCCTATTCGCATTTGCGAGGTCTTCTGTTCCGCCGATGATCAACGGGGTCGCTGTGTTTCGCAGGCGGCCGTATGGTCCAGCAGTTGTCTTTGTTCCTGCAGAAACAGACGCATCTGTATATAGGGTGATTCCGTTCTGGGATTTGCTACCGTCATAGGTCACAACGACATGATGCCATGTAGTGTCGCTCAGTGTTGCAGAGTTGCCGAGGTTGCGAATATAGTGCCCCGAGGAAGATCCATCCTGGTCGTATATAAACATCTGTAGTGCGCCGTTGGCGTGCTTGAACAACCATTCGTTAGCGCCCGTAGAAAAATTTGCTTTGGCAACAAAGGGCCCGTTATCAGCACTTACATCTCCAACATAAACCCAGGCAGAAACTGAAAATGGTTTATCATCAGATCCATCCGTAAAACTGTATGCATCCTGGTCACTAACAAGGACATGATCATTTGTACCATCAAAACTGATTGCGTTATGCGCAACAACAGGTTGACTGTCACTTCCTGCGTGCAGTTCGTCCTTATGTGCAACCAGCGCACCGATTGACCCAACCATTGCGGTGTTAAGCGATCCAACAGAACTACCTGTTACAATAGTCTTATTCGGTTCACCGTCGCAATAGATTGATGCCTTGATTGCACTACTTTCATTCTTCAGGGATATTGCATAATGATGCCAAGCACTATCTGATCCGCTTGTATAAAGTTGAGGATGCCCGAGTCGGACGTCCTTAAACCCTGTTGATCCTGACTGGTAAGTTACTAAAAATGGAGACTTATTTTCGTCCGAACTATCCAACTCTACTGTTAATCGTCCATACTTGTGGTCACCCTCTACAGATCCCGTTGTGGTAATGTCTAATATTACCTCTCTTCCTGTCTTTGAATCGACATATTCTGTTTTCTTTAACCAGAATTCTACGGTATTACCGGTGCGTCCATTGATTTCAAGGTTTGAAGTCTGACTCGATGCGGTGGCATAAACGTTTCCTACGTTTGGTCCGCCCTTGATATAAATATATTCTTTTGTTGCAGGATTACCGTAAGCACCTGAAGTTGATGTGACTGCACCCCAACCATTGCCGCCTGGTCTGTTGTCTGATATGCTTATATATCCATTAGTTCGAGGGTATTCGTTTTCGAAAAGATGAAGATCAAACCCACTTGAATCATTAAACCATTCTAATCTCTCTTTGAGAGACCCATCGTAAGGATAGGTGTTAGAGATTCTGTCAATGCCAGACTTGTAGTATTCCTCTAGAGAACCATAGGCAGCAAAATTAGACGCTGTAAAGAAGTTCGTGTGCGTCTTGAATCTCTTTCTGTCCTTTAAGAATTGATCAATGTACCCTACTGACTCTACGTCATCAAGTTTCTCTTGAAAACTAATCAAAGAACTTATATTTTTTGTTTTTTTATCTTTACCAAATAAACTTTTAAGACTCATACCTACTCAACTCTAAATTTGAACTCACTCTTATTGACTATATTCTGTCCGTAAGAGTCAGTTGATATTTCAATAGCGTACATATAACCAGGTTCAAAGAGTGACATATCTACCTTAAAATAACTCCCACTAGAGTCATAAGACATCTTTGTGTGTGGGATACTTCCTGATCCGTATGATATTACCTCTTGTTCATCTATTACTCTATATGCTCTGTAGTAAACATTATACAACACTTCTGATTGTATTTTGTTACTTGCTACTGTATAAATATTAGGTTGATAATCTTTTTTTCTTATATTAAGTCGCAAACTAGGTTTATCTTTAGTTCTGTAGTATGGTTTCAGGTTTGCCAAAGAAACCACGTATTCTTCGTCTGCGTTATTGAAGGGTAGAGGTGTGTGTGTCTTGACATATATTGCTGAACCAGTAAAGAGTTCGTTGTCGCTCTGATCTGACCAGACATCGTAAATCTTGGTCGCGGATCCAGTATATGCCACTGAAGCACTATAGATGCCCGTCTCCGAAAGGTACCCGTTTGCCCACTCTCTGTTGTTTTGGCCGACGCCGCCACCGATAGGCAAAGTTATTGGTCTTGCTGTGCTCTTCAGTTCTGGATATAACCTAACTTTGAGGAGTGCTTCTCCTGTAGACTGATCAGCGCCGTTAGGGTCTGTTTTGAGAACTGGCATATTTGTCAACCCTCTTCTTGTGTAATTGTACATATACAACTGATTCAAGTTTTCTGGGCCCGTTGCCAAGGAAGAACTCTTGTAAAAGTTTTCTCTGTCGTCCCCGATGTGATCATCAAACCTTGCTTCTATACAAGGTCTCTTAAAGAAAAACTCAGTACCTCTTGCGAAAAACTTCTTTGTGTAATAAGATCTCTGTCGGGTGCCATCTTCGAAAGAACCTGACAGTTTAACCATTACTCCATAATTCTCTCTATCTGGGTCTACCGTAGATTCAGCGGCGATCCACTCTTCAACTAGAGCAGTTACATTCACCAACACATCTTCGGTACCATCAACAAGATCAAACTTGTAATGAGGCAGATTCTTACCTGCAGTATAACCGACTTCGTGAAAATCTCCACCTTGTGATTCCCAGCGTGTTTTGCCACCTCTTTGAACCCTGGTCAAAGTAAAGACGTTTGAATCATCATGCACTGTTGGTATGAATGATCCAGAAGTGCCGCCGACGGCAGTATTAGTAAGTCTTACGGTTGCTCCAGTTGCGTCTCCAGTGTCATCTTCTGAAATGGATGCAGAAAGATTTGTACCCACAAGAGCATCTACTGCAACTTTAACTTCTCTTGCAAACCTTTTTACTGTGTTTGCGTTCGCTTGATTTATCTGAACTTCTACTTCCGTGCCATCGGTATTTGGCGCTGATCCTGCGCCATCATCATCAAACCAGAAATTATATCTTGCTGGAGATTTATCATCATCAACAACTTGTAAAATGAAATACTTACCATCATAGTTGGCAGGCGTAGTAGAAACAAACTTAACATCAGTAATGTCAGCAACCTTAGTGTTGTTTGCAAAAATCCAGTTAGATACGTCCAGATCTGCATACTCTTCCATATCCAGTCCACTACCCTCGCTCCATGATTGGGACACAGGCAATACTGCAAGGGTGCAATTTTTTGGCAGTGTCTGTCCGTGCTCCGCATTGAAAAGTCTTAACATGAATCTGACACTTCCAGATTGAGCGATTGTTCCCGCATCACGTGCCGCCTTTATTTTAGAGACATCGAACTGGACCAGGGCCCTTGCCTTCTCGACAGATGTAGATGACCCCTGTCCATAAATCGAAAAAACCTCTAAGATGTCTGATGCGCCCATATTAGACCCCGTACCCCTCGTTGTGAGGTTCGAAGCGAAAGCGTTCGTAATGGTATTGTCAGCGTTAGCAAAGAATCTTTTTATGCTCATAAGGCGGTACCTCTAATATCTGAACTTGGAAACTTTATTTCATATATGTAATCTGAAGGTATAATCAGAGTGCGTCCATCCAGACTCAGGTTTTCTTGTATTGAATAACTTAACTGAGAGTAGTTCCCTCCACTGATCGACCTAACAGCGACATCAGTAACATCAACAATAGAATCTAAATCATTGAGTGTCTTATATATGTCGTTGATCATTAGCGCCTCACCGATCTCTGAGTGTACATTAAACAATTCTTCTAACTCTCTGTTGCATTGAGCAAGTGTCTCTGCTTTTGATACATTCTCTGAAATTACTACTGAATAGTCTACTCCAAGATTCACTATCCTGGCATCTATGATATCAAATGTATCTCCCATCATCTTATAATTCGTTATCCAAGTTCTAAGGTTATTTTTTAATGTGATGGATGGAGCGATAAGTTTGCCATTTTCGTCTTCTGCTACAGTATACATATTAATGTTTCTCTTGAAAGAATCCTTATCCACTTCAACCCTCACTCTTTTAAGTGCACCAAAGCGACCAGGCATAGCATATGTCATGGTGACATAATCCTGCATTGTTACTGCCCTGTTTTGCGCTGAGTATGAATTTCTTGCCCTCACCTTTATTTCTTCTTCGTTTGGAAGACTCAAATCTCCAACGACAGGATTCTCGTTGGCACACTCGACAGATCTTCGGACAGAATCAACCTTCGAAGCAACAAGCGAGTTTTCATCATCGAACTGCAACTCGGAAGACAACACTGTCAATATCGAATTGCTTGCAGCGTTAACATTCTCTATTTCATCTCTCCGCAATCTTACTGATAACGTAGTATTGGCAGGGGATATTCCCATTTTTTCTGTTCTGGTGAAGTTTGTTGGATCAAGGTATGTGTCGGACACGTGCTCTTTTCCAAACTGTCTCATAACAACATTCGATGGGTCAACATAGGATCCTGAAAGTATCTCTAAATCGCTGCCTTGTCCGAACTGAATCTCTACTGATCCAGGTAAAAAGTTTGTTCTAAATCTTCTTGGTACCGATAAAGGTTTTAAAATGTTTTTTACTTTGTGCTTGTCCCTGTTTCTGTTTGAAACGTTGACATATATGACGTCTTGTGACAAATGCTCTACTTCATAGTATCGATGACCCTCTGAATCTTCTACGCTAATAACTTCTGAAATGTTTTCAGCGTCTACTGTAACTTTCTGAAATCTATTGAATTCTCCAACCTCGATGAACCTCTCTTCTACAAACCCTGATCTTATCTGTCCAGTTGCCTTTATTGCGAAGTTGGTAGGAGCACCTGTGGCGTCATCAACAGCAGATACAACAACAAGATTGTTCGGGTCTGTGAAGTCAACATCTTCTATCAATGTGTATACGCCGCCTGCAACGCTTGATACTTCTGCGCCCGCTTTTAGAACTGGAGCGTATTGCAAGTCAGGTGCAGCGGATGATGCTGGAATAGTTACAAAAAAATCACACTCTCCATATGCGGAGATGGCATCATTGTATCGATATCCCATATTCCTAGATAAGTTTATAATATTTTCTTTCTCTATGGCAGTTTCCAGAAAACTCTCATTTGCCTGATAATCGAGGTAGAAAGACAGCATGTCTCCGACATACGAGACAGTATCCATCATCAAAGATCCAAACGATGCTTCGTTAAAGTCCTTGTATGTATCTGGATAGTACCTCCTAGCATGTTCTGTTAGTGCTGCCTTTATGGAGTTAAAGTCTCGGTTAGTATACGAAATCGGTATTTTCTTTTTTGCCATGTGTCAAAATCCTCAATATTAAATAGTTAAGAAGTTATTTTTGGGTCTAATGATAAGGACAATATTTCATCTGAGGCGATGTTCTTGATGTCATATCTCATTTTTATGTCAATCAAGTTTGGATTGTCGTCCGAGTAAACTATCTCTAACTCTGTTATATTAACGAAAGACATATACCTGTCTACTTGCTCATATATTCTAGACTCCAATCTGACTCTAGCAGTTGGAGTGTTGTTTTCAAACAAAAATCTTCGAAGACCGACACCGAAGTTGATGTCCATGATCCTCTCGCCAGGTGACGTTAACAAAAGGTTTTTCATGTTCTGTTTTGTGTTCTCAGTGATCGTCTGGGTGTTCAGTGGTGATGATTCTTTGGTAAACCTTATCGGTAATTTTGGTCCTATTCCATACATTTTTTATTCGTCCTCGCAAAGTCCTTCTGGTTTAACTAGTTCCTTTGTCTCACAACTATCCTCGCATGAGTTATCTTTTTTCAACTTGCTGTGTCTTTCGCCCTTGTTTTCCCTTACCGACAAAGCAAGTGCGCCAAATGGTGTGAATGGATATCCATACCTCTCTCTCCTGTTAGATAGTGTCCCAGCAAGATGAAATGTTGCCTTAACAAGTGCATCTGTGTCAAGTTGAAGTGCTGCTTCTACTACATCTGCAGGAAACTGCGTTATTGGTACATATTGTTTACAACCGTTTTTCTTTCCAAACCCATCTTGTAGGTTGCCGCTGAAATCTCCGATGTTAGATTTGCTGACGAGTTTATCGCGCAGTCCAGTCTTCATGCTGCAAGGGTCTTTCTTGTACCCCTTTCTCATATCTCTATATCCTGGATCCACTTGACTTGCTATGTCTCTAACGGCGGCGGCTGTGGCGGCGGCGGCCGCAGATCCAATTGCTTCCGCTATCATTCTCATTATATCACTCACGCTTGGCAAAGTAAAACCGACACTAGAGTTTAAAACATTCTTTGTATTATCTACAGTTCCTGGCTTTAGTGGACCGTCAACCTTCGTATCTCCCACTCCCTCATATGCCAGCATGTTTTGCACAATAAACAATTTGGTTGCGGTCAAAATACTAGATATGTCATTGTCCTCTTCAAACACTTTTATGTTCTGAAGCAAATGAATGGAAGAGTATCTATCCATAGGTAACAGAAAATCAAACAAAACCCGGTGTGCTTTCATGTAATCACCATCCTCGGATGATGGTACAACTACTTTTTTATTTCGTTCCACTTCTTCAATAGAAAGAAGGTCAAAGGATAGGGGAGATTTATATTTGGAAAATAACTCTCGATTTAAAAAGTCTCTTCTTATTTGGGTTATCGGTGCAAGATTTAATCCCCTATCCACAGAGGGAAGGAATCCCTCCAATCTAATCTCTGCCCTGATGATTTCTATTTGTTTTACCAGCGGTTCTATTTCTCTATTATAAGCAATTGAACGGATTGTAGAAATTTGGAACAGCGCGGTGTTTTCATCGTCTTGGCGGTAATCGTTAGGATACCTTCTGGTAACGAATCCTGATCCTGGTGTATCGAGCGTTGTATAGGTTGTTCCTCGCCTTGACCTTATTTGGTCTATAATTGCCTGCCGACTTTCGATCTGTTCTCGCTCTTCTTCTGTTAGTGTCGGTTCGATTTCTTCATTTTGTAAAAGGACGAGTCTATCCTCCTTGGATTGAAGGTGCGGAGCAAGTGCCACTTGTGTTCTCTCCTCAAAATCTAAAAACAACTCGTCAAAACAATCCACATCTCTAACAACCTCATCCATTGGTATCGAATAGACCATGCTTTTCTTGACAGATTCCGGCAACCTTGTGGGCGGTGCATACACATAGGTCTCGCCATTCAATTCTGCATTTTGTCGAGCTACAAGATGCTTTGCATAGTTTTGAAAAACTGAATTGTTGTTAACAGAAACACTGTCCGACTGTGCGGCAGTGCTTGTTATGGGTTCATTGTCTGTATGTCCAAGAAACGCCTTCTTTCTTGTAAAGACTGTGGTATCTCCATCCTGAAGTCCTACATTCCCATCATAGTCGTACCTTAAATCTTTATAAATCTCGTCTGGTTCTACTATGTTTTCAGACAATCCAGCGGGCGCTATCTCCGATCTTACGACCTTGTGCCCATACATTAATCGCATTCCACATTGGAGATTGTTCTTTAGGTGATTGTATATTTCAATCTGTTTTTCACTTATCCTTCTACCAACAGCACCAGAGTTCGACAAAGTAAATGCTCCAAGTCTCGTTTCTCTGAAGGATACCTCTGACAAGATGCCTGATCTACTTGTCGCATTTTCATCAAAGTCGTTTATCAATTGGTTGAGTTCTTCTATCCTATCTATCTTTTCTTGTGGAAATAAAAAATCGTTGAGGGTTGCGGCGGCACGCTCACCAATGAGTTGTGTACGTTCTTGAATTAGTACATCATACGCCCCCATTCTCTCCAGATTCTCCTCTAATAGTTGCTCATACCTGTCTTTGTCTTCAGTTGTTTGGTATCCAAACAAAATACTACCTAAATCTTCACCAGAGATGTACTCTGCATGGTCATTATTCAAGGCACGTAATCTGGACTTGCCTGGAAGATTCCTGACAAGGTTCACCAACTCATTGTACGTGTCCCTGAAAGAATTGTAATCTTTTATCCTGTAAAACCTTTCTACCCAAAAGTGTCCAGAATTCATCTTTTTTTGAATCACTTCTTCGGAATATCCACGAAATATAAATCTGTCATACAAGTTTGGGAACTTAGGTGCAACCAGCACGTCCCTGTATCCACCAAACCCTTCATCGGGGTCTCTAGATTCTAGCGGTCCTGAATATATTGTTATCGTGGGATAATCAGAATTGCTTGGAACATCTTTGATGTTTTCAACCAGATCATTATAAAACTTTTCTTTAAAAGACGAGTTTGGCGATTCATATACACTTTCCACATATTCGCACATCTCTTTTAAATCTATATTCTTAACCACCAAGGATCTAATACTCTCTTTTGTGGTATCTTTTTCTGCTATTGATCTGACTATCTTTCCGAACTCTCTAGATGTATCAACACCCAACAATCCACCTTCAAGTTCTGCAATCACAGAATCTGTTACATAATCTATCATCATCTTAGAATCAAAGACATTCTTAGAACCCGTTCGCGAAAGCATGAAGATGCCTTTTAACATAAGTTCTAGACAGCAAAAGTCTACATACAACTTAAACAGTGCTTCAATCATAGACTCTTCAAGAGGGCCTTTTTTGTTGAAGTCTCTCTTGGATGGGTCATGTTTTGGTTTGCTTGCAATCTCTTTAAACTTGTTGACAAAACCTTCAACTAACTTTTCAAAATCAAATATTTTCTTGTTCTTTACATGGCATGCATTAGCGCCTCGACCCTCTACTCGATACTCAGAGGTCATTGATTCTTCCATATCAAGGACTTCTTCGAGATCAAAGTATTTTGACTTAGTTGTCATCTCTGACATTTGGAAGTTTATTGAATCTACCAAGGATTCATACAAAGAAACTTCTGTCTCGCTTGCTTGGGCACCACCTTCCGCAATTGCTGCTGCGATAGCAGCGAGTAGAAGTTCTCCCGCAGATGTCCCCTCCTCTTCGTCCATCACAGAATCAAAGACCTCTCTTCCAATACCTTCATTCGGAGGTTCAACATACCCTTGAAGTTTCGCGACTATACTAGAATCACTATAAGAATCAAAAGAATTGCGAAGAGGTTCGCCATTTGCTAACTGCCTGTATTTCTCTGTCATGTAAGCAGCAAATCCGCCAGGTCTCAGTAACTTGTCCCTGTGGGTGCTAGATACAACGTCTAAATCATCTGATCTCATGTCAATGTATGGTTGTGGGACATCTTCCGAATAAACCTTAGTTACAAGAACATCTGATCCAGGACCAGGAACGTAATATGAAAACCTGTAGCAATCTTTTATGTTGCGATCTGAAAATGGCAAGTCTGCAATACCGACGGACGTTGCTGCTGTTTGCAGGTTTGTCCCCATTAAGTCTACAGGAAACTGATCCAATACTTCGGTAGAAAGTCTTACATGAAACTCTCTGTATGCACCTGCTGTACCTCTGCTTTGTCTTTTTCTTGCGATTGTACTGTGGTCTGTTTCTAATATATCTTTTAGTTTTTTAGATACTTCGTACTCTATTCTTCCGTATTTTTCTATGTACCCAACAACGTATTTCTCTACATTCTCTGCAAACTTATCAAGCGGAAGGACGCCGGAACCACTGTCGACAGGGAATATATTAACAAACGGCACGTGTTCTTCTGAAACTCCCAAGTATCTCAAGTGTTGCTCTCCAAGGCGGTTGAGTCCATACGCGTTGATATTGGAGGTAGTATAGTTCGCCTTATAATAAATGTTTGTTATCTCTCTAGTTTCAAAGTTTGGATTATTTGCCAATCTGGATAGCATATAATTGTAGTGAATAAATCTAGCATAGTCCAACTGATTAAAACCTTCATCTCCAGGTTGTACAAGTATTTGTATTTCTTTTACAATCTTATCAGGAAATGCTCCAATCTCCAAATCAAAGTAAGATTTAACATTTGTTAATACAGAACTGACTGCCAACTTAACCATTTTGTCTTGATACGGGTTGCCGTAAGGTCCTGGTATTCCTGCATCTGCTAAATCTTGCGCTGACATGCCAGGCAACAGTCCAGAAAAGTCTCCCTTTTTAGACAAATCATTTAGTATTTTTCTTTTCTGGTTTAGGGCGTCTAGTTCGCTCTTGATTTGCTCATCAGATGCGCCTGCGTCTTGTAATAATTTTCTTAAATCCTGATCGTCTCTACACAGTTCCTGTGCGATGACAATGTCGTTGAGTTCTCTGATTCTATCACAAATAAATGGATCAACAACTGTTCCGAGGGTTGCAAAGAACTTTTCTACCTTGTCAATTGTGTTTAAGTATTCTTTTAGATTAGAAGTTAAAGACTGTATAACTCTAAGGACGATTGACAAAACATCGTCAGATGCTCTGCCTTGCAGCAAATCACACAGTTCTGTTGGAGTAAGCGCTAAACTAACCGCCTCTAAAACATCCTCAGAGTCTCTACCAAGCGCTGGTCCAGATACTCCCATCGTTACGATAGTATCAACTGCCTTCTCAAAAGTGCTTGCCTTCTCTTGGGCATTGGCGAATGGATCATCTTTTGACATCTCCTGTAACTCAGAGAATGCCGCTAGTCCAAACCTTATCAGGTCGGTGCAGTCTGGTTTTCTTATTGTGTCGAGTATACTTTGAATGAACTTGCAAATAAAAGACATGATTATATCATTTAATGATATTCTTAATTGAGGCAAAACAAAGTGCATCGGGTCAAACGATGGAATATCTGGCAAAAGTGGCAATTTAAAGTTGAACTTTGCATTGAATGGTGGTAGTCCTGGAATACACTTCCTCAAATCACACATAATTAACTTCATGTCCCACTGATTGAGAAACTCTTCCCACATCTTTTCTATATCGCAAGGTATCTTGCCAAACTCTGGGTAAACATCGCCCGTCTCGATGACTCTGCCCCTCTTCTCAAAAAGTGTAGATTCCTTTATAGCATTGAAACTATCACTTGCTAATGCTTTCTGTTCTGCAAATTCTTCTCTCGCTGTCAATATGGACTTATCAAAAATGTCCGATACACTGGATAAGGTTCGAACACCTGGTTCTCCGGTATTGTTCATATTGCTTGTGGGGATTGACACGGACGCATCAATATTAATACCACTTGCTGCCTTTTTGTTAAAGTTAAAAGACGGTTCTGGATAGTGCCACCTTGAAAAGAATACAAGTGCAGGGTTGCCCTCTACAAGGTCATCACAAGGGTTATCTATCACGTCTTTTTCTATCTTGTCAAGTTGAGATAGATATCCCATTGTAGTTGGGTATATGAAAGGTCTTTTGCCGGAGCGTTCGTCGAAGATGCTGACGCCTGCATTTAAGTAATCCACACCTTGCGGGTCTGCGATCGGTCCAATCACTTCAATACTAGATATCTTCCATCCTACAACTTCTTCTCTGCCTTCTTCTGTGGGGTTAGCGGTGACCTCTTCAAGATCTAATTTTAACGAACTGTCTTGCTGTGACGAAGGTCCATATACAATATCCACAACTTCTTCGAAGATTATGTTTATTTCTGACATGTCCGTAGGTCCTGCACCGAGTTGGTATCCATTAACTTCAAAGAACTCTTCCAGCGCTGGTACTATCTCTCTCAACTTCCTCGCTTCTTCACGAGGATTGATATCTGGTATTATGGGATTGTAAGTCTTTTCAAATCGACTTGTATTATTTCTTGGTTTACTGTTCTCTTGCTTGAACTTCTCTACATCGGAATGGTATTCTTCCATTTTTTTGGAAACATTTTCAATAATGTCACGAAATTCATTTAATTTAATAGACACGCGACCATAGTTAAAATCACGATTGTCGGCGGAGGTTGCCTCTTGTGCCCTCCTCTGCCTTTCGGCGTCAGTCATATCGCCGCCTTGTCCAGTTCTTGCTTGATCCCAAGCGTTATTCCCAATACCCTTCAGTGCTTTTGCTGCTTTCCTTGCTTGTCCTTTTGCAAGTTTATCAACTTGGCGATTGAGTTTAGACGGGTCATTTAATATCGATCCTACCTTGCCTGCTTTTTTCCATAGTTGCTTTGCCTTCTTTTTCGTATCTTTGTAAGATTTTGCTGCTTTTCGGTAGTTATCAGGATTTGTGACATCGAAGGTGCCGCCAGTGCGTCCCGATAAGTCTATATTTCCACCCTCTATTGCTTCAAACAGGTCTCGCCTGACCTTTATAACAAGATTGTAAGTAGCAGAAGGTCTTAAACCAGGGGGAGATATCTCTTTTATTGAAGCAAAATTTGTAGGAGCGCCCGCAGTCATTGATTGTCCAAACAAAACATCCACTTCAACAGTCGATTGATCAAGTTGTTCTTGCAGGGTTTGCTCATTAACAGTGAATGAAAATGATTGCCTTGCCCTAAAAGTGTCGGTGGCGTCGATTCTCTTTACTGCTTTTAATATTTTTTCGTATTCAACCCTTAAATGCTCTGCATTTTTATACAATCCGCTTAAAGATTCTGGCAACTCTGGTCTTGGTGCACCGCTGACGTTCCAAGTCTTTGGTTTGTTGTAGAAATCAAAGACCTTAAGCACTGCTTTTCTAAACATTGTTCTAACAACTTCTTTGTTTTCTAAAACCATTGAAGATTGCTCAAAGTCCTGCTTTGTATATTTCGTAACGTATTTATATTCGATGTAGTCGCCATTTATGGTCGGCGGTTTCTGAGTCTCATCGTTGCCTGTTGGGAACTCGTAATCACCGAACAACTCATCTATATCGTCTTCCCTTACCAACAAGTAATGTTCAGATTCAAAATACTGTTTTGCAGCAACAGCAAACCCCTTACGCATCATTGCCTTAAAGGTAAGATCTCCGAGAGATCCCTGTTCCGTGAACTGATTTGCGATAAACCTTGCTTCGCCTTCTGGGATTTCCTCGTCAGGCATTTCTGCCACGATATCATCAAAATACTCTGACTGCCACGCACGAAGTTTAGACTGTAGTTCCGTATCAAATGTACCGTGACTTTCACCAGGAACTGAATCTACTTCAAGATAAAGTTTTAAGACTTCAACTTCTGGGCCAGAGTCACCTGGATTCTGCGGGACAGAGAACTTATACATCTCATCGTCACCGTTTCTTAACTTAAATTTAAATGAATATTCTGCCATAACTTTAATTCACATTATTGAACGTACTTCTGATAGATTGTACGCCACCTGAAGATAAGTATTGTTTATTTATCTTTTCTAACTTGAACTTCTCTGCAAATGTTGAGAAAGTGTCCAAAGAAACCAACCTTACCAAAGACTCAGCGCACACTGGTGCAAGAACCGGCGATGGCAAGTTAGGCACACCAGCAGGAAATGACTGCGGATGGAAGTGTGTTGCTAGTGCAACGTCAAGTTTCGCAACGTTCTCTATCAAAGATGTCACGGTACCAATAACCTGATTTAGTGTTTCTCCGTACTCTCTAAGCATCATAACAAGGTTATCTCCTAACACCATTGGTTGCAGGTTCGCATCATCATTTCCTGCTATAATGTCTATTCCAGAGGGTGCTTTGGCGCTTGTGCCGCCTTGAGAATTCATTAACTGTCTCGAATGTGTCACGAGTTTTATACCTGAATCTCTGGCGATTATTCGTATACCATCTGATTTCAAGATGATTCCTGCACGGGATATTGGGCGTCCGATCCTGCCAGGGACCAAATTAAAATTGCTATCCATGTCTGTTTTTTGAGAGATGTAGATTCGCGATGCATCACAGACCTGCTTGCCCTTGAATATATCATAATTAAATATGGGAGATACTCTGATCTTTGATCCATCCCTGTTTCTACTATTAACATGCGGAGACATTCGCCCAACAACAAGATCGATTGCGCCTGCTTGCGTGTCGCCTTGTCCTGGTCCGTAACCAGACTTATATCCCCCTGGTCTGTCTCTTCCAAAAACCAACCACTGATTGTTCCTTCCGTTAAGTACTACATCACCTTGGCACGATTTAAAGTCTGGTACTGGTTCGACCAGGGCACTATTCGCAAGTCCTGAGTTGTTTCCTTGTTGTGATGCTTTCTTCTTTTCTTTGTCTAAGTCACCTTTGTCTAAGGATGATTTTTTGTTGTCCTTAGTTTTTTGATCTCGCTTTCTTTGTGGTGGTGCAGATTGATCTTTTTCTTCTATGATTTTTGCACTTTCAGGGATCGAAGAGATTGAGATCTCTGTTGGAAGATCGGCGTCTCCTGCTCCATAAAAAAGGTTTAGGTCATCCATTATCCCCTTGAAGGTCCTGGTCTCTTCCTCAGTAGTTGGCAGATCTGGTACAGATGTTGGAGATTCAGACGAAGGAGAAGATGCTGCCGGACCTGGTTCTGAAGAAAGTCCTGTGCTAGTTAGTTCTTCTACCTCTGTCCCTGAGTTTATAGCGCCCTGCTTCCATGCATCATACTCTTCTTGTCCTGATAGTATTATTTCATCCAGGACCTCGTTGGTCTCTGGGTCTGTAAGAGTTATGTTGTATGAACCATTCGGAACTATGTGTACGTATGCTATCACGATGTAAATGCCTCTAACCAGTTAGTGTTACCCCAATCTTCACTAATCTTGTCCACATTTAAGGTGTCTTTAAGGTAATGTGGATATATTTTGCCGCTTCCGAGATGCCATTCGTGAGGGGTATAACTTTTGACAGGGCCCCCATAGTCCCATGCACTAGGTGTTTTTCTAGTGTCTGCATGACAAAAACCGTTTCCAATACCGAAACCTGTAAATCCTGCTTCGGCGGCCGTGTATACAAAAAGTCTTGCCCACAACTTCTTATCTATCCTGCTCGCTCGGTGAAGGTCAAAAGCGGTGCCTTTTCTATGGTGGGAACTTTTTGTGCCTTCTCTACGTTCGTTTACCTTATCGCTTCTGTAAGAGTTTTGTACAAATCCCATCAACGGTATCCAATCTGTGTTTTTCATGTCGCCCTTGTTGTGTCTGTAGATTACTCCCAATTTGTCCCAGTATGTTTCCATTATGATAAGGGCATTCCATGCTTGCTTTGTAGCAGTCATAACGAGACTGTCACCCTCACGTCGGTTTTCAAGTAAGTCTACACCGTCGAGTTGGATTTTGAATAGTTCTTGCTTGTCTTGATCTGCTTTTCGTCCAGTTGTAACTACATCGTAATGTTTTTGTTCCAGTCCGCCAACTAGTCTGGTGTCGGGTCTGAGGTATTCTTCCAATGGCAAGACCGGTGGTTCGGGTGTCTTGTTTTCTTTCGGTTGCGGATTGAAATTTCTCACCGCTAGAGGTGCGGGTGGTGCTTCTGGGGGTGTCCTATCAACAACTTCAACTGTACCCTCTTCCATGAAGTTTACTAACCTTCCATGATTGGTGCCTATCATTTCCACTTTGGCCTTTTGCCCATCTCGATCGACGAATTCGGTGTCACTATTTGTTAACAACTCGTAGAACCTACTCATCTTAGTGACATCATTCAATCTATTTCTTGGCAAAGTCACCGAGGTCCCGGCGGCGAAACCGTAATGCACAAACACTGTAGTTTGTTGTCCTTGCATCGATGACACAACGTCTAAAATACCAGGATCTTGGATTTGGTGTATACCTTCAAGTTTAACAGATCTAAATATGATCGCCATCCTCTGTCCAGAGATCCCATCATCTTTTTTATTTGGACTCGATGAAGACTTGGATTGATTTGCAATACCAGATATGGTTCCATCCTGAAACTCGTTATTGGCGACAACATCGTCTTTAAGAGTAGAATTAGTTGATTGTTCGGCGACGAATCTAGGTGCTACATCAGTAAAGTCGGCCACTCTATTCTTCCTCCGAGTTGATCAAGTCAAACAACTCGTCTCGTTCATCGTCAGAAATAGATGTATCGTGCTGAGACTTAGTTGCTCTTTGGACTAGTCCTGCAATCTTCACAAGTTGCTCGTTTGATCTCTGTAGTGTTTCTAGATATTTTGCTGCAACAAGTCCTACCTCTCTGTGTCTATCATCAGTTGACTGCATGTATTTCATCAAATTGGTAAGCAAAACTTTTGTTGCGGCGCGGTCTTCGTTAACGTTTCTTGTTGCATCTTCGAGGAACTTATCTAAATCTTTCTTCATAAACTAAATATCACTCCCTACAATTTATCCCCACGGTCATATTTGAGAATGAAATACTTATATCTTGTCCTCATCTTGTTGAGCGTGTTAACAATTTGCTTGGTTTTCAGTCCTGTCATTTCTCTGAGATATAAATAGACTGCTTTTTTATTTAATATTTCTATGTCTTGGACATTTTCAAGAAGTATCTTTACTGCTTTTATTACCTTCTTTTCGTTATCCTTTACAAACAGGTTGGAATCGGTCCATCTTTCGACCTCACCCTTTAGGTGATACCAAAATTCAGATTTTTCCCTCTCTCTAAGGTAGGTGTCATCGTTGTATATCAGTTTTTCGTGTTGATTTTCTTTTACGATTGATTCGTATGCCACCTCTCTCTTCATCTTTGTAGAGTTCTTTTTCAACTGGTGTATGAACCAGTGCTTGGTGATCACCGAGAAGTACGAGAACGCTTTAGATCCTCGTGTTGAATCGTATTTGCTAAGGATTGTTGTCAACCAAACTTTACAGTCGTCTTTGAGTACGTCAATGTTTGGTATGTTAGTGAACTTGTAGGTGTAGATAATTTTATCTACCATTTCACTAAAGGCAGGTTGTATATATTTTATGTAGAGTTTTTCTCTTTTATCCCTGGACTCGGTTACACAATATTCTATGATTGCTTCTTCGTGTACGCTGGTAAAATAATAATTCTTATTCTTCTTCCGTGGCATTCCCTTCCTCTTCTTCGGGACCGACTATCTGCATCAAGTCCTCGTATTTATCTATTTCTTCTAGCATCTCCCTTGAGTGGTCTAGAAGTGCCTTAAGTGTTGCGTCGCCATAAAACATCTCTGCTTCATGTACCTGTTCAACGTGTGATCTGAAAGCATACACCATGCTATAGAGTGCTTCAAGATTTGTTCCCACTACATATATCCTTCTAGCGAGTCGAACTGAATAGAAGATCAAAAACCCATTCAACACTACTGATAAAATCAATAACATTTCCAACATCATTTGGACATCCCTTCTTTCATTTTTGTCTTTTCTTGCTTTAGATCTTTCTTTGCTTCTTCAATGTGTGATTTCACAACATCACCTGCTTTCTTCTTAAACTTATCTTTCTTGATACTATGTGCGAGTTCTGGAATAACTCTTGTTATATTTTCAGATTCGCAAATTCCACATCCACCCTCCCACTCACTGCTTATTGAATGAAACGCGGTGAATGTGTTAGTGCAATCTTTGCAATAGTATTCGTATATTGGCATTAGTCGCTTCCGACTGTGTTTTTATTCTCATCCAACATGTCTGACGTATCGATAGTCGGAGGATTCAAAATAATCACCTCCTCTTTATCGTCCATCATCAAATCGAACTGCTTCAACACTGGAACGATATCCGTCTGACTCATCAAAGCATTTTGAAGCGCCATCATAATGGCGCCGAGCGCTTGGTCTGATAGTTTCATTTCTTTTCTCCTGTATTTTCTAAAATAAAGTTGACCAATGTACTGACCGATGCGTCAATACTCTCTAGTCCTGTCTCAATCGTCAAATCTGCATCGCTGGGATCCTCAAAGGGGTCCGAGACGCCTGTAAAGTTTGGAATGTGCTCCGGATCACTCTCTGGAAGTAGTGCCCTTCTATACAATCCTTTCGGGTCTCTTTCAATAAGAGTGTTTAAATCACACTTGACGAACACTGTTTTGCAGAGATTGTTACCCTCTTTGACTTCCTTTCGCACATCATCATAAGGATTGATCGCTGACATGATACAAATCACATCGTTTCTTGATAAAACTTTTCCGACAAAGGAAAGTCTTCGGATGTTTGTGTTTCTGTCTTGCTTAGAGAACCCAAGATCACTACAGAGTCCCATGCGATACTCGTCGCCGTCGATGACCTCTACACTGTGCCCCATCTCTCTAAGGATGGACGCTGCCTTGAAGGTCATTGTTGACTTTCCTGCCCCCGACATACCTGTCATTTGTACAAAAATACCACTCATTTTATTCTCCTAAATATTCTATTACTAAATTGTGAATTGCTGAATCTACGTTTTCTTTCCAAGAGTCGTTACCAACCTTAACACCTTCTCGTATATTTGTTGCAGAGATGAATCCAATGTTCTGCGGTGGTACATGTTCATTAATCTCATAACCCACACCGCGACCATAGTTCACGCTTTCCACATCCGGAATCGTAACAACCTCGACATCATTGTCCTTATATACTGCCTCAATCATCTTCACTGTTTGTTCTGTTGTGAAGGGGTTTTTTTCGTCTGGTGGGATATCTCTCACTGCGATTAAGATTGGTTTGTCTTGAGACAACTTCTCATTAATCAACCACTTGTGTCCGTTGTGAAATGGTTGCCACCTGCCAATAAACATTGCTCTTTTAGTCATCTGATACTGCTCTCCCTTTTAGTTTCTCCCAGTCCTTTTCTGGTCTTACGTTTAGATTTGTTTCCCATGCACCTTTCAACACCTTAAGATCCAACCCTATCGAGTTAGAAAAGGTGATAAAGGCATTGATATCTTTGGGGAAGCAAGAACCTCCAAACCCTTTTTTGCCGTCAGGTCCAGGTACTTGCAAATGCGAGTCGCCGACTCTGCCGTCCGTCACAAACCCTCGGAGTGCCTTTTCCCAGTTAATCGTGCCTGTCTCTTCTGCGACCAACTTCATCTCATTCATAAACGAAACTTTGACAGCAAAAAACAAGTTATTAAAATACTTTATCATCTCTGCTGTTTCATAATTTGTGGTTATGAAGTTATTTCCAGAAAATCTACAGTCGTAAAGTTCTTTGACTTTATTAACAGTTAAGTTTTTTTGGCCCTCATCCAAATCTGTTTCAAAACCAAGAATTATCCTTGATTGATTAAGGAAATCGAACCTAGCGTGACGTTCTGTTAAAAACTCTGGATTGAAAACAATCTGTAAGTTTGGAAACTTCGCCTTTAACATCCTGGTAGTTCCAGGTACAACTGTTGACTTCAACACAAAGACAGGTCTTGCTTCTTCGTGCTTTATGGTCTCTATGTCTTCAAAGACACTTTCAACGATTGAAAGATCAATCGTTCCATCTGTTTGCATTGGGGTAGGAACGCACACGAACACAACATCAGAATCGTTAACTACACCTGTAAGTCCTTGCGTAAAACCATCGCCGGAGCATTTTTCAGGGTCTTTATCATATATCTTTACTTCCATAACTGGAATAAAAGCATGGGCAATTGCATTACCCACAAAACCATTTCCAATAATGCCTAATTTCACTTATTTAACTCCTCTTTTAGTTTTCCATATACAGAGTTTAAACCTTCTTGAAGAGGAACTCTACTTTCCCACCCGTGCGCTTTAAACTTATCCAAATCTGCCTCAGTGAACATTACATCACCAGGTCTTGGATCTACATACTCGAATCTTTGCTCTGGAAAATATTGTAACACAATTTCTTTCAATTCATTCAAAGAAATGTTCTGTCCAGATCCAATGTCATACCAATGTCCCCACAAGTCGTCCTTGTCTACATTTTCTGCGCAAAATATGTTAGCAGATACAATATCGTCAACATGTGTCATGTCCCTCCTTTGCTCTCCGTCTCCAGTAATGTATGGAACTTTTCTTTCTGTAATAAACTTTTTCCAGTTACAAACCACTGTGGCATATTCACTGTTCGCCTCTTGATCGTAAGAGTAAACATTAAAATATCTTAATGCTACTGTCTTTAATCCATACAACTTATTATACAACAATGTTTCCATTTCTCCAACATATTTCGAAAGAGCATAGGGACTAGCAGGTCCATCACCGTTTCCTACAACAGAAGAAGAACTACTATAAACAACAGGAACATTATTCTTTTTCGCCCAGTCTAGAACCACGGTAGTAGAGTTAATGTTGTTATTCATCACCAATCTAGGGTGTTCTACACTAAAAGCGACTCTAGGGATTGCCGCAAAATGAATAACAACATCTATAGGATTAACTTGATGATTAACATGAAGTCCCTTTATGCCGCGTGCAAGATCAAACTCATGATTATCTCTATAGTCGTAACCTGTCCACGTGTGACCTCTTTCTTCCCATTTCTTCACAAAGTTGCCACCGATGTATCCAAGGTGTCCAGTAACTAACGCTCTCATTTGTATCCCAACTCCTTAAGGTGCTTTTCAAACTTCGGCAATTCTAGATCAGAACACAAATCCTTATACGCCTCTGGATCTTTGCCGATTCCCCTGTCATCTACTTTTCTTTTACCGTACCCCTTTTCATTGCCTCGTCCTGCGCGAGCGAGGACTGAGACATTCCAATCAAAGACCCAGTCTTCAACGTAATCTGGATAGTCTTTGAAACTGTGCTCTGATACTAATCCGAACTTTTCTTCCATCTGCCTCTGAATCTTTTCAGGGTCTCTTACTAGATCCTCGTACTTTATCTCAAGATCAACAAGATTTCCAAACAAAATTTTATTTCTTTGATCGATCGATTCAATCCAACGCTGCGGTTTAACATAGTTGCCATCAGACAGAACTACGTCACGGCCGTCCCGAATAACATTAATGACTCTAATATCGTTCTTGAGAATATCTGCTGCCTGATATTGAAAGTCTGGAATAAGCACATTACTCAACAATGCTGGTGGATGTCTCTTTCCAATGGTGAACTGCTTGTCACCTTCGTGCTTAACAAACTCATCAAAGTCCATTTCATGTCCGTCAAACCCTTCCTTGTAAATGACTTCTGTATCTTTGAATGCATAACACATTCGCAACAGCAAAGTTGTACCTGATTTGGCACATCCTGTAATAAAAATCTTCTTACTCATTATATCTCCCACGTCTTGTATTCTGGATCTTTTGTTTTGTTAGTGTTATGCATCCTATATCTATAGAATGGAATTCTCAAATGATGAATTTTGTATTCTTGTCCTAACCTTTTTCTTAATTCTTCTTCTTCTCGGTGGCGCATTTTTCCATTATAACCCCCTGCTTGCACAAAGGGATCTCTTCGATACATTATACCACAAGAGATATTGTCTTGTTCTGCGTATTTTCTCTCTAAAGTGTTTTCAAAGTCATCTACCATGAGGTAATCGCAAGACACACAAAAAGCATCATGATTTGCTTCGAGATATGTTTTCATCATGTAACACATATCTTTGTTCACATAATCGTCTGCATCTACTCTAATAAAAAACTGACCTCTACTGTTTTTCACGCCGACGTTTGCTGCGGCCGCAACACCACTATTTATGTCTGTACTAACAATCTTTATCTGTTCTTCAAATGGTTTTAACACACCAATAGAGGCATCAGTACTCACATCGTCGACGACAATAACCTCATGGTTGACATGAGACTGATTTAAGCAACTCCTCACAGCGCGAGCAATATACTTTTCATAATTGTAATTTGTTATGATAACAGAAACATCAGGGTTACACTTCACTGCTCTTCTCCATAATTTCAAACTGTTTTGCGATATTCACAAAGTTTCTCAAAGACTCTTGATCAAAAGATCCCAAGTGTCCACCCTCCAACCGGGTTTGAGAGAAAATATTGTTAGAATAGTGTTTCTCAAGTATCGTAGCGCCGCGAGAATGGGCGCGTAATGCCGCCCCTATACCAATCGTATGATCACTATATCCAGAGTACCCAGGACGCTTAAAAAAGGGCATTTTTGCTAGTTTTTCATCATCTAAGTATGTGGGATACTTCGAAACACAAAACAAATATTCTATCTGCTCAGACTCACCAAAAGGAAATTCAGCAAAATCATGCATGCCAGTTGAGATAATTGTTGGTTTGCCATCTGACAAGATAGTGTCACACAAAGCGCGATCTTGCTTGGATGTCCTGCTTGCTATCTTGTGAGTCTTGACTCCAAGGTCATCTAACCACTCGAATCTATCCTCATCAAACACCGACGCCATGAACTCGATACCAACATTGTTGCAATACTTTGCCAAAGTATACGCATCCTGGAAACTAATGTCTCTATATTTCTTGTTGGTAACACCTAGAAGTTTTTCAGAATCCATCAATTGAATCTTGATGGCGTCAGCACCACCCTGAAATGCACTAAGCGACATCCTCTTGAGTTCGTCTAATGATCCGTGGTGTTGATTACATAGATCTAAAATAATTTTCATTCTTATACCTCCTAAGATTCTTTTCAGCGTGATGTATGACATTCTCTGTCTTATCCTTACTTTGATAGAGTTTGCCCTTATTTTCCGTAATGTTCTTTTTTACTTTATTATGCATAATATCATCAAAGTTCTTAAATAGCAAGTCAAATCCAACTTGACACGATTTATAAAACAAAGTATCTAAAGTGTCGTTACTTGATATATTGACTGTCTTCATGTCTATTACGCTTCCGGTATCGATAGACTTATCAATGTAGTGTAGTGTTGCTCCTACCAAATCAGGTCTGTCATCATGCATTGCCCACATAGCACTATCAACACCTCGGTAGTGCGTAACTAGTCCTGTGTGAATATTGACACAACCATTTTTCGGTATAGAAAAAACTCCCTCTCTCAAGAGTGGTGCACCGAAAACAAATCCAACATCTGCCTGAACTTTAGAAAGTGTTTGTTTTACAAACCTAGAATTGAGTTGATCTTTCGTGCACATCAAAACATTTTTCTTTCTCAAGAGTGACATGTCGTAGTCAAAATACTCTCGCTCCAGAGGATTGCCGCCGGGTTTTGACACGATCACGACCAGGTCTATGTCCACCTTGTCATACAGTGTCTCCAAAAACTTAACATGTCTCGGATGGTCAGATGTAATTGCAAAACAACTCATAACTTATACGGAGAATTCCCAAGTCTCTTGAACGCTTCTGCCCTTCTGTTGGGTCCACAACTATATCCCCTGACAAGTGATATGCCATTTAGGTATTGCTCAATACCTGGAATGATGCCTCTTTGAGATGTATAAACCGCCATTGCTTCACACTTAGTAATATAGTGATTTGTTATGTCAACAACAAAGTCAGGATTCTCAAAAGCGTCTAAGATTTCACACTGCAACACTAGTCCAACTCTATGTGGGGTGCCTAAGTTCTCTAAGATGTTTTCTTCGCTTTTCCAACAAGACTCTTCTACAATCTGAGATGTCATCCTGTGATCACGATGTTTACACACGTTTGAATGGGTTATCACAATATCAGGTTTCACTTCTCTAATCTTTTCTATTACACTGTGGAAAGTCTTTTTGTTGTTCTTTATTGCCTGACAAGGTAAACCGAGAGTGTGCACACTGCTTGCGCCAAGTAACTTACAAGCGTGAGTCGCTTCCTTCATTCTTATGCTTGTGATCTCTCCTTGAAGTCCTGATTTTTGTTCGTACCCGGTCGCTCCATCGGTCATAAAACAAACGTGAACCTTCGCGCCTTCATCGGACCATTTGGCAATCGTTCCGCCACAACCAATAGTTTCATCGTCCTGATGTGCGACGAAAACTAAAATATTCTTACCTCGCATGTTCACTTCTTGGTTCTGCCTTCTATAAATTGCACATCTTCGATTGTATGCACGTCATGTATGTCGCAAACATAGACTCCACACTTGGTGCTTAAATCTTTTTGAAAAACATACCACGACTTCATTATTCTGAATGCTGCGTTTTGCATTAGATTTGCAGACACACTCAGTAGTTCATTTCGGTCTTCTCGGATAAATGTCTCAATGGCGTCATCTAAAATATCTGGAGTTATCTCTGGTGAGTTTGCCTGCAAGGAAACGACAATATCGTCGCCGCTATCAACATCAGCAAAACAACTCCTAATCGCCTCCATTTTGTAAACCTTATCACCAGACAAGGCGGGATTCCTATCGTGAACCTTCGCGCCATACTTCAAGGCAACTTGTCGGATCTCTTTGTCCTCAGTTGTCACCCAAACTTCGTCAATGTGCTTGCTTTCTTGTGCTGCCCTGATTGACCAAGACAACATGGGATTTCCCCAAATAGGATAGATATTCTTTCTATGAAGGCGTTTTGATCCGCCACGTGCAGGTATAATCGCTACTATTTTCATACTTAGGATAGTAGCACATCTAAAAGATTTTTGCAAGTATTTTTATGATCATACAACCAATCTTGCTTGCATCTCTTGAACTCTGATTTTAAATCTTTTCGAAAAAGATCTTGTATCATCGTATCCAATGCTGCCGTGTTGAATCTCCTGTCCAATCCTGGAAGGTTTATACAAAACCCATAGTTATATAGATAATCGTGAGTTACCCTGTACTTTTGTTTAATACCATGTCTGACTTGGGGTTTTATATCAAAGTTAATCAAAGGAACTTCATGCATCACGCATTCTTCTATTGTTGTCGAACCACAATTAACAACCAGATCACTGACTTCTAAGAGTTCTTGTGATGTGTGCGGATACCAACTATCATAAAAATATTGGTGACCACTCTCCGTAAGAAACTTTTTTGTCTTATCCGATATCGGATCCTTCGCTCTGGACTTAACCAACACCTGCCAACCAAGTTCCGTGAAGTTACGTACAATATCTATTGGGAACTTACTCAAGTCTCTGGATTTTGGCCACATCATCAAGACTTTCTTTTTGTTTGGATTTAGGTTGTATTTTTCGTTTATCGATTCTTTGTCTAGTTCGATATCATATTTTGGTATACCAACGTACAGGTTCTTGTCATCTTCGTATCCATAATACTTTGCTATATTCTTGCTAGGCATCGTCACATAGTCTGCAATGTCCCTGTATTTCGGATAACATTCGATAAAGTCGGTCTGATAAGTCGTGATTACAATTTTGTTATTTCCCATTTCCGCGACTCTCTTTGTTACATCAAGTCCAGAAGTTTCATTAACAAAAAATACTCCAGATAGATCCCTGAGATCTCCTGTGTGTCGGCCTATATCGTACTCCTTCATGACCTTTTCACAGACTTTTGTGTGCTTTGTCGGGCAATTATACTTTCCAGAAGACATCAAGCAGAACTTAGATTTTATTCCTCTCTTGTTCCCCTCTTGAATAATGGGAATATAGTATCTCAAGTGAGTCATCTCTCTTAGTAGGAAGTTAAGCGTCATTACTAAACTCGCATATTGAATATATTCTATACTTCGTCGGTTCTCGGAACACTTCTAATGGAGTTACCTTTATATTTTCAGACTCGAACATTTCTTCTGTTAGTACCTGATCATCATGGTTTGGTTGTACGGCGAAGTTGTACTCACCAAGAGGGTCTGTAACCCCACTACTAATCCACATGTCAAAAAGCATTGGCAATATTGCCTTGGAGGTCGGTGGTTTCGAAAACAACTCATATTTACCATGCATTTTAGAATGGTATCTACGGAACTCACCGGGGTTGAGAACATTATCGTCAAATCTCGCCGTATTACCAGACATCAGGTCTCCAACAATCTTCTTTCCATTTGATGTTATCTTCTTTACGTTTCTAACCAGTTGACTTGCTGACTCGCAGGCGTAAAATATCCTTACTGCTACAACAAGGTCATACTCTTCAAAATCCCACTCTGAGTTCACATCCCACACATATGAGTTATCAGCAACACTTTCATCGTTGTTCAGATCATAAAAGTCGAACTCCAAACCCTCTACTGTGATCTGCTTCATAATACCCTTGTACATCTGATTCGTGTCGTTCATGGCAGGATGTCGTTGACCAATCCACGCAATTCGATCGCCGGTTTTCATTTTATTGATCGACTTTGCAACGTATTGAGGCATCTTAGGCACCAGGAAGGAGTCTGTCATTCCCATTATAAAAAATCCCTTAAAAATACAAACTCACACTCACTGTGCATCAAAAAACTATCTAGTTGCACCTTCATGTCTAAGTTTAAATAATTCTTATCCCACTCGCACGCGTGATAAACAATACCACACTTGTCCTCAACTTTTAACGGAGAGAACGGTGGGTACTGATTTGAGAAAGTGCAAGGGTAGTTTTTCTCTTGACCTTCATATGACTCCATTGCGTGTGGAGCATTTGTGAGTGCGAGCACTTCAAAACCCTTATCAGACAACGCTCTGAAAGAGTCTGGACTTAATCTCCATGCTGGTGGTCTGAATATCTTTTTCATTTTATCATATAGACCTGCTTTTTTTGATTCCTCGAACATAGTATCGATCTTTTGCACTGCCTCGTCGTAGTTCAAATACTGAAATTCATCATTGTCAGATTTCCCAGGAATTCCATGATAGTGACCATGATAACCTATTTCAAAGTTCTTGTCCGGAAGAGATTTTATAAAATCACAAAAGTCTGGAACACGAGATATGTTGAGTGCACCCTCTGTTACTGTACCTCTCTTCATGGTTCTCCAATATGCCGTTGGGATAAAGAAAGAAAACTTGATATCAGGATAAACTTTTATCAAAGCATCGCAGTGCGTCATAATACTCAAGTTTGATCTCGGATGTATCGTAACATCGTCGATACTTATATTAACTTTCACAAACTCTCCTTATGATTTTGCTATATTCCTCTATAACCATATCATTTGTATCATTGTATTTTAAACAATCTTTTTTGTAACTCATGTAACTATCTCTCATATCTCTCAAAGAATCAACCATGGTAGAGAAATCAGAATACTCTACACCTCCCATGCTGCAATACTCCGGGATGCTCCCTCCGTTGTTTCGATACACGACCGGAAGACCTGCAGCAAGAGACTCTAAAACATGATTTGCACCAGCTTCCTCCTCTGAGGCAGTCAGATATATATCATACTTTGGAAGGGTTTCAACTAGTCCAGATACAGGCATGGGTGATTTTTGGTTTTTGAATCTGTAACCAGATGGCACTTGACCAATGTAGTTAAACTCAAACTCTCCTGTTTCTTGACAAAATTCATCAAATTGCTTATAAAGATCAAACCCCTTTTTTTGATTTGTAGACCAGTGGTGGGTTACGACCCTTGGTACTGTTGGTAGTTGAGTTCCAACATTTCTGTTTTTATAGAACTCTTTCATGGGGCAGTTATAGATCACACTGCACTTGTCCCCAGAATATTCAACATATTCCATTGCCCACTTGCTTGTAAATATGAAATAATCTGATTTGTCCAAACATTGACGAACCATGTTAGTCAACTCTGGTTTACCGTGAGTGCCGACATCTCCAACTCTCTGGATTATCTTCGTTTTTGGAAATGCTTTCCTGTATGCGTAAATGTGATTTATATTTTCCCCATAGGAGTTTGGTCTCGGATCGAAACAAAAAGCAACATCAATACCTTTTTGCAACTTGTATACAACAGTGTGCCCTTCCTCCAGTAGTACTTCCGACAATTTATTTACGGTTTTTGCACCGCCGCCCCATGGTCCCAACTTGGGTTGCCTATTTACATATATTTTCAAAGTTTGGTCTCCATGAACTTAAGGATTGAGTTCATTCCTTTTTCAATTGTGTACTTTTGTACACTCTGAAAGGCATGTTCTACATCTGGTGTTGGGAAACCTCTTTCTCCTGGTGTGTAGATGGACTTTTCAGACAATATGTCTTTCGCTGCTCCCACATTGGTTGAAATAATCGGAGTTTTGGTCAAGGCGCATTCAAATATAGACTGAGGACCGCCTTCGTATCTTGAACCAACCACGTAAAGATCTAGGCAATTGTAGAGTTCATTAATAATCTCAAAGGACGGAAGTTCAAAATAGTGATACTTGATGCCCATCTCTTTCAACCTCGATATCACATACTGCCTTCTCCACCCAGCAAGAAGGACTTCTGTGTTGTTGTTTGATTTGTGTATTTTTTTAACCATCTCGCAGAATATGTCAGGACCCTTCTCTAGTTTTGGAGATGTTAAATCGTGACCTTCCGTGTCTCTCTGGAATGACCCAATCAAATTAACGTTCTCTGGAATATTGTATTTCAATCTCAAGGACGTCTTATCTTCAATCGGTTTCCAAAGTTTTTCATTCGCCCAAAAAGGTTGGACGAAAATAGGTTTTGTTGTCATACCCTGTAGCACACCCTCGATCATCCATTTTGTGAGATCGCATGGTACATGGTAATAGTCCACAAACTGGTCCCTGAATCTGAACTCTTCTCTCTTTGTGTTGTCAAACTTGTTTGGAACTATGTGATGTATTGTGCAAACAACTTTTTTTTGGCGAAGCACATCAAGAGGTATTGAGGTCCAAGTCCACGGAGCAACAATCCACACAACGTCCGCCAGGGAAACATCTTCTGTAAAGTTGTCTGACCTGTATAATGCAAACTCTTTTCTAAACCTATCTACTACCCAATTTTCTTTTGGATTGTTGATATAGATCTTCATTTTGTCACCATAAGTATCCCGTAATCATCCGCTTTTCGATCAGGATCAAACAAATGTCCATGAAAACATATCAGTTCAGCACGAAAATCGGGGTTCTCCTCTAGTATCTTATCTGCCACCTCTTTTACTGCAAACCTACTAGGGTGGTAATCGTCAAAAAGAATAACCCCGCCAGGTCTTACAAGTTTGTTAGATACATTAAAATCATTCACAATGACATTAACATCGGTGTGGTTGCCGTCGATGAACGCAATATCAAACTCGCCCTCCATCTCATCAACAAAAAACGGAACCTCTGATGTGTGCTTGAACCTCACCTTCTCTTTTTCTTCAAAAGGAATCATTTGATAAATGTCATCATTGGAAACAAACGCCTCTTTGTACCCTATTGCTTCTTTCTTTTTTTGGAAATGAGAGACAATATCTATCGTAACAATCTCATCGATCGATTCCTCTAGTGCCACAGAATAACAAGCAGTACCTCTGCCAGTGCCGATTTCAAAAAACTTTGTTGCGCCAATACTGTTTGCTGCTGCTTTTACCAAGAAGCACTGCTCGGCACCAAAAGACATGACGCCTTCTTCCTTGTTTGGGTCTACTCTTGTTTTTGTAAAGTGGCATATTGTGGAAAGTTTATTCAGATCCTTTTTCCAATCATATCCGACCTTACTAAAATATTCTTCAAGATTAGTTATTTTCATTTTGTTTCTCCTAAAAATTTATTATATTTCGATGCAACATAAGTCATATCGATGTTTGTGTTGTAATCATTCTCCACCTTTCTAGAAAAATCCATCTTTGGTGGTTTGTATAATCTTGTTGGTTGTAGGTCCCATTCTTCTTCTTGAATTATGGTTCCACCGAGAGCAATCTCTTTAGTCCCTCCGGCAGATGAACATATCACGTGGCATCCGCAAGCGACAGCGTCAACAACAACATTGGGACAATGGTCTAGATACGCTAAATGCAAAAAATACTTACTCTTCTTATACAAAGCATAAAGACTGTCAACGTCTAGATTACCAGGGTAGAATATTCTTTCGTGTGCCACCATTTCTTCTTTGCTTACATTTCCCGCTACAACTAAACAATCTCTCTCACTTGAGTGTTGTAAAAAATACTCCACATTGTCCCCTAGTCGCTTGTGAGGACGCCATGATGATGCGCAACACCAAACAGTCTCAAACTGCTCTAAAACAGGAGTTCTAAGGGGTCTAACTTGATTTATGTACTCTAGGTCTGCGCCATTGTGTATAACAATACTGTTGTTGTGCTCTCCAAAGTATTCAAACGTAAGTCGCCTGTTGAAATCTGATTGGAATATGACACCATCAGACTTCCTATAGGTATCTTTAATCGAGGCATTCATCCTACTGAAATCTTGTTCGCTGTTAAAATAGATGCCGTCTAATCGCTGGAACAAGGGCACCTTAAGGTGTCTAGTACTTTGTATGAAAGACAACTGGGTGTCAAATGCTCTATCAGAAGTGAAGGTGTCTCCCTGCCTTTGCATATATTTCTTCAACTTTGATGCAAAATGGTTTGGACCAGTAGTAGAACTGACGTCTACGTTATCTAAAAGTATGTTCATAAACTTTCTATTTTTTGGTAAGGTTTCCTGTTGGATATCTGCTCTTCTATTCTTAATTGATCATACCGGTGAACTCTGTCTACAGATATTGGATTCAATCTATTGTAGATATATAAAACGTCCGCCACCAGTCTAACCCTGTCCTTTCCTGACATTTCTACCATAGGATACATCATCGCCCTGTCAAAAGTGCATTTATAGAATTCGCCGTCGTTGTCAAGGAGGTCCTCTTTTGCAATCTTACAGAACAACTCCTTACGAAACGTACGAAGATGAGAAAAAGACCAAGGCGCCTTTCTTATATTCTTCTCCCAGTATCCATCTGAAACCTTGGGGCAAACAACCGAGTAGTTATCGTTCTGCATATAAGACCCTACAGTCATCCAACAATCAGGATCCTGATATAGTTTGTTCAGTTTTTGCAAGACATCAGTGCCCGCAAAAGCATCGTCACCATCAAGTGTAACAATTATTGATCCTTCTTTTGCTTGATGTATGTGTGTATATAGATTGTACAATGCTTTCTTGTTTTCCTGGTTTGATACAATCGAAAAGTTGTTTTCAAACTTATCATACACATCACTCACAAGTCCAAGAGTATTGTCAGAAGAGTGGTCGTCCACATAGACAACATTAAATAATAAAGGGTCATAGTCTTGTCTCAAAACAGAAGTCAAATTCCACTCCACCCATGCTTCGCAGTTGTACGCAGGTATGATTATCGTGAAATGATTCTTCATGCAAAACTCTTCTTCCAAAAGAATGCCGGACGACCCTTAAGGTACTTGGTGACCTCTTCATATGATTTGTTGAACCATTTTTCGCCAGTGTGCTGTACTAGATCATTCATATCCAGTTCACAACCCAATAGTTTTGCCTCAATAACCATTCTTGGACAAGTGTCGAGTCCTGAAGGTTTAAAACAAAGTCCCTTAGACTCTGCCAACTTTTCTAAAAACTGCCCATAAGGAAGATTCCACAATACGTCGTAGTCATAACCCTTCTCCTTGCAGTGTGATTCAGTCTCATTTAGACCCTTTACCCAACTTCTAGACCCTAACACAACCCATTTATCATTTTTGGTTGATGCTTTTTCTTTTACCTTTTCAATAAACTTGAAGAAGTCTTCGCCAAAAAGAGAAGATAGAACGAATACATTCTTGTTATTAATGCCTGGTAGACTTTCTTTGTGAATCTTCATTTGGTCTTCAGACATAAAAAACACCGATTTTGCTGCATTTACAAAATCAATCATCACTGACCCTCGGTCTGTGTTCTTGTAGTCACAAGTTGCACCCTCGACCATCTTATACAGTTCGGGGTTTCTATGTTTGCAGAATTTGTAATCAAACTCAACAAAAGAATAATCAAACCCTATTTCAGATAACTCTTTGATCATCTCATTAGAAAGATTTGCAATATTTCCAAAAACCCACTTTGCCTCTTTGTTGTTTTCGATGAGTTGTTTTGTCAATTCTGAACTTCTAACCTTTGCGACCTTTTTGTACGGACCTGAATCTATAAGTGCTTCAAGACTCAATTCGGCGCCTCCGACGTAATCTTCTACGAAGAGGTCGCTAACAAAAAAACATTCTGGTTTGACTAACCACTTTTCTGGGATTAGTGTTTTCAGCATCTTGTCCAAAACCTTAGTCAGCGAGTGCTCATTGCGTAAATGGTCTGACAAAGAGTTTGCCCAAGATTTGTACATACCATTGTCAGTATAGACTTTCCGGATCTTTTTCTTAAAATCGTTCTCTAGAGGAAAGCACCACATGGCATCCTTTACAAGAATGTCCTTCCAAACTGCATCTCTCTGGACGTGTTTTAACGAGTAATCTACTTTAGCAAACAATGGTTTGTTTTTGACTTTCTTTGTTTTCTTATCCTTTACGGGACCATACAAGAAGTCCATGTGACCTGACCACCCTGGAGCAACAACAGGCAGTGCATTGTACGCTGCTTCAAACAGAGGCAGACCGAATCCCTCGCCGTGAGTTGCTGATATCATTGCTTTGATTTTGGGATGCTTGTAGATAGCATCTATCTCCTCATCCGACATCTCTCCATGCAGAAGATAAACTGAGCACTTAGCGTCTTCAAATCCCCGTAGGGATTCTTCTAACATTGCTTTACAATCCTCCCTATCTGGTGTTGAGTTTTTTGAAATATTTGATTTTACAACCAACCCAACTTCATCATCCTTAAACTCTTCCAAAAACCACTTGATGGTATTCTCAAGATTCTTTCGAATGCCCCACTGTGCAACGCAAAGAAAGTTAAATTCGTCTTTCAAGTCCAGGTCAATACTATTGTTGTGGTGCTCTCTAACGGGATAACTTACAACCTCAACCGGAGCACCACAACCAACCCTCATCTGCTTCTTGGTCTCAGAATTCTCACCATCATAGAAAGTATTCTCAAAAACCCACTTTGCAAAGTTGCTAGGAACGATTAACTTATCAATATCATAAGACTTCTTGATCCAAGACGGAGAAACTTTGGTTGCCTCGATACCTGCAGTTACGCAGACTGCATAAGGTGCGCCCCTATTAAACTCGTTTGGAATTCCAACATGTATGTGTATATCAAACTTTTGTCCATCTTCTGGTAGTTCTTGAAACTTATTAACCCTCTTATGAATCCAAGAAAGTAGTGGACTCTCGTCCATCAACCATCCAGTTGCGCCCCACCTAAGAGGGTTTACAAAGACATCAAACATCTCTTCTCTTTGTTTGAGCGACTCCAGAACTAATCTAGCGTGGACTCCATATCCAGATCTCGTGAGTGCGGGACCGGTAACTAATACTTTTATTTTACTCATAATATCTTACTTAAACTCCAAAGATTTGACTTTTTGCTTTCCCAAGAACCATGGTCTTTGTGTATTTTTGTGAGGGTCTTATCCCACAAGGAAATATAGTTTTTCATACTATAGTTCTTCAATACATGATTTCTACCCTTCTTACCAAGTTCTTTTCTTTCCTCTTCTGATTTTTCGAACATCTCGACCATTGCGTTGACAAGATCTTCACCATTAATCCGGTCTTCATAAATCCACGGAACTTCCTGAGAACCGATAATCGCTTTAGATGATGGTTTGATACCTATACCGAACCACTCTTCACCGTCAGTCACTTGCTCCTGCAGTCCACCAGTCATGTTGACGATAATGGGCGTCTCAGTTGCAAGTGACTCCAGGGTTGCTAATCCAAACCCTTCAGCGTCTGATATGTTTACTGTGCAATCACATGCATTATAAAGAACTGATAACTGCTGCATTGAAAGTTTAGTCATTGATAACTTAAACTGATCATCGTCTAGGTTCAGTCTGTCCCTAATCGCTATAAGGTCTTGCCCGTTAGGATCCTTTGGTTCTGTGTGCATGATCAGTGTTGCCTTATCTCTGCCGACTTTATCCAAAAAGTCGTTAAACCAAAACATCAAAGATCCAGATTGTTTTCTTCTTGCGTTTCTATTGTTCCAAAAAAAAGTAAATCTTTTATTCCCAGAGGCATCGACGCCAATTGAGTTTTCTTTCTTAAAGTTCTCAATCAGTGCCTTGTCCTCGATTCTCATAAAGACACTATCATTAACTGCGTGAGGTACTCTAACCAAGTCAACTTCTGGTGCGACGTTTCTTACGATATCGTCAGTCACCTTACTAATTGATGCAACGACGTCGTTGGATAAGTACCACTTTCTATTGAATGTAGGGTAAGGTAAGTTATCCCAAACATGGTAGTAAACCAAAGGAGCAACAGATCTAATCTCATTATCAATCTCCCATAACCATCCCCAAAACCTTGGGTCTGTCATAATCCAAACAATGTCAGGTTTTTGTGCTTTAAGCAATGCTCGAACCTGCTCTTGAGAACCATACCCATCCACTGGATATATCAACCAATCATCTCCATATTCTTCTGTTCTGATTGGTTTATAATCGGGGTGCCTAATTGCACCACCAAAACAAACAAACTGAAATCTGCCGGTCTGCAAAAGTCCCTCTATCATATACCTTGTTTGGGTACCTACCCCAGATGGGGCGAGGGGACTATCTGCCAAGCAAAATACTTTTATCTTTTTCATTTATCACCTACAATGTTCTGTTTTATAGAACTCACAATATTTACAAGACGTTCTGTTCTTATATGATTTTCCACTTTCAATGTTGATTACCGCTTGCTCTAACAATTCCAGAGCATTTGAAGTCTTTTTGACGCCGCTAGTAACTCTAAAGATCTCTACCTTATCTTTCTTTGCAGTCCTTTTCAATAACGCAAAGTGAGTCTCAACATCCTTTACATCAATATTATACTTCAAAGCGTAGAAGTTTTTATATAAAGTTAATTGATAAGTTATAAGTTTGTCTGATCTTTTCTTCATGTCCCATCCCCAGGAACAAGTTTTCCAATCAATAATGTGATACTTTCCGTCTGGTGTCTTCAACACAAGGTCTATGAATCCCTTGAAATCGTATTCTGTATCAAAATGATTGATTGGTTCGTAAATAGGTTCCTCCACAGAAACAACTTCATAATCTACAAAATATTCATCCAACTGAGGGAGGATAAATTCAATCATATTGTCGCCCTGATCTTTCATGTCTCGGAGCAACTTCTCGTTAAACTGGTGACCTGATTTCTTTATTTTTTGAAGTTCTTCTATAAACTTGTCTTGGAAAAGAGATTTTCCTATATCGACCTTTGAGTGGTCGACAACTAAGTTCTCACACACATAATGCAATGCAGTTCCGAAAGCAGTGTATTCATTTCCCTGGAACTTTTTTATCTTGTCCAGGTACACCAGTTTGTGTTTGTGTCCGCATTCCGCCCACATTTTCATTTCCGAGTAACTTATCTTCTTTACTACGGACGTTTTTTGCTCTCGTTGAGCGCTTTCTTGTTGTTGTGGTTGATTTAGCAACTACTTCCTCTTTCGGTTGTTTGAGTTCAAATACCCATTCATCAGATACTTGAGACTCTGGTTTGTAGTTCGAACAACTTCCTTCTTTGGTTACCCGATACTTTCCTACATTATAACCACTTTTTGTTAATATTTCAAGTATATCTTTAGTATTAATTGCCTGTACTGGATCTCTTGCCATTTTTCTTGTAGATACAGTCGCTTTTACTGTAATCTTGTTTTCGCTTTCAATAACCTCATGTTTCATTGTGTAACTCCTCTAGTTTGCTTATTTTGCTGTATAGCACAGGACTTACTCTCTGCAAGTATACGTCCCTGTGATAATAGTGCGCTTCAAACCCATTTGCAAAATACTCTCTCAACGATGTAGCACCATATGGGGAGTAAAATATACCCTGCACTATTGTTGTCATTCTTGGATATCCAACCTTCTCTGAAAAAAACATATCTAGGTTTTGGTCATATTCTGGATTTGACATCACATCTTCCGGAACCTCGATGCCCTCTTTTGAGAATTCTTTTCTTAGAATCTCTCTTTTTTTGAGAAACTCCATCTCAAGTGCTCCGTCACCATAAACCAAATCCTGGTGATTATCTTCGACACTATGTCCTATTTCGTGGACAATGTCATCAAGGATATCGGCGTTCCCTTCCTGATCATTTAAAACATATATTGCTCCATCTTTGTAAGATGCGTTGTAGTTTTTCTTTCTTAGAAAATCAAAATTTCCAAAAATAATATAGTCTATGTTTTTCGTTACTGCCTTGGGGAACATGTCAATGACGTCTTCAAGATCAGAAACCTCCAACTCGAATAACAAATCGTCCTTAACAACTATGTTGACTGCAGAATGTGTTAGGAAACTTCCCTTATCTAAAGATCTTTTACTTTTTATGTAATTCCTCATTAGTTTCCTTTAAATATTTTTCACCCTCTTCCACGTCGGTGAGTGCCTGCTGATAACCTCTAACCCAATTTTCTTCTGAAATGCACAATACCAACTCTGGAAAATCTTCCGCCAAGGCATCGACTACCATGGATACCGTAATTCTTTCGTCTTCTGGGTCTTCTCGTTGCCCAACATAGTTGATAATGTATTCCTTCAAATCGTTATCTTTCTTCACTTCGTCATTTAAAGTGCTAAGGTCCTGATCTTTCATGTTAACTCCTTTTTTACAATAATTTTGCAGCAAGAGTAGCAATCTGTGATCTTTCACCCTTAACAAGAGTTATGTGTCCGGCGGTACTCTGCTCTTTAAATCTATCTATAACATATGTAAGTCCATTTGTTGTTTCGTCTAGGTATACGTTATCAATTTGTTCGATATCTCCCGTCAGGATTATCTTTGTACCCTCTCCGACGCGAGTTAGGACTGTTTTAATCTCATGTTTTGTCATGTTTTGTGCTTCATCTATTATGATGAATGCATTTGCAATCGAACGACCTCGGATAAAAGTCATTGCTTCAATCTCTATCTTGCCTTCGTCCATATACATGTCTAGAGTAATTTTATCGTTACCCATCAAGTTTTTTAGATTGTCCTGGATTGGTGCCAACCAAGGCATCATCTTTTCCTCCATAGACCCCGGTAAAAATCCGATGTCTTTACCTACTGGTTCTACAGGTTTTGTGACGATAACTCTAGAATACTTTCTATCATTAGCAGTTTCGCCAAAACACTGATGTAGACCACAAGCAAGTGCAAGTAGAGTTTTACCAGACCCTGCTTTGCCGATAATGGTGACAAGAGGAACGTTTGGATCTGTAAGCAAATCTAGAGCAAAGTTCTGTTCTTTGTTTTTAGGTCTCACGCCCCATATGCCTTTCTTGAAAGAATCTACTTTCTGTACGGGTCTGTCGTAACTTGAAAACCTAACAAGTGCACTCTTTTTCTCATTTGAACTGCTGATCAACATTACAAACTGATTTGGTTGAAGCGAGAGTTCATCGGCGTCTAAGTAGACGCTTGATGGGTCCTTGTAGACTGAGTCAACCATTTGATCGTCAACAAGTCGCTCTGCAAGACCTGTGTAAAGACCCTCTATATCATCAACAACCTGGTCGTTTGAATAATCATCGCATTCGATTCCAAGAGCGTCGCACTTGACTCTCATGTTGATATCACGTGAAATAAGGATCACGCTACTCTTTTTATTCTCTGCTCTTAGACTCAATGCGGTCGCAATAATTTGGTTATCTGGGTTTTCTATATCTAAATCGTCAGGAAGTTTGAAAGCATCAAACCCCTTTACGAAAACTTTTCCCGTTCCAATATCAACGCCCTCGAAAAGGTTTCCGACCTCACGAAGTTCATCAAGTTTTCTAATGATGCTGCGAGCATGCATGCCAACAGAATCCTGCCTCTTTTTGTGGTTATCTATCTCGTCAAGTACTTTTAACGGGATGGCGATATCTGCCTCTTCGAAATTAAGAATGGAGTTGCTATCAGTTAAAAGGACATTCGTGTCTAGGACTAATATTTTGTGTTTCAATTTTCACCTCTTTGTTATCATTATAAATAGTTTCTGAGGTTATTTTTTGCCAATCTGTCACCGTTCTTTGAAAAGTAGTGTTATTTTTTGACGCTGCCTGGTTCTGGCAAACCATTTTACCCTCTGCTTCCACACAGAGCGCCGCTCCAATAAAAATAATTGCATTAATCATCATTTTCTCCCTTTTAAAAAAATATTTGTTTGTTCGTTATAGTTAGTATAGTGGATAATTTGAAAACTATTAAATTTTTATTTTTATTATTTTGCTGTTCCTTACTGCAATCTTGCGTTGTTAGCAGCAATATAAAGAAATTTCCAATCCATTCATTTGTCAAGGTTCACACCAAGATGACACTACAGATATGTACAGATTCTAAAGAAAAATCAAGTACGTGCGTAGACAATGATTTTTATTCTGTGGGATCTGGTGCTGTTGTGAAGAACGATAGGAACAAGACCTATGTCCTCACTGCAGGACATGTTTGCCACACAGACCTGGAAGAACCAATCAAAAGCATTGCAGCGTCGAAAAAAATGTCTTTCAAGATCGAAACACACGAGGGTAAGTTCTATAACTTTGAAATCAAATCTATATCACCAGACTTCCTTAACGGAAACGATGTTGACTTGTGTTTGTTACAAGGAGACAGGATTAGAGTTCCAAGCATACATCTTGCACTTAAGGGTCCCAAGATTGGAGACGAGGTGTATAACGTTGCTGCACCGCTTGGTGTTTACTATGCGCCAGTAGCACCGTTGCTTTCTGGATATTATAGTGGACCCATTAACAAATACAACGATCTCCTGACTATACCTGCGATAGGTGGATCGTCGGGATCTCCCATTCTTGATTCCAATGGGGACTTGGTAGGTGTCATATTCGCAGCGAATGTGCAGTTTGTGCACATCTCTATTGGTGTCAACTTTAAAGAGACACGAAAGTTCCTACATGAGAACTTAAACCCTTAACCACCCCTCTAACTTGACCTTTTGTTTTTCCAAGATCATATTAAGTCTTTTTGCCATTGCAGGGCGACCATTACTAACCGCTTTTACTATTTTTGTTTCTAGTTCTTCGATGTCAATCTTCAGTTTATCAATTCTATTTCTATATCTTGCCATTTTGTAAAATCCTATAATGTGTCGAAAACAATGTGAACTTTAAATAATAAGTTTATGCCATTCACACCTGAACCAACCTTTGAAAAGAAAAACACATCCTTTACAAGTGGAATGTCTTGGAGTTGAGACAAGAACTTCGTGCTTAGTTTGTCGACAATCACCTGATATATGTATTTATTCGGGTGAATCTTTCTAATAGAGTCCCAGTCTATCTTTATCCCTTCAACCCCCTTTAAATAGTTCGTCAAAAGGAGCAAAACTTGTTCATCGTTAAGTTCTAGTTTGGGAGGTTCAACTGGTTTCTTTCTTGGGCGACCTCTGGGTCTTTTTACCTGAGTACTTGTCTCGGGGTTCTTTCTAGGTCTACCTCTCCTTCTTTTAGGTTTTTCCTCTGTATCCATCTTTATACCACCCTTTTCCCTTCAATTTAAATGAAGTATTGTTCACTTTCTTGTTGTATGATTTCGTAAAGCACCGAGGGCACTCTTCTGTATCTAAATATTTTTCTGAGTTAGAAAATGATAATATTTCTTCCACTTCGTAACCACATTCTTGGCACTCAAATACATATATAGGCATCTAGATTATCTCGTCTATTAGTCCGTACTTTAAGCAAGTCTCCGCTTCCCACCATATGTCACGCACAAGTATATCTTCAAGGACATCGTCTGGGATATTTGTGTGCTCTTTGTATATCTTTTTAATTTTCTTCATCAGCATTTCAGAATTTTCCATGTCATCCTTCATTGCTGCAAACTTGCCCCACATTGCCCCAGAGAGTTGATGAATAAGCATACAAGCATTCCTATGCATATATCGCTTATCTGCCACTACAGACATAAGTGTCGCTGCTGAAGCAGCACACCCATCAATGATCGTGTGCACCTCTGCTTTTGAAGTCTTGATGTAATCAACTGCAGCAAGTCCAGCGAAAACAGATCCGCCATAACTATTGATATGAATCCTGATTGGAATGGTGATCCCGTGAGACGCTTGCCTCATTGCACTTGTTGTGTTCAGGTTATCGATTGCTTTGTTTAACTTTAAAACCTTTGGTCTAGATACTCCAGAATAAAAGAAGATCTTATTGTCTTGTGTATCTACAGTATTGTAATCATCATTATTTGCATTGATTTTCTCGTTGTGTGTTTCAAATATAGTTTTCTTTGGCAACTCCTTCTTTTCAGTAGCAGCGCCCCAGTATTGATCTCTCATGTTAACTCCTTTTATAGAATGAGTATATCATAAAATGTAATTTTTTATTTATCCGCAATGATATGTGCAACCCACAAATGCTCTTTTATATGTCACTCCATTGTGCTCAAATTTTTCACATTCGTAAGAGGAATTTAAATCAAAGTTACAATCTTGTGTTATCTTTGCTGCTGTGTAGTTGTGCAATAAGTCATCATCTTGTTTCATGCCATATCCAGGTATTATAGATGTTGTGATATAATCGCCATTTTCAAAATTTCCGTTGATGTTTGTTACCCAAATAGAACCTTCGCCAAGAGCATTTACTATAACTCTATCTTCAGACTTTGGGAACATTGTTCCGAATGTACCTAAATTGTATGTTTGATTGTCTGAATTTTCATCAGTAATGGAAGAAACGATTCCATATACAGACTTATCTTTTGCGGTACTACTTAGAGATATTTTCGGCAGCGCTGAATCTACTGTGTTTGCAGAACCTGAATGGTTATAATACTCACCTGTCGATACTACTATCATGCCCACTTTGTCTGAATAATCACTAACACTTCCGTTGCTTGGTACAGACCTGTGTTGTCCAGTGAAGTCTATGCTATTAATATCAACACCACCTCGGATATAACCGCCTGCCGATGCTTGAGCAGGATTGTTGTGAGCAAAAACAAGGTCATCATCACTATCTATCCCAATATACCATTTCTGGGTTCCTCCGACATTTTCTATGACAAGTGCATCACCTGCATAATTATCAGCACTACCGTTTGCTGCTTGTTTTATATGAACTTTCCCTTCAGGAGTGGTGTTTCCAACACCCATTCTTCCGTCATCTGTAAGTCTCATAACTTCAACAGGAGGTACTGCCGCTGTTGATTGCTTTGTGTAAAATGCTAAGTCGCCCGTGCCCGTACCAGTATCATAATGCACTATTGCGCTGCCACCGTAGGTATCGGTGCTAGTTGAAAGCAAAATGCCTGCTGCTTTACCTGTCGCAATCCCACCCCTAATAACAACTTGGTAATTATCCCAATCTCCCAAATCATCTGGAGCACTAAGGTCTTCGTAAACATGTAGTCTTGCCTTGGGGTCATCAGTTCCGATACCAGTGTCTCCATTAACATATAACGTGGTTCCATCAAACGTCAAGTTTGCTTCAGCGTTCTGAGCATCTGCACCTGTTGCTGTTACGATTCTATTGTTTGATCCGTTTGTCATGAAGTCCGAAACATCAACGGAAATAGTTGCGGAATAATCTCCACTAGTTGTGTTTGTTTCTGAACCTATATCAATTCCTGTGCCGCCTGTTAGATCTACACCAGTTATATCTCCCACATTCGTTGTGAATCCTGAATCATTGTTCAGTCCTGATATATTGATACTTCCTGGCGCTATCTTCTTAAATACGCCGCCGTCGTTGATCAAAATGTGATCAATGTGGGAGTTGGTTGTTGTGGTTGTCCCGCCAGCAGGGTTAAAAGCAACATCACTTGCGTTAACGGTAATTCCAGTACCTGCGCCAACTGCGACAGTTCTGGTTGCTGCAATGGTGCCGCCTCCTGTAAGTCCATTACCTGCGGTGATGGAGACACTGGTGTGGTCGACATGTTCGTTTGCAACAAATCCCGTTAATAGGTCGTGGTTTATCAATGAGTCATCAATTAGATTTTTTGCATTGACCAGTACTGCCTTTCCATCAGAGGATATTGCAACAAAACTTCCTGGACCTGCAGCAGATCCTGACACAATTTGCGCAAAATCTATTTGTGCTGGGATTATTTTGTTAATCCCTATTGATCTTAAACCTCTTTTTGCCATAACATATTAAATAGTAATAAAGAGCAAACTATGAAGCGCTAAAATCAACCAGAGTGACAGTCTTCGTTGATCCGCCTGCAGTAATCTTTATTAAAATATCTCCATCGTCTCCGGTACCGTTTCCATTAGACATCCATATAACAGACCCACCTTCTGCTGGATCATCTGGATCATATGTCCTTTCTCTTAGAATTAACGGTCCTTCTAATTTGGTATTCCCATATACATGTAATGATTCGTCGGGACTTTCAATGCCAATACCCAAACTACCAGAAGTATTGGTGTTCAAAGAATCCAAAGTATCACTAGACAATCCTGTTTCGTCAATGATGGATGCACCATTGGTTAATGTTCCATGATAACCTGAAACATAATCTATGATTCCGTTCGAACCATCAGTATCTTGGTCATCTCCCATCTTCCACCAAGACACAACATTTGCAAAGGCAGAATGGTTTCGTACATTCATGACTTTTCCAGAGTTATAGATTTCTGTCACTTCTGCTGATGACAGTTCCTTATTAAAGAAAACGACATCTGCCATCCTGTCTTCAAAGATTCTATTTGCATTGGCTGCGTCTTCGGTAGCACCAAATGTTAAAGCAGTTGATGAGTTTCTCAACCTCACATACGTACCTGTTTCATTATTCGTTGCCGCTGTTTGTGATGCATCTGTGTATAACTTAATTCCAGATGCGTTCGTGCTTCCATCATAGGTTGCTACGACGTGATGCCACGTCGCATCACTTAGGGTTGCAGCATTTGCTTGTGCACGGATTTGATTTCCATTAGCATTTACAGTACTGTCGTATATAAACAATTGCACTTCACCGTTGGCATGCTTAAATATATATTCGTTTCTTACTGCGATAGTATTGTTAGACTTAGCAACAAAAGGTCCGTTGTCTTCACTCACATCTCCAACATAAACCCAAGCAGATATGGAAAACGCTGTATCAGTAGAACCATTTGTGGGACTGTATTCATCCTGATCACTAACAACCACAACATCATTTGTACCATCAAAACTTATTGCTTTTTTGTTAACCTTTTCTGATGGGGATACGGTTATTGCAGGAACAGTTAAATCTGTTCCGTCATAAGTCATTGCGCTGCCACCTGCTGACATACTAATATGATTGTCTTCAAATCTTATGAAAGTGTCGGTATCAGTTCTATGGTAAATGTACTCAGCAACACCAACATCACCAGCAACATCCAGTTCCCAAGAAGGGTCACCCACTCCGTTAATCCCCAGCTTGTTTGTGGATGCATCAAACTTTATCCCAGGGTTTCCCTGATTGGATCCATTGCCCTTGACAACAAAGTCTATGTTGTTACTTCCATCGTTAATAGTAACCTCGTGAGGAGCGGATCCTTTTTCCTCCATAGTGATCATTGCTTTACCGCCAGATTTGAGGATTATCTTATCATCAGCAAAATTGATGAGTGTATTTTCATCACCGCTGTGCTTAATGTATTGACTGATTATGAAATCACTACCAAGTGTTAAACTACCTGATATTGAGACATCTTGACTGACTGCTTCTTGAAAATTAATTTGATCTACGTCAATACTTCCCGGTCTTCTTCCCATTACTTGCCCTCTCGTTTGTAATCATCTTCGAGTCGTACGACATCGTCGAGGTGAGGAGTGCTGACTTCCATAATCTCTACATCACCATATGGTGCACAAAACCTATGAATCAACCCTGGAGTGATATGGAAGTTCTCCCCCCTGGTTAGTTTAAATTCTTCGATATTATCTTTGTCACCTACTTCCAATAACATCGTTCCATACACAACGTAGATGGTTTCTTCTTTAATATGGTGATATTGTCTAGAAAGTCTATTGCCATGGTTGATCGTGATCAGTTTTCCTACATAATCACTTGTCTCTGCCCATATTAATTCCCCGCCCCATGGTTTGGGTACCGCCCTTGTATTGAAAGATTTTATTTTATCAGTCATTTTCATCCTCTCCTTTGTTGATATTCAGATGGTGTTTACTTATATACATCTTAAGATGTCTAACGTTCATACCAAGCAAATTTGCTGCTTTTTCTTGTGAGTTGCAAAACCTAAGAGCAAATCTTACTAGTGATTCTCTAACAATGTGTTGAACGTTTTTATAAATAGGATATCCAAAGAGTTTTCCGTTTAATGCTTTCGCACTAAGTTCTAACTTTGCAGTTATTAAATCTTCTAATGTTAAGTTAGAAAGAACATGTTCAAAGTTTTTATTATCAAATTTATTATTAATATTTTTTAATACTGAAACGTATTTCTTCTTGTTCTTCATTGCCTCCTAACCCAACCACCTCAACTAAAATAGCATACTTGTTATTAGAATACAATAGATTTTATTATTTTTTTATACTGCTGGATCTAAAGAATCTTCTTGCGGCACTTCTTCTTCGTACGAATCTGATGATGGTTCCATAACGGTTGGTGCCAATTCGTCTTCAAATTTATCAAAATACATTTTAACATTAGTCAAAAGATAATCATAGAAGATCTCTCTGTCTTTAGGATTTTGAAGTACACCGTACGCATCGATAATCTGATTCTCTATCTGGTTGAATGCCTCAAATGCTTCATCTCTTCCTGTAAGGTCTTCCCCCTCGATGCCAAATGAATCAAGTGGATCTTCTTCTTCCTCAGTATCACCTCCTCCAGAGTCAGATATATCGATAAACTTTTCTTCATCTGAAGCACCGAGAGGATCAGAGTCTTTAATATTGATCTCAACTTCTTCAAGATCTTGCACAGTGTCGTCAGCATCAGCGAGTTCTTTCGCATCTTCAGGTCTTAAAGCATTTTTAATAGCATTAAGAATATGAGATCTGAATGATCCTCTTTGTTCTTTATCAGTAGTCAGGGTCTTATAAGAATCTTCTAACGTAGGAACAATCTTTTTCAGCAATACTTCTAATTTGTTAATTCCAGTACTTGAATGTGGATTCTTTTCAACATCAGATTCGCTGATTAATCCAGAAAGTACCTTTCTCAATCTAAAATGATCATTGAACTTTGAAATGGTCTCACTAATCATTCTCTTTTTTTGAATGTCAAGCATCTTTGCGATGTTGCTTCTTAATTTGAGTTCATTAACCATTTCTTCTCTAGATTGCATTTCGATTACCTCATTCTTCTTTTTCTTAAGATCTTTTTTATGTTTTTCGTTTTCCTTTTTTGCATCAAGACCAATAAAACCACCAGCGGTTCCTTCAACAGAACCACCAGACATTGAAGAGACTTCTTCTAAGTCCTCTTCAGAATCAGCAGAATACTCCTCTTTTGCAACGAAAGCATTTGACTTATCGATGGGTCTCGCTTGATTAAAAGGTTGTCCATGCTTAATTAAATCTTTGCGTCCACCATCTAAAAGGTTTTTATGACTCTTAGATGTTCTTGGTTTCGCTACTGATTGCTGAAAACTCGACATTACTTAAGCAACCTTCTCATCAATTCCTTGTTAACGTTCATGAGTCTGTTCTCATTAAGACCGTTAATTGAAGATTGCGTCTTTTTAATGGCAGTAAGTTCGTTCTCATCAACTTTTTTCTTTGCAACGTGCTTACGAAGTTGAGGAGGAACCTTGCTCATGTCTTTATCAGACTTCTCTTCCTTATCATCATCCTCTTTTTCTTCTTTATCGTCAGAATCAGCACCCTTTTCTTTGCCTAAGTCTTTCGAACCTTTTCCATCTTGTGCGTAATCAGGAATACCATCTTTGTTTTTGTCTGGCATCTTTTCTTCTTCGATATCTTCTACCTCTTCATGCATTGGGCAAGCACAAGGACTCATGCCACACTCAGGGCAAGCACCTTCTTCTAATTCTTCAGTTTCTTCAGTCTGTTGTTCAGGTTTTTGAGGTTTTAAGGATTTTTCGAGTTCTTGACGTCCCTTCGCTGCCAAGGCAGATAATTTACTTATCTTTTTTTCATCTGCAACCATTGCCAACCCTGCTTGTGCATCCTTAAGTCCTGCCATAAGTTTTGTTATTGACTGCTGACTAGGTCCCACTGATGAACCTTTCTCATCTATGAATCCTAGTGCCTGAAAGTCTTTTACAAGTTCGTTGTACAATTTTCCAATCTGCTTATACGCACCCTTTGCTCTAGACGAGAGAACTCTTGCTTGTGCTACGTCTTTAACACTAGCAGTATTATCAAGTTCTGCCTTTGCGGCCTCTTTATCACCAGCAATTGCTGCTTTTGCTGCTCGGTAACCAGTGGCAAGGTTTTTTCCGGCCTGACCTGTGCCCGCTGTAAATCCTGCTGCTCTTGCTCTGAGTTTATCAAAGAATCCTTCGTCGACCTGAACCCCCTGCTCTTCTAATTTTGTTTTGACCTTTTCTGCGATTAAATTGTTAAGTTGTTCACTCATTTTGTTTTCTCCTATAGTAGATGGTAATATCATATTTTGTTGTTTGCAGGAATCTTCCCAGTCACGAAACATCATGTTTCCTTTTAAGTACGCTTCTTCTTCCATTTTTCTCATATGTGGATCTTTTTGGGCATATCCCTCTTCTGTTTGTGTGTTCTCTAGATCACCTCTACAATTCTGTGCGTGATGCACGAGTTCGTGAGATAGAGATCTCAAAACATCCTTTGGATGCCGATTGGAAATATACACAGTGACAACCTTCTTATCAGGTTGATAGTGTGCAGTATAACCAAGCATGTTGTTGGCATTGCCGCTGTCAGTAGCATAACGCACGTCTGGGTCAGTGTCGTAACCCATATGTTCACGACAATAAGACATCAGAGACTGTGTTGCTTCTTTAAATTTGTTTCCATACATAAAATAATACCTGCAGATACGTTATTAAATAGTTAGATAACTTCCTTATTTCCTGAAAACAGTATATCCATGTTTGGTATTGATTCTTCCATGTATTCTCTTATGTAGGATCTCATCGCTTCTCCGCTGGAAAATTCCAAAGCATTGATGCCTTCATATAGTTTCCAATGCTCAACTTCGTCCAGAATATCTATCTTGTTCATCACTATTTTTGTGACACCATTAATCTTAGATGCTTTCTTGAGAATATCTAAATCTAACCAGTTGGTTTGTCTAGCACGACCTGTAGTTGCGCCGTATTCTTCTCCTACTTCCCTGATCAACTCAAGTTCAGGATCTAGACCTTGGAATTCCTTCGCACCTACATATGTTTCGTATATTTTACAAACACCCCACACATCTCTTATTGCATTTGGCGGTACCCCGTTCAGGATTGCGCCACCCACAGTGCAATGCGAAGAAGTAACATAAGGATAGTCACCCCAATCAATGTCGAGGCCAAATCCCTGGGCCCCTTCAAAAAGTATTTTAACTTCATCGTATTCCTCATTGTTATGTATCTCTTCATACATATCTATAATGTACGGCGCTAGATCTGGAATCTCAAGTGCAATCATGCCTCTTCTTCCGTACTTGTCTCTGTATGCCGGACCATTGCCTCTTTTAGTTGTGCCTATTTCTGAATCTTTCTTGTCTTGCGCCATGTGAAAGTCTGTAATAATGTGAGTGTTACTGGCAACCTTGATGAGTCCAGTTGTGTCAATACCAGCATCTTCCAATTCTTTGATTTCTTTAAAAAACTGATCTACATTAAGAACACACCCAGGTCCGATGATAGATCTAATTCCATGTAATACCCCACAGGGAATATGGTGTGTGATTAGTTTCTGACCGTTGTGGTAGATTGTATGACCGGCATTACACCCGCCGTTGTATCGAATTACGTGAGTGTAATCATTTATCTTGCATAAGTGACTGGCAATCTTGCCTTTTCCGCAATCGCCATATTGAAGGTCTACAATAACATCTGCTAACATTTTAACTCCTTTGTTAGAACAGTGTTATTATATCATTTGTTTTACTTTTTTTGTCTTACGTTTTTCGCTTTGCCACGGCGATTTGGGTTGGGATCTTCTTTTCTCTTCTTCGCTGCTCGCTTATCTTTTTCTTTCTTGCTTAATTTAGCACGATCATCGGCATCTCTGCAGTAAGGCTTGGTTTTTTGACCTGGTTGCTTTGCACAAGGTTTTCCATCATACTTACCGCCAGTCTGCTTCCATCCACCACCTTTGAACCAATCACGAAGGGAATATCCTTTGCTGCTTGCACCTTTACCGTCACGAGATTTGCCTTTGCGTTTCTTCTTTTTCTTTTCCTCGATAGATGCTTCTTCGTTTGCTTTTACGCAGTTTCTATAACTTTTGCCAAACATTTTCTTGGTCTTTCTCTTGTGGTGAGTCTTATACCCTTTTTGACATCTTTCTTCAAGATATTCGGATAACTCTTCCTCGATGATCTTGTCTATCTCTTCGTTAGTCATTTTGCTTCATTCCTTCTTTGCCAGTCGTGTGAAATTTCATTTTTTTCAATTGGACCGCCCTTTGCCCAAGTTCTACATGATCTTGCAGAATGACATTTAAAGTGATGCATCCAACAATAACCAAGTTCTCCGTCTTCGTCAGAAGTTTTGCCTGGCATGCAATCTTTCATTCTTGGAGATATATCAAAAGCAGTGCAATTGCTGCAATTTGATGCTTTTGCTGCTTTTTCTGTAGTGTTCCAATATTTTGCAACATCTTTCCAATAATCACCAGGTTCGCTAACGTTTAAGGGTCCATATTGTATATGTTCTGCATGAATGGCACCGTCTCTGTTTTTGGTGTTTAACTTTAGGTCCTGGGTTGCTTTTGGACACTTCATTTTATCAACATCAGACATCGCTTTCTGTATGTTCTTGTAAATTTTCATTTTTATTTTCATTTCACTAACACCTCCCAGAGCAATTATTTCTTTTTACTTTTGTTACCCCAGTTCTTAGCACCAACTTTACGACACTTAACTAAAGCACCAGAGGCATATGCAGATGGCCAAACCTTGTACCGAGACTTCACCTTGTGATAGCAGGCGTCTTTCTCTTCTTCCAAGAACTTATTAACTTCTTCATCAATGATTTGATCTATTTCTTCGTTAGTCATTTTCCAGGTCCTCCATGAATTCTTTTAACATCTCCTCTATTTCTAGTTTTGAAAGCATTTCTTCAACTTCTTTCGCGTGATCACCAAGTGATTCAGACATTTCACCAAAGTTTCTTCTTGCCTCTCGAAGAGTTAGTGCTTCTCTTTCAGTATCAATGCAAATAATGCACATACTACCACGCCTTACAGGACCAGTATCTTGCTTTGGTCTTTGGTCCAGGGTTTTTACAGTTATGTCTTGCTCTGAATGATTTTCTTCTTGCAGGGTTAGATTTCTTGATTTTCATGTTAGGATCACCAAAATTAACTTTTACAACATTACCTTTTTCATTTTTGACGTATACTTTGGACTTTTTGACATCGCCCTGCATCGGTTTGTTCAGCGTTACCTTTCTTCCTTGGTATTCTGCTTCCATGATGACGTCATCCCAGAACTCCACATCTTCTTCCACAGGTGTGCCGTCGTCATAAGTGGCATCCTCAAGGTAGAGATACACTTCTCTTTGTTCTTCCAGATCTGTGACTTCCTCACTAACATCGAAGGGTGGAATCTTTTTCAAACCCATCTTCTTGTACTTGTTGATAAGCATTTTACGGGCGCGAGGAGACTTTGAACCAGGACGAGAAGCGAGAAAGTCTTTTGACAGTTGTGATTGGGACTTTGCTGCTTTGACTTTTTTCTTGTGGTCGTCACCCATGTCTGATATATCGGTTGTACCTGCAACATCCTGCCCAGTTAAATCCTTAACACCAGTTCGTGAAAGTTGAGCGCCTTTGTCTGGCATGACACGGTTGCCGGTCTTTTTAGAACTGTAGGAAGACCCCGCTTCCATTAATCCACCATGCTGACGGACAATCTCACCACCTAGATGCTTTTTAACACTATTAATATAATCTGCTGCTTTGGTAATCTTCGCTTCAACCCAGTCATCAAGTTCTGCATCGTCTCCGAACATATTCACAAGTTCCTGAGCATCTTTTGCAATAGTTACCAGGTCTGTTCTTGCCATTTTCCCACCAGAAGGTTCTTCTTTGCCTTGGTGTTGTTGTTGCTGTTGTGGATGCTCATGTTGATGGGGTTCGCCTGCATCACACGTATCACATACTTCATTGACTAATTTTCTTAAGTTTTCTAAATTCATTTTTTATCCTCGTAGTCTTCATCCCAAGGGGCAGGACACTCAGGGTCCAACCACTCGTTGATGGTCATTTTTTCAATTCTCTTTTCAAGATCTGTTTTAACTAGTTCAGAAAAGTATTCATTGACAGGATCAGTTCCGTCTTGCGCATCAATCTTCGCGATTTTATCTGCTGCTGACTTTATCTTATCTCTGTCTTGGAAATATCCCAATGATGAAAGGAACTTTTCAATGTCTTTTTCCACCTTCTTGAAGTTCTTCTGCAATATCATCATTTTATTTAAATGTTCCTGATATTCTCGCTCATCTTTTGATATGGTGTCGCTTATGTCTAGCAAGACATGATACCCGTCATCCTCATTGTTGGGTCTTATATCTATAAAGTCTACAACACCTACCCCCATTCTTGGAAAGTATTTTCCACGAAGATATTGTTCAAGCTTTCGGGTGTTTTCCATCTCCTCCTTTCCTGTCTTTGCTGGTTTATAGTCTCGATGGAGCGGAACACGAAACGTAGTAAAATAATCAATATCAGTATCCACAATATCGAGCACAAGTCTGGCATCCTTCATTTTACTCTCGTATTCGTCTTTGAGTTTTCTTATTTTCTTTACTATTTGTATTTTTGGATTTGGTGTTGGTTGTTTAACAATATTTTCACTACCCTTGTCGATTATATTATCCAGCAACCGTCTTACATTATCCAATCTGATGCCTTTTACTCTCTGATCATACATGTTGTAAGATACAGCGTAAATTAACTTTTTCAAGTCCATTGTAACGTCTGGGGAGTCCCATGCTCTAACATATGCGCCATCAGCATTGTATTCTAGTGCAACTTTGCCAAACTTTGACTTTATAACATCATCGGGTGATCTTTGATTGTTTTTTAACATAAGCATAACGAATGCTTTACCATCTATCGTGTATTGATCGAAAAAGTTCTCACACTCAGTTGCTGATATACACCATCTGGTTCCCATGCCATAATAATTCGACGCTTCTGTTGTTAAAGGTCTAACAGCGAGCACATCATCATCCTCATAGATAAGAACAGACTCTTTGTGTACCTTTCCTTTGGTTTCTTTCTTTTTTTGAGTTGAACTTTTACCAAGGTTGTCAACTAACTGCTCTAATTGACTAGCGTTCAGTTTATAGATGTCTTTTTGGTCTATGCGCGAGATGTTTTTCTCATATTTTGCTATCAAGTCGATAAGATTGTCGATAACAGGTATCATATCATCTTGCTCGTCAAGAACCTCATCCTCTGTTTCTGGTTCGTCGAACATTTGGTGTGTTTCTCTCATTACATAAAGAAGATACTTGGAAACACCTTTATCACCTATCTTTTTCTTGATTTCGTCTCTTGTGTCATCGACCATATCGTCATATTGAGCGTATTTTGCTTTGACATCTTTAAACCTTGCTTCAGATAAGATAATTTCATTCAAATACTCACTAACCTCTTCTTCTACCCCTTGTGCTTCTCTGTCTCTTTTTGCTAACATCTCAGCATTACGCTGATGTTGAATAACATTATGGTAATAGTCGGATGCTTCGCGAACCTCTTCTCGTGTTGGTAAATCCATTTGTTCAGGTGGTACTTGAATGCCCAAGCGGTTCTCGACTCTTTCTAAAGCAGATAGTTGCTTTTCGCTCAAGTGAGGTTTGGAGAATCTGGTCCCTGGTTTGCTCTTAGTCATAAGTTGACTGATCATACTGTTCATAAAGTCAGATGTTCTTTCGTCATTTGTGGCAGCAACAACTGCATTCATTCGAGCGACTGCGGCATCTCTGTGCATCGTGAAAAGTTTTATCTTTTCAAAAAGTTTCACTGCGTCGTGTATGTTTGGGTCGATTTTAAAGTTTTTCATCAATTAATATTTCCTTGCGAGTCCTTCTTCTATAAGTAGATTGTTAATATTGACTTTGTCGATGAATATTTCGCCCAAAACACGTCCATACTTACCTACTCCGTGAGATTTCAACACAAAGACGCCATCTGAGGCGTCAAATAGCGCCTCTACGCGACTTTTTGCCTTAAGTCCTGCCTGCTTTTCCTCTAAGTCCCTTGTGCGCGTCTCAGGGGCGTTAATTCCCAAAAATCTTATTCTTTTTTTGACCCAAACATCAAAACCTAAGTCGATTTTAGCGTCAACTGTGTCTCCATCAAGGATTCTTACTAATTTTGCATTATATTCGTACATTTTATCCGATTTTTATCTTGACGTCGCCGCTAGACATGAGTTTGTCGTAAGAAAGTGTCTTAAGAGACGACAAAATCTCTAATATTCCGTTATTTCTAAGTATCTTGAACGCCAAGTTCTCTGGAGAATAGATTCCTTCTTTAGCGAGTCCGCTTTGGCGCATCATTTTGATCTTGCCTTTCAGTTTTTCTGCCAGACCATACACCAACCTATACTTTCTCTTAGAAAATAGGTTTTGAAGAGTTTCAATTTCGTTATTTATGCTGTCTGCCTTCTTTTCGGCAGCGTTAACGTCCATTTGGACCTTTTCCTTGACCGGTTTCTTTGTCCAGTTGCCCATAAGTACAGAGTAGACACCTGATGCCTCATGTTCTTCGTTAATATCTTGGAAATAAATCTCCACTTCATGGTCATTGATCATGATATCATGATTTTTATTCCATAAAGTCTTCTGGGAGTCGAGATACTTCTTCACCAGTCCAGTATTTTTATCAACTTTGTTAAAATCTAGTAATATGTGTAAGTCGATGTCTGAAAGGTTGTGCCAATTATAGGCAGCAATAGATCCGGTGATGATAATATCTTCTACAAATTCAGAAATATTTAGATTATTGGAGACATCATCAGCAATTTTGAGTAATTTTCTTCTTACTTTAGGATCTAACTCTCTTCGAAACCAAAATTTAGGATGAAGTCCAGACTGAATCAACAGTCCTGTGGTGTTTAGTTCACCTTCCTCTAAATAATTTCTCCATTTTCTATTGTAATTTATCATATCGTTTTTAATTAGGTTCCAAACCTAAGTTTATCCTCTATGTTATCAGTTAAATATACACCTTCTACCCACATGGAGCATATCGGACCACCATGAGGGTTAAGATGTTTCATAATCTCCAGTCCACTGAGTACATCTTCAACCAAAACAACCATTATCTGATCAAAGTTGATCTCGAACTCGTCTATGTACAGTCCTATTTCCTTTAAAAGTTTAACATACATCTTCGGATTGTGAATTACCAACACAGTATCGAGCATATAGTTAGTCTGAATGTAGTTTTCAATGAGTTTGTCCATTGTTATGTCATAGCATAGGTGGTTTAAATCTTTCATTTTGAATGTTTGTCCGCTATAGTTTGCCCTGCCCAGGCATTAGGTTTAAGTTTGCACTCTAATCCAAACCCAATAACATAACCTTTGAGCATTTCTGAGAACTTAGAAGTTCCATTGTTTGCTGAGAAAGGTGACACATCTAAGTGAAGTTCTATTTTACTAGGATCTAAAAAACATTCAGACATCAAAGTGTCTGCTATCTCGACTGATCTTCTGGTTTCTTCAGTGATTCTTGTTATGAGTTGTATAAAGTGACTTGATTTTTCAAATTCTTTAAAGAAAAAATATCTACCACCCAGACTCGGACCATGTAGACATATAGTAGAGGCAAAACAGACTCTCTCTTGGGATATGAAAGAGTCAGAACCTATATAAATTCTTGCACCTCTGTCAATATATTCTAAAATAATATCTTTAATGTTTGAGAATTTAATCTGTTGGTTAGATCCAGTGTGCCAATTCTTATCTTGAAGCATTGAATCTATCCCTCCTCTTCTTTAAATAGAGGGTACCTTTGATATGTTTGCCTTTAGATAATATTTCTAAATCATAATGGAGAGGTAGATTTTTTCTTTTATCTTCAGATATAATATGATTCATAGTAAAGAAGACAGATATTAGACTAACAAAACAACCAACAATCATTCCTATTGCTATATTCATGTTATTAGCATATCATACTTTGATATGTTAGTCAAATATATTTTAAAGATTATTCTTCTGCGACTTCTGTTTCGTTGGCATCTACAGTTTTGCGGGCAGTTGTCTTCAATCTTGCCATAAGTCCCTGCAATTCTTCAGGTTCAATCCCAAGTTTTTGTGCTATAGAAATAAGGAATTCCACTTTCTGTTGATCTGGTGCCTTGGTAAGTCTCTTAGTTGCTAAAGCAATTGCTCTATCAACTGCAGGATTCTCCATTTTCTTTTGTGCAGCGCCAGCAGCACCTCTTAACTTTTGTTGCGCCATACCTGTCTGACCAGCAGCGATGTTTTCCATAATCTTAGTCTTGATAGATTCTGAAAGTTGAGTCAGCATATCAAGAATTTTCTCTTCTGCTTCATCATAGTCTTGAGCAAAGACTTCATTTTGATTAAGAATGAACTGCCCTGCTCCACCAGAATTAGGATCATCATAAGTGACCACATCACCATTAGGTAACTTGAGAGGTTTACCATCAACAGCATGATCTACCATGCTTGTTGCTTGGTCTTGAAGTTCATCGAACCCTCTCGGTTCGTTTTCACCAGGATCTGAAAAACCAGGTTCATCGGATGGTCCCCTGAATTGCTCTTTCATATTCTTTTTAAAATTTTCTAATAGTAACTTCATTGTTTTACTCCTTTTTGTAAAATATCAGACACAAGAGATAGTTTATTGCTTTGATCCCCCTTCATGACATCTTTTATTTGATTGTATTCTGATTTTGATATAGCACCATTTTTCACTGCTACCTTCAAGTCTTTAACAAACCGACTAACAGAGTCGCCAGTATCCCTTTTTTGCATCATATCTGCGCTAATGTTGTTTAGACTGTTAAGTGCTGCTAATCTAGCATCTCCAGTTTTAAACTTCTGAGCGCCTGCCATCTTTTTCGATCTTTGTCTCTTTTTTATTTTAGAGACACTTAGTTTGACAGCATCTTCCGCAGTGTCGAAGTTTGTATCTTTCGGTATACCATTTTTATAATTTGCTTCAATACCATTGGCAACAATATCTATCAGTGCGCCTTCATCTTTATCTGGAACTGTTTTAGATAAAATAGAAATCTGCTTGGCAACGTCTTGTACTCCGCTATCAAAGTCGTAAAAAGTAACATCGAGACCACTTTGATCTTTAATATCTTTTTGATTTAGGACCTGTACGATTCTTTGAGCAGCAGCGTCTTGAGATATAGGTTTTGCTTGTGCAGTACCTGCCATGCCACCAAGAGCAGCGCCGCCTGCCAAGACATATGGAAGTAAGCGATCCATAATGCCTTCATCGAGGTCTTCAGACTCCAAAAACATGATTAATTCATTTTCTATCTGCTTTTTCACATCTTCAGTTAGGAGATGGTTTCTCCAATTTTGCATTTCAGTTTTCATAATTAAATTCCTATGTCCTCTAAACTTGTACCTTTAGATTGCAGGTACTGCTTTAAATTCTGTAGCATTTGAGGATCATCAATATGTATTAGATCGTTGAACTCTTCTTCGGGACTACCTTCATACTCCTCATCAGGAATATCTTCAAGGTCTCGAAGTCCGAGAGCACTCCTCACCTGATCCAAAACTTGACTGTTCATGTGCTCTTGACGTCCCGTCTCACTAACGAAGTTTCTCCAATTTTCCATCATTAATTTCATTTTTACTTTTGACACTCACAATTGCAGCAGCAAGCGCAACAACAACAGCATTCACATTTCTTTTGATTTTTCATCGTACAGTCCTCCATAGATTTACACAGTAAATAGTTAGTTCTTGTCGTATATCGACATATATCTTTCACCCCTGTCACAAAGCATTGTTATAACGTTTCCAGAAGGGTTGTTTTCTGCTATCCACCTTTCAGACGCAACAATGTTCGCACCCGCACTGATACCCACCAGTAATCCGGTCTCTTTGGCAAACTTCTTCGCTCTTTGTATCGCTTCATCTGTGCCAACACTTAGTATTTCATGCATGTCTGCTTCTTTAGCGAGAAACTCTTTACCATCTGCAATACCTTGAATACCATGAGGTGAAGAGTCCGGTTTAACCATACATATCTTTGTATTCAGTTTGTTGTATATGACGTATCTGCGAATTCCTTCAATAGTTCCTCCGGTACCAGAACCGTGAATAAACGCTTCCCAAGGTCTTTTGAGTGAGATCGCCTGTTTGTGTATCTCTGGTCCAGTCACATAAAAGTGGCACTCTACATTTCTCCTGTTCGAAAACTGCATTGGAGACCATGCCCTTGGGTTACTGGCGAGAAAAGCATCTCGCAATACGATAGCGCCAGTAAAGTCATCGTCAGGTGCATCGATTATTTTTGCTCCATATATCTTCATCATCTGCTTTCTTTCTTCTGACATGTTCCGAGGCATGAAGATAACACAACTCAATCCCATACTAGCACCCAACATACTAAGTGCAATACCTGTATTGCCACTGGTAGCGTCACAAAGAATAGTGTCTTTTCTTATGTCTCCATACAATTGTGCTTTTTGAATAACGTATGAAACCATCCGATCCTTTACGGACCCAGCGGGATTGTATGTTTCTAGTTTTCCATATAAATGATCAGAGATTTTGACGATTGGGGTGTTGCCGATTGTGTGTCTTATATTACGCATAGTGTGCTAATTATAACATGAAAAAAGTCTTTGCATTCATTTTCTTGTTGACATATGTTATCTTTTTATGTAATATCTTCATACCAACAAATCAATGCAAGGAAGTGGGATATATTCATTATAGTTATTTATGCATAAAATACTGCAAGGAGAAGAAATAGGATGTCAAAGATTTCTTGCTAAGTACATCATTATCTGAGATGTGCCTTCGAACCTTAGCGCACCTTTTTCGTTAGCGAGTTCAACTATCATTATAGGTACTGCTCTGATTTCCATGATCCTAGCAAGGTCAACGACCCACTGATCTTCAAAATTAAGAAAGGTAACCTTCTTGTCCCACCCTCTTGCTTTGAGTGCCTTATCTAGATCTCCACACCCTCCACACCATTCAGTAGAAAAAATAATATAATGATCTTTCGATTGGTCTTTTAGTATACCTAGAAGAGTTCTCTCGTCAGTGTATTTACCACCAGTCCTAGTCTGAACTACTCCCTCGTATTCCATAACGACTTCTGAATTTCTGACATGTTGAGTATTAGTGCACGACATTAACAAACTAACTAATATGAAAATAAAACCTTTCATTTAACAACCCTCCGTTTATTTTTTAGTTTCTTTTCTAAAACTTTAACCTTAACTTCTAAGTCATCAATGCGATTTGTGAGTGAATAATAAGAAGAACCTAATCCGACACTGAGGGTAACAATTGTAAGTAATGTGCCTAGACTTATCTTGAGGTTCATATAGTAGGTATTGTATGAAGTGCTATTTTGTACCTTATTTCATAGAATTGATAGCAAGAACCATGACGACGGAGACTGCGAGTCCCATCATTACCTTGAGGAAGTCTCTAGCGATTAACGGGAACACTCTTTTGATCTTTCTATTATACCAGGTCGCAATTGCAAGTTCTCGTCCACACAGTAGTCCGACAAAGACCCAGGTTGTCGACATAGGAACGTTTGACCATTCTTTGAATATCAGCAAGATGATCGCATAAACAAAGTCTATAATAGTTGCTGATCTGACATAAGATGTGGAGGACTTCTTTGAAACTATCTCTTGAATTTTACCTCCTCCTGATCTGAACATAAAAGCAAGAACAGTGCTTAAGAAGGCAAGCACGCACAACAAAGTCTCAAAACCTATTTGTCGTGGGAGGAATACTGCGATATTCGCCATGTCGTGTGTAATCCAGGTAAACCAAAGAAAACCGGTTGTAATCCATTGCGCAAAGCGCCAATATTTTTTTTGTTCTTTAGGTACTTTCTTCTTTTCATCCATGCACGTTGCTAACAATAACCAGAAACCATAAGCACTACATGCGGCAATTGCATATCCGAGCGTACTCTTGATAAGCATTTTCTCAAATACCACTGCTGTGCTGAATACCGATAGTACCAAGAATGTTGTAGATACAGGGATTCCCACCCTTGTTAGTGCGAGGAGTACCGCAGGAACTGCGGCATGATACCACTGGATCGGAACATGTGGAATTGTATCGAGGCGCCCAAAAGATATGTCACCACCATTCTGATACCATCCCCAGGTAATGGTTAACACGAGAACACTGCTTGCCGCGAACCAAAGTTTTTGCCACGAAATTTTTCTATTGGATGCCATGAAAGTGCCTAACGTTTGCACTGCATCATTGTTTAGTACCGCTGTACCGGCAAACAATATACCGATTGCAGGTAAGAGTGTTTCTATCATAATTTAAATCCTTCTTGGTTGAGTAGGGTAAGTAAACCATGTATTAAATTAAGTTATGTTACGATTGTGTGACTATTGCGAATAAAACCCGCATGCCATTCTTATAAAGTCAGATTGTATGTCGTGTGGTACTTGGCACACACGCTCTCTAAGGGCAAGACAGTAGGCGCTACCATCATAATCGCGACTAGTGCATGCCTCACCACCATCGTTACATTCAGATAGGTGCCAGATAGAATTAGGGTTATAACAGACATACACAAGAATACCGTCATCGGGGCGCTCAGGCAGGTTAGTCTCCGTTCCGTCGCCGCACGAGAGCAAAAGAACGGAGACAATCATTAAGTGTCTAATCATCGCTTTGCGATCGCGTCGATTTTCGCGACGTAATTTTTCATATAATGATCCTCGACAGACTCGTGAAACAGGTTGGACCATGTACCCGAAATCAAAACACGGTTTGCATTATGCTTACTTAACCATATCCAGTGACCATTCGGGTGTAATACAACTTCTTCACCAACGTGTCGATATTGACCACCGATAGCAGAAATGATTGTAAGAGGGGGTACAAGAGGAACAATGTCCTCATTGTCGACAATTCTAGTCAAAGGCATGTCCCAATACTTTTTGCATCCCTCTTCGTTTGTTACTTTGGGTTGTCCAAAGGTAATAACCGACTCTAATGGACGACCTTCCTCGAAATAGTACATCCCCAAGATTGCTGCTGCCGCGCCCCCGAGCGAATGACCGGTAACTTTTATTTTATATGCAGGATTTAATAACGGTGTAAACTCCTCATAAGCAGCACGGGCAAGTCCATGAAAACCTTTATGTAGACGTATGCCAAGTAACTTATCCTTATCTTTACGGTACTGAGCATCCATAAGTGCGTTGTGAGTGTTCGCGGTACCTCTTATTGCTAACCAGTGAGTCCGGTTCTCATGATCTGAATACAATATGACTCTAGATTGCTCTTTAGGGAGCGATACCGTCCACACAGTCGACCCTAAACGATTCTGAATAGCATCAACCGTATCGTAAGATAACTTGCTTAGAAGGGCGGCAAACTGGATTTCTTTCCACTTTTCCGTGGGGACCTCTTTGTCTTTGAGTCCATACTTGTTGATTAGCGCGGGACCGCAGGACCAGCACGCTGTTATAAGGGTTGCTATAAGCAACACCATTCCGATTATACTTTTCATTAGATTCCTCCTATAGTTCGGTACCACCGTTGGATCCTGGTAATACCTTTTCAATTCTTAATGAATATAGTGCTGTATTCGGCACTATTAACTTTCTATCTGTTTCAATTAGATGGAAAACTGTTTTCGTCGGCGTTTGTCTGATTATTCTTGCTTTTTTCTCGCCATTAATGTATACTATATCATCTACGTCAAAGTCATGCCCGAACATAAACAATAGTCCGTCTAGCACATTGCTAACGACGTTCTTGAATAAGAGCACCGCTATTGCCGCTAGGAACATCCATCCATAGTGACCCATTAGGTCTGAAACCACTGTTTGCGTTGTTTTGATTATTTCTTCTGGGGAATCCATACATTAGCACCTCCCGTGACGTTGGTGCCACGGGGTAACTAGTGCTTAAGACTGAGGAATTTTATTTTTGTGGTTTTTTGGGGGGTTACTTTTTGATGTTTGCAATTACTTCGTCATATATTTCTGCGAGTTCTGCATCTGGCATCACCATCACGATTTTGAGCATCTCATCTTTTAAGATCTCTTTCTCATCATCATTCAAATAAGGTCGTGCGATACTCATTAGAGTGTTTAAGTCAACTGCGGCAAATGCCTTTTCCATTGCATTGCTGCCTTGCAATGCA